>ERZ650310.513-NODE-513-length-11502-cov-9.202673_pt1 | contig 11502 bp, 15 predicted proteins | sample MGYA00376246_ERZ650310 | MGnify/ENA primary metagenome ERZ650310 (study PRJEB26733, sample SAMN07839286) | wastewater metagenome | biome: small river; feature: stream; material: water | place: USA: North Carolina | collected 2016-03-01 ...
TGATCGTGACTGGAGTTCAGACGTGTGCTCTTCCGATCTCCTTCGCTCGCGTGGGGCCATATTCAAAGAAATCAAAGATCGTTAAGGTTTTCTGATGCCTAGGGGTGGACCGCGTGTGGGGGCTGGCCGGCCGAAACGGTCGGATGCGGAGCGCTGGCTACGGGGCACGGCGAAGCCGCCGCAAGAGACCGCAACGCCGCGGCCGCGCGTGCCTGGGGCGCTCCTGCCGGCGCCTACTGGTCTCAACGCAGCCGAACTCGCGGTGTGGCATGCGACGGCGCCGCTCGCGGTCGAGGCCCAGACACTGACGCCGGCGACGGTGGATGACTTCGTGGTGCTCTGCCGGCTCGAGGTGGAGATGGGCGAGGTGCTGGCCGAGCGGCGCGTGGAGGGGTGGTCGAGCAAGGGACTGGCGCTGGCGAAGGAATACCGGGGATTGGTGCAACGGGTGGAGGCGAAGCGGCGCGCGTATCGGGTGGCGGCGATGGGGAAACCGATGGTCGAAGACGTGCCGATGGCGGCCGACCCGTTTGCGGAGTTCGATGCTGACACCGTCCAGTAACCCCGTCGATGCCTACGCGCGCGACGTGGTGGCGGGGCGGGTGCCGGCGGGGAAGTATCACCGGCTGGCGTGCGCTAGGCATGTCTACGATCGGCAGCGCGAAGCGACGCCGGGCTTCCCGTATCGGTTCGACATGGCGAAAGCCGAGCGCTTCATTCGGTTCGCCGAGCAGTTGAAACACTACAAAGGTGAATTCGCCGGGCGGCCGATCATCCTCCAGCCGTATCAAGTCTTTCGGCTCGGGTCGCTGTTCGCGTGGGTGCATATGGAGACGGGCCGGCGCCGGTTCCGCACCTCCTATAACGAACTCCCGCGCAAGCAGGGCAAGAGCCTCGAAGCGGCCGTCGTGATGCTGTATGGGACGTTCTACGATGGCGAACCCGGCGCCGAAGGGTATTGCATCGCCACGAAGCGCGACCAGGCGAAGCTCGTCTTCAGCGACGCGAAAAAGCTCGTGCAGTCCTCGGGGCTGAAGTCGCGGATTGCTGTCCAAGTGTCGAACCTGCATCGAGACGATACTGCCTCGAAGCTCGAGCCGCTCGGCGCAGACTCGGATTCGACGGACGGCCTCAACCCGCAGATCGTGTGCGTCGATGAGTTCCATGCGCACAAGGATCGGTCACTGATCGACGTGATGGAGACCGCGACCGGCGCCCGTCGGCAGCCGATCTTCTTCCAGATCACGACGGCCGGCGATGACCCGGTCAGTCCGTGCGGGGATCAACACGACTATGCGTGCAAGATCCTCGATGGCGCATTGGTGGATGAAACGTTCTTTGCGTTCATCGCGCACGCGGACGACACCGACGATTGGCTCGACGAGCGGACCTGGGCCAAGGCGAACCCGAACTGGAACGTGTCGATCAACCCCGACGACATGCGGGCGCTCGCCACGAAGGCGAAGGGTATTCCGGCTGCGGCAGCCACCTTCAAGCAGAAACGCCTGAACCTGTGGGTGAACGCGACGGCGCCGTGCCTCTCAATGGACGGCTGGCGCAAAGGACAGACGACGTGGACCGCGCAGGACATGCTGCACGAGCCGTGCTTCGTCGGCGTGGACCTCGCGTCAAAACTTGACCTCATGGCGCTAGTGTTCCTGTTCCCGCCGACGATCGGGCGGGCGTCGTGGCGCATCCTGCCCTACGTCTGGACCCCGGAAGAGACGCTACTGGACCGTGCGCATCGGGACCGTGCCCCTTATGACGTCTGGGTCGAGCAGGGCTGGTTACTGACGACGCCGGGACCGGTGCTGGATCACACCGTCATTCGCGACACATTGCAAGCGCACCGCGGCGATTTCGACATCGAGCGAATCGGGTTCGATCCGTGGCACGCCGACCGGCTGATTACCGACCTCATCACACTGGACGGATGGAGCGCAGAGCAAGTGCTGGCCGTGCCGCAGACGTTCCAGGGGCTGAGTTCCGCGGAGGCGCGGTTTCAGGCCGAAGTGATGGCCGGCAATGTGGACGCAGGCGGTTCGCCGTTGCTGGCATGGTGCGCGTCGAATGTCGTATCGCAGACGGACGGCAAGGATAATATCCAGTTCGTGAAGAAGAAGAGCCGCGGCCGGATCGACCCGATCAAAGCGGCGACGACGGCGCAGAGTCTCGCGCTGCGGATGCCGAGCGCGCAGCCGGCAGGCGTCAGTATGGAGTGGGTCTAGCCTATGTCACGCACAGAGTTGATCCGCATGTTGCCGATGCCGAAGCCGTCCAGGATAAGCCGCGCGTGGGAGGTGATTCGGTCCTCGTGGACTGGTCCGCTCACGTCCCGGTCGCCGGAACTCGCCCGACTGCTCGGGGGGAATGCGACGGCCTCATCGGGTGTCAGCATCACCGAACTCTCCGCGCTGAACCTCTCGGCCGTGTGGGCCGCGGTGGGCCTCATCTCCGACGACGTGGCGTCACTGCCGCTGTTCTTGTACAGGCGCACGCCGACGGGCGGCAAGGATCGCTATGAGGCGCACCCACTGTATCGGTTGCTCCATGACGAACCCAACGCGGAAATGACCAGCATGGTCCTGCGGCGCACCATGCAGTCGCACGCGCTGATCTGGGGCAATGCGTTTGCGGAAATCGAACGCGACGGCGGCGGGCGGCCCGTGGCCCTGTGGCCGTTGCTGCCGGAATGCGTCCGCGTGGAACGGGACCGCGTCGGCACGCTCGTCTATCGGTATCACAATCCGAGCGGAGGTGACGTCACCTACCCGTCGCGAGACATGATCCACTTGGTCGGGCGCGGGCATGATGGCAGCGTCGGGGCATCGCTGGTGTCTCATGCGCGCGAATCGTTCGGGCTGGCGCTCGCGGCCGAGCAATTCGGCAGCACATTTTTTGGCAATGGCGCGACGTTCGGCGGGGTCATCAGCTTCAAGGGGCCGAAGCCGCCCGAGATGTCAGAGGCGAACTACCGGGACGCGCTCGAAGCCCGGCACCAGGGCGTGAAGCGGGCGCACAAGCTGCTCGCGCTCTACAACGACGCGACGTTCAAGGAGACCGGGACCGCGCCGAATAACGCGCAATTCCTCGAAACGCGCACCTTCCAGATCCGCGAAGTCGCCAGGTGGTTCAAGGTGCCGCCGCATAAGCTCGCTGATCTCGCCGATGCGACCTTCAGCAACGTCGAGCAGATGAATACGGAGTACTTCGTCTCCGCGATTCGACCGTGGCTGGTGCTCTGGGAACAGGAACTGACGCGGAAGCTGGTCTCGCCGCTGGAGCGCCGGCAGCAGTTCATCGAGCACTCGATCGAAGGTTTCCTGCGGGGCGATTCATCGGCACGGGCCGCGTTCTATACCTCGCTGTTCAACATCGGGGCGATCACGATCAACGAAGTGCGCGGCTACGAAAACCTCGACCCGCTCGACGGCGGTGACCAATCGTTCGTGCAGGTCAATAACCTGATGCCGCTCTCGATGGTGCAGGAGCATGCGGAAGCGATGATCGCCGCGCTCGAAGCCAAGAGCAGCCCGGAGCCGCCCCCCGAACCGGAACCCGCAGACGACGAGGGGGAGGACGTGCAGGTCATGGCGGCGAAGTTGGACGGGATCGAGGCGCGGTTCGTTGAGCATGCGGATCGGCTTGCTGCGGAAGCGGCGAAGTCGGCAGCGCTCGAACAGCAACTCCGCGCCGCGGCACAGGATGCCGAGAGCCTTCGCGCGGAACTCGCGCAGAGCGCGCAGACGGTCGCCGACCGGGACGCCGCGATCATTGCGCTGGACGCCCGTCGGCAGCAGGAACTGTCCGTGCAGGAAGGGCAGACGGCCGAGCAACTGGCCGCACGCACGCAGGCGTGGGCCGCAGAACGCGCAGTCCTCGTCGCGGCACAGGCCGAGGCACTCGCCGCGAAGAACGACCTGGACGTCATGCTCGGCGCTGCGGATGCCGCCCGCGCAGAGACGGAAGCCGCCCGGCTCGAAGCGCTCACCCTCGCGGCGCAGGAACGGCAGACCCGCGAACGACGCGACGCGCAGACCGGGGACCGACTCCTGCAAATTCGGCTGGCGCACCGGGCGCTGATCGTGGATGCCGTCCAGCGGTTGATCCACAGGGAAGCTGACCGGGCGCGGAAGGCGCAGGCGACGCCGGCCAAGCTCCTCGCCTGGGTGGACCAGTTCTATCCGCTCCACGTCGAGACGTGCCGGGCGATTCTGCGGCCGGTGGTGCTGGCGTGGGCGCCGTGTGCGGGCGTGAGCCCGGACGACACCCTGCGGGATCTGGTGGCGGCGCATATCGAGCAATCGCGGCGTGATCTGCGGCTGGCGGCCGATGCGGAAGACGCGGACGACCTCGCGGCGAATCTCGCGCGGACGTTGCACCGATGGGATACGGAGCGGGCGGATGCGGTGGCGGATGCGCTACTCGCGGAGGGAGAACGCTATGGACACTGAAATCCGCGCGTGGGCCGAGTGCCGCGTTGAGGCGTCGGATAATAAGCGCATGATCGGCTACGCAATCGTGTTCGACTCGCCATCGGTGGACCTCGGCGGGTTCCGGGAAATCATCCACCCGGACGCGGTGGACCGGACCATCCGCGACGGGGCCGACGTGCGGGCGCTGGTGGATCACGACACGGCGAAGATCCTCGGGCGCACGCGGAGCGGCACGTTGCAGCTACGGAAAGAGGCGAAGGGGCTGCGGGCCATCATCGAGCCGGATCTGGGCATAAGCTACGCGGCCGACGTCATGCGAGCGGTCGCGCGAGGGGATGTGTCGGGGATGTCGTTCGGGTTTCGCGCGCTCGCTGATGACTGGAACTACGACGGCGACGTGCCAGTTCGCACCGTCACCGACATGCGGATCAGTGAAGTGTCGGTCGTGACATTTCCCGCGTATGAAGCGACGGACGTGTCGGCGGCGCTCAGGTCGCTCTCCACCTTCCGCGAGACGCACGGGAACAAGCTTGCGTGGCTGGAGAAGTGGCACCGCACGCGGATGGCGCGCGGTTAATTCCTCCTTGACAGCACACTAGCAGTAGGCGCACTCTACCAATCAACGACACAGTGAGCTTCCGGCGACTACGGCTTCGTTCCGTAGACCCGTGAGCGACATCTGGCCCCGCCTGCGACGTTAGGCGCGCGGCCTCTACCACCGAACATTTCCACCATGTTCCGTGCTGAGGCTTCCCTACGCGTGCCATGTGTCACCGATTCGAGTCCTCACACGGAAGAGGACCGAACCGATGACCAAAGACGAACTCCAGACGAAGAAGATGGAACTCGCGGCAGCCGCCGACGAGATCCTGCAGCGCGTGAAGAGCGAAAACCGCTACGACCTGCGCGGCGACGAGCAGGCCACCTTCGACGCGCACCACGCCGAGATCGAGAAGATCGCCGGCCTCCTGACCCGCATGGCGAAGCAGGATGCGCTGGCCGAACCCGAGGGCCGACGCAGCGAGCCGACCAAGCCGGGCGGCACGCCGCGTCCCGCCGCGACGCAGACCCGCGTCAACCAGTTCGACGCCTCCGAATCCCTGCGCGCCTGGCTCTTGCCGGAACGCGCCCGCACCGACGCCATGCGCTCGGTCGCTCAGCGGACGGGCGTGAACCTCGCGTCCAACGAGTTCACCTTCAGCCTCTCGCCCAAGGCGCTGCGCGACACCTCGGCTTCGGCGATCGCGGAATGGCGCAGCCATCAGGACGAATACCGCGCGGCAATGGGCACCACATCAGGTGCGGTCGGCGCGTATTCGGTCCCAGACTCCGCGATGCAGGCGCTCGAAATCGCCATGCTGTCCTTCGGTGGGATGCGGTCGGTCGCGACCGTCCTCCGCACCGATAGCGGCTCGGCGCTGCCGTTCCCGACGACGAACGACAGCAGCAACAAGGGCGCGATCCTCACGGAGAACACGCAGGTCTCCGAAGTCGATCCGACCTTCGGGCAGCTCGTGCTGGACGCCTACATGTACTCCAGCAAGAGCGTGCTGATCTCGCTGCAGCTCCTGCAGGATTCGGCCGTCAACGTCCCGGAGATGATCGGCCGGCTGCTCGGTGAGCGCATCGGCCGCATCCAGAACGACCATTTCACCACGGGCACCGGATCGGGCGAGCCGAAGGGCGTCGTGGCCGCGGCGACGGATTCGACCGTCACGTCGTCCTCGGCCACGCTCTTCACCTACGACGACGTGCTCGACCTCCTGCACAGCGTCGACCCAGCCTACCGTGTCAATGGTCGCTTCATGTTGCCGGATGCGGAACTGAAGCAGCTCAAGAAGATCAAGGTGCTCCAGTATTCGGGCGACACCACGGGCGCGCCGCTCTGGCAGCCTGGTATGGCCGCGGGCGATCCCAATACGATCATGGGCTACCCCTACGTGATCAATCAGTCGATGGCGTCCGGCACTGGGGCGAAGTGCCTCCTGTTCGGCGACTTCAGCAAGTTCCTGATTCGCGACGTGCGCGAGATCACGATCTTGAAGCTGTCAGAACGCTATGCAGATTACCACCAGGCGGCCTTCCTCGCCTTCGCTAGGGCCGACTCTGACCTACTTGACGCCGGGACGAACCCCGTCAAGTGGGCCGATCACGCGTAACACAGGCAGAGGGGACGCACATCGAGTGGTGTGCGTCCTCGCCTTTTCATTCAAGGAGACAAGCCTGTGTATTTCACTGAAAACCATAAGATCGTGATCGCCTCCACGACGACGGCCGGCGCGGCCGGCACGGCAACCATCACGTCGGATGCCGTCGATACTGCGGGCTTTTCGCGCTGCTGCTTCATCGTCCCCGTCGGCACGATGGTGACGGGTGCCGTGACGACGTTCAAGCTCCAGCAGTCGAGCGACGACGCGGCGACGGATGCCTACAGCGACGTCCTCGGGACCAGCGTGGCGATTGCGGACGACGACGACAACAAGCTCAAATACCTCGACGTCGTGCGGCCCGGTAAGCGCTATCTGAAGGTCGTGGTCAGTCGCGCGACGCAGAACGCCACCATCGGCGGGATCATCGCCGTGCTCGGCGGCCCGCGGTCGCTGCCCCCGACGCAGGGCACCAACGTGGCCGGCGAGAAGCACACGAGTGCGGCCGAAGGCACGGCGTAACGTGACGCTCGTGTTTCTGGAGACGGTCGAAAGCGCGGCTCCAGGCTATCCGTTTCAGGCGGGGCAACGGATCGCCGTGCCCCGCCTGACTCCGGAGATGCAGCAGTGGATTCAGGCTGAGCGGGCGACGCTGCTCCGAGAGGATCGGCCGGAACTCGCAGTGCTGGAACCCGTCGAGCGCGCCGTGACGCGGCGCGGCAAAGCCAAAGGACGCACACGCTGATGCTGCGCTATACCCGCACCGTCGACCCAACCCGCGAACCGATTGCCCTCGATGAGGCGAAGGCGCAGGCCCGGATCACGGACACGCACAGCGACGCGCTGCTGGCGAGCTATATCACCGCAGCCCGCGACAAGGCTGAAGAGATCCTCGGCTACGGGCTGTATACGCAGACGTGGCGGGCCGACTTCGAGGAGTGGGACGAGGCGTTTCCGCTGCCGATGTGTCGGACGCTCCAGTCCGTGACGTCCGTCAAGTACTACGACGTGAACGGCACGCTGCAAACGCTGAGCGCGACGTACTACGAAACTGACACGCTGGCGCGGCCGGTGCGGCTGGTGCGGGCATCGGCGATGTCCTGGCCGACACTCCAAGCGGATCGGCGCATCGGGCGCATTCAGATCACCTATGTCGTCGGGTGGTCCGCCGTCACGAGTATCCCCGAGCAGATCAAGCAGGGGCTGCGGTTGTGGGTGACGTATCTCGACGCCGATCGGGATGGGCGTGATCCGCAGGCGCTCGCGGCGCAGACCGCGGCGCTCGCGTGCTGGACGGATCGGCTGTATGGGATGGACCCGTGCGCGTAGGTGGCTTTAATAAGTTCGTGGCGCTCTCGCGGTCGCCGCAGACCTCGGGCGATAGCGATGGTTTCTTCGAGGATCTCGATCCGCCGAATGCGTGGGTGCGCATCGAGCCGCAGGGACCGACCGGCGAAGGGCGCACCGTCTCGCACCTGATCACGATGCGCTGGCACCCGCAAGTGACGATGGATACCCGGATCGTCTACGCCGATGGGGCGTATGGGCGCGATCGGGAGTTCTTCGTGAAGGGCTTCCAGAACGTGGCGGAAGGCGGCGCCGAACTGCGACTGATCGCCGAAGAGGTAGTGCCGTGAGTGCGCGTGTGGAACTCGTGGGACTGACCAGCTTCCGAGAGGCATTGCGCCGGCTGCCGGAGGAATTGCAGCAGGAAGCCGATGCCGTGGTCGAAGCGCACGCGCTCGAAGCCGCACGCAGCGTGGAGAGTGGCTACCCGGAAGGGCCGACGGGCAATCTCAAACGCGGGGTCACGACGCAAATCAATCGGTCGAAGTTCTACGCGGCCGGCCTCGTGAAGAGCCGCGCGAAGCACGCATGGATGTTCGAGCACGGCACGCAGCGCCGGCAGACGTCGAAGGGCCACAACCGCGGCGCGATGCCAGAAGCCAGCGAGTCTGAGCGCGCGATTCCGAAGTTCATTCGCATCCGGGCACGCATGACACGGGCGCTGATCGACATCGTGCGGAAAGCCGGCTTCGAGGTGGACGCGTGACGATTTCCTTCATCGTGCCGACGCTTGGCCGTGCGTCCCTTGCGGCGACGCTGCGATCGATTGAACTTCAACCCGGCGATGAAGTGCTCGTGGTGGGCGCCGTAGACCAGTCGATGTTCGCGGCTCCCTATTGCGGCATTCCCTGCGCGTCCGGGCAGGATTGGGGCGCCACCGAACGCACGCGTGGGATGCGTGAGGCGACGGGCGACTATCTCGCCTTTCTCGATGACGACGACACCTACGCGCCCGGACATCGCGCACTGATGGCATCGGCGATCGCGCGCACACCTGGCCGGCCGGTGCTGTTTCGGATGACCTATCCGAATAGCTATGTGCTCTGGCGCGAACCGTCACTCGTCTGCGGGAACGTCTCGACGCAGATGATCCTGATCCCGAATGACCAGACCAAGCTCGGAGCGTGGACGGGACGCCGCGAAGGCGATTACGACTTCCTGTCGTCGATGCAGTGGCCCGCGTCGGACATCGTCTGGCGACCGGAAATCGTCGCGCATCTCGGACACAACGATGCGCACTGAGCTCACGGGTTTGCCACACGGCTGGTTTCATCACGGCGAATTGGTGCTGGAACTGATCGAGCAACTGCGCCCGCAGACCATCGTGGAACTCGGGACGTGGCGCGGCGCGTCGGCGATCGCCATGGCGCGGCTCGCGCGGACGTGGGGCGGCGTGGTGTATTGCGTCGATACCTGGATGGGCGAAGTCAACGGCGGGGTCGAGTCAGGCCCGCCGGCCATGCTCGGCGAAGTGGGACGGAACATCGTCGCCGCTGGCGTGGCGTCGAGTATCCGGCTGATTCCAGCGCTGACGGTGGACGCCGCGGCATGGTGGACTGGGCCGATCGACTTCCTCTGGATTGACGCCGACCACACCTATGACGCGGTGCGTGCGGACCTTGAGGCGTGGGTGCCGCACGTCCGCATAGGCGGCCTCTTCGCGGGCGATGACTACGGCCACACGCTGTATCCCGGTGTCGCGCAGGCGTGGGACCGCTGGGCTGATGAACGCGGGCAGGCGCTCTCGCGGGTGCCGTCGCCCCAATCGGGACTGCCCGATATGGCGCTCGTCTACGGGTGGCAGTCGTGAGAATTCTCCTCGCGCATCCGGGCGCGTCGTGGTCCACAGCCGATGTCTTCGACGGCCTGAACTATGGCCTGAAGGCGCATGGCGCGCACGTCGAGCACTACCGACTCGACACGCGCATTGAGGCCTCGGCTAAGGCGCTGCACGCACTGTGGCGCATGAAGAAGAAGGCACAGCCGGACCTGACGAAGCCGAATCAAGCGGACATCATCTATCACGCGTCCGTCGGGATTCTCGAAATGGCGCTCCGGCAGCAAGTCGATGTCGTGCTCGTCGTGTCCGCGATGTTCCTACATCCCGACGTGGTCGTGATGATGAAGCGCGCCGGCCTGAAGGTGACGGTGCTCTTTACCGAGTCCCCCTACGATGCCGCGGGCGAACTCGCGATGGCGGCCCGCGTCGATGGCGTGTGGACGAATGAGCGCGCCTGTCTGCCGATGTTCCGTGCGGTCAATCCGAACTCGGGGTATCTGCCGCACGCGTGGCACCCGCTGAAGCACTACGTCGCGCCCCTGTCGAACGTCGACTTGCCGAGCCATGACGTCGTGTTCGTCGGCAGCGGATTCGCTGAGCGCATTAGCTGGTTCAATGCGATCGACTGGACTGGGATCGACCTCGGGCTGTATGGGACGTGGAAGCAGTTGGGCCTGAAGAAGCAAGTCATGGACTGCGTCCGCGACGGCAACATCAGCAACGAGTACACGAGTGCGTTGTATCGCCGGGCCAAGGTCGGTCTCAATCTCTATCGGACCCGCACGAGCACGCGCGAGAAACTCTCGATCGTCCCGGAGTCGCTCAGCCCGCGCGCCTATGAACTCGCGGCGTGTGGGGCGTTCCATCTCTCCGAATCCCGAGCGGAAGTGCGGGAAGTGTTCGGCGATCTCGTGCCGACTTTCTCGACGCCGATCGAGGCAGCGGCGCTGATGCGGTTCTGGCTGGCGCAGCCAGAGGCCCGCGCAGAGGTCGCGGCACATCTCCCGGCCACGGTGGCCGAGGCATCCTGGACGACGCGCGCCGCAACGGTGCTCGCCGATCTGCAGCGCGTGCTGACGTGTAGTGTGGCCGCCTAGCGGCGAAAGGATTCGACCATGGCTGTATACGCAGGACGCAAGAGTGTCGTCTATCTGAGTGCCACGGGCACCGGCACCGCGACGAGCGTGCTCAAGCTCAATCAGTGGACGATCAATCGGTCCACCGACAAGATCGAGGTTACGAGCTTCGGCGATGCGAACAAGACCTATGTGCAGGGACTCCCTGACCTGCAGGGCACGTTCTCTGGCTTCTGGGATGACACCGAAACGAAGCCGATGAGCGGCGCCGCGTCGAGCGACGGCGTCAAGATGTATCTGTATCCGTCGTCTGATGCCCCCACGAAATACTGGTATGGCCCGGCCTGGCTCGATGTCTCGATGGATACCGGCGTCGCGGCCGCTGTGACCATGAGCGGATCGTTCGCGGCCAACGGGAGTTGGACGGCCAACTTCTAAGACGCCGATGTTTCGCGGACTGACCATCAGTGGGACAGCAGCGGAGGTGCGGTGGGGCTACCACCGTGCCGCACGGCTGACGTCCTACACCCTCACGGCGCATGGTGCAACCGGCACGGTGACGGCCACCGTCACCGACGCCGACGCGTTCAAGTTGGCGCAGCCCGACTTGACGTTTCGCATTGTGCGCCAGAACGGGCCGGCGTGGAGTTACCCGGTCCACTCGCTGCACGTCGCAGACGGCACGCTCACGGCGAGTGTGAGTCTGCAGGAGTAAG
>ERZ650310.514-NODE-514-length-11488-cov-15.103910_pt1 | contig 11488 bp, 14 predicted proteins | sample MGYA00376246_ERZ650310 | MGnify/ENA primary metagenome ERZ650310 (study PRJEB26733, sample SAMN07839286) | wastewater metagenome | biome: small river; feature: stream; material: water | place: USA: North Carolina | collected 2016-03-01 ...
TCTTGCCCACTTCCACGAACTTGCGCAGCACGTCAGCGCCCGTCTTGCCGTCCAGAGGCGTCAGCGTCGGGCAAGGTTGCATCAGGCTGGCTGGTATCGGCTGGCGTTCCGGTGAGTGCTTCGTTGGCGATGCGCAGCCCGTCATCGTCAAGGCAGACGCTGCGATAAACAGGCCGGTCGACAATGCGGTCAACGGTCTTTGTGATCGTTCGATAAATGATTTCACGTTTTGCCCTTGCCTGTTCTAATTCCTCCGCTTGCGCGTTGGCCTGTCTGGCAGCTGCTGCCAGCAGGTCTGCTGTTGCGTTCTGTTCCTTGATGATATCGGCCTGGTATGATGCCGCCGTAATCCTCGCGCCCGTAAAGAAACCGGCTGCAAACAGCGCCAGAACGGTAGCAATCCACAAGCCTAAGCGGATTGTCATTTATCGCCCACTGGCTGCGTCGTCACGAACCGCAGCCACGCCACGACCAGCGACACGCCCATCGTGAACAGACCGAAATATTTCTCGCCGACGAACTGCTGAAACACGCCTACCTGTGATTCGACAACGCCAAACATTGCAAGCGCGAACGCAAACCATAACGTTTTTGATTTAAGCAATTGTCAGCCCTTTCTGTAGGTCGGCCAGCGTCCTGCCGCCCGTGTACTGGCAATGCGCCAGTTCCTTAAATTTCTTCCAGCGGCCTGCCCACTCAAGCCCGCAGTGTTCAGCGATTTCGCCGCACTTTGTGAATGTCGCTAGGTCGTTCCACTGTGCTTTACCATTGACGACCGGCACGAAGTCGAACGCGCAACGGTAGTTGTGCCACGACTGGCCGGCCTTCGCGTTGGTTACGATCTTGCCAGGCGTCGTCCTGCCCTGTGCGTAGATCGCTGACTGTGATGCGGCGTCGCGGTAGGTGCTGGTAATGAGAACATCAATGCCAGCTGCCTTGCACTGCTTGACGAAATTGTCAGCACGGGTGCGTGCAGGCGGTATCAGGTCGGCAATGTCGCGGCTGTTAATCACTTCGTGTAGCCCTTTAAAAAAGCAATGACCGCGCCTATGGCAATGGCAATTGCGCCCAGTAATTTGATAAATGAAACTAATGTCGTCGCCGCATTCCACGCCGACAACAGTTCGGCAATCTGGCCTGACTGCTTGTCGATGGTAATTTTCAGCATCTCTACGTCCTGTCGCAGTAATGCTATTTCGACGGCATCGGTGTGGTCTGGTGGCATATTTTGCGGCCTATAAGAATTTAACGGAAAATGCAGACGTCCACACTTCCGCAATCTAGCGGCGCAGGACTTGTGTCAATTGTTATACCCCGCACTGTCACGCTAGTTGTCGTCTGTGCAGTGCTTGGGTGGACTTCAAACCCAGCGCCACGTGAGTTCGAAGCGCCACGGGCTACCGCTCCCGCAACTGCATAATTGGCGTCGAGCATAGCGATACCAAAATTAACCGTGTAATCTCCGACGCCATTGTCAACTAGACTACTGACGTTTGCAGAACTTCTAATCGCAATCGTACCAGTGCCGTTAAAATTTACCCACGCACGGCAAGCATAAAGCGGCGCACTGCCTGCCGATGCGACTGCCTGATCTTGTGTCAACGCATTAGGAAAGGTTATGCCGGTAGTTCCATTTATTGTGATTGCCACACATCAGCCCAGCCTTTCCGCTGAAAGCGCACGCAGGTCGTCCAGTGTTTCGGCCACGTCCACCAGCTTGGTGACGTCACGCAGTCTGGCCTTCTCAGCCACCACTGCCGCAGTGTCGCCGCCTGCTTCCAGCGCACGCTGGAATGCTACGTCAGCAGCAGCCAGCAGCGGCGCACGCTCGGCACGCAGCCGGTCTTTGGTAATTGCCTGCGCCTTAGTAAAGTCGATTGTAATCATGCTTTCACCTCTGCATTAGAAAAGTCAGCGTCCCATGCGCCACGGAATTCGCGGTCGGCAGGAATATCGGCTTCGTCAACGATTAAGTACGGCTTACCAGTTGGAATGTCTTTCATGCAGGCTTCGATAGACTCGGCGGGAATGATGACGGCGATGCCGGTTTCTGTTGGGTAGATAATTCGTTTGTTGCTCATGGTTTTCCCCTATTTATCGAAAGAAAGCGACTGATACATTTGTCCCGTCTTGAAAAGCCCAAGAACCGACCACGGTTTTGAGTTGAAACGCGCTTGTCGTATAAACGTAAGTGTGGTTAGCCGACACGATCAAAGGATTGGCGTCGTCAATGCTATTTTTCCTAGCAAACGCAGCGACTGCATAATTTGTATCTTGAAACGCGCTTGCAAAGTTTACTGTAAAGTTCCCAACGCCATTATCGACAATTCCGCTGACGTTGAAACTGCCGGAAATTGTCGGAACGCCGGTTGTCACGTTGAAGTTTACCCAAGCGCGGCAGAACGTGCCGACTTCAGTTCCAGCAGAATTCTGTACGACAGGGGGCCCACTGCCAGTCAGCGACTTAATTGTCCCTATTGATAAAGTACTCATTGCAACCCCTTAAAATTTAATACAGGCGAGCAAAGCAATATTGCGCGGTCGTGTTTCTGTGCCGCCGGTCGCCTCTGTCAGGCTTCCTGCGCCAGAACTGAACCCGTTGTTATCAGCGTTTACACCCTGTGCGCCAAGTGTGCCGAGTGTACCCGTCGAACTGTTGCGGCTTTGTCTGTGTGTGTGTGTCCCAAATGCGTCTGCCTGTGCCGTCCCAATCCCGCGGCCAGAATCGACGCCGCGCGCATCATCCCAGCCGCGCACAAACTCTCCGCGTAAATCTGGCACGTTGAAAGTCGTTGACCCATCGCCGACGCCGTAAACTGTACCAATTGCGGAAAAAAGATCAGCGTAATCTGCCCGCGAAATTGCAGCGCCGTTACATTTTAACCATCCGGCTGGCGCTGTCTGGTTGGCAAAATGCGCTACCATGCCGGCCTGTAATGTACCTGCTATAGAGCCAGTGGTTCCGTTTATTGTGATAGACATTGTTTGTTTCCTCTAAAATCTCTTAGCAACTAGATCACTGTCCACACTGAACCGGCTGGGACGGTCACAGATACGCCGCTGTTAATGGTGATCGGCCCAGCGCTCATCGCGTTTTTGCCAGTGGTTATTGTGTAGTCTGCAGTAACCGTTTTGCTGTTTTCGAAGAAAACCTCATCAGCGCCGCCACCTGTTGCTCCGCCGCCTACGCTACCCCATGCCGTGCCGGTGTAGCCTTCGAACTTGCCCAGTGTGGTATTGAACCGGAAGTAACCCGTTGCCGGCGTAGGCCGCTGCGCAGTCGTTCCTGCATTGATGCCTAGTGCGCCAGTGCTTGTGAACGTGACCAAACCATTTGCGGTCAGGGTCGTGAACGCACCAGCTGCTGCCGTCGTGCCACCGATAGGCGCGTTATTGATCGTGCCGCCTGCAATGGTCGCAGTGTTGATAGCTGGCGAAGTAAGCGTCTTGTTAGTCAGTGTCTGTGCGGCGGCAATCAGTGCCACAGTATCAGACACGACCGCCGGCAGCGTGTGCTGCTGGGTGCTGTTCGGACCCAGCTTTGCGGTGATGATCGGCGACGTAGCATTAGAGAACGTAACCGCGCCGGATAGCGTGTAACCGCCTGAGAAAGTGCCGCTGTATGCGCCGCCGTTGATCGTCGGTGATGTGAGTGTCTTGTTCGTCAGCGTCTGCGCAGCTGCCACCAGCGCCACAATGTCCGACGTGACTGCCGGCAGGCTATGCTGCTGTGCCGCTGTTGGCCCGACTGCCGCCGCTGCCACGGTGCTGCTGAATGTTGCCGCGCCGGTTACGCCAAGCGTCGTGCCGATGGTAGCCGAACCAGTCGTCGACAGGCCGGTCAGCGCGTATGTCGTCGCCAGTTCAGCCCAGCTTGTGCCGTTCCATTTCTTCCAGCGGTTAGCTGCGCTGTCCCATTGGATAGCGCCAGTCGGAATGTTGGTCGACGTCGTGCCGCTGAATTGCAGCGCAGCGTCAGTATCCCGCGCCTGCAATTCAGTCAGGAAGTTTGTATATGTCGATGTTAGTGTCGGGAGCGACCAATTAGCCATTTTTAAACGCCTTTAGCAGACCACGACGCATTGCCAGAAACGCGCGCGCCTGATGTATCGAACAGCAGAACCTTGAACGACGTAGGGTTCGGAACGTCCACGAAATCGTAAATCGCAATCCGCGCAACAGTGCCGGAAGGCGTCACGGTAATGCTGCCGACGTCTACAAAACTCACGTTAAACGGGACAACAGTCCCGCCGGCGTCCGTACTCAATGCCGCGACCGTTCCTGCGTCATTCTTCAATTTTACATCGAAACGAACATTAAGTCCGCTAATCGTGACGAAGTTCGTGCCGCCTGTTTGTGTAAACGTGAACCGCACTTTCACATAACGGAAATCCGTGACATAGACGGAACTCAGGCCGGCGTAATCCGTCCACGGGTCTGTAGCCAGTTTCCGCACGCTGATTTGCGGCGTGATCGTAACGGTTCCCGTCGCCGAGTAAGTCAGCGTCGTTGTTACCTTTGTCGCTGACAGAACGGTTCCGTAGTCGAACGATTCTTCGTAATAGCCGGACGAAACAGACGGCTGGATATAGATCGGGTAGCCAGCAGTTACCTGCGCCTGCGGTGATGCCCAGCTGCGGCTTGTAAAGTGCGATTGCCAGGTTTCTGTGCCGTCAATCGGCGCAAGCCAGCCGCTATCCTGATTAGCCGTGAAGTTCGATTTAGTGCCGGTAAACGTACTGTCTTGATTGTATTGCAGTTGGTAATCGGGCGGCTGGCTCACCAGTGCATCTACGCTAGACTGACCGCCCAGATTGCCGGCAACGTCTACGCCAGCGATCCAATATTTGAATGTGCCGCCGCTCGATTCAAAGATGGCTGTAAACCGGCTGGAAATGCGCCCAATGACAGTTGCCGCTGCCCATGTCGCGCCTTTGCGCAGTTCATAGTAATCAATCGGCAGGGTCGCTGTAGCGTCGCCCCATTTCAGCAGGACGTTATTATCAATGACTTCCTGCGTCATCGTGACAGCAGCAGGAACCGTAACGGACGCAACGGCACTGCCAGCCGTGCCAGTGTTCCCGCTAATATCGGTTGCCGCAATCCAGAACGTGCGCGATCCAGACCATGCTGCACGCGTCGCAAACGATGTGCCTTTAAGCGTGCCTAGAGACGTACCAGCGGCAAACGATGCGCCGTAGCGGATTTCGTAAGACTCGGTTGCCAGATCGCCAGTAACAGCGCCCCACGTCAGCACAAGGTTTTGTCCGGCGAATGATGCCGCAATGGTCGGCGCGCCTGCGGTAGCCAGCGTTACAGACACTGACGCAGCGTTAGTGCTGTAGTTGCCGGTGGTGTCCAGTGCTTTGACCAGATAGGTTTTCGTCGTCGCCTGTATCAGCCCGACCTTGAACGACGTGCCTTTAACCTGGCCTAGCAGCGTAGCGGTCGACCATGTTGCGCCGTCGCGGATTTCATAGCTGTCTAGGTCCAGATCGGCAACGCGATCCCACGACAACGTAACGCCGATATTCTGGTCAATGATGCTGACTAGCGCGGTTACATCCTCTGGCGGCGCTGTCTTGCCTAGTGCCTGAATGTCTGCGGTCGTGTAGCTGGTCGACGTGTTGCCATTTGCCCCAACAGAATAGACGCGGAATTCGTAAAATCCTGGCGTGATGTTCTTTAAGTCAAAGTCGTTGGCGCTTGTTTCATCCGTGATGAAATTGCCGTCGTCTTTGCGATGCAGGACGCGGTACGATGTTGCACCAGTGACTGATGGCCAGCTGGCCGTGATCTGCGCACGTGCCTCTGCTTGATACAAATAAAGCGATTCAGAAAGCGTTAACGCAGTCGGCGGCTGCGGCGTAATCGTTAGGTTCGTAATGTCACGCGTCTGCAGCACTAGACCGTTTTCAATGGCTCCAAACTTGCTTGCGTTGTACGCCAGTGCGGTTACTTCTATGCCGCCGTCCTCTGCTTCACGGCACGCCATGACGCGGAACGTCTGCGCTTGTATGTCTGTCGACTGATATATCCAGATGCTGCCGGCTGCTGGTGCGCTGCTAAATGCTGGCGACACTGTAACAACATTACCTGCAACAGTTGAAACGTTGCGCACTTCAACTGCGCCGCTTGGCTGAATAATTGACAGCGTAGCGCCGGACGTTACTGCGCCGCCGGCAGAGTCCAACGTTATAACCGTTGAAGTCGCAGAAACAACTCTGCCGCCACGTCTTGCGCCAGCACGCGTAGGGTCTGCAATGGAAATGATCTGGCCTGGCCGTGCGACTGCGCCTTCAATTCCGGTCTTGAACGTGACCGCTTCCGATTCCATTTGCTCGGTGTACAGCAGCCAGCGACCTACACGATTAGCTTGGCCGCGTGATGTGCAGCCAATAGCCATAACGTCCGTCTGCACTACGCCAAAGCGTGCGATAGCGTCGGTGTTCTCGACGTATTCGACTTTCTGCGTGTAGGCGTCGTCTGGGTCATTCCATGTGACCAGTGCCACGCTGTGCCGTGCCTTTGCACTTGCGCCAGCATAGGTGAACAAACCGTCTGCCACATTGGCCGGCGTGTACAGATATACGGGGTCTTGCGGCGAGTCCTGCGAAATGGTCATTGCGCCCGACGCCCAGAACGTCATCGAACGGAAAATAGACGCCATGTCCTGCAATACCTTGTAGGCTTCAGCGCGCGACTGGATGTACAGGTTGCAAGTAAAGCGCGGCTCCATACCGCCAAAGCCATCAGGAACCATTCCGTCACAGTATTTGCCGGCAGTGTACAACGCCCACTTGTCTACCTGCGATGCGTTGACGTAGTTGCCCAGACCGTAGCGCGTGTTCGTCAGCAGGTCATAAAAACACCAGGCTGGGTTATCCGTCCAAGCGACTGTAAAAGTGCCATCCCAGACGCCGGTATAAACGCGCGTTACTGGGTTGTAGTTTGAAGGAATCTTTACCTTCAGCAACTTCAAGTCATAGCCACGACGCGGAATGCTCTGAAATTGGCTTGCGTCAATCTTGATACCGACTAGCGCCGTATTTGGATAACGCAGTTTCGCGTCAATGATTTCAGTGTAGCTGCTGAAAAATGTCTTGTTTTGCAGGTTCGACTTCGTGCTGTCATCCGTAATACGTCTAACGCGCACATCCCACGGGCCTGCGCCGGTCAGACCGATACGGTAAGAACGCTGGTACTGGCTGGACGTTTTGCCTGTAATGGTATCGGTTACCTTCTCAACATAGCCGCCGCCGTTTGTTTGAACGTCGATTGCAATAGCGACAGACGAACCTTTAATATCCCCAGTTTTCGGGTCTTGAAAAGTCAGCGCAGGAAATGACAGCGTGACCCGAACGGCATTTGCATTCGCGTTTGTAATCTGGCGCGTAACGCTAACGGCTTTCTTGACTTCCAGACTGACAGCCGTTTCTGCCTCTATTGCAGAAAAGCCAGGCACATAACTTTGTGATTGCGTTCCGTTTGCATTGACAACAGACACATCACTAAAATTAAACGTGCCGTCACTGTTTTGTAATGGCGTGTCGTCTAAATAAACAGATTGCAGCCCATTAACCAACCCGCCAATTTCGCCTTCGCAAACTGCGTCGAGTACCTGCGCAAAAGCCTTTGACCGCAAATTGTCTGCAACTTCTGTCGGAGTATGCGTAGACCCGCCGCCGCCCTTGCCACCGCCGCCTGCGCCCTTGATAATCATACTGCGACCTGTTCTGCGACGATGCCGGCGCTGATGACTGCGGAACCTACGCGCAGACGCCCATAACCTACGGCGACCGGCTGGCCTTGCGCCGTCGTGTTGATAGGACCATTAAAAACATACGACGGATTGTTTTCTGGCGATTCGCTTGGAGCGCCAGTTTTAGGCGATGGCGCAATCAACTGCGCAACTCCGCCCAGTATTAGCGACGCTCCCATGCTTACAGCCAGACCGCCAAAAAACGTAGTTGTCAGACCGCCGGCAAGAAACCCGCTTGCGGCAATGGATGCGCCGCCAGTTACGAACGCCAGCCCGATTAACGCAGCGCCTAGCAATATCTTACCAAACACGCCGCCGGCTCCGACAATAACCGGAACGATCTTAATTATCTGGCGACCAGTCGGGTTGTGTAGTTCGTCGCCGGCAGTGTATTCCTTGCCAACAATGACGCGATAATAACGGTCGGCCATGTACTGCTGCAACTCTGGGAAATTTGCCACAAGCGCGCGCACAGCTTCAGCCGGCGACTTAACGTCCAGCGAAAACTTGCGCCCGTATTTTTTGCCTAATTCACCCAACAGCAGAACAGGAACCATAGCGAACGACCTTGATAGTATTTTTCTGCCAGAAACCGCCGTACACATCGCGCGTAGAAAGCCGGTTCTGAACGTGATGCAAAATAAGCCCGTCGCCCAGATAGATCGCGCCGTGATTTGCGACCGGTGAACCGACCTGCATTAGTATAACATCGCCGGCCTGTAAGTCATTTACCGGCACGTCACGGAAACCAGCTTTTTGAAAGTTCTCAGCGTATAGGTTTTCGCCGCGCAGCCACCAGTTATCGTGCCGCTCAAAGTCCAGCAGTTCAATGCCGCGTTCCTGTTTGTACCAGTCACGGATGATCGAATAACAGTCCAGAACGCCGTGCGACCACTGCCGGCCGACCAGCGGCGCAATATATCCTGTAGGGTATAACTCGCCCCATGCCAGCGTAGGAATGCCCACAATGTGCCACGCAATGCCAGTCTGTTCGCAGCTTACGCGATCTGCCTGCGATGGTATCGGCGGCAGGTTTGGATGCGAATGCACAACAGCGACGATCTCGCCTTTGGCGTCAGCGTCGGCGTAGTCCTCTGGATGCATGGCAAACTGGTCTGTACCTTCGCCAATGTTGCGGCAGGCGTGATACTGCTGGCGACCCTTGAATATGACGACCAGACCGCATGACTCGCGCGGATATTCCGCTGTGCCGTGTGCCTCTGCAGCAGCTTTGACTTCGTCAGCAAGTGTCATCGAATAAGGCCGGCAGCTGGAAAGCCGCCGAATGGAAGTTCTGCATACTGGCCAAAACGCAGCTTGCAGCTGGTCAGCCGCTTACCGCAAACGTCTTGCGCCAAGGTTGCAACAGAACCATCATTTGCATTGAAGTATGCCGTGCCGGTATAGCTGCACTCAGAACCGCGATACTTCCACGGACAGACGTTCTGGATAATCTGGCGGCGCGGCAGCATGACGCCCTGCAAGTCAATGGCTGCGGCCAGTTCAAACTCGACTAAGTCGCGGCCTTCAGATGCTTTGCGGTCAATAAAATAAACGTCGTCGTCAAATGATGCGGTCGGGTCAGCGGTCGGGTTTGTGCCTGACGGGAAATTCACAGCGTCCAGAAACTTTAGCATCGTGCGCTTGCGCGTAACTTTCGCGCCCAGCAGATCGCCGTATGCCAGAACCATCGCTGTTATCAGTCCTGTTACATTAGCAACGCGCAGCGTCGGACGCGGTAGCTGGCTGTTTCCGGCCATTTCGAAACCGGTTATTTGAACCGGAAACGGCTCGTAATCCTGCCCTTGCCACGTTACGCGTTGCAGCAGACCGTTCGTGCCGGCGTGAAAATACGTGATGCCGCCGCCGAATGCAGCCGCATCCAACTGAAATAGTTCGATGACCGCAGACGGTGCAAGTTTCTGTATCTCTGTCTGGATCGCTGTCGGCGCGGTCATAGGTCGAACACTTGGGTAAATTTAGCCGTAACTGTGCTGTAAACGGCATTGTCAACGCTGCGGCTCCAATCGCGGCAAATGAACTTTAACTCGGTGCTGGTGTTGGGCGGCGTCCAGTAAAACCAGTCCTTACCGCCTGCATCAGCCAGAAACGCATCTATTGCCGCCGTCTCCGCCGCGTCGCGAACACTGAACCGCAAATCCCATTCTTGCGGTTGCGTGTTGATGCCGTAAATTAACCGCTGTTCGTAGCCGTCGCCGAACCGGACAGACCGGACGGCTGGCTTGATTGATACCGCAGCGCCAAAGTCCGGCGTGTATGTGAAGGTTGCCACTGTTTCCCCTTATGCCATCAGCAGGCCGCCTGGCCGCTTTTGGCGTACCAGTTCAGCCTGCACGACTTTTGCAATCATGTTGCCCAGTGCCGCGCCTGTGCCGGTGTCAGACTTGGAAGTGTTCCCGCCATCCATAGCGACGTTCACGGTCACGTTATTGACTTGGCCGCTGCCGCCTTGTGCAACAACGCCCAGCGCGCCAGACGCGGTGCGCTTCAGCGGCATGATTGCCTCCGGTCCTGCTTCGCCCATCAGCCCAGTGCCGTTAGCCATCGGGAACAGGGTCGGACTGCTGACGACGCCGCCAGATGCAAACGCCTTGACGCTACCGCCTTCGAATACGCCGCCATCTGCAAAGCCGAACGTGCCGCCTAGCGATTTCATAATCGGCTTCATAATCATCATCTGAATCAGCATCCTGGCAATGTCCTTAAGGACGCTTGCTGCCAGATCGCCGAACGATGCCTTAGCGCCGAATGCAAAGTCGACGAATGCGTCCGTTGCCTGCCTGCCGAACCCTTGAACTGCCATTTCCAAATCTTTAAACGTGTCGTCGCCCTTTTTGCCGGCTTCGCTCATTGTCTCAGCTGCTTTGACTGCGGCGCGTCCGTACGTCTCTTGACTGATTGCGCCCTGCTCGAGCAGAGAAGCCAGCCGTTCAAGTTCCGCATTGTAGATTTCCAGCGGTGTCTGCACTGACTCGAAAACCCGCTTGCCGGCGTCGGCCAGACTTTCAATTTCGCGGTAACGCTCTTTAATAGCGTCATCTTTAGCCCGTGCGCTTTCCCGTGCAGCAGTCTCTGCGTCCTCTGCCATCGTTTTTAACGTAGACTGCTGCGCCATAAGCGTTTTCAGCCGGCTGATTTCTTCGTCGGTCGCGCCCAAACGTCGCATCTTTTCGATGGTCAACTGCTGTTCGCCCAGCGACAGCTTTAGAATTTCGTCCGAAAGACCTTGCAAAATGCCGGCACGTTCCTGCTCGGCGCGTGCGGCTTCCTTCTGCGCGTCGGTCAGCTTGACTGTCTCGGTATTTGCTTTTGACAGATTCGCCAGAATCGCCTGCGCCGACTTGTTGTCAGTTCCGCCGCCAGTGCTGACTGGCTCCGCAGCCTTGCGCTTGATCTCATTTAGCTGCTTTAGAACCGTCTCGAAATTGCGCAACTGAGAATCAATTGTCGACACGTCGCCGAAAATGGCCTCGTTGACCCTGTTGGCAAACGTGTCCTTAGACAGATCGGCACGCATCGCCTTTAGGTTCTCGACCTTTTTTGTAATGTCAGCGATGGACTGGTCGACGTTCGCATAGTCAACAGCGGTGTTATTAACCAGCTGCTTCATGCCCGCGCCTAGCGAACTGAAAAAGCCGCCAGTTTTTGAAGCGTCGATCATCGTTTCCATCAGCCGGTTCACGGCAGGAATTAGATCGGAAAGAA
>ERZ650310.516-NODE-516-length-11422-cov-4.333509_pt1 | contig 11422 bp, 10 predicted proteins | sample MGYA00376246_ERZ650310 | MGnify/ENA primary metagenome ERZ650310 (study PRJEB26733, sample SAMN07839286) | wastewater metagenome | biome: small river; feature: stream; material: water | place: USA: North Carolina | collected 2016-03-01 ...
GCTAGATTCTTAGGGTTTTCCTGATAAACATAATCGGACTCTAAGGTAAGTTATCGGACTTAGGGGTAAGCATCACTTCCGTCCCATCATTAAGCTTCTTTCAGCATTCATTATTCTTAATTTAGCTGAAAAGATTGCATTGAAAACAAGTTCAAACTATTTAGGTAAGTCATGTGAGCGTGTAGAAGATACCGCCTTACTAACAGGAGGAGGTCGCTATCTGGACGACCTTCCTTTGCCAGTTGGAACCCTATACGCTGCAGTTGTACGCTCTCCCATTGCTCACGGAAAAATTATTTCTGTAGATATTGAATCAGCACTGCAGCTTAGGGGTGTTAGAGCAATCCTCACGATTGACGATGTTCAGGCTTGGTCTAACCCATTAGTAGTTGCTGTTAAAACTCCAATGCGTCAATGGGTACTGGCTAATGAGTATGTGCGTTATGTTGGTGAGCCCATAGCAGTAGTCATAGCCGAATCAAGGGCATTAGCAGAAGATGGCGTCGAGAAGGTTGTTTTGAATATTCAACCGCTTCCTGCAGTAGTAGATGTTGATGTTGCGTTAACGGATGCATCAATTGTTCTTCATAAAGACATCGGTAGTAATTGCGTGTTGGATCGCTCACATCAATATGGCGACCCTGAGAGCGCATTTCAAAATGCTGCCAGTGTCGTTGAGGTTGATATTCGTTATCCTCGTAATTCCTGTACACCCATCGAAACTGGTGGAGTGGTAGCGCAATGGCGAGCTGCAGACTCCTCATATGAAGTCACGTCAAATTTTATGGGGCCATTTTCATTGCATGTAGTAATGGCTGCAGCGCTAAAAGTATCTGGAACAAAATTACGTCACCATGTTGCTCCAGATTCTGGCGGTAGTTTTGGTGTTAAGCAATCCGTATTGCCATACGTCATCATGAGCTGCTTGGCATCACGTAAAGCAGGTGCCCCAGTGAAATTTATTGAGGATCGCTTAGAGCATCTTCAGGCAGCCACTTCAGCGACATCCCGTCATACCCATCTTCGTGCTGCAGTGGATCGCGATGGAAAAATTCTGGCTTTAGATTACGATCAAATTGAAGATTGCGGTGCATATTTAAGGGCGCCTGAGCCAGCAACGCTTTATCGCATGCATGGTTGCGTGACTGGCCCCTATCAAATTCAGAATTTAAATATTCGTAACCGTGTTGTGCTCATTAACAAAACGCCTACTGGTCTCGTAAGGGGCTTTGGCGGCCCTCAGGTTTATTACGCACTTGAACGCTTGATTCAGAAAATTGCAAAATCTTTAGGTAAAACCCATCAAGAAATAGCTGCAATAAATTATATTCAAAAAGAGCAGTTTCCCTATCGAGCAGCAGCAGGTGCGTTGATAGATTCGGGCGATTACCAACAGGCTTTAAAAACGCTTGAGAGTTCACCTGAATTTAAAAAGATACTAGAACGTAGAGAGCAGGCGAAAAAAGAAGGTCGCTACTATGGTATTGGTATTGCATCGATTGTTGAACCTTCAGTATCCAATATGGGTTACATCACGACTGTTCTTACAAAGGAGCAAAGGGCAAAAGCAGGCCCTAAAAACGGTGCCATCACTTCAGCGACAGTCAGCGTAGATCCTTCTGGAAACATTGCTGCAAATATCGCTTCAGCGCCGGCTGGACAGGGTCATCAAACTGTTATTAGTCAGTTATTAGCAGATGTTTTTGGTGTTTTGCCATTCCAGATCCAGGTGAACGTTGATTTTGACACTGCAAAAGATGCATGGTCTATTGCTGCCGGAAATTATTCAAGTCGTTTTGCTGGCGCAGTTGCGGGGACCGTGTTTTTAGCGGCTGAAAAGTTAAAGGCTCGGATTGCGGATTATGCTGCTCATGTACTTAAGGTAAAGCCTGATCAATTAATTTTTGCAAACGGCAATATATCTGTTGCTGGAGTTGAGGATGGTGGCATTCCATTTTCCAGGATTTGCGGAAACTTTCACTGGTCTCCCGGATTGATTCAAGAGGCTTTAGGGCGTGACACCACTCTTGCGCTGCAAGAAACACGGTTTTGGAGTGCGAATGTTTTGGATGCACCCGATGAAAATGATCGAATTAATACATCAGCAGCATATGGTTTTGCTCTTGATGCTTGCGGTATCGAAATAGATCCCGAAACCTGCTCTGCAAAGATTGATCAGTACATTACGGTGCATGATGCTGGGAGAATATTGAACCCAGCCCTAGCTGATGGTCAGATTTATGGCGCGTATGCACAGGCCGTGGGCGCAGCCCTTTTTGAAGAGTTTGTCTACAGCAGTGATGGCAACTTTCTCTCCGGCACTTTCGCGGACTATCGCTTACCCACTGCAAGTGATATTGGAGTACCAAAAATTTACCATCAAGAGTCTCCCAGCCCTTTTACGCCTTTGGGCGCAAAAGGCATAGGTGAGGGAAATAGTATGAGTACACCCGTTTGTATTGCTAATGCTATTTCAGATGCTTTGGAGTTAGAGAATATCGTGCTACCTGCAACTCCCAGTCGCATTCATGCGTTACTTGTGGAAAAAGGTACGCTAACACTTGATAAGCCTTCTATTCAGGTTTCGTCAATGACTGCAAATCCAGACTATCCTTTAAAGGCGCAAGGTGAGGTTAAGTTGGAAGTCCTTCCGGAGGTTATCTTCGCCTTATTGATAGATCCAGAAAGATTGAAGAATGTCATACCAGGGTGTGAGTCGATCCATAAAAAATCTATAGCTAATGGTATTCGTTATGACTGCATTGCGGTTGTCCGTATTGGTATCGCAAAAGCACGATTTGCCGCTCAGATTGATTTAACAAACATTCACAGTCCTGATAGTTTTGTTTTGGGTGGGGAGGGTCGCGGGCCTTTAGGTATGGCACTTGGAGTGGGTCAAGTCAGCCTTAAAAAAGATGGCAGTGCAACTGTTTTGACCTACGACTATCAAGCTCAGGTTTCTGGCAAGCTCGCAGCAATTGGCAGCAGGTTGTTGGAAGGCGCAATCCGCTTGGTGTTGGATCAATTATTTAGAGCTCTAGCAAAAGAGGCTGGCGCAAAGCAGGAAGGTCTACTTAAAAGCCTTATCACAAGATTATTTGTTTTATTGGGGGCTGCCAAATGAAATCTGCGCCATTCGTGATGCACCAAGCCCATTCCCAATCAAATATTTTGGATTTGCTGGATAAGTATGGCGAGGATGCCCGCATTATTGCTGGCGGACAAACTCTGGTACCCGTGTTGGCAATGCGGGTGGCTAGCCCCGATCATTTAATTGATATCAATAAAGTCGATGAGCTGAAAAAATTTAGCATTTCTGGTGATGTACTACAGGTTGGGGCTGGCGTTAGGCAATCGGAATTGGAGCAGTGGAGTGAGCTTCGTAAGGCTCAACCACTTTTAAGCATGATGTTTCCATGGATAGCCCATACTCCGATTCGTAATCGAGGCACGGTATGTGGATCGATTGCGCATGCAGATCCTAGTGCTGAATTAGTTCTTGGCTTGGCCGTACTAGAGGGATCGGTCACTCTAGCGAGTAAGAAAAAGAAGCGAGTAGTGCAGGCCAAGGATTTTTTCTTGGGAGCACTTCAAACTAGCCGTCAGCCAAATGAATTCATCGAAGCCGTTAAGTTTCCTATTCGTGGATCTCATGCGGGATTTGGGTTTGCTGAATATGGATATCGCCATGGAGATTTTGCGGTGGTAGCCGTTGCAGTTATTAAAGAAGGCGATATTTGGACTATTGGGTTTGGCGGCATTGATGATGTTGTAAAGGTCTATAAATGCACTGCTACCTCGCTTGATAAGGCTAATCAGTTTATCGATGAACTCGCTGCTGATACTGAGGTAAGAGAGGATCCCACTGCAACTTCAGGGTTACGTAGACATTTGATGCGCACATTGGGAGCGCGCGCTTGCCAGCAGGCTATGGAATTTAAAAGTGATGAAATAAGATGAAAAGTCATCAGGTAAAACTAACTTTAAATGGCATTGAGCGTGAAGAGGTTTGCGAATCACGCACGACATTACTGGATTTTATTCGTCATGATTTGGGGTCAACGGGCACCCATGCAGGTTGTGAGCATGGCGTATGTGGAGCATGTACGGTTGAAATTGATGGGCAAATTGTTCGCTCTTGTCTTATGTTTGCATGCCAGGCTGATGGCGCAAAGGTCACTACGGTAGAAGGCATTGCAAAGGCAGGGGAAATGTCTGACTTACAAAATGCCTTTAAAAAACACCATGCCTTGCAATGTGGATTTTGCACCCCAGGATTTTTACTTTCAGCAGAAGATTTGCTTCAAAAGAATCCTCATCCGACCGATTTAGAGGTGCGTGAGGGTTTGTCGGGAAATTTATGCCGATGCACTGGGTATGTTGGAATTGTCGAGGCAGTTTTAGAAGTTGCTGCAGCCAGAGCAAACCAAAATGGAGGAGAGCATGCTTGATCTAGGTCGAACTTTTTTACAGGCTGTTGAGCGTGAGCCCGATAAGTTGGCGATTGTTGATGGAGTTAGGCGTCATACCTATGCAGAGTGGGCGCTCAATATTGGCGCTATTCAGCAATTTTTTAACGAGCAGGGCCTCAAGCGTGGCGATCGTATCTTGACTGTTTTGCAAAATCGCTATGAGGCAGCAACAATTCATTGGGCGTGTCAGATGGCAGGTATAGCCATTGTCCCTTTAAATTGGCGCTCTAAGCCTGATGAAATTGATTACTGTGCACAAAATGCTAATGTGAAATTGGCTTTTGTTGAAGAGATATCACTCAATAACTACTTGGAATCAGAAACAAGTAAGTCAATCTCGGTAATTCTATGTATGGAGAAGGCATCTTTAGATGAATATCGATATTTTGATGAATTAATTCAGAAGGGTGGCGAACCTGAGGCACTTGGCCATGTTGAAGATATATCAGTCATGCTTTTTACTTCTGGCACTACAGGAAAGCCTAAAGGTGTCCCGAGAAAGCAGCGTGCAGAACGTGCGGCAGGCATCGCTCACGTTGCGCAAAACCAGTACGCAATGGGTGAGGTAACACTGGGTGTAATGCCGCTCTATCACACGATGGGCGTAAGAACGCTTTTATCGCTATGTATTGTGAATGGAACTTATGTTGCAGTACCTCGTTGGGATGTAAATAAAGCGATAGAAGCAATTGAGAGTGAGTCAGTTACCCATCTCTATTTAGTGCCGACGCTTTATCACGACATGATTGCGTCGAGTAATTTCAATTCTAGTCGGGTGAAGACTGTTAAGAAGCTTGGGTTTGCAGGTGCACCCATGCATGATGCTTTATTGCTTAAATTGAACGCGGCCTTTTCCCCTGAATTATTTGTGAACCATTACGGTTCAAGCGAGATTTACACATACACCATCAACCAAAATGCCGTATTAAAGCCGGGCTGCGCTGGAAAAGCGGGCATCAATGCACGTATTAGAGTGGTGAAGTTAGATCAAGGTTCTGTGCAAACGCAGCCAAGCCAAATAGCGGCTTGTCATGAAGAGGGGCAGATCATTTGCGATCTTTCGGGGGATGAGGCATTTGAAGGTTATTGGAAACGTCCCGATGCCGATCAAAAATCTATTCGTGATGGCTGGTATTTCACGGGTGATACTGGCTACTTTGATAATTCTGGCGACCTATTTGTTACAGGTCGAGTCGATGACATGATTATTTCCGGTGGAGAAAATATTTCCCCTGTTGAAATTGAGTCTATTTTATCTCTACATCCATTTGTGAGCGAGGTAGCTGTTGCTGGGTTGAAAGATGACCGCCTTGGACAAAAAGTGGTTGCCTTTATTAGGGCATCGGAGAGTATTGATTCTGACGATCTAGACGAATATTGCCGCGGATCAGATTTGATCAACTTTAAACGTCCTCGAGAGTATGTGTTTGTTAAAGAGATTCCCAAGTCGCCTGTGGGAAAGGTATTGCGACGCATGTTAGTCGCCGGCGAATATGAAAGAGCTTAATTTTTTTACTAGAAAGACCTTATGACTACTATTTTGAAACATCCCTTTAGCAATATTCTCGATAACCTTGATGGTTTCTATGTGGAAATTGATGAGGCTCATCAAAGGGCTGACATTGTTTTAAAGAGACCTCCTTTTAACGTCATACAAATGCCACAGCGTGATCAACTACGAGCTGTATTTGAGGCTTTAGATTCTGATGACCGTGTTCGTATCATAGTATTGCGGGCAGAAGGAGAGCATTTCTCTAGCGGTGGAGATATTAAAGGCTTTTTAGAAGCAACGCCGGAGCATGTATCCAAGCTTGCTTGGAATATTGCCGCACCTACTCGCTGCACCAAACCTGTCATTGCAGCAAATCATGGTTACTGCTTCGGAGTAGGCTTTGAAATTTCACTGGCATGTGATTTCCGTATTGCAGCTGAATCAACTTTATATGCCTTACCAGAGCAAAAGTTAGGACAAATTCCTGGCTCAGGCGGATCGGCGCGTTTACAAAAAATGATAGGAATCACCCGAACTAAAGATATTGTGATGCGCTCCAGACGTATTAAGGGTCAGCAAGCTTATGAGTGGGGCGTTGCAACCGAATGTGTTCCAGACTCAGAGCTTGCTAGTGCTATATCAAAATTGGTCGATGAATTGCGCGCATTCTCACCAATGGCTCAGAGAACAGCCAAAAAGATGCTCAATGAAACTGAGGACTGTTTGTTAACTACGGCTATTGAAGTTGAAGGTCATTGCTATAGCCGTCTGCGTAATTCAGAAGATTTTAAAGAAGGGGTTGAAGCATTCCATGGAAAGCGTCAACCAAATTTTGTTGGTCGTTAATTTATCAAAGGAGACGTATATAATGAAAAAGCAATTTCAAACAAAGAAAATCGCTCTGGCGGTTGCCTTAAGTCTTGGCGCAACATTAGTTTATGCGCAAACCGGCCCAATCAAAATCGGTGTTGTGACACCTTTATCGGGTACTTACACCCCAATTGGTGAGCAGGTAAAGATGGGTTTAGATCTGGCAGCAAAAGAAATCAATGCAACCGGCGGAATTAATGGCCGAAAAATTGATTTGATTTATGAGGATGAAGAAGCGAATCCAGCTGTTGCAACTCAAAAGGCAGAAAAGCTATTTCAGGTAGAAAAGGTAGAGTTTTTAACTGGAACGGTTAATTCAGGATCTACCTTGGCTGTAGGACAGTTAGCCGAGCGAAATAACAAGCTGATAGCAACAACGGTTTCATTTGCCGATTCAATTACTGCAGATAAATGCTCACCAAACGTATTCCGTGTAAATGCTCGTGCTGGAATGCAATCTGCAGCACTGGCAGCATGGGTGGATAAAGAGATTCCAAAGGCCAATATTTTCTTTATAGGCCCCGACTATGAGATGGGACGTAGTACGGTTTCAGCTTTTAAGAAAGCATCCACTGAAAAGGGCGCTAAGGATGTTGGTGAAGTTTTTGCACCACTGGACAATAAAGACTACTCGCCATATTTTGGTCAAGTAAGAGCTGCCAAGCCTAACGTTATTTATACCTCTGTGGCTGGTAATGACACAGTGCGCTTATTTACTCAAATGGATGAGTATGGCGTGAATAAAGGAGTCACCATTGTTGGTGCTTCTGGAACAGTTACATCGCAAAATATGGGGGCGATTGGAAAGTCTGCGAATGGATTTGTGACTGGTGTTGGTTACTCGCCTAAGCTAGATAATCCGGCCAATAAAAAGTTTGTAGCTGATTTCCAAAAAGCCTATAACAAGCTTCCTGACCTTTATGGCGCAGACTCCTATGGCCTCTTGTATTTTTATAAGTCTGCGGTTGAAAAAGCGAAGTCTACAGAAACTGATAAGGTTCGGGCCGCCATGAATGATCTAAGTTGGCAAACTCCACAGGGTACTAAGAAAATGCGTGCCGGCGATCACCAGGCTATGCAGGATATGTTTGCGGTTCGCGTAGAGAATGGCGAGTTCAACATTGTTGGAAGAGTGCCCTCCGATCAGGCAATTGGGCCTGATACGTGCACTCGTTTTTAATTAATTAGTTAATTACCCCACATCCCTCCTATGTGGATGTGGGTTTTTTGGACTAATAATTTCACTAAGGGATTGGGTTTTCAATGCTAGAGAGCTTGCAATATATTTATGCGCCACAGATAGTCAATGGACTTTCTATTGGTGTTGCTGTGGTCCTCATGGCTTTGGGTTTGACCATTATTTTTGGCTTACTAGACGTAATTAATATGTCGCATGGTGAATTCTATGCAGCTGGCGCCTTTATCAGCGTGAGCTTGATGGCAATGGGCATTTCATTTTGGCTATGTCTATTATTAGTTCCCTTGTTATTGGTTCCAGTTGGTTTTGCAATGGAAAGGCTGTTGATTCAAAAAGTATTTCACTATAAAGACCGACATATTCTGACTCTGCTGCTGACATTTGGCGTAGCAATGGTTTTAGAAGATGGTTACAAGATTATCTGGGGTGCTAACCCAATCAAACCTAGCGCTCCAATCTCGGGTGCCAGCGAGTTGTTGGGAGTTATGTTTCCAAATTACCGGCTATTTCTGATGGTATTTGGTGCTGTAATTATTTTCTCTGTCTGGGCGCTGATTTATAAAACCCAGCTGGGCGCTATTGTGAGGGCTTCAGCATATGACAAAGATATGAGTTCTTCACTAGGAATTCCTGTGATGCGAGTTTATGCGCTGACCTTTGCATTTGGCGTTGCCTTAGCTGGCCTGGCAGGAGTGCTACTTGCTCCAATCTATTCAGTTTTTCCCACCATGGGAAGGGATTTTATTTTGATGGCCTTTAGCGTCGTCATTGTTGGCGGCCTTGGAAGCATTAAGGGTGCAGTAATTGCAGGCATTTTGTTAACGCAATTGCAATCCATCTCTTCTTTATTCATTTCGCCAGTTTGGTCTGACCCTCTAGTCTTTACTGTGATGGTGTTGGTGTTGATGTTTAAGCCATCTGGTTTATATGGGGGCATGAAAAATGCGTAATCCTCAGATTAGGGCTATTCGTCTGATTGAAATACTTTTGCTGGCCTCTGCTGTTGCCTTATTTGTCATTGGCAGTATCTTGGGTGACACCTTCTTTTTGCGATTAGCTACAGAGTCGTTAATCTTTGGTGGATTGGCGATGTCTGTAGATCTTTTGCTGGGAATAGTCGGATTGCTATCTCTTGGTCAAGCACTGTATTTTGGTTTTGGCGCTTATCTATCCGCCTTAGTTTTAAAAGAAGTTTCGCCATCATTTTTCTTGGCAATAGGCGTTGTAACCCTGTCGTCCATCGCATTAGGTTGGTTGGCGAGCTTCGTGGCGCTGAGGTCTAAGGGCGTCTACTTTGCATTAATAACCTTCGGATTGGCCCAAGTAGCTGCCAAGGTTGTCTACAACACGCGAAGTCTCGGAGCATCTGATGGGATGATGGGCGTACCCATTTTACAAATCTGGACCCCATTTGGTGTTGTTGATGCTGGTCATCCAGGCGCATTTTTTGTAATTACCTTGCTTACGATTGGCGCCTTGTATTCAGTCTTAAAGTATTTTTTAACTACTCCTATGGGTTCTATTTGGCATGCAATTCGATCCAATGAGGATCGTCTGGCTTATGTCGGATATAAATCCAAGGGGCCTAAGCAGGTAGCATTTATTCTGGCGGCTGTGGTTGCAGCCGTTTCTGGCGCTCTTTATCCGATGTTAAGAGGTTTTGTTTCTCCCGAGTTGATGTTCTTTAGTGTTTCTGGGAATGCTGTTGTAACCGTTGTTTTGGGTGGGGTAGGCACTTTGATCGGACCTATATTGGGTAGCGTTCTATTAACCTCATTTAAGTCCATCATTGGAACCTGGACAGTACATCACCACATAGTTATTGGACTTATCTTTGTGGTGGTGGTTGTTTCTGCACCCAAAGGCATCGCAGGTCTGCTGACAAAATATTTTGGAAAAAATCATTCTCATAAAGGAGGGGAGTGATGAAGAATACGGAAATGATTCTTAAGGCAACAAGTCTTAGTAAGCGCTTTGGTGGTCTTACCGCTGTAGATGATGTGAGCTTTGAAGTAACGCGTTTAGGTGTTACTTCGATTATTGGTCCAAACGGTGCAGGTAAGAGCACGCTCTTTAATTTACTCAGCGGTACTTTTATGGCCGATTCAGGGTTGGTAGAGCTTGATGATCAAAATATTACGCGCATGAGTCCTGAAGGGCGCTTGTCATGTGGGATGGCTCGATCATTTCAGATTACCAATCTCTTTTTTGACCTTTCGGTGATCGATAACTTAAGAATTGCAAGTCAAGCTTTAGAGCCACGTTCTAATTTGTTCTTACCTTTAAGCAAAAGCACTGTCGCAATCAACAGAGCCAATGAATTGTTAGAAGAATTTGGATTGCTAGAGTGTCGTGATCAACTTGCAGGAGCTTTATCCCATGGTCAGCAAAGACGTCTGGAGATTGCAGTGACTTTGGCAACTCGTCCAAAATTGCTGTTATTGGATGAGCCAACCCAAGGAATGTCGCAGGGCGACACCCAGGATACCGCTGAGCTCATTAAGCGCCTTGGGTCAAAAATTACGGTTTTATTGATTGAGCATGATGTGGATCTAGTGATGGATTTATCCAAAATGGTGATCGTCATGGCGCAAGGTAAGAAATTAGCAGAAGGTATTCCTAGTGATGTACGGGCTAATCCACTTGTTCAAACGGCGTATTTTGGTGAGGAGTTGGCATGATTTTGGAAATGCATGATGTACATGTCAACTTAGGCTTGTCCCATGTTTTACAGGGCGTCAATTTATCCATTAAGCCCGGCGAGACTGTAGGCTTATTTGGAAGGAACGGCGTTGGCAAGACTACTATTGTCAAAACGATTGCTGGTTGGCATAAGCCCTCCTGTGGAAAGATACTATTTCAAGATCAAGCTATTGAAGCCTTACCCTCAAATGAAATCACTCGCCAGGGTATGGGTTTGGTTCCCGAGGATCGGAGAATATTTCCTGGCTTAAGTGTTGAGGGAAACCTCAAGCTAGGATTAATGCAAGTACAGGCAAGCGAGCGTAAAGCCGCTGAGCAGCGTATACAAATGGTCTTTGAACGATTCCCGCGATTAAGCGAAAGGCGAAATCAATCAGGCACTACCTTGTCTGGTGGTGAGCAGCAAATGCTAGCAATGGCTCGTGTGTTAATAGGCAATCCGAAATTACTTTTAATTGATGAGCCGACAGAAGGTCTTGCCCCAATGGTTGTGGCTGATATCTTCCGCTTGATGGAGGAGCTTAAGGCGCAAGGTATTTCAATACTATTAATTGAGCAAAATATTCATAAAGCTATTCATTTGTGTGATAGACATTATGTGGTTGAGCGTGGCAGGGTTGTGCTCGAAGGTAACTCTCAAGATCTTGAAGAGCGCAAGGAATTAATTAAGCGTGTTAGTGTTTAAAT
>ERZ650310.517-NODE-517-length-11411-cov-7.843255_pt1 | contig 11411 bp, 8 predicted proteins | sample MGYA00376246_ERZ650310 | MGnify/ENA primary metagenome ERZ650310 (study PRJEB26733, sample SAMN07839286) | wastewater metagenome | biome: small river; feature: stream; material: water | place: USA: North Carolina | collected 2016-03-01 ...
TCTTTCCCTACACGACGCTCTTCCGATCTCTTCGGGCTGAGCATGGATTACAACGTGTTCTTGGTGTCGGCAGTTCGCGAAGCTAAGGAGCGCGGTGACAGCGCTCGAAAAGCTGTAGTTTCAGGCATCGGCAGAACCGCAAGTCTGATTTCGACCGCTGGTGCCATTATGGCCCTGGTATTCCTGGGATTCATGATGACCGATGAAACCGAAGTCAAGATGATTGGCCTGGGTCTTGCTGTTGCCGTGATCGTGGACGTGACACTGGTGCGTCTAGTGCTTGCGCCGGGATTATTTTCACTCCTTGGGGAGAAGGCTTGGTGGATTCCATCATGGCTAAACAAAGCGTTCGGCAAAGAGGTCAAACTAGACCACTAGTTGAATGAGTCAAAAAGGGAAAGGGCCCCCGATTGGAGGCCCTTTCTCATTGGCTAGGTTTAGCCGAACAACTTCTGCAGGCGCTGAATACCCTCGAGTAGCGGGGCATCGCCGAGTGCGTATGACAAGCGAACATAGCCCGATGGGCCGAATGCTTCACCCGGCACCAAGGCAACCTCGGCAGCATCCAGGATGTAGTCACAAAGCTCAAGTGAGGTGTTGATTTGCTTACCGCCCCATTCGCGACCGAGCAAACCGGTCACGTCTGAGTAGACATAGAAAGCGCCCTGAGGCATCGGTGCGTTCCAACCCGAAATCTTGTTCAGTTCGGCAACGGCCAACTTGCGACGGCGGTCAAAGGCCTCGCGCATTGCGAGAACTTCATCCTGCGGGCCGGTTAGAGCAGCAAGCGCTGCCTTCTGCGAGATGTTTGAAACGTTAGACGAAAGGTGTGACTGCAGGTTTCCGGCAGCCTTCATCGCGTCAAGCGGGCCGGCCATCCATCCCAGACGCCAACCGGTCATCGCGTAGGTCTTGGCAACGCCATTAACCAGGATGGTGCGGTCGATCAACTCTGGCACTGCCTCGGTGATTGAAACAGCCTTGATGCCGTCGTAGGTGAGGTTCTGGTAAATCTCATCCGTGATGACCCACATGCCGTTTTGCCAAGCCCACTGACCGATTGCCTCGGTCTCTTCGCGGGTGTAAACCGAACCGGTTGGGTTCGATGGCGAAACGAAAAGCAAAACCTTTGAGCGCGGGGTGCGAGCGGCCTCTAGCTGCTCAACGGTCACCTTGTAGTTCTGGTCGGCGCCGGCGAAAACCTCGACTGGCACACCACCGGCTAGGCGAATGGCCTCTGGGTAGGTGGTCCAGAACGGGGTAGGCATTAGAACCTCGTCACCCGGGTCGACCAGGGTTGCGAAGGCTTGGTAGACGGCCTGCTTGCCGCCGTTGGTGACAACAACCTGGGCTGCCGAAATCTCGGTGCCAGAGTCAATGCGGGTCTTGTGTGCGATTGCTTCGCGAAGATCAGGCAGACCGATTGCCGGTGTGTAGCGGTGGTTCTTCGGGTCACGCACGGCAATTGCCGCTGCCTCGACGATGTGGGCAGGGGTGGCGAAGTCTGGTTCACCGGCAGCATAGGAGATCACTGGACGGCCTGCGGCCTGCAGTGATTTTGCCTTTGCGTCTACCTTGAGGGTCGCAGATTCTGCGATCGAACCAATACGCTTTGAGATTCTCGGAAAGTCAGTCACCCGTCAAGTCTACCGAAGAGCCATTTGGGCTTTGCATTATCTGGCGCCAAGGTTTACACTCTTTAGAGGTAGTTTGACAACTTCTGAAGCCTAATCTGGCACAAATTCACTTTTAGATTTCAATCTAGAAGTCTGTCTTTCGTCAGATGGTTTCTTGGTTGGCAACCTAACCCTGTAAAGGGTGGTGGCTCAATTGGTAGAGCATCGGTCTCCAAAACCGAGGGTTGCAGGTTCGAGTCCTGTCCGCCCTGCTAGTAAGTGTTAGTTAGAAGAAGGAATGTCTCATGGCAGATGAGCTAGAGCAGGAAGACGTAGTCGAGCGCGCTAAGGCCGACCAGGTCGCCAAGCGCAACATCGTCGGTCGCGTCGTTCTATTTTTCAAGCAGGTTGTTGGCGAGCTAAACAAGGTCACCAAGCCAACCTTTGCTGAGCTTCGCAACTACACCGGCGTTGTGCTGGCGTTCGTTGTTGTAGTCATGGCGATCATTTCGCTGCTCGACTGGCTTTTCTACCAGGGTGTTGTATTCGTCTTCACCCCGACTGCATAGTCGAACCAAGATTTTAGAAACGATAGGACACATCAAGTGAGTGATTCAGAACGCAACGAACTAGAGGCGCTAGCCGAGGTTGCTGTTGACGTGGCTGCTGACGCCGTAATCGCCGAAGCCGACGCTGACTTTGCTGACCTTGCTGTTGACGCAGCTGCAGAGCTAGAGCAAGACCTAGAGCTTGAAGAAGCAATCGTTGAGGCAGCAGAAGTTGCCACCGCAGTTGCCGACGAGATCGAAGAGGGCGCTCCGGTTGAAGAAGACCCTTACCGCGAGTTCCGCAACGAACTTCGCCGTCAGCCTGGCAAGTGGTACGTAATCCACAGCTACGCGGGTTACGAGAAGCGCGTTAAGCAGAACATCGAGAACCGCAAGCTTGCGCTTGAGGGTGGCGACGACATCTTCCAGATCGAAGTTCCAATGGAAGACACCATCGAGATCAAGAACGGTCAGCGCAAGCTGGTCACCAAGGTTCGCATCCCTGGTTACGTTCTAATCCGCATGGAAATGAACGAAGAGTCTTGGTCACTTGTTCGCCACACCCCAGCCGTAACCGGCTTCGTTGGCAACTCACAGAACCCAACTCCACTTCGCCCAGACGAGGCCTTCAACATGTTGAAGACCCTTTACGTTCTTCCTGAAGAAGCAGAAGCCAAGGCAGCTGCTAAGGGTGGCGTTGCAGTCAAGGGCAAGGCAAAGGCTGTTCCAATCAACGTCAACTACAAGCTTGGCGAGAGCATCATGATCAAGGATGGTTCGTTCGCAGGTCTACCTGGAACCATTTCGGAGATCAAGCCAGAAAGCGGCAAGCTAACCGTTCTTGTTTCACTCTTCGAGCGTGAGACCCCGGTTGAACTTGGCTTCGAGCAGGTTGGCCCACTGGCGTAAGCCAATCCATAGATTTTCAAAGAGTTACAAAACCCTAGTAAAGGAATAACAAATGGCACCGAAGAAAAAGATCACCGGCATGATCAAGCTTCAGATCAACGCAGGCGCTGCTAACCCAGCTCCTCCGATTGGTCCAGCACTTGGCCAGCACGGTGTAAACATCATGGAATTCTGCACCGCGTACAACAACGCAACCGCAGACCAGAAGGGCAACGTTGTCCCAGTAGAAATCACCGTCTACGAAGACCGTTCGTTCACCTTCGTCCTAAAGACTCCTCCTGCAGCTGAGCTAATCAAGAAGGCTGCTGGCGTTGCAAAGGGCTCAGCTACCCCTCACACCGTGAAGGTTGCTCAGCTTTCAAAGGACGCTCTTTACAAGATCGCTACCCAGAAGATGTCTGACCTAAACGCCAACGATGTTGACGCAGCGGCAAAGATCATCGCGGGTACCGCTCGCTCAATGGGAATCACCGTAGAGGCTTAAGTCTCAACGGCTCTCACGAGCAACCGCCCATCCTGGGCAAAGCAACAAAGTAGTGGGAGGGTCGCGCGCGACCCGCTAACCACAACTGTGACCAATAGATAGGAACAACAGAATGGCAAAGCGCTCAAAGGCTTACGAAGCCGCAGCTGCACTCATCACCGAGGGCAAGCTTTACACCCCAGCCGAGGCAGTAACCCTAATCAAGGAGACTGGCTCAAAGAAGTTCAACTCAACCGTAGAGGTAGCTTTCAAGCTAGGTGTTGACCCTCGCAAGGCCGACCAGATGATCCGTGGAACCGTTTCGCTTCCACACGGAACTGGTAAGACCGCCCGCGTTATCGTTTTCGCAACTGGTGCCGCAGCTGACGCTGCAGTTGCCGCAGGCGCTGACGTTGTTGGTGGCGACGAGCTAATCGAGAAGGTAGCAGCCGGATGGGTTGACTTCGACTCAGCAGTATCGACCCCAGAGCTTATGGGTAAGGTCGGTCGTCTAGGTAAGGTTCTAGGTCCTCGTAACCTAATGCCAAACCCAAAGACCGGAACCGTTACTCCAGACGTAGCTAAGGCAGTTACCGACATCAAGGGTGGAAAGATCGACTTCCGCGTCGACAAGCAGGCTAACCTGCACTTCATCATTGGTAAGGCATCTTTCACCAAGGAGCAGCTAGGCGAGAACCTAGGCGTTGCACTTGAAGAGATCATGCGTTTGAAGCCTTCGTCTTCAAAGGGTCGCTACCTAATCAAGGGTGCAATCTCGACCACCTTCGGTCCTGGCATTCAGCTAGACACCAACGTAACCAAGGTTGAGTTCTAAACCCTAGTTACAAAGTTTTCCGATGAGGGGATCGAGGCTTCGGCCTCGGTCCCTTCGTCATCTCTTTGAATTTTGGCTAGCCAAAGTTCATGTTTGATCAATAGGCTTTTAGCCGAACTAATCGAAAGGCGGGATATTGCCTCAGCACGCATTTGGCGCAGCCACACTTCTAGACACGAAAGACCCAATGGGTTTGCGTTCAAGCGCACCCCTTCTAGACGCGTGGATTCGCGATATGGAGACCGACCGGTCACCCTTCCAAATCCCAGGCCATAAAGGTCGCACCGACCTCACCGGAGCCATCGTCGATGGCGACATCCCGGTTCTGCCAGGCAATCACCCGCACCGCATTTCTCCCTCCCTCATCCTTGAAGCCGAGGCGCTAGCCGCCAAGCTCTGGGGCGCTGAGCTCTGCCGCTTTGGCGTCAACGGCTCATCCGGTTCAAACCACGCAGCTGTCATGGCCGTGGCTGGCCCTGGCGATAAGGTCATCGTTTCTCGCACCCTGCACAAGTCGGTTCTAGTTGGCTTGGTTTATGCGGGCGTTGTGCCGGTTTGGATTCGTCCAGAGATCAACCCGGCAACCGGGCTTCCTGAGTACCTGCCGTCGACTCGCCTTGCCGAGACTCTTGCCCAACACCCGGATGCCAAGGCAGTTCTGATTGGTGAGCCGTCATACGTTGGCACCATGTCAAACATCCCGCGTTTGGCGAAGGTGACTCACGAATACGGTATTCCGCTGGTTGTCGACGCAGCATGGGCAGCTCACTACGGCTTCCACCCAGAGCTTCCGAACCACCCAATCGCCGAGGGTGCCGACATCGTCGTCACTTCTGCGCACAAGACCCTGCCGAGCTATTCACAGGCTTCGTTCGTTTTGGTTCGCGACGAATATGTCGATCTCGCGCGCTTCAACAAGATGTTCGACTCGACCCAGACCACTTCGATGTCTGGTCGCATTTTGGCTTCGATCGATGCCGCTCGCGCATTGCTTGAGCGTCACGGTCACGACTTGATTGGCCCGGTTATCGAGGCAACCGAGCGCGGCCGCGCATCCTTGGTCGCTGCCGGAATCGACGTCATCGACGGAGAGTACATCGACCCGCTCAAGTTGGTCATCATGTTCTCGAGCTGTGGTGTCGACGGCAACAAGGTCGAAGCCGACCTGCTCGCCCAGAACATCGACGTAGAGATGGCAAACCGCGACATCATCATTCCGATGATCACATTTGCGGATACCCCTGACCGCATCAATGACCTGGTCAAGAAGATCATCCAATCGGTTGAACGACACCGCGGCGAGCCTCGCCCAATTGAGATTCTGCCGGCTTTCTCGATCGAGCCTGAGGTGGTTGTCACCCCGCGTGAGGCATTCTTCAGCGACTACGAGGTTGTCGATTCAGCCGATGCAGTCGGTCGAGTTTCAGCTGAGATGATTTGCCCTTACCCACCAGGCGTTCCGGTTTTGAGCCCGGGTGAACGCATCACCGAGGCCGCCTTGGGTGCGCTATTTGAAGCGCGAGACATGGGGGTTAGAATCGCCTTTGTAGCAGACCCAACTCTAAAGACTCTGAAGGTCTTGCCAAAGACAGAATCGATTTAAACATGGATGCAATGCCAGCCCCGCAGAATGGCTTGACCTCAGACCAGATGCCGGGTTGGAAGCGCAGAATCATCACCTTCATGGCCGGCCAAACGGTTTCGATGTTTGGCTCGTTCTTGGTGCAATACGCGATTATGTGGCACCTCACCTTGACTACCAAGTCTGGTGGCATCCTCGCGCTGGCAGCCGTTTTCGGCTTCTTGCCACAGGCAATCGTCACGGTTTTTGCGGGCGTTTGGGCTGACCGCGTGAACCGCCGCATGATGATCATCATCTCTGACTCATCGATTGCCGTGGCCACACTCATCCTTGCCTTCTTTATGATGGCTGGAGTCAAAGATCTGTGGCTGATCTTCTTGGTCATGGCCGTTCGCTCGGTTGGCGCCGGCATTCAGATGCCGGCCGTTTCGGCGCTTTTGCCTCAGATTGTGCCTACCGACAAGCTCATGCGCGTCAATGGCGTGAACAGTTCGATCCAGTCGATCATGGGTCTGCTCGCTCCGGTTGCGGCCGCGGCGGTTTATGCCAGCTGGTCGATTGTGCCGATCTTCTTCATTGATGCCGTGACCGCGGTGATCGGAATCTCGCTCTTGCTAACGATTTCGGTGCCGACGCTCGAGCGCGTACTCTCGGATGAGAAGCCATCCTATTTTGCCGACCTCAAAGAGGGCATCACCTACATTTTCACCCACGACTTGGTTCGTTGGGTGATGGGTATTTTCGCCGTGGTCTTCTTGCTTTGCGTTGCCCCGTCGAACCTCTCGCCGCTAATGATTGCGCGAAACTTTGGCACCGAGGTCTGGAAGCTAACCGTTGCCGAGGTGCTGTTCAGCATCGGAATGGCGATCGGTGGTTTTGCCTTGGCCGCGTTCGCCAACAAGATCAACCGAATCAGCATCATCATCTACGTTTCGATTTTCTTCGGCATTTTGTCGATCGGTATGGGTCTCGCGCCGAACCTTATCGTCTTCTGTGCGCTGTTTTTCGTTATCGGTGTTGCGGTGCCGTCATTCTTCACGTCGGCGATGACGATGTTGCAAGAAACCGTGGAACCAGAGCGTCAGGGCCGTGTTTTTGGCTTCGTGGGCATCGTGATCTCGGTGGCTATGCCGCTTGGCATGTCTGTGCTGGGGCCTTTGGCCGACGTTGTGCCGGTGGAGAGTTTGTTGATCGGTAGCGGAATCGCAATGATTCTGGCCGTCAGCGCAGCCGTGCTTTTGCCGGCCGGACGCCGGGCGGTAACCGCTGCGCGAGTTTCAAGTGCGGCTAGTTCGCAAACTCCAGCAGACCAGCCAAACGACTAACTGCCTTCACATCTTCGACGCTCGTGAATCGCGAGCGAATCAATGCAGGCGAGTGCACTAGGTAGCTGTTGGTTTTGGCGCGTGAGAGTGCCACGTTCAGACGGTTGCGATCTAGCAAGAACTCGAGGCCGCGAGGTGCATCCTCGGCCGTTGACGCTGCCAAGCTGATGATTACCGCCATGGCTTCGCGACCCTGGAATTTGTCTACCGTTCCGACCTGAACCGCACCGAAACCGTTGGCGTCGAGTGCATCACGGATGCTGTCTACCTGAGCGTTATACGGCGCAACGATGAGAACCTCTTCAGCGCCAACTTTTGCGGTCAGCTCTCGGGTCAGTTCGAGAACCTTGGCTACCTCTTCTTCAGAGTGCGAAGAGTTTCCGAAATGTTCGACCGGCACGAGTTTTAGCCCCTGCGGCAGGCCGACGATCTCGCGGCTACTGGCATCCGGGTGAGAGTGCAGTCGGCCCTCGTAGGCAAGCCATGAAACCGGCTGATTGACCTTAGGGTGCATACGACGGGTGACCTCGATGAAGTAACCGTGTTCGGCATCCAGGATGTCTTGCTCGCCCATGTAGTGACCGAGTGCCGAGTTATCGACACCGCCGGGATGAACCGCCTGCACCACCTGAGTCAACTGTTGCGGGTCGCCTAGCAGCACCAGGTTCTTGGCGCCTTGAGCGACGGCAATCGCATCGACCAGCGAGAACTGGGCGGCTTCATCGATGAATATGAAATCAAGATCTTCTTCGAGAACCTTTGGCGAGCAGAAAGTCCAGGCGGTGCCACCAATGACATAGCCACCCTGTTGCTTGGCTCGCCAATTGCCTAGAACCTTGTAGTCGGATGGAGTGGTCCAGGCTTTCTTACCAGCTTCTCCGGCTTTCTTCTGCTTGGCAATCGCCTCTCCGGAGACTCCGGCTTCGATGCAGCCGGCTAGTAGATTCTCTACCGCCGAGTGTGAGTTGGCGACCACGCCGATTCGCTTGCCTTGAGCAACGAGGTGGGCGATGGTTCTCGAGCCTAAGTAGGTCTTGCCCGAGCCCGGCGGGCCCTGAACGGCCAACACCGATTGGTCTAGGTTTTCGACGGCATGGATGAGCGCGGGTAGGTAGTCATCACCCGAAACCTCTTGCAGCGATCCTGAACCCAGGCCTGGCTGGCGACGCATCAATAGGTCGAGAGCGGGGTGGCCGGCAGGTGCATCCTTGGCCGGAGTTCCCCAGGTGCCTGCGAGAGCTAAGGCGTGTGCCTTCACAGCATCCTGCTTGCCGCGCGCAGGAATCAGCTTGTCTTCGAAAATGGCATTCGGTGCGAACTCGGAGTTTGCCAAGGTGGTCTTGCGCTCAAACGTGACCCGGCCGCCATGAATCTCGACAATTTTGCCCTTGTCGAGCTCATGCTGGTTGGCTCCGTAGTTGTAGCGAACATAGATTGTGTCGCCCGACTTGAGAAAGTTGGTTTGCCCAGGCTCTAGGTCGTAGTTGTAGGTAACGGTGATCTTGGTGCGAGCGTCGAGGCCTAGCTCGAAGTCGAGTTCGGTTTCGGCAGAGCAACCATCCACCACGAGAGCCTTGCGGTCGCGATGAAGATTGTCGGTGGTTGAGTCGCGGCGAATGCGGCGCTCTCGCCAGTGAATAACTTCTTCGCGTTTGTAGAACAGCACCGAGTGCATTAACGCTTGCCAGACTCGGGCGCGGTAGTCGGCTTCGAAATCTTCGCCCCATGCCCAGCCATCCAAGGCGGCGGCCATGTGATCGGTTGCCTGCTGTAGCTCGGCAAGTTCGCGCTCGGCCTTTGAGGTGGCGCTGTCTTCGTCTTCGGGGTCAGCCGCCCACTCAGCTTTTTTTGAGGCTACCGCCGAACGAAAGGTGTCGTATTTGGCGTGAGCCCCAGGCATGCCAGCGAGCCAGTTGTATAGCTCAAGTGTCGAGACGCAGTCGTCTTCGTTATAGTCGCTAATCATCTGAAGCACAGCGGCTGCTTCGGCTGGGTCGCTTTCAAGCAGCTGGCAGTATTGGTCGTACTGCTCGATGCTCGACCCTGCGTCGATGACTTTGCTCTTGCGAGTGAAATCGTAGAAGACCTCGAGCTTCTTGATTGAATAACTCGGTTGGCTGATCATGATCGAACCACGGATGACCTTGTAGAGGTCGATTAGCTTGTCTTCGGATAGCAACCAGGCAACCTCATCGGCCATCACCCCGTGACGCGCAACCATGCGGTTGAGCGCAGTCACCTCGTATGGTGCGTAGTGATAAATGTGTGCGGTTGGGTCGGCCTGCAACTTGTCGTAGGCCCACTTCACGAAGCCGGCAAAGGCATCGGCTTCTTGATCACGGTTGTGAGCCCACCAAGGATAGAACTGCTTATCGCGAGTGACGGCACCGAATAGGTATTCGAGACCACCGCGTTCAACGAAGTATGGGAAGCCTTCCATGTCGAAGAAGATGTCGTTAGGTGAAGCCGGCGGAAGAACGCCGATCTCTGGGTCTTCGAGCAGCTCCCAACTGTGTGAACCCGTGACCTTGAAGTCATTTTGCAGACGCGCTTGGCTGCGAAGTTTGTCGAAGGTTGCCGGCACGAAGCCGTCTGGGCGAGCGTCAGCCGAGGCCTCGGCTAGCGCAGTCATGGTGGCAATGCCAGACTTCTTTAGCTTTTCAATTTGGCTCTTGTTGATGCCGGCAACCTGAACCAGATGGTCGATCTCGCGACGGTTGTGGTCGCACAGGCCTGGGTATTCGCAAACCTTGCAAGAATCTGCCGAATCACAGTGCAAGGCAAGAGATTCGAGCGAATAATCGGTGGCGTCGATGCCTTCGATGGCGTCCAGGATGTACGACCGTGCTTGGCGCATCGCGGGCACAATCTCGCCCTCTTCATAGGTTGCCAGAGTGCGACTGCCCAGGATGAGCCCGTGGTGCGCACCCTGCGCCTTGAGCCCAATTGCGGCTAGCGCATCAACGTAGAGGGCAACCTGAAGCAGGTAATGCGGTTTAGGGGAGCCGGCGAGCTTTGCATCCCAGGCGATGTAGCCGGTTGCATCAGAGCGGTGGGCTGCGAGATGTGCGGTCAGCTTGCCATCGACGAAGGCGAGGTCATAGTCGGCTCGAACCAAGAAGTCTGGGCGACCCGAGAACTTGACCAGGCCGATCTGGTGTTCGAGTGAGCCTTGATAAATAACCGGGATGCCGGCCTTCATCAACTCGATGGTTTCGGCGATGACGGCCGAACCCTCTGGGCGTCTAAAGTTTCCGGAACCCAGCGAAGCCAAGAGTTCGGCTTCAAGTTCCGATTCGAATTTCTGACCGTAGGTAACCGGCAGGCCGGCGACCGGAACCTCAAACTGTTCAACGAGAGCCTTGACCCCGGGAACATCGAGTTCGCGGGCAATGGCCAATCTGGTGCAGTGGTCGCAACTGGATGCACGCATCAAGTCACGCGTGTTGTAAACCCAAAGGTCGTCGGATACTTTTCTCATTCCGACCAGTCTTTCAGAGACCTAAGACAATAAAAGCGACGCTAGAGCGTTGCTAGAACTTCTTCGAGCTCAGGCTTGGTCGGTGGCTCACAGCCGGCACGCTCGCAGGTGATCGATGCTGCGATGCCTGCGGTGTGAACAATCTCACGCCAAGCTTCGTCACTGAGGTTGGTTAGGCGGTCGAAGGCATCCGAGCCAAGCGCATCCAAGTCAGAAAGCTGGCCGAGCATGTTGGCGCAGAAGGTGTCGCCGGCACCGACGGTGTCGACCACGTTGATCTTGCGAGAAGGCACGTCGATGCGCACACCGCCCGGGCGGTAGATCGAGGTTCCGTCACCACCACGGGTGACGAAAACGTGGCGGCCGGTGTCGCCGATCCACTGGTTGACGATGCCGTCTAGGTCGGCACCTTCATCCAAGCCGTAAAGCCACTGGATGTCTTCGTCGGAAGCCTTGATTACGTGTGAGAACGAGTTCACTCGCTCGACGCGCTGGCGCTCAACATCGCGCTCGAAGCCAAGGGCTGGGCGCATGTTGATGTCGTGGCTGATGGTGACCGACTTCTGGTCGTAGTGAGCCTTTGCCCACTCTTCGATGACGGCGTTGCCCGGGGCCATAGCCATGGTTAGGCAACCGAACTGGATTGCGGTCG
>ERZ650310.518-NODE-518-length-11380-cov-5.764768_pt1 | contig 11380 bp, 15 predicted proteins | sample MGYA00376246_ERZ650310 | MGnify/ENA primary metagenome ERZ650310 (study PRJEB26733, sample SAMN07839286) | wastewater metagenome | biome: small river; feature: stream; material: water | place: USA: North Carolina | collected 2016-03-01 ...
GATCTACGTCACCAACAACAGCGCTGGCACCTCGTGCAACGTGGCCGTCAGCCACCCCCCATCGGCGCTTCTGCATCCCCGCGAGACAGATTGATGTCAACTGGTTCCTGCGTGAAAGCGTCTCGAGCAGCCCGACGGCGCAAGTCCTGCGCATTCAAGGCTTCACCAACAAGCGGATTTTTCTTAATCGCTGCTTCTACCGTCTTGGTGTCAGCGCCCTGGCGAAGCAAGCTGTACGCCCGCTCCTCGGCAGCCAGACGTGCTGCGGCGTCGCGCTGTGTGCCGGCCTTAACAAGGTCGATCGGCTGTGGGCTTTGAAAACCAGCGGGAGCTTGCGGGGCGTCTGGCGCTTGCATCTCGGCGGTCATTCGAGCAGCTGTTTTCTTGTTTGACTCCGCAATGACGCGAGCAATCTCGTTTGCGCGCTTGGCATCCATTCCAATGCGGTGAAGTGCTTGTGCGCCTTTTCCCATTGCCGCAGCAGCGACAGCCTGGCCGAACATTTCGACTTCGTTGTCCTGGATTCCGCCGCCAGTAAGATGCTCAACATCCCGGCCCAGTCGCCGCCAGTCCGGCAGCATCGAGGCCATAGTCTTGCCGACAGGGCCTTGATAGCCTTCAGGGATCAATCCCATCTGCTTCAGTGCGTAGGAGACTGGCGCACCTGTTAGTTCGGCTAGACGCCCGCCGGCTGCAGAAGCTTCCTCGCCAATTTCCCGACGGGTCATATCCTTGCCAGGGCCAAGGCGCGTGACGCCCTGAAGACCACGCTGGAAACGTGTCGAAACGTTGGCTACGATGCCGGCCGTCAAGGGCAACAGACCCGCACCACTGAACAAGAGGTCACCAAGCTCAGCGCCAAAGGCGGTTGCCTTCTCACCAGCAGTCGGCTCTTCGGGCATCTCCAGATTGGCGAAGTCAACTGGCGCCGGCAAGCCGGGCGTGTTGTACTTCTTGTACTCGCGCAAGCCCTTCTTCGTGAGGAAGGGTACACCGCCAGCTTCGCTTTGAAACGAGGGCAGTGCGTCGATGCCGAGTGTTGGCGCCGGGCCTACACCAGCCCACTGGCTTTCTGCCGCAGAAGGCAACTGTCCGAAGTCAGTAACCGGCGCTGTCTTGGCTGCTGCCCAGGCGAACAGCGTACTGAATGCTGCTGTGGTTCGTGTGCAGACCCTCTCTGCGGGGCTGGACGCTCAGGTGCAGATCGGGTTCAGCCTGGCAGCGTCCCTGAGCGCGGCAGTTCAGCAAGGCATTTCAGCGACGGTAGCAGTCAGTGCAGCTCTGGCAGCAGTACAGCAGGCCTTCGCAAGCCTTTCAGCAGCTGTCTCCGTGTCCAGGCTGCTCAGCGCTACTCTCGGAGGGGCTGTGCTAGGCGCTCGCAACGCCTTTGTGGGCCTGAGCGCGAGTATTTTTAACCCTGACGCTGGCGCACCGCCGCCGCCATTCACCCGGCGGGTGGTGGCAAGTGCTGCACGCCGCGTTGTCGCCGGCACGGCCCGGCGCATTGTGAGGGCTTAACCATGACCCGACGAGTTGGAACCCAGGACGAGCTGCCCACTGGCGCGCTCGACGCGATCGAGTTCGACTTCTCCGGCAGCTTTCCGGAAGGGTCGGCCAGCGGCATTGCTTCGGTGGCCACGACCTTTACCGTGGCGCGCGGCGTGGATGCTACGCCGGAGGCACTTGAAGCAGACGCGCCGCAGATCAACGGCCAGTCGGTCTTCATCTACGTGCAGGGCAGTGTTCCCAACGTCACCTACCTGATTGACTGCCTGGCCACGACCAACGAGGCCGTACCCCGTGTCCTGCCGGCAGCTTGCTATCTGCCGGTCGTGCCTCGCCAGACTTGACCGAAGCGGTCACTTACATACGTTCCTCTGCCCGTACACTGACAACATGGCGCTCCCCACCAACGCAACGCTCTGGCTCGGCACCGAAGAGAGCTTCGATGCCTACCAGGCCGCCGTGGCCAAGCTGGCAGCCAATGCTTCTGCTTTTGCCGAGTCAGACGGCCTGCCGCCTCTGCTCGAATTGCAGGGAGACACAGCCATCATCCATGCGGCCGGCCCGCTGATCGAAGGCAGCGCAGGCTTCCTGCGTTATTTCGGCGTGACCGGATACCAGGATTTGCAGGACGCCGGCATTGCCGCCGTCTCCAATCCGGACGTGAAGTCGATCGTGCTGCGAGTGGCGTCGAATGGCGGCCATGTGCACGGCGTGCAGGAGGCCTCCAACCTTTTTGCGCAGATCGACAAGGTCAAGCCGGTCGTCACCTTCACGCCCTCCGACATGAAGTCGGCCGGTATGTGGTTCGGAGCGTCGGCCCGGCGCATCTTTGGTGCGCAGACTTCCGAGTCGGGTTCGATTGGCGTGCTCGCCATCCATGCCGAGAAGACGAAGGCGCTCGAGCAGGACGGTGTCAAGGTCACCGTGATCCGGGCCGGCAGCAGCAAGGCGCTGGCCAACCCGTATGAGCCGCTGACGGCCAAGGCCGAGGCGCAGATCCAGGCGGGCGTCGACTACATGCACGGCCTGTTCAAGGCGCACATGGCTGACCGCCGCGGCATGTCTGCGGGGCAGATCGAGAAGGTGGGCCAAGGACAGGTCTACATTGGAGAGCAGGCCGTCACGGCTGGTCTCATCGATCAAGTCGGCACGATGGCAGACGCCATCGATTACGCCAGGAGTCAAGTTTCCCGTCATGCCGGCCCCCGGGGCAGTATGTCTCGTTCGGTGGACAGCCCCCGTGGCGCCACCCACAATCCCACCGCATCGGAAGACCCGAACATGAAACTCACCCCCGCACAAGCCGCGGCTCTTGCCGCCGGCGCCACGATGGAAGCCGTGCTGGCCATGGCCAGCACTGAGACCGACCCTCCGGCGAAGACTGCCGAGGATCTGGCCGCTGAAGTCGCGGCCAAGAAGGCCGAGGAAGATGCGGCTGCTGCCAAACTGGCCGCCGACGAGGCTGCCGCCAAACTGGCTGCTGAGTCGAAGCCAGACGTGCAGACCTTCATGGCCGGCCAAGTGGCCAGCCTGGGCGAGCAACTGGGCGCGGCCAAGGCCAAGATCGCCTCGCTGGAGGCAGAGGCCGCCAAGCAGGCTGATGCCTACTCCGGTCTGGTCGTCATCGCGCAGGCCTCGCTGGGCAACATGCAGATCGCGCTGAACACGCCGGCGACGGCCTCCGCGCTGACCGGTGCCGACCTGCTAGCCGAGCACAAGCGCATCAGCGACGTCTTCTCCAAGAAGTATCCGGTGGGCGGTGTTGCCGCCACCGGCTCGGATCTCCCCAAGCCGAAGCCGGTCCCGCTCAACCCGATGTTCGCCCACCTGGTGAACGCCGCCCCCAAGAATTGATCCCAGGAGCCCCACATGGCACGCAACCACATGATCGTCCCCACCGCTCCGACCGAAGCGGGCATCACTGCCCGTCTGGGCGCCGCTGCCGGCGCGGGCGGCAATCTGTCCGATCTGGACGTCAACAAGCTGGTCAAGCTGTCGGCCGAGTCGACCTACAACCTGGCCGTGGCCGGTGATGAGATCGAAGGCGTGATCACCAGCGTCGAGTCGGCCACTCAGAACGGCTGGACCATCGGCGGCGTCAGCATCGAGTTCGACCGCATGTACGTCACCTTCGACGGCTTGCAGGGCACCCCGGGTGTCGGCGTCGTGGCGATCGGCGATTACGTCGTGGCCGGCTCGATCACCGCCAAGGGTACCGCTCTCTCCGGCTATCCGAAAGTGTGCAAGGCGACCGCTGCCGGTACCGGCCTGAATCACAAGCTCCGCGTCGTCTCGCTGGGCTCCGCGGGCACGGGTGCCGTCGGCACCGTCGGTGTCATCCAGCGCGTCTGACCCTACACCCATCCAAGAGGAGCCCACGAAATGGCATTCTTCATCGACAACACCGGCGCGCGAGTGGAAGCTCCGATCACGCCCGACGTGTATCGCCTGGCCCACGCTGCGAACCTGTCGGTCCCGCAGTACATCAACCGTCAGTTTGCCAACGCCGACCTGTCCAAGGGCTCCGCCTACCAGCAGATCCTGGCCTCCGAAGGCCTGACGCTGCCGGGCGACAACCCGTTCGGCCTGCGCGCCGCCACCTTGCAAGAGGTGCTGGATGGCCGCAGCGGCTACGATGCCTCGACCGGCTCGAACACGGCCGACCGCGGTACGCCGTTCGGCTCCGCCAGCCGCACGCTGTTCCCGGCCGCTCTGATCTCCATGATCGAGGCGACGATGACCAAGGATCGCACCTCTGACGGTGTGGCCTTCGATCAGATGATCGCGATGAACATCTCGATCGGTTCGGAGAACTTCGAGCAGCCGGTGATCAACTACTCGACCACGGGCGGCCCCGAGCAGGCCCGCTCGCAGCGCATCGCGCAGCTGGCCGAGCCGCCGATCGTCCTGAAGTTCACCACCGCGGATCGCCCGCGTCGCCTGGGCGTCATGTCCATCGGCGCCGAGTTCTCGGACCAGGCCCTGCGCGCCTCGACGCTGGATATCGTTGCCCTGACGATGGCCAAGCAGTTCGAGGTGGAGCGCGACGCTGAGGTGTACGAGTTCATGTCGGCCATCTGGACCGGTGACGCCGACCTGAACATCGGTGCTGTCTCGGCTGTGACCTCAACTGCGCTGAACGGCGCGGCTACCGGTGGTGTGCTGACGCACAAGGCCTGGCTGAAGTTCCTGGCGCGCAGCCGCAAGTACCGCAAGGTGACGCACGTCGCGTGCGATATCGACACGTACCTGAAGATCGAAGGCCGCACCGGCCGCCCGGGCTCGAACAACTACGACCCGACCCTGGTGCGCATCGACCCGCAGGCCACGCCGATGAACGTGGGTTTCGGCAACGACGTCAAGTACTTCCTGGTCGACACGCCGGCCGAAGGCGGCCCGATCCCGGCCAACACGGTCTGGGCTCTGGACAGCTCCAAGGGCATCGTGAAGGTGACCAACACCGCGGCGGCCTACTCGGCCAACGAGGCGTTCGCCATGAGCCGCAAGCAGTCGCTGCGGATCGACCGTTCCGAGGCCGTGTACCGCATGTTCGGCGACAGCGAGCTGCGCGCCTTCGACGTGCTGACCATCGACTGATCGGCCCCTGCCCTGGGCAAAGGCCCGCCCAGTCGGGCGGGCCTTTCTACTTCTGGAGACACCGAATGCGCATCATCGACCCCAAGGGCGTCTGGTTCACGAACACCGGGCGCTTTCCCATCCACGATCCGCAGACGAACACCACGTTGCCGCCTGGTGAGCTGGTGCAGGCGATCTACAGCGACTGGGCCAAGGGCCAGCCGATGATCGTGCTGGACCTTGAGCGCAGCACCGCGCCGGCGGAGAAGCCGGCCGCTCCCTCAAAGAAGGCGTGACGGCACGTCGTCCTCGACTTCAGGAAGCGGAACGTGCACATCCCCTTCAGCCTCTACAGCCTCAAGCTGGAGCTGCTCGCCGCGCAGAAAGTCGGGCGACAGCCGCAGGGCGTCCTCGGGGATGTGCTGACCGAGCCCCTCGAGGATCCAGCTGTTCAGCACGCTGGCCATCGTGCGCTGCGAGCGCTTGCAGTGCTGCAGGAGCAGCGCGTAGGTCTCCTCGGGGCAGTTGAAGTTGATGCGGTGAAAGCCGTCCGGTACTTGAGCCATTTCTAACCTCCTTCTGGGATTCTAACCCATGCTGACTGAATTCACCGACCCTGACCGGGTTCGGGCTGTGGTTGGGGTCTCGGATCTCGAGCTGCCTGACGCCATCCTGACCCAGCCGGACTTCGAAGTGAAGGTCGAGCTGGACCTGGATGAAGTCGCTGCTGGCCTCCTTGCTGAGTTCAAAGTGGTCTCGGCCATCCCGTATGCCAGTCGCTCGACGGCCCAGGCACGCTTCTTCGACGTCACGCAGCTGTTCTGTACCTATTCGGTCGCCCGCCAGCTTCTGACCCCGTTGGGCTACCTGGCCGAGCGTCGGCTGCAGGATGGTCGAGCCATGAAGGAACGGATCGACGACCCGTTCTCGACGACGCGCGACGGCATCCTGATGATGATCTCAGCGCTGCGCCTGAGCCTGTCCGCGGCCTACGCGGCCGCCGGTGGTACGGCTGTGGTGATCACCCGGCCGGCACTGACCTTGGTCTCGGCCGTCGGTCTGGCCAAGGATCCTGTGACCAACACATGAACTTCAAGGACGTCTCTCGCGTCTTCGACTCCGTCGGCATGCATGACGGGTACACTGGACGCTTCCTCTTCTACGGCCAGCCGGCCAGCTTCGAGACGTCCAACCCGGAAGGGTCAGTCTCGAAGCGCCGTGTGCTGTCGCTGGCTCCGGACATCACGATTCCGGCGCGGCGTTGCCTGCGTTTCATCGGTGAGCGGTGGATCGTGGGGGACGGCAGCGCTGACGGTCTGTTCGACACCGCGCTGCGCACCTCCTTCTGGGTCAAGAAGGCCACCGACGAGTTCACCTACCGCACGCCGGGCGAGGCGGCGCTTGGCGCCGGCGGCACGACGGCTTACGCGCAGCGTGAGTACCTGCGAGACACGACCAACGGCACCAGCGACGCTGAGTACGACCCCCAGTACGAGGTGTTCTTCGCCGCCGGCGAGACGCCGGTGAAGAACGGCTACCTGGTATCGGACACGACCATCCTGCGCGTGCGCGCCGTGCGCCCCGCGCTGGCCGGCTTCCTGATGGTGTCCTCCGACGAGATCGGCCTGGCGGCGCGCGTCACGGCGACCTTCGACACCGGCGCCTACGACCCGGCCACGGACAGCTACGCCGCGGGCAGCAGCGCAGTGCCGACCTTGCTCTACGACCGCAGCAAGGAGTACATCCTACGCACGGAGGCGGATCCGAAGAACCTGGCCGGCGACCGCACGATGATCGTCGCCAAGACCTCGCTCACGCCGGCGGTGGGCCAGCAGCTTGCTGCTGACGGGGCTACTTGGCAGGTGCTGACCGTCACGTCGAACCAGGACGCCTGGTCCTTGCACCTGAAGGTGGTCTGATGCTGCGCGTCGAGAACCTCCGCCGATTCCAGCTATCGCTGGAGGCGGAGCGCGCTCGCCTGGAGAAGAGGGTCACGAAGTCCTACCGCGACTTCGTCGGCCGGGCCTTCCAGGACTTGCTGATGCACACACCCCAGTACTCCGGTCAGATGACAGCAAGCTGGCACATCTTGCTCACCAACGAGGGCGCGCCGGCGCATGCCGGCTGGTACAAGAAGGGCCAGACCGGGCGCTTCTACGGCGACTCGTTCGAGCCGGGCGAGATGGGAGACGGCGAGGCAGTCATGGCCGCTTGGGAGCGCGAGGCGCCAAAGCTGGACAAGATCCGCTGGAACACCAACGTATCGTTTGCCAACACTGACCCGATGGCCAGTGCGGTGCAGGCCAACGTCTTGACTCCGCCCGTGCGACCAGTGAACCTGGTTGACGGTGCTGTGGCCATGGCCGCTTACGTTCGGCACAAGTACACCGGCCACATTACTCTGGCGCAGTTGACATGAACCGAGAACAGATTCGCCAGGCCATCGTTGCGCTCGTTGAGGCGCGCCGCGCGCTGTGGGTCGGCCACCCCCTCACGATCGAGTGGGAGGGTCGGGCCATTGTCGACACGCAGACGCACGCCGACCCTTTCCTGTGCGTGCGCGTGATCTATCTCGACGGTGAGCAGGTCGAACTGGGTACGAACCCGAACCACCGCACGTGGGGGCAGGTACACCTAGCCGCCGCGGTACGTGACGGCTGGGGCGTGGCCCAGGCGAACACCTTGCTCGACTTCTTCACCCCGGCGCTGCACATGCGGACGGTCGGCAGCTTGCGACTTGCTGGCGCGCGACCGACCCCCAAGAAGCCACACCTAGGCTGGGAGTACCACCCCGTCCTCATCCCCTTCTCGGCAGACACGATCCCATAGGTCAGACAACTTCCCACCCAGTCGGGGGCTACTGGCTCTCTGCTGACGCCTCACCACCCTACACTCTCGGCAACAGGAGAACAGCATGGCTCTCGCCAGTACCTCATCCATTCAGCTCCGCCTGATCGCGGAAGTCACCCCTGGCACCACGCCGGGCGCTGGCCAGAATTACGACATCCGGATCACCGGCGAGTCGTTCGACTTCGCGATCCAGAAGGAAGCGTCGAAGGAGATCAACGCCAGCCGCATGACCACGTCCGAGGCGCCGGTTGGCTCGAGCTCGTCTGGCGGCTACCAGTCGGAACTGAGCTACAACGAGCACGACGCCGTGCTGGCTGCGCTGATGCAGTCGACTTGGACCACCTACGGTACGGCCGGTGTGGCTGGCGCTCCCTCGACTGTGGCAGCCACCGCCACCACGCTGACCGCTTCGGTGGCCACTGCCGGTGCTGACAGCTGGGCTACCTTGAAGAAGGGCCAGTGGTTCGTGCTGGAGCACCCGGCGACCGCCAATGATGGCAAGCTGTTCCGTGTCTCGACGATCACGCCCCCGACGACTACCGTCATCACGCTGGATGCCAACACGCCGGCGGCCGTGGTTGCTTCGACGGCTGGCGCCAAGGTGCACACCTCGCGCCTGACGCACGGTACGACGCAGACCTCGTTCTCGATCGAGCGTCAGGCGCTGGACGTGGGCCAATACTTCATCTACAAGGGCATGACGCCCAGCAAGCTGTCGTTGAACGCCTCGTCCGGCGCGCTGACCACGATGTCGATCGACTTCATGGGCCTGGGTGCTGCGCGGAACAACGCGACGTTCCTCGGTGGTTCGACCAACAACCCGTCGACCGCCTACGGCATCCACTCGGCGGTGTCGAACAGCCAGTCGCTGATCTGGGAAGGCGGCGCGCCGGCGGCAGGTACCTTCGTCAAGTCGATCGCGCTCGAGTTCGACAACGCCCTGCGCAACCAGAGCGCCATTGGCTCTCTGGCGCCTGTGGGCATCGGCAACGGCACCATCGCGGCGAAGGCCACGCTGAGCGTCTACTTCGCCAACGGCAACCTGTTCGACAAGTTCCTGGCCAACACGGCCACCAGCCTGATCTGGGCCTCGCTCGACTCGTCGGGCAACGGCTACGTCTTCACCGCGCCGAACGTGAACGTGAACTCGTTCAAGATCACCGCGGGCAGCAAGGACCAGGATCTGATGGCCGACGTGACCCTCACTCTGCTGGGCGACTCCGGCAATGCCGACGCCGCGCTGCGCAAGGTGTTGCTGATCGATCGCGTGGGCGCTGCCGTCACCCGCTGACCGCTTGTCTCCTGGCTCCTGGGCGGAGCCTTTCAGGCCCGGTGGCTCGCCGCCGGGCCTTTTTTCGTTCTAGAATCGTTGCGCCCTTCAACCAGGAGATTCCATGTCTGACACCACCGCTGGCGCGCCCGCCGGCAGCACCGCCATCGACCTGTTCGCCGAGTTCGCCACCAATACCAACGCCGAAGAGGCCGGTGCTTGGGTGCCCTATTCCGGTGACATCGAGTTCCTGATCGCCCGCTCCAACAACCCCACCTACGCGCGAAAGCTGACCAAGCTGTTCGATCGCAACCGCCAGCTGCTCAATACCAAGGGCAAGGCGGCCGAGGCGAAGGCCGAAGAGATCACCGTCGAGGTGATGGCCGACGCCATCTTGCTGGGCTGGAAAGGCACCTTCACCTGGAAGGGCCAGCCGCTGCCCTACAGCAAGGAGAACGCTAAGGCCGTGCTGGCGGTGAAGGACTTCCGCCGCTGGGTACAGGAGAAGGCCGAGGACTTCGACCGCTTCAAGCTGGTCCAGGACGAGGCCGACGCGGGAAACTGAAGACCTTCCTCCAGTGGCAGCGCACCTGGGGGAAGCAGCTCGGCACCTTGCTCGAGCTGCAGGAAGAGAGCGGGATCACCCCCTTCGCGCTGCAGAACAGGCCGGTGCTGGACGACCGGCTTTCGTACTTCTACAGCCTGTTCCTCGATGTCTCGAACCGGTGCCGGACGTACGATGCTGAAGGAAGGCCGCTCGACCTGACCGTGGCCGCCTTCCTGGCCTACTGCCAGGTGAACGGCTGGCCAGCGGAGGACATGCGCTGGGCCTGGCCCATGGTCGCCACAATCGATGATGTGTGGCTTGGAATCCTGCGCGCTGCAGAGACTTCGAAAACCCCCCAGACGCAGGCATAATCCCTGCAGTCCGGAGGGGGCATGGCCGACCTGCAAGTAACCATCAGCGCAACAGGCGCAGCCGAGCTCTCCACGCTGTTCAGCAGCCTGGAGAAAGTCTCCACCGCCGCCGGCAAGCTGGCGGGCAGCGGGAAGGCGCTCGAGGAGCTGCGCAAGCTGATGGTCGGCTTGGGCAACAGCGGCTCGTCCCTGGGCAACCTGAACAAGGCGCTCAACAACGTCGTCAGCGAGCTGCAGGCCTTGCCCACGCGCATGGCCACGGTGCTGCAGAACGTGCCGGCGCAGATGGCGCGCACGGGTCGCGCCGCCGGCGAGGCGCTGGGTCAAGGGATTGAGCAGGGTGCCGCGGCCAGCGTGGGGCAGGCGCGCCGACGCATCACCACCGAAGTCGACCAGGTCCAGCGGGAAGTCGAAGCGGCCATCCGCCAGCAGGCGCTGGCCGCCACCCGGGCCGCCGAAGGTGCCTACTCGACGGTCGGCGCGCAGCCGCGCCTGGTCCGCCCCACCTTGCTCAAGCTGAAGGAGCAGAACGCAACGCTGCTCTCCGAGGCGGAGAAGGAGGAGGCGAAGCTGCAGACTGCCCTCCAGATGCTGGAGGAGAAGGCCGCCCGCCGAGATCGAGAACGTACCCAGGCCCGCTGGGACTCATACGTTCGGGGCACTGGCGCCATCGACGGATTCAAGCGCGGCAAGGCCCAGGAGCGCGTGCTCGATGTCGTTGCCGGAGATGATGGCGATCGGCCGCTCGGCCGAGAGGCCGCGGCGCAGCAGCGCGGCATTGCCCCCTCGCGCCTGCTGTTTGCGCCGCTGCTGCCGGCGGAGCCGCTGGCGCATCGACTGGCGGTTTGGCTTGTTCCGGCTATGGTTCAACCGTTATGGTGACAGCTGCTTGCGGTCTTGCGGCAGCTGCAGAGATCCTCAATTTGATCGGTCAAGATCAAAAGTAATGTCATTGACAAGTAAGTTCAGAAAAATTTCTATAAATCCTTAAGGGGATTCCCTGTAGGAAATTACTGATTCTTCTGCAGTCGGAAATAATTTCTGATATTCATTAGTCTTGATTTAAAAGACATTTCTCATTTAAGCACTTTCCTTTTTGTATCTTTAATCACTTTAGATATTTTTATCCCCTAGTGTATCTGCCAAGCACTCCCTAGACTTTGCATCGTTGGTAAATCAGCCAATGACAAATCGAAAGGAGGTCTCTTTTGCAGACTGAACACACTGGCTTAAAACGCCATCTCAAAGTAAGACACGTTC
>ERZ650310.519-NODE-519-length-11380-cov-5.721854_pt1 | contig 11380 bp, 17 predicted proteins | sample MGYA00376246_ERZ650310 | MGnify/ENA primary metagenome ERZ650310 (study PRJEB26733, sample SAMN07839286) | wastewater metagenome | biome: small river; feature: stream; material: water | place: USA: North Carolina | collected 2016-03-01 ...
ACGAGATCGCTGATCGTGACTGGAGTTCAGACGTGTGCTCTTCCGATCTACTATTGAGCAGGGCATGAAAGTATTTACTGCTGTCTATAAGCGTATTTACCGTAGCCTAGCCGAGGAGTTTATTAAGCTCTTTGCTCTAAACGCTACATACCTCAATCCAGAAACTTATCAAGAAGTGCTGGGTATTACAGTTGGTCCACAAGACTTCACTGAGGAGCAGTATAAGATTTGTCCCGGCGCTGATCCAACAGCAGTATCTCAAACAGAGAAACTACTGAAAGCTCAAGGGCTGATGGAGCTGCTTAACCTAGGTATCCTTGATCCAGTTAAAGTTGGTTTGCGTGTATTGGAAGCTCAAGAGCAACCAAACTACCAAGAACTTCTCAACCCACAGGTTGCACAAACAGGACAATTGCCACAACAGCCTAATCCTAAGATTATGGAGAGTGAGGCAAAGGTCAATGCTATGCAGCAAGCTTCTCAGATTAAGCAACAAGACATGGCATTTAAACAGCAAATGGATCAAAGAGATCAGCAGTTTAAACAAGCAATGGCTGCCCATTCAGCAGACCAAGATGCACGACATAAGCAAGTGCTGGCTTCACTAGAAAATGCAATCCAGACACATACAGCGAACATGCGAGTGGCTCAAGATAAACAAAAGTTTATTCAGGACACTATGCACAAAGAAGTAGACCATCGGCAAAAGGTATCACACCAAGAGCAAATGGCTACTGTAAAACGTAAGCAGGCTTCACAAAAGCCACCTTCCAAAGGGAAATAAAGTAAATGAATCGTCAAGATTTTGTAGACTGGAAAAACAGTCCTATTACAAAGGCGCTCTTCAACGCCTTGCATGATAACATTGCAGGGCTTAAAGAAGAGTTGGCTATTGGGGCAGGGATAGATTCCCGCTCAGATGGCCTTAAGGTTGGAGCAATTCAAGCTTATACAGACGTACTAGGTGCTGATTGGTTTGAGGAAACAGAATGATTATACCACTATTACATCGTATAATTGTCAAACAACAGAAGCTTAATGAAGCACACAAAGATTACCAAAGGGCAGAAGCTATTGGAATCATTATCCCAGAACATGAGGATACTAAACGTGCTCAAGCAGGTGTTGACAAAGGAACAGTAGTTTCTGTTGGGCCCACAGCCTACCGAGACTTCAACGTAGACGTACCGATCAAAGTAGGAGATGTTGTTGCCTTTGCCCGCTTTAGCGGAAAGACAATCACTGACCCAGAAACTGATGAAGAGTATGTAGCCCTCAATGATGAGGACGTGGTAGCAATCCTAACAGGAAAACAAAATGACTGATGAAGTAATTGGCGAAAACAATGAACCCCAACTATCCGCTGCTGAACAGCAGGCTATGGAATCTGGTTGGGTTCCCAAAGAAGAATACCTCAAACGTGAGGATGCTGAAGAACATAAATGGGTAGATGCAGGAGAGTTCTTGCGTCGTGGTGAACTCTTCAAGAAGATTGAGGATCAATCCAAACAACTCAAAGACGTTCGTAGCGCCTTGAATGAGATGAAAAAGCTTCATGGACAAGTTCGTGAAGTTGAGTATAAACGGGCATTGGATGCTCTTAAAGCTCAAAAGAAAGCAGCACTAGAGGATGGTGATGCTGACGCAGTAATGGCCGCTGAAGATCGTATTGAACTTGTAAAAGAGCAAGTCAAGCAGCTTCAAGATGAGCCACAACAACAATCAGATACTGGAGCAGAGCACCCAGAATTTGTAGCGTGGACAGAGCAAAATAGCTGGTATAAAAATTCAAGTCCCATGAAAGCGTTTGCTGACGCTCTAGGACAAGATTTAGCCCGTGCTGGTAATTCGCCCTCAGAGGTGCTACGTAAGGTAGCAGCAGAGGTACGAAAAGAGTTTCCAAACAAGTTCCGCAATCCTAATCAGGATAAGCCCGGAGCAGTAGAGTCAGGTAAAGGGGCAGGCACCACTCGTGCAGGTTCTTTTCAACTGACCGACGAAGAGCGTCGCGTTATGCATACTTTTATCCGTACTGGAGTTTTCAAGACGGAAAAAGAATACATTACTGAATTACAGAAAGTTCGAGGATAAAATAATGTCCCTTAAAGAAGCAATTTCAAAAGCGCCTAGTGGCCGAGTTACCCGTGTTCCTGTGAGCCAGCGTAACATTCTTACGGTAAAGGGTAAAGACCCTGCTTATGTATACCGAGTCGTAAACGATACAGATGATCGTATTGCGCAATTCATCGAAGGCGGGTATGAACTCGTTGACGATGCCTCTACTGATGTAGGCGACAAGCGAGTATCGCAAGGTACCTCGGTTGGTTCCAAAAAAATCTTTTCTGTTGGTCAAGGGACTAAAGGATACCTCATGCGAATTCCTCGTGAATTCTACGAAGAGGATCAAGCACGAAAACAAGGTTTTGTTAATCAACAAGAAGCCTCCATCAAAGAAAAAGCTCTTGATGGTAATTATGGTTCGCTCGATATTAAACGCGACTAACCTATTCTATTGCCATTAGGATTATACAAATTTGACTATTTGGAGAATTACTAATGTCAAGTGTTTCCCGTCTTAACGGCTTTCGTCCCGTTAAAACCATTACCGGAGCGCCTTATAATGGTGGCGCAAACGTATATTTCGTACCAGCCTCTGACTCCTCTGTGATCATGGTTGGCGATGCAGTTAAGCTCCTCGGTGATGCTCGCGCAGCCACTGGAGCCGCTACTGTTACTCGTGTCTCTGCTGGTACAGACATTCCTGTTGGTATCGTTGTAGGTATTCTTTTCTCTGGTGTGGGCGACGCTCAAAACGTTCCTCCTGTCACTGATCTGAATACACCAGTATATCGTCGTGCTTCTACAGATCGCTATCTGTTGGTGTGTGATGATCCTAATGTGATTTATGAAGCTCAGTATCTGACAACCTCTGTTGCTGCTGCTACTATTACGGCCAACGTGGGTCTCAATGGTAGCTTTGACGTAACTGCCGGTTCTACCACTTCTGGTACCTCTGGTATGTCCATTGCTGCTCTGTCCGCTACTACTGCGACATTGCCTCTGAAAGTTGTTGGCTTCCCACAACGTCCAGATAATATCCCCGGTGATACGTATTTCAGCTATTGGGTTAAACTCAATACTACTTCGTTCAGCACTGGTACTGGCGCTGCAGGCGTTTAATACTTTTTAAAGGAATAACATATGTCCATAATTAATAGTGGCTCATTTGCCAAGGCCCTATGGCCCGGTGTCAATGCATGGTATGGCCGTGCCTATGACGCATACCCAGAAGAGTACACAAAGCTCTTCGAGAAGCAAACCTCTAGCAAAGCATTTGAAGAGGATGTCGGTGTAAGCTCGTTTGGTCTTGCAGTTCAGAAATCTGAGGGTGCTCCTATCTCCTATGATAGCGAACGTCAAGGTTTCATCACTCGTTACCAACATGCAGTGTATGCACTGGGATTCATCATCACTCGTGAGATGATGGAGGATGACCAGTATGACGTAATTGGTAAACGTAAAGCAGAGGGCTTGGCCTTCTCTATGCGTCAGACTAAAGAAGTCATTGGTGCTAACGTGTACAACCGTGCATTCAACTCTGCCTATACTGGTGGTGATGGTGTTTCCCTGATTAGTGCATCTCATGCCAACATCAAGGGTGGTACATGGTCTAACCAAATTGCAACCGCTGCAGACATCTCCGAAGCTTCTTTGGAACAAGCCTGCATCGATATTGCTGGTTTCACCAATGATGCTGGTTTGCTGATTGCTGTTCGCCCAGAGGCTCTGGTGATTCCTCGCCAGTTGATCTTTGAAGCTAAGCGTATCTTGGGTACTGATGGCCGTGTTGGTACTGATAACAACGATTTGAATGCAATCAAGACTCTTGGTTCTATTCCTTCCGTTATCACTAACCACTTCTTGACTGACACCGATGCATGGTTTATCAAGACCAATGTGCAGAATGGTATGAAGTACATGGAGCGTCGTGCTGATAGCTTCGACATGGATAACGATTGGGATACTGAGAACGCTAAGTTCAAGGCTACTGCTCGTTACTCGTTCGGCTGGACTGATCCTCGCGCATTGTACGGTAGTGCTGGCGCCTAATTAACCATCGCAGCTCCTAAGTAATTGGGGGCTGCTCTTTAAAGGAAAATTATGGCTATTCTTCTATCAGGTGGTCAAGTTGCCATCTCTGATCCGAACCCCGGCGGTCCTTCGGCTACTAGCAATTCAAAAGATGTACAATGCAAAGTTGTGCGTCTGACCTCTGCTAACTTTGGTACTAGTGCTGTTAACACTTTGGTGGCAGTTTTGCCAGCAGATTCAACCATCCTAAACATGCAGCTTTTGGTTAAAACCCAATTGGCTGGTGGTGGTATTACAGCAGCTACAGTTAACTTGGGTACAGCTTCCGCTGGCACTCAGTTTGCTTCTGCTGCCAATGCCTTTGGTACGGCTGGTGCAAATGCTGACATTGCTACCCTCACAGGTGTAATGGCTTTGTATCAAGTACCTTTGGGTGGTGATATTCAAGTGTGGGCAGGTGGTACTGCTACTACTGGTGCTCCTACTTCTGGTGAACTGTTCATTACAATTTACTACGTACGGTAAAATTAAAAGAGGGGCTTCATTGCCCCTTTTTTTTCTAAGGAAATTTAATGCGACCAAAGAAAGTCACAGTCTCCAGCGTAGCTGCTTCTAACTGGCTCCCTGTTGACTATAAACAAGACCCGATGAACCTTTCTGTAGGTTGTGTTGTGGTTTCTGGTACTGCTACCTATACTGTAGAGTACACGTATGATGACATTTTTGACACAGCAGTTACTCCAGTAGCTTTTGCTTTGTCAACAATTACTGCTCAAACAACTAGCAAGGATGGTGTTATCAATAACCCAGTCCGTGCTATCCGTCTTAATGTGACAGCAGGTGCTTCTCCTGTAGTTGCAATGACTATGATTCAAGGACTACGATAATGCAATTTGATGAATTCTTGAGTGTCATTGACCTCTTAAAAGATACTGCAAAATACGAGGCTAAGATTAAAGAACTTAAATCTCGTGAACAAGCTATTAAAGAAGCTACCGATCAACTAGGTGTTGTAGGTGATATTGCTAAAGCAAAGCAACAAGCTAGTAAGCTGACTGAACAAGCTAAGGCTGTAATTGAAGCAGCTTCTGTTGAAGCAGCTAAAATCACTCGTGGTGCTCAAACAGCTTTTGATAAACGCCATGAAGAGCTTAAAGCTCGTGAGGTAGTTGCTGACCAAGCTTTGGCTAACTATAACACTATTAAATCCCAACTAGCCTCTCGTGAAGATGTCTTGCGCGCACAAGAGAAGATTGTAGAGGCTCTGCGAGAGTCCTTGCAAAAACAGCAAGAAGAACTTACCACTAAGCAATTGGAAGTGGACGAGCGTTTGTCTAAACTTCGTCAGGTAATGGGTTAATATGGGTATCTCTCATCTACCTGCCCATCTAGGACAAAATCTAGCTCAACGGATAGATGACCAAACCTCTGTGATTTACCTAGGCACAGCTCCAATGAATAGCTCTAATGCTGATGCTATATGGAGCATTAAACGCCTATCTATCTCAGGAGGAGCCATCACAATAGAGTGGGCTGATGGGAACGATTTAAGCGATAATGTGTGGGATAATCGAGCTAGTCTCTCCTACTCTTAAGGAATATAATGGCAACATATAATAAGTTTCTTCCTGCTACGGAAGCAATGAATGAGGGCATGAATGCTGGTACAGATACATGGAAAATCGTTCTTGCTACTGCTCTAGCAAATACTGATACAACCATTACAGCCGAGGTACCCAATGGTAATGGATATACTACGGGAGGCAACACAGTCTCCGTCACTTCTTCTGCTACCACTGCTGGTGTCTATAAGCTTGTACTGGCTAGTCCAGCGGTATGGACTGCTACAGGTGCTGGCTTTACTTTTAGGTATGCTATTCTTTATGATAGCACCACCTCTACCCCTGTAGGCTATTGGGATTACGGTTCTAGCCAAGTGGTTGCAGTGGGTGAAACTGTCACAGTTACATTGGATGGCACTAATGGTGTCTACACGGTAAGCTAGAAATGAATAGCGGCGTTTATAAGATTGAAAATTTAGTCGATGGAAAGTTTTACATTGGTAGTTCAATCGGTTTAAAAGTAAGATTAAGAACACATTTGCTTAATCTTAGAAAAAGCAAGCATGACAATGAGTATCTTCAGAGGGCTTTTAATAAGCATGGAGAAGAAAACTTTGTGTTTTCAATAATGCTGATATGCGATAAAAGCCAAACAATGTTTTATGAACAATTGTTAATAGACGGGTATAAGGCTGCTGATAGGAAGTTTGGTTACAATATTTGTCCCAAAGCTGATTCAACTGTTGGACGTGTATTTTCAGACAAAGCACGTGCGAATATTAGAAGTAGGAAGAAGCGGGAAACCCTAACTGAAGAGCATAGAAAAAAGATTTCTGAATCTTTGGCAGGAAACACAAGACGAGTTGGGCACAAGCATTCAGAAGAACGAAAGCAACAAATAAGTAATTTCTTCAGGGGAAGAAAGTTTTCCGCTGAAACAATACAGAAAATGAATGCAGGCCGCGAAAGGACAAGAATGTTAAAACAACAGAACACGGTGGTCTAATGGCTACTGGACAAGGAACAGTTACATTTAACTTTGGGGCTGCTCCGGGTACTAACGTAGTTACCACAGCAGTTACAGATGCCTCTATTGGGGCGTCTTCTAAAGTTGAAATTTATTTAATGGGTACTGATTCTACAGCTACTCATAATGCCTATGAGCACCAGTTGTTACCACTAGGAGGTATTTCATTATCTCCTATTTCAGTAACTGCTGGTGTAGGTTTTACAGCTCAAGCAGCAACTCTCTTGCGTTTGACAGGAACAATTACAGCCCGCTATGTCTGGGCAGACTAAAGGATAGATATGGCAGGATTTAGAATTGAAGGTAACACTTCTGGCAACGTGGCAGAGGTTGATGCTGGTAATAACATCAAAATCGCCCTAAGCAATAACCCCACTTATGTCGGGTCAGTTCGTAGTTTTTCTGAGAATGATGCAGGTGCCGCTACAGGATCACCTTACCTGTTGAGTCCAGAGGTTGACGACGACTTCCGTTTGCGCGTAGGCGCAGATATGATTCTCGATGAGGAGGACTTCACCTATACGGCGCAGAACTTCACTAAGCATCGCATGGATGCAACCACGTTTGTCCCATCGTGGACAGCGGCGGGTTTCAATACCAACCCAACTAACTTGACCACGGCAGCGGCTGTAACTGCAATTCGCACCTACAAGACGTTCTCTGCTTATGGTACTGAGACTGTGGCCTTGGATATGGAAGCTGCGTTTACTTGGGCATCTGGCGCAACTATTCCATCTAACCAAACATTGGAACTAGGCCTCGGACTGGCATCAAATACAACCCCATTTGACGTGTTCGACGCAATTTACATGCGGGCTAACTCTTCTGGTGTGTATGGTGTTATCCGTAACAACTCGATCACTGACACTGCTATTTCAGCGGCATTCAATGATTGGACGGGTGTTACATGGGCACCAGTAGCTAACCGTCGCTACCAGTTCATTATTTATGAGTCAATCCGCTCTGTAGAGTTTTGGATTGCTGACCCTGTAGCAGATCAAATATGGCTTGCCAGTGAGATTGCCACACCACCCGGTTACGGCATGCCCACAGCATCTCCTGCCCTGAACGTGTTTGCACGTCATTACATCTCTGGTGTGACTACCATCGCAGCGGCTTTGTTGGTATCCCGTTACTGTGTACGCCGTGGTGGTACAAACATCTCCACCACTTTGAATGTGCTGGCTGCTCGCGCTGGCGATTCCATCCAATCCCCCGGAACACTGACAACAACAGCTAACCAAGCGGTGGCTACAGGTTCTATTACACGACCAGCAGCGGCTGCTCCAACCAACGCTGGACCAGGACTTAGTTCGCTGTCTGGTATTGTGCTAGAAACACCGACAGGTGCAGCAGCTACAGATACCATTCTGGCGTCGTTCCAGTGCCCTGCTTTGCCTACGGCAGTTGGTACGACTTACTCGCAGAATCGTCGCTTGCGGATTGATGGCATTAACATCGCATCGGCTGTGCAAACGGCATTCACTGGTGGCCCCATTGCTAAACACTTCTACCTTGCCTACGGTTCTACCGCAGTGTCGTTGGCAGGTGTTGCGGCGGATACTGTGAACACCAAGGCATACCGCCGAGTTCAACTACCCCTTGCGCAAGCATATGTTGCCACTCAAGCTGCTGGCACTCTCCCAACTGGTGATTACTCTAAGCAGATCGTGTTTCAAACACCAATCTTTTTGAATCCCGGTGAGTTCATCGCCTTGGTTTGCCATAACTTGATTGGTACGGCTGTAACTGCTGGAACTATCCAACACGCATACTCATTCGACTATAGCTGGGAGTAATCTAAATGTCCCTGCTCCTTGCCCTAACAGGTGGCGGCGGTGGGCCAGTCAACTATGCGGACTCACTATCCGCAGGTTCTTACTCCATATCCGGTAAGACGGTATCGGACAGCGTAGTCAGGGCTGATTCTCTCGCGTCAGGTGCGTATGTAATATCAGGCAATACGGTCACAGACGTACTTGCCAAGAATGACGCTCTCACAAAGGGCACGTATTCGATTGCAGGGCAGGCGGTAACGGATTCCGTTGTCCGAGCCGATGCATTGTCCGCTGGTGCTTATGTCTACTCAGGCAAAGACATCACGGACGTTGTGACTACGGGCGGTGGCCCTGTCGCTTATGCGGATAACCTGAATGCAGGTGCATACGCGATATCTGGTAAGACGGTAACGGATAGCAAGGCAGTATCGGACAGTTTGAGCGCTGGTGCATATGCATTGGCAGGCCAGGCAATCACCGACCTGCTGGCAAGGTATGACGCGCTGAGTAAGGGTTCTTACGTTTACACAGGTTTCGACCTGACAGACGTTAAGACGGGCGCAACGGCTTATCTTGACAGTCTGCAAGCAGGCGCTTATCTGATTGAAGGCCAGAGCATCACAGATGTTCTTTCGCAGAAGTCTGATGTGGTTCTGTTGGGCGGTGGCCCTGGCAAGCTGAAAGACGACAAGACCAGCTACTGGCACAGACTGTTAAGCGCACCAACGCAGTACAAGCTGGAAGCCTTAGATCCTGAGATTGCACAGGCCATAGAGATTCAAGCGGTTGCAGCGATTGAGCAACCCAAGATTGACCCGCAAGCAGAGATGCAGAGGGCAATGGAAAACATGGGTATTGCCTACAAACAGGCATACCAAGAAATCTATTCTGAGTTGATAGCAGAGATGCGACAGGCTCAGGAAGATGAGCAGATTGCGACCATCATGGCGCTGATGCTCTAAAACGTACCTGTTCGTTCTAACAGGGTCAAGCTGCCTAACAGGTGGCTTTTTTTTCGTCCAAAAATGAACGATGCACTTGATGCAGACTTGTCTGCGCCTTCCGAATCTGAGGAAGTAAAACTAACAGAGCAAAACACTCCAAAGGTTACTGCGCCTGATGGTTTAGTGGAAAAAGAAAAGCAGGATGAACCCGTAAAGACTTTCACGCAAGCGGAAGTTGATGCAATGGTTCAAAAGCGTTTGCTAAAGGAAGAACGCCGGGTACATCGCCGTGTTGAGCAGCAGTTGCGAGAGCAACAGCAGGCCGCGACATTGCAGAAAGAACCTGACCGTGCGGAATTTGTAAACGATGAAGCGTATCTCAAAGCACAGGTTGAACACCTTGCAGAAGTACGAGCAGCGGAAAAGCTGGCAGAGCGTGAACGCGCACAGGAAGCCGAACGACGAAGCGAAAGTTTTATCGAAAAGGCTGAAAAGGCAAGTGAACGTTACCCCGACTTTCAAGCCGTTGTTGGAAACCCATCGCTGACGATCAATGAAGGAATGGCCGAGTTCATTTCTGAATCAGATCAAGGTGCTGACGTTGCGTACTTCCTCGGAAAGAACCCTGCAAAAGCTGCGGAGATTGCGCGACTGTCGCCCATCAAGGCGGCGCGTGAACTGACTCGTATTGAGAGTGAGTTGGCCGCACGTCCAAAGGCGACACCAAGCAATGCCCCCGAACCGATCAACCCCGTAGGCCAGCGTGGTCGTGCGTCTGTTTCATCGCTCCCAAGCGACGACGACGACATCGACACATGGATGCGGAAAGAAGCGGCAAGAGCGCGGCGCTAATCCACTAAATCATGGCCCTTCGGGGCCTTTTTCATTTCTGAAAGAACATCATGGCCAATTCAATCCTGACCCCCACAGCAGTGACACGCAAGGCACTGCAAGTTCTGCACCAAAAACTGAACTTCATCGGCTCCATCAACCGCCAATATGACGACTCGTTCGCCAAATCCGGCGCAAAGATTGGTGACTCCCTGAAAGTTCGCCTGCCTAACCAGTACACCGTCCGCACTGGCGCAACTCTGTCCACACAGGACACCACTGAAACCAGCACAACGCTGCAAGTCGCAACCCAAAAGGGCGTTGACTTGACATTCAGTTCCAACGAACTGACCCTGAGCCTTGACGACTTCTCTGATCGCATCTTGCAACCTGCAATGTCAGTACTCGCTGCCAACATGGAAGCAGACGCTTTGAGCATGGCTCTGGACGTTTACAACAGCGTTAACAACGTGGGTGCTGCCATTACCTTCAACAAGGCTTTGGCTGCTCGCAAATTGCTGGTTGACAACCTGGCTCCAGGCAACGACCGCACCTTGCTCCTGAACACTCAGGACAACTTGGACTTGGTTGATGGTTTGAAAGGTCTGTTCCAAGACTCTACCCAAATCAGCAAGCAGTACAAAGAGGGTGTTGTTGGTGTTACCGCTGGTTTCGGCACTATCTACGAAAACACCCTGCTGGCTTCGCAAACCACTGGCACTGCCTTGTCCGTCACAACCTACACCGTCAACGGTGCTGTGACTGTCAACGGTACTGCGGCTGTGACTGTGGCTTCTGCTGGTTCTACGACCTTCAAGAAGGGTGACGTATTCACCGTGGCTGGTTGCAATCGTGTGCATCCAGAAACCAAGGCCGACACTGGCGCATTGCAACAGTTCGTTGTGACTGCTGACTACGCTGGCGGCGCTGGTTCTCTGGCCTTCGCTCCTGCAATCTACACATCTGGCGGCTTGCAAAACGTTACCGCTGGCGGTTTGCCTAACGGCGCTGCTCTGGTGAAAATTGGTGGTGCTTCTGCTGTGTATAAGCCTTCTCTGGCTTTCCACAAGGATGCGTTTACATTCGCTACTGCCGACCTGGTGATGCCTCAAGGCGTGGACTTCTCTGCCCGTGAAGTGTTCGACG
>ERZ650310.520-NODE-520-length-11379-cov-4.359943_pt1 | contig 11379 bp, 18 predicted proteins | sample MGYA00376246_ERZ650310 | MGnify/ENA primary metagenome ERZ650310 (study PRJEB26733, sample SAMN07839286) | wastewater metagenome | biome: small river; feature: stream; material: water | place: USA: North Carolina | collected 2016-03-01 ...
CAGCTACTATTTAAGGGCTGTTAAACAATATAGTGGTACTAACGTACCTTAAACAACTAAACACGCTATTATAAGCGTATACGAGAGATATTGGAAATAGTTTATGATTAAACATTCAAATGGTTTGTATGAAGACAAAGGAACACATCATCACCACTTCTACAAGATGATTAACAGTAGTGTTTATCGTTATAGTAAAGTTTTAGATGAATGGATTCTTTGTCTTGATGAGAAGGTTATTAAAGAAGTTAAATTAGGAGAGAAGTTATGAAGAAAGAATATACGAATAAACAGCGTAAAGTTTGGAAGTTAAAAAGGAAAAACGTTGTCTTAGGTCAATGGAAAGAACAACTTCTTCAAAAGGGAGTTGATGAAACCAACCTAAACATTAAAGAATCTACTCTACCCTGTTGCTTAGATATTTTAGATGTTTATAGAATCTCACAATTATCCTTCCAAATTGGAAAGAATAGTGCTAAGATTCAACGATTACGAACATTGATTCAACAGGAAAAGAAAGCTAATGAATTACTTTGAAGAAATTAAGATGATGTATTCAATAGCTGAAGAAATTAATGTAATATACCAACACCCTTTAGATGAAGATTGTGTTATACTCAGAACTGAAACAGGTATTACTAAATTACCTAAGAGTATCTTAAATCATCCAAGACTACCTGAATATTTGGAGAAATATAAATGACAGCTTTTGAATTATTATTGCATGTTTTAACCTTAATGATGTTAGCGACACCTTTCTTAACATTAGCTTTTTGTGCAACATTAGTTTTCGGAAAGGAAAACAGATCTGTAAAAGAATATTTGAAACGGAGGGAAGGTAAGTGGAAATAAAAGTAATTCGTAAGGCAGGGGTGTTACCAGAAAGTAATGACGATTGTGTTACCTTACTATTTAAGAAAACACATATTCGAACTAAATACACTAAAATTCCTGTTGTTACTATGTATGATGATAAAGGGGAATATCTTCCTGTCAGTGTGAAACTTACACAAGTGCAGAGCAGAGTTCCAAGTGTATTATTATCTAAGTGGATTAATGCGAATTGTGCAGAAAAGTTGTTGACTTTAATTGATAAAGCTAGTACAATTGAAAAGATAGACTTAGGTAAAGATGAACGTAGTAAGTGGTTCTTTACTCAGAAAGATGAGTCTATCTATGGTTTACATAAGATTAAGACAAAGTGTAATGGTAAGGTTTTTAGAACTGTTATGATTGATTCAGGAATTGGTATGCAATCAGTAATTAAAATTATTAATGAATTAGGCATTGACATTGAATCTATTTATGATAAAGTGTCTAACAAGATGAAGCAGATTAATTTGAAAGGAGAAATGTGAATGAGTTTTAAAATTGGCGATGCAGTTGAAATTTTATATTACGAGGAAGGTGAGGAAGATGCTCCTTCTAGCTACATTGGTTGTAGTGGTGTAATATTCTCAACAACACAAACAGAATCTGGAGATTCTCGTAACATTGGAGTTAACTTTGTTGCTGGAGGATATTCCGATACTTTCGATTGTTGGGATTTCTCAACAGAACAGATAAAACTTGTACAAACAAACTAATTTATTATTTAATCAGGAGAAGTAAAATGTTTTTAATTATTGATGTAAAAGATGGTGTAAAAGGTTATATTAACTTAGGCAATGACTTATCACAAGCTCAAGACCTTCTCAATATGGTCGAGAATAACTTAGTCTTTGTAAAAGATGGTTATAATAGTTTTGAGAAGTTTACAGCGAAGTGTTCTGTTGAAGTAACAAAAGAAATTACTTTAACTAAAGAAGGGTATCAAGATAAGTATGATAACTTAGTTATTAGTTCAGAAATTGATAGTAACCACATTGGAACTTTATCTGAACCAATTGAGTGTGAACATAACATCGAAGCAATTCAGAAACTTTATATGGATAAGATTGCTAAATTGAATAAAGAGTTAGCCACTAAGAATACAACTATTCAACACTTAGAAAACCAAGTTGTTGATTTAGAAGATCGTTTAACGGAAACAGAAGTTTAATTTTATTAATTCAATAGGAGAAACATTATGAACACAGAAATCACTATGACTAACGCTAACAATTTTAATTCCTCGAAAGAGTCTCGTGCTTACTTGATGTCTTTACTCAACACTAAAGAGCAGAAGATGTTTAAAGATTTTGTTAAGTCTTTAAGTAAATAACAGGCAATAAAAAAGGAGAGCTAAATGCTCTCCTTTTCTTTACTCAAAATTTAATATTCGATTCTTGTTGTTTATAACTTTCCATTGTAAAGTTATCGTAATCTTCTTTCTTACACTTCACCTTACTTGGAGACATAATCTCTAAAGTAATATAAAGTATTCCCGATAAAGTAGGGACGGACACTACAGATAAGAAAGTAATATTATGGTAAGTTTTCTCAAACAACAAAAAGAAGGCAATTGCTGACGCACACATAATAAACGCTCTTACGGACACGAATACGAATGAATCAGAGCAATATTTAGACATCTCACATCTGAACGTGAATGTAAAGATAGTAAGAAGAATTATTTGGGAGAGGATAATAATATATTCCATAAGACTAATATAATTCATATTATCACCCAAACCATTTCTTAAATTTGTCAGACAAAGTATCTAAGATGTTGGATACAAGCTTAGGGAGTTTATCTGCAACAACATCCAAAGACTTATCTACACCTTTAACAACACTATCAACCAACTTAATCCCATTAAGAGCTGTAACGAACTCAAGGACAGGAATAACGTGTGTAGGAAGGGCGTAATAGCCCACTAGAGCCACACTAACCCACTTACCTATACATACCCCTACGACAATAGCAAAGATGGCTATAATCGTAACTGAGAGCTTATCAAGAGAGCTTGTTTCAATGAGATGTTTAAGACTGTTTCTTTCACCCCTCTTGTTCCAAGCTCCTATAATAGCCCCTAACGTAGCAGGGAAATATTCCTTAACTACTGAGAAGATTTGATCTATAGCCATTTCACCCTACTCTGGTCCAAATTTTATTTAAATGTTTCATAAACTCACTTTCTGATAAAACACCTTTCATTTTGTTACAGATAAAGCAGCAAGGGACGACATTAGACTCTAAATAACCAATGTCATTGTCAACTCTATCCAAACCGTTGTAGAGAAAACTTAGATACTTCATTCAAGGTCATATCAAAAGAATATCCACGTTTCCTCGCACTAGCTTTTGTATTATAATAAAAGGCATTCAATCCTGCTTCATACGTGTAACTTCTTATTCTAATTAACCCACTCTCGTAAAAATAAATTTAGTTTTACTAGGCTGGACAATGTTAAAAGGTTGTCCTCCACCACTAGATTCTGTAGTGAAGTTTGAAGACAACGGGGCACTACTTTTAACTACATCGTTAACTGAGGTATCTGTTGTTGCACCATTCACCCTAAACACTTCAAGACTATGTTCGTGTGGAGCTAGTTCTGCTAGAGTTTGAGTGTGTTTATACTCACCTTCTAACCTGTTTACAGACTTAACCCAATCTGGTGTATTTGATGTTATGTCTGATGAAACACCAACTAAAGCTCTACCTTCTAAGTCTCTTTCCCAACTACCAAAACCTAAATACTCTGAAGGGTTTCTAGGGTCTTGTGTAATAATAGAAATACCAATAGGTAGTACAGTATTAAACATATCTGCTTTAAACTGCTGCAACATTGCAGTTGTGACCAAAGTAGTATCAGATGAAGCCAGAGATGGAGTATTTCTCACCGTAGCTTTAGTTACATTATTAACCTTGAACTCAGGCTCATTGTTATCGTTTAAGAACAACCCTGTATCTGTTCCAGTAGCTTGAAAAGTATGACCTCCTTCAGCAGTAGCTTGAAATTCTGGAGCTACAGCAATACCTGTCATAACAGGATTATCTTTGGAAACATAGAGACTTAAATAACCTTCAAGTTCTTTAATCTTTCTAATTTCTTCAGCTAAAGGAGAAGAAGCTCCATAAGGCTCAAAAGCAATTTCCCAAGACGTTGTTTCAATGTCAGGTTGTTTGTTTACGTTAGGAACTTCAGCAGCTTCTTTAAGTTTATAGATAACACCATTATATTTTACATAAGAAGTTGTATTAAACTCAAAAGAAGAATCCCATTCAGGAATTCCCTCTTGATATAAGTACTTAATAGCTAAGTCTTGTTTATATTGAACCCAGTTCTCCATTTCATGAGGAGGTATTTCTTGCACCCAACCTTCCAGTTGTTTGTCAGAAGTAGGCTCAGCTCTATTACCTTGAGAAGCCCACGTTAATTTTGTATTTGGTTTTGATGAAATTACTGTCATTTTAGTCCTTTTGAAGAAATGTTATTGCAATTTAATCTCGTCTGAACAACATTACTGTAGTGTGTCTGGTGGGAGAATAAATTATCAGTATAGGTCAAAATATTTACACCCTTATAAGTAATATTAATACATGTGCTAAGTGCAATGGTGTTATTTACGCGCAATATTGGTTTTACAAACAACAGATAATAAAAAAGCCCCGAAGGGCTTTCATTATACAGACGCACCAAGAGCATCAACCCAAGTCACACCCGTCCACCAAATTGGCTTGCCCGCTGCCGCTAAAGTGGTATCAAAATATTGTACGCCCGCATCATTTGCGGTTAGTGCTGGTCGAGATGCTGTTACCCCTTTCATCACCGTCCAAGCCGTTGCTTGCCAAGTACCCTGAGACCCTGACGTAACGCAAGTCCACTCTGTTACAACTGCTGTCGTGCTATTGTTTGTACGTTTAACAACATCACCATTGCTGTACGTACCGCTTACAGGGATAGCTGCTGCGCGGATTATTTTACGCTGAACTCCTGTAAATGACTTTTGAGTAATATCTCCGCATTGAAACTCTGCTGTGGCTAGATCGAATCTAAAAGACTCCGTTGCCGTACCATCAGCTTTATAAAATGTGATGCGCTTCGTCAAAGATGAGCTATTTGTATTCCTAAACCAGTTAAATAGAATATTTTCTGTGCCGCTTGTTAAGTTTAAATCGTTATTTTGAGCCGCTGATGTGGATAAAGATGTTACTGTCGACTTAAAGATACTGTATTGAAGCTCCCCTGTGCCGTCTTGTCGATAGTCTAGATTAGCGGCGGCTTTAGATAAATCTTGTACTTGAATTACAACAGTGCTCGCAAAAGTAGTGCCGATTCTGCGAGTCCCCCATCCGTTTTCTGTGATGTTAAAGCCTATCGGAGAGACTTCCATGTGCAAACCGATAAAGCAGTTATTGCTTACATCTACATAAACGTGACAGTCTGTATTTTCCTCAAAGTCTGTTCCAACAATCAAGTTTCCTGAGCTTAATGATGTGAACTCAGCACCTCGATATGAGCCGCCCGCCTTCCCGCCAAAAATCTGATTAGCGTTTGCTCCACGAATGAATCGGAAAGCTGATCCGCCCACACCGCTTGCAAAGGCGCGGGGTAGGTTTAGTTTGTTAAAATAACACTGTTTCGATGTATCACTATCAAATAAGAATCCACAACCATTAACTTTAGATGAATTTGCTGCGCATTGATCTACATTTGCGTAAGATGTGTTGTATAAACTTAATCCAGATTCACCAAAGTTTTGAGCATTGAAATAAATACCAACAGGGTTGAATCCGTAGGTGGTTGTGCTAGGATTTTTAGGCTCTGCGACAGATGATGCACTCGCAACGAGTCTCAGCTCAGTACCAAGACCGAGGACATCAACACCCCCACACCCATTCCATTTTTGACCGCTGTAAAATTTAAGTGGTCTATCTATTACATAGCAATTAACTTCTGTTTGATTAAATAGAATTGAGCCTCCTGCGCCAACATAGTCGATAGCTGCTTGACATGTCAACCAGTCAACAGAGTCCGTTAACGCAATTGCATGAGGGTAAACAACCTGAATAGCTGTTAAATTGCTAAACTTTCCCACATCAACCCACTCTTGTAGGGTATGTGCTGTACCATCGCCAATTGAGCCGAAATCCTTGGTTGATACACGTTCGGCTAATTTTTCTGAAACTGCTAAGCTTGTTAAATTGGGTTTAAGCTTGTACTTTAATTGCGTCGCATTGTTTGTTTCAACCCAGCCCGTCATATCAACATTAGGATTATTCGTATTATTCGCAACAGTTGATCGAACAATGTCGCCATTACTCAAAATCACACGATCATTTAAACCGTAACCGCCTGATTTTGCGTACCAAATTACACCACCATGATCATTGATTTGTTGCTGTGTCTCTCCATTAGCAGTTAAGATGGCAACAGCTTCGTGTGCTCCAACAGAGTTGCGATCAATCAGGTTATTGTGAGGTAAGGAGTTGTCAACATAACTTTTATCTGCTTTTAAGTCTAAAGCTGTTTGAGTTGCGGTTGACACAGGTTTATTTAAATCTGAGGTGTTGTCAACATTGCCTAAACCTATAACCGTCTTATCTAAAAATAAATTCCAAACAGAGCCATTAAAAATCTTGAATACCCCATCCTTAATTGTGACAGCATCCACTGGATAATCAATAGTTGAATCATACGGAGTTACAGCGTTTTCATTTAACCATAAAATCTTTAAATCAGTTGATTGTTGCTCAGCATTCATTTGCTTAATTGTAGGGCGACCACCATTCTTTCTTGTCTCCCCCCATCCAACTGTTCTGTTTGTAAAAACAGCAGGAGTATCTTGAGCAGGGGCTTCAGAAGCAAAGATTACTTTAGGGTCTATTTTATTTACAGCCAATTTATTTCTCCATTATTCTTGTTTTGCATCAACAAATCTACCTACACCAAATCCATAGTTATCAGTAAACTCTTCACCGTCAAAACCAAAGAATTTGATGTTAACTTCTACATAAGAAACATTTAAACGTCTACCTAATGGTATAGGGATTAGGTTTCTATCATTTTTATACTTAGATAAATAATATGATATCAAACCATCGTAATCCTCAACTTCAACAGATATAGCTGTGTTATCAACTCCTTCTGTAACAATTGAAGATTTGTTATTTGACAATATGTTGATTACTTCTAAAAAAGAGTTTCTATTACTATCACTAGAATTTTTAATAATCCTAGCTTTTAACACTCTACGGTATTCTTCATCTGTTAAGGTTCTAAGTGTTCCATATTTATTTTTGTACAAAGAATACCAATAACCAAAGTCGTAAGCTTCAGATAATCTCGCACCCAAGAAACCAAAATAAGACCTATCGATAAAGTTTACTAATGTCCTTTCTTCACCAATCAACTTACCAATCACATCTAAGTTCTTACCTGTTGATTTATCTATGTCTAAGAAAGTTTCAGCTAAAGATAGACACTCTCTCTGTCTATCTTCTTTAAGTTCAATAAGTGTGTCTAAGATTGCTAAAAAAGGTTCGTCACTTTTGTGCCTATCTGTTAGCCTAGACCGAGCTATTGTTTTATAATCTTGTTCTTGCACAATACCTCAACCTTATTGTCTAATCTCATCTTCATATTCAGATATTAAATTACCTTCCAAATCTTCAATTCTTCCAGTAACATCTACCCCATCAATTGAAATATTATCAATCATCATAATTAGATCAGTTGTTAAGTAAATTGGAAACTGGTAGCGTACAAACCAACTTGTATCCATTTGAATAGGTATAGAGTCAATATCTTTATGATCTACTCTGATAGTAAAACCTTGCTCTTTAAACAAAGCTTTATATCTACCTGTGTTTAGTAAGAATTGAATTTCCTCTGCAATATCATAAGCGTTGGATTTTCTATTACCTTGAACACCAATATTCAAAAGATACTCTTTAGGTTGTGCATGAAAGTATTTACCATTACCAGACCTAATAGCTTTTCTCATAGTCCCTATTGTCTTGTTAGAAACTTCACCAACAAGACCAAAGACAGTTTTTAAATGAACACCATCACCATTATCTGCGATAAATTGAATATCAGGATATAAAGAGTTTAGAATACTGATAACTACATTATCAGGTTTAATAGACATCTTATTGCTCCTTATGTAATATTCTCAAATGAAAGAGAAGCTAATTGATTGTGTTCAATGACAATAGTTTCAGTACCTAAAGAACCACCAACTTTACCAATTTGTAAACTGTTAACACTCTGACCATTCACAGTATTGATAGGTGTAAATAACTTACTCCAAACAACATCTTCACCAACATTTAGTTTAGAGATATGCTCAATTAAAGCGTTTTGAATACGAAGAATACCGTCAGTAGGGAATACGTTAGTATCTGTAGTTAAACTTAGTTTAATTTGAATAGGTATGATTTCAGGGCGATTAAATCTAACAGAATAAGGTGTACCATTAATATCAAACAAACCTACTTCAATAGTACCATCTGTATATGCAAAAGCTCTGTATTTATCAATTGTCTGAGCAACTTCTTGGTCATCACCACCTAATACAGTTACTACAATACCATGAGCACTTCTACCTTCAAAGGGTAGGTCTTGAATGTTCTCTTGGACATTTACATATCTAACACCTGATAAAGAGTATAAGGCTGAGTACATTGATTCCCTATTCCCTGTTTGAATAAAACTCTTAGAGAATTTATATCTATTTCTTAACTCTGTATCTGATTCTAAATTTGTACTTGCAATAGAGTCATAAGGATTATAAACTTCAAACCACCCTAACACTGGAGATTGAATTACGTTCAAATCATTAGTTGCTTGTAAAACAGCAGAGAATGTTCTTGATGTTGCTGTTACAGGAATATAGGATTGAATTACATCAATGTTCCCTGTTGTTGAGAAGTTACCAATTGTGTTAAAGTTGATAAATTTAACATGTACAGCGTTATCTTGATCTAAGAAAGCACTAATAACAGAGGATGTAGAATTAATTGTTTGTACAAGAGTTCTAGAAACACTGATAGCTGTGTCTAATTCACCAGCAACAATAGTGATAGGAGGGTATTGATTCAAAGACTCAATTTCAGAATAAGATAGTGAAATTACTGAATCTAAACTAATTGCTCCAACATCTAATACAACACCATTAGCATTTGTTTGTGTAAAAGTTACAGCATTATCTGTCGCAAACACATCACCTGTTTTAGTATTACTTACATTACTTGCTTCTGGAACCGTTGCACCTAAACTACCTCTCAACATTAATCCAGCAATAGCAGGAGTTGGTTGCTTACGTTTAATTCCTGCAAATAAGTATACAAGCTTTTCTAAGTATACCCCTTCAGCTTGTTCTGGATCGAAAGAGCTGTACATTTGAAAGATAAGTTCTTCTTGAGAACTGTCTGTGTCGGCTTCAATACCTAAGATTCTTCCTAGAATACTACTTTCATCTGTCGATAACGTTTCACCTTCCTCTAATAAAGATGAGAATCTTGTTTTAGCAATTTGTTGTAACTTAGAATAGGAAGAACCAAACTTATCCCATTCTAATCCGTTGTCTGTTAATCTAGCCACTTGTCACCTTTATTTATTGTATTATAATTGCATCAAATTCTGATGGCTGATCCGTCATTACTTAGTACCACAAACAAGTTCTCATTCGCTAACAAGCTAATTGAATCTGAAACAGTTTGATCTTGCATTTTAACTTTAAAGTCACAGCGGTACGTTCTTGTTACATTATCAACAGAGGATATAAAACCAATAATATCTGATACTTGTTCTTCTTTTAAAATCTCAGCCTGAATTAAAGCATCTGTTGAAGACTTTGTTGAAGTATCTGAGAAAACATCATTAAACCAATCTATTCCGTAAGAGATGTTTAAGAACCAAGTACCTTTTTGTGTTTTAATTCTAATGTCTAATCTTTGTCTTAAAGCGTCTTGTCTGTTTAAAGTAGTGAAGATTTGACCATTTTGAAACAGCATCTTACCATCTTCCACATTTGTTCTTATGTCCACTTATGTCTCCGAAGATGGGGTGAAATCAATTCTACATGCAGGAATAGATTGAATCTTTTGTGTGATCTTGTCTTGGAGTTGTAGAAGCTTACCTGTTAGAAGTAATATGTCCGCTTGAATCTTCACTAAAGGACCTAATACTTTAGCTAGATACTCTTGAATGAAATCTGTCACCCAAGTCACTACTTCATCAATAGACTTAGGGATTTCTAATAGCTTCTGTAAAACTCCATAAGAATCTCCTTGACTTTGTAGAGAAGATAACTGCTCTGTTATAAATTTAAATATATCGTTATATACTTCTTGCAACATTTCACAAGTGTCTATCTTGTCAACACTCTCAATCAATGTATCTAAATACTTAGTTTCCAACGTCCTCTCCTTTTATTCGATACTTACAATAATTCCATTTGACACAATAACATTTTGACCTAAAGCTGTTTGAAAGCTTCCTGAAACTCCTGTACCAGAAGATAGAGTCCCTTTGGTTTTGATATTAGGACTATCCATCTTAACCATAGCTTCAGATTCAACTGTTGTTGATGAAGCTATAATCTTAATAGTTCCATCTTTCTTTACGTTAATCTTGTTCTCATTTTCTTTACCAAGATTATTGAAAGTTGATACGTCACCTAATTCATAATCTTTCTTATGCTTTTCTGTATTAATAGGATTCATGTTAAAAGGTGAGAAACCTACAAGGGCAATAGCATCGTTAATGTCAAAACTTCTATCAAACACTGTAGAATAGGGTTCTACACTACCAGCTTTAAAGTTGTCTATGTTGCACTGTGAGAAGATAAGAAGAACTGTGTCACCTTGCTTTGGTGCAAAGACTTGTCCACTCTCATTAGCACACGCAAATACAATAGGTACGTTTTTAATAGCAGGGAGTTCAGAATACGTGTTATCTAAATATCTTGGAATGTAGAGAGGTTTTACATCTACCCTACCCTGCTTTAAGTTTTGAATATTATCAATACGAGCAGGAAGGCAGAAGTTCATTTCAGACATTTTATCTGAGAAGAAGTTTCTTAATATGGGTTCTAAATAAATCGTTTCAGCCATAAGCGATACGTAGTATTGCTACCACTCTCCTTCTAAAGATAAAGTCATATTCCAATTACCTACTTCGGTATCACCATCAATACTTACTGTACGCACCCTGTAGTCTCCGCTAAGCTCGTTATCATCTCTAAGAGATAGGGTAACATATACTTGAGGTTCTATCGTTGTATTGATCTGACAGACAGCTTCTACGCTACGTCTTAAAACCTTCTTAGTCTTAGGAACTTTAAGCTTTTGCTTTCCTGTCTCTTTATCAATAATAGCTTCACCTTTCTTATTGACTTTACCAATAACAGGCTTTTGAGAGAATACTTTTTCAGAAGCTTCAACAGCAGCACTATACTGTTTAGTCACTGTCTTAGTCTTAACTGTAGGTAAACCTAACAGCCCT
>ERZ650310.521-NODE-521-length-11379-cov-3.845549_pt1 | contig 11379 bp, 11 predicted proteins | sample MGYA00376246_ERZ650310 | MGnify/ENA primary metagenome ERZ650310 (study PRJEB26733, sample SAMN07839286) | wastewater metagenome | biome: small river; feature: stream; material: water | place: USA: North Carolina | collected 2016-03-01 ...
GCTGCCTTTAGCGGCGATGTCGTCGGCGCTTAAGTTGGTCACGGCGACGATGCCCATGTCGCCAAAAGCGTCATTGCCGCGCAGCGCTTTAAGCATGGCCAGCAAGTCAATCTCGCCTGAGGTTAAGTCGGTCAGCAGCAGGTCTGGTGTTTGCAAACTGAGTTGGATTAGCGCTTCTATTGGCTGCACCATTATTTTTAAATCCACCGCCAATCCCCAGCTTTTGATGGTTTGACGGTATAGGCTTTGCGTGGCTTCGTCTTTTTCGATGATCATCACGTGCAATTTGCCGTGGTCGCTTTGCAGGTTTTTTTTCTGGCTGGCGCGACTGGCGGTCATGCGGTTAAAGGATGCGCGGGTGATGCGTCTGTGACCGCCCGGTGTTTTCCAGCCTTCTAACGCGCCTTGCTCCACCCAAAGTTGCACCGAGCGTATGGTGACGCCCAGCTCTTTGGCCACGTCGCTGGTGGTCATTAAATCGAGGGCTTTTAATGCGAGTTTTTGGGTTGCCATGGGCGCTGCCTTGTTTGCTTAATTTTGAAGGGTGAAGGGAAATGGGCCATGGCTTAAGCTACATCGTTGACGCGGTCTTTGAGCATTTTCCCTGGTCTAAAGCACGGGTAGGCGCTGGCTTTGCGTTGAATTTGTTCGCCGGTTTTAGGGTTTCTAACCGTGCGTGCGTGCCTAGTTTTAGTTGAAAAGGTACCAAAGCCACGAATTTCAAATTTATTGCCTAGGCTTAAATGGTCGCCCATAAAATCGATAAGGGAGTTGATGCACATCAAGCAATCGGCTTCCGACAAATACGGAAAACTTTTTTTGATGCTGTTCACTAACTCAGATTTGGTCATGGCGTTTCCGGCTACAAATGGGCTGTTACTTCTACTTGAGGCGCATTCACCGGCGTCAGAAACGCTGCCTCATCAAGCGAGGCAGTGGCATTTATTGGCTGGGGATTGGTTAAAAATAATACTAGCAGATAATTACTTATTACGTTTATCACCTAAGTATCATATATAGCAATATAACCTATTTATTTTAAAAGCCAAGTCATGGGGCGGGCCGCAAGGTCAGCAGCAGGGTGGTTGCAGCAGCTTGGTGATAGGCTAATTTAACAAATCGTATTAAAATAACGCCTTAACCGTTCTTTAACCCACCAATGCAATCCGCCATGCTAAGCCGCCGTGCTTAACTTGGCCTTGCCACTGGCCACCGATTCGAGACACTATGCATCCCATGCTATCCAACGCAGTGAAAGCTGCCCGCCGTGCCGGTAACATCATTACCCGCGCATCCGAGGACATTGGCTCCCTTAAAATTCAAACCAAAACCTACAACGACTTTGTTACCGAAGTGGACAAAGCGGCCGAGCAAGCCATCATCGACACCTTAAAAGAGCTCTATCCTACCCACGGCTTTTTGGGCGAAGAGAGCGGTGAATCGAATAGCCAGTCCGACTTTATTTGGATCATTGATCCCTTGGACGGCACCACCAATTTCTTGCACGGTTTGCCGCAATATTGCATCTCGATCGCCTTGCAAGAGCGCGGCGTGTTAACGCACGCAGTGATCTACGACCCCAATCGCAATGACCTATTCACCGCCACCAAAGGCCGAGGCGCGTTTTTAAACGACAAGCGCATCCGCGTCACGCAGCGCACCAAATTGCAAGAATCCATCATAGGCACCGGTTTTCCGTTCCGTGATTTCACCCATTTAGACACCTACTTAGGCATGTTTAAAGACATGATCAAAAAAACCACAGGCTTGCGCCGCCCGGGTTCGGCCGCGTTGGATTTGGCTTACGTGGCCGTGGGTTGGTACGACGGTTTTTGGGAAATCGGTTTGTCCGCTTGGGACATTGCGGCCGGCGGTTTAATCGTGCAAGAAGCGGGCGGCATAGTAGGGGATTTTGAAGGCAACGAAGACTGGCTAAAAACCGGCAACATTGTCGCCGCCAACCCAAAAATATTCGGTCAAATGCTGCAAACCCTAGCGCCGCATTTAACCGACGACTTGAAAACGCAAAAGTCAGCTTAGTCTAAGCTTTATTTAGCGGTAAACCCTGTGAATGATATGCTTGGACACAATTAGCGCTATGCGATCGAAGCTACTAAAATTGCAAATAATTTGTGCTGAAAATCTATGGAAATGTTTGAATCTGGCATATATAAAACCGTGAACTGTTATTTAGAAAAACAAGTTTTGGTCAAAACCTCACCAGTGGTTATTGCAGTCACTGAGTTTAAAAACATTCCGCAGATCGTGGAGAAGAATCCCGCGCTCGCACAGGTTCGTGATAATCTGATGCGTTTGGCACAAGTGAGAATGAAAAAGCGTCAAGGTATTTCTAAGTCGCAATTAAATTCTGCTCAGAGTGAAATTCCACTTGAAGCCATGACAGCTTTACATGAATACGCTACCGTGGCGCAGTTGGTAGCTGCGCAGGACCCAGAAGCTCTTGGATATCTTGGGAAGCTTAGCAAACCTCAACAGCAATTAGTCCTGGACGCAGTCCTCGCGTCGGAAGAAGCTCACCTTGAGTCGATTAAGATTACCAAAGGCTTGCAAGACAAGATCGCACAAGGCCAGTATGCGATCTTGCTCAAGGCGATTGATAAAGGGTTGACAGTCGAACAAGCGACACAACGCGTGAAGCAGTTTCATGAGGCTTGGGAGAAGGGTCAGCTTGGTGTGCTGTCGACTGGGTATCCCGATGTCGATGCGATGATGATCAAGTATTTCGAACGTGTTCGTAAGATTCATGAAGAATGGGTCGAACGGAGAGGTTACATCTCTGAGCAACGTTCCGGAGATTTTAGGTATCGCTTGTACTATAAGGACGGCACAAGTTCAATGGATGCGGCACAAAGTGAGCAGCAGATGAAGATCAACATCGACGCGCACAAGTTGAATCCGCAGCTGGATAAGGTGGAGATTCTTGGTAAGGAGCCTGGGAATATTCGGTTCCAGCGGCAGGACCTTGAAGCCCTTGCCGAGGTCGAAAGCGAGCACATGGAGTTGTTGAAGTCGTCGATCGAACAGCTCGCACAGGCGCATCCAGAGTTGACGCCGGAAGTGATTAAGATTATCACTGGACTGGTTGACAAGAGCTCCACCGTGTCAGCACAGCTTGCCAGCGCCGATGCGAATACGCTCGATGTGAAAAGTCCGAAGGCTCGACGCCTTGCCCCGGGCCGTGAGAATTTGGATATGTATGCTCAACAGGTTATGTTCTTCGAGCGTGTAATCAAGGGCTTGACGAACAAGTTGACACGGGTGAATTATGATCTCGCAATGCGCGACGAAGAAATGACAAATCATCCGGCACGGGAAATGATGGACCAGGCGATGGAGAATCTGTTCAAGCCTGATCCCGAGTTAACACGTGTCGTGCAAAACATGAACTGGTTCAAGGGTTTGTTTGGGAATTGGTTTAACATGCTACAAGATGCTAGTCAGCCCATGACCGGACTGCTGCGTGCGGTGCTGGTAGGGAAGGGGATTCCAGTCGTAATGGCCGAGAAAGCGATTTGGAAGGCTGGTAAGGACTTGTTGCCGACTGGAAGTCTCACCGGCGAACGTGCGGAGGTTGTGGATTGGTTTAAGAAGGGCAACGTCGGTCTCGCCAGCACGGAGACTCCTATGAACAATGACGCCCTGCAGGCGATCCAGGAACGTCGGGTGTTGATGGGTTATGAGCCGTCGAGTTTGATAAAAGACTACATCAACAAACCCACGTTCTGGATGCTGCAGAAGTCTAAGAACGTGGCCAAGATCGCAACGGATTACGGTGAGACCACGACGTTCCTCGCATCGTTTGACGCGTTCCGTGCGCAGGGGATGACGTATGAACAAGCGCGCATCGCAGCGTTTCAGAATACGAAAGAGGTTAATTCCAGCTCTGGTAAGTCTGGACGTTCAGTTACTATGTGGAACAATCCGGACCTGCGTCCAATCGCTGCGATGGTTAATGGTCTGCAGAACTTCTCGAACGGTGTGATTGGGATTTTGTCAGCCCACCTCCAACGCGGTTTCTTTTCGTATGGACCAGAGTCCTCTCAGTTCCGTAAGAACCTGTCGAACATCCTGGGACACACGGGGGAGCTGACAAAGTCCGAGCGAGTGCAAGCCCGCAAGGCGTTTGTGATCGGCATGGGGACTATGCTTGCGGTCGCCGGTGCGCTGGGGATTCCCGGCGTTGGCATTGCGCTCAAGACCATGGAGGCTCTCGGTTGGAACGCGAAGGAGGATCTGATGAAGGCTTTGACTGACGAGGAAGACCCTGATAACTCTACATTCAATCTCATCGCGCTGCATGGACTCGGCAATTTGCTGGGCTTTGACGTCGGCGCAAAGATGGGTGTGGGCGGGATGCTCGGACTAAATCCATACAACGGATTTGATGCGTCGAACCTGTTCGGCGTGACAGGCGGTATGATCAAGTCCGCTGGTCTGTCCGCGGTCGACCTGCTGCACGGGAATGTGGGGCAAGCGATTGAACGTGTTGCACCGAATGTTCTGCAACGACCTCTTAAGCTCTACCGGGACGGCTGGGAGTTCCGCGATGCCGACGGCACGAAGATGATCGAGGCGACTGACATGGAACGCACGATGATGGGTGTGTTTGGTGTCAAGCCGAAGCGTCTCATGGACATGGAAGAACTGCGTCGGATTCAGAGAGCGGACAGAGATATCCGCAAGCAGACGAATGTCATGTGGGTCGACGAGCAGGCCGCTGCGTTGGCGGAGGGGGATGTGACGAAAGTCAAGGAAGCAATCGCGGAGCGGATCGAACAAGACCCAACACTTGAACGTGATGCGTTGCTCGAGTTGATTGCGCAGCAGTATGTCGACAGAACGATGCCTTACAACCCGGCGCTGGAACCTGGAGCGAGAAGTCCGCTCATGGCTATGTTACCGGGCGGTCGTGGTCAAGGAGATAACGTCCAACGTCTGCAGACTGCGAATCATGTGAAGCTGATGCTTGGTGGGGAACTGCCTGCATACATGCGTCCTAAGAAACCTGCAGGCGTCCGGAAGTCCGAAGAAGCGCAAAGACGCACGGAGAAGAATAATCTTATCATGCAGATGTTAGGCGGTGCAATGCCCGGATATATGGGCGAACGTGTCCCGACGCGTGGCGCACAAACGACAACGCCGCGCAATTCGTTAGAACGCGCGACGCTGTTTGATCAGATGCTGAACGCAAATCCACGCCAGTCAGTGGATGAGATCAGTGCATTACTTAGACAATAGTTCGATGTATTCGATTGGTGGTTGGCCGGGGGCACCTGACATGTTGAGGGACTTGATTGTCCCGACGGAGGTCAGATGCGCGATACAGGTGTTGAAGTCCTCGGTCTTAGCATCGGCCCAAAACATGTTTTGCAGTTTCTTGCGTAGGATGGGCTTGTCATGCTTGGCTAGATACTCGACCATTTGGGTCGTGATCGCTGCGAGTTCGTTTCGACCCGAGCCGGAGAATGTCTTGTCGAGGTAAACGTCCAGGCCGTCAAGAATCCGAAGACCTGTTTTCAGGTGGTCGACGGTGAGTGTTAGACTGTTGCCTTCCGAAATCGAAACCAGCATCCCGACTCGGAGAAGCATCTGGTCGAGAGAACGATAATAACCGCGCATTGCGATGGAGGTTTGCTCCCGCATTGTGCGGTTTTTTCGTGCGTACCATTCGTCAAAGAAGATCTCGGTTTCGCGGGTCCACCGGAATTCCCCTTTAATCTTTGCCCGATCTAGGCAAAGATCAACGCAGGTTTTGTAAGCGGCGATTTGCTCTGGAGTCATGGTGGGGCGTGCGACGTCGATCGAACCACGACCCTCGGCATAGATGAAGTTACAGCGGCGAGTGAAACCGCCGGTGATCAGTTTCTGCTGCGCAAGACCGTTGAGTGTGTTGGGCGTGAGGCCGCCGAGGAAGTTGATGAATGGGCCTTCGATCAGGTCGTTGCCTTTGTTTTTGGTGATGACGGGGAAGTCGTCACGGTCATAGATGTCGGTCATGAAGTCGATCATCTTCATTGGCGCGTCGCCGAGGAATGTCACGACTTCGTTTGCGAACACCGAGACGTGGGAGTATTGTATGATCTTGCCGTCGATCTCGACCGTTTGCTGACACCCGGACGGGACGGAGTTATTCGGTTGAGTGCCCATGGCCAGCGTTAGGGCTTCTTTGGTAATCGAACCAGAGACTATGAACGGGTGCTTGGAGGGGGTGCGGCGGGAGAGTTCTCCGACAAGAGTCTTGGCAAATAGCATGGCAAGGGACTTCCCTTCAGCCGGATCGCCGACGAGAATAATGTATAGATTCGGATTGACACGAATCCGGCCCTGCATGATCCAGATGCGTCGGGACATGACTGAGGCGAGGACCGACAGTCCGCACCACTTATGGTAGTTTGGTGATGCTTCGGTCCCGGAGGTGTAGAGTTCATAGGCTGTTAGGAAGTCGGTGATCATGTTAGAGTTCTGGTGCATCGACAAGGAGGATGATTGGTTTGAGTGGGATGCCGGTGTCGGAGAGGGTTTCGTATTGGATTTTGACCGTCGAGCCGAGCATAGCTGTGCGATGACGCCAGTAGAGATCGCGCTGGAAGTCCGACAGACCGGAGCCAGCCGAGAACACGATCCCGCAGTACGCAAGCTGGAATGAACCAAGGGTCTCGGAGTATTTGCCTTCACCCGGTAAGCAGCCCACAATCGTAGCGTCGAGGTCGAGCCAGGACTTGCGCTTCATGAGGGACCACGAACGGTTCTGTTTATTCCCGCACATGGATGGGATTGAATAGGGGTCGGTGGGGTGGCGGTACATCAGACCTTCGTAACGTTGCCGTTTGAACTCTAGGAACATGTTGGTGCCGACGACTTCAGTGTCAAGCTTGTAGGTTTTGACGAAAGAGAACTGAGAATGTTCGAGTGGGTATGCTTGTTTGAACATAACGTAGCGATCGTAGAACGGGAGAAGTTGCACGGTGTCGAAACAATGAAAAACGACTTCATGTTCTTTTGGGTGCGGGGTGATGCGCTTGACGGCACAGCGGGAATTGATTTGCTGGAGGGAGGTCCCGTGAATGTAGAACTCACCGTCGAGGATGATGTCCGGTGGGATGACGGACGAGAGGTAGGCTTTCAAGTCGCGGAAGCAATGCTCCGACCACACGATCCCATCCCGCGAGACGAATTGGCCGTCTTGATATAACGCCCTGATCCCGTCGAGCTTGGGCTGACCGAACATCCCCGGCACGAACTTCGAGGAGATGTAGGTCTTTGCCAGCATTGGTTTGATTAGTTCCATTTCTTTTGTTCGTCGATTAGACGTTGTTGGGCTTTGACTTTTGCGTGTTCATAATAACAGGCCGGCGTGCGATATTTCGGCGCCGGGCGTTTATAATGTTTGTAGATCACAAAGCATGTCGGGTCTCCACATGCGCATGGTTTGGTTATTTCGGTTGCGACTTTACGGGGCATGGCTGCGGGTGGGTGGGTGTGGAAGGGCTGGCATAGGGAACGCTAGGGCGGAAAGGGGGCACGTTACGCTTTGCAGGAGGCGGGAGGGTGGTGAGAGGTGGAAGGGCAAGGCGGGCGCACGTGCGAACGTGGGAGGAACGCTAGAAAAAATTTCCAAAGCGGCTAGGATTTTCATAGTTTGACTAAATCTCATTCTCAAGTTCCCCCCACGACTTCCCGTAACCGCCGGCGAATGGGATGGTCAGAGACATGCCTGCGATGTTCAAGGGCGTGTCGAAGTAGGAGCGGATTTTCTTGACCGCCCAGTCTTTCTTGTCGACAGGAAACTGTCCGCACAGCGCGTCGTGGACTTGGTGAAGTGGCTCAATAATAAGACGACGTCCTTCACGATTCTCAGGGTCATGATATAGTTTGTGAATTGCCAGGTTTGTAGCGTATGTGGTATTGGCTTGGGGTTCGTGCGCGAGGGCTTGCATGTAGGTCTCGTGATCTTCACGTCGGCCAAAGAAACGGCGACTGTGCCCAGACGCGCATGGCAGAACACCTGTAGTTTGAACGATGCGTTTGATATCTTGTTGCCACAGTTTAACTCCAGTGTAACGGTAGTCCAGGTAGAGTTTCTGGAGAGCGAGGCAGTCTGACGGGGCGACAACCACCGCACGCCCGAGGAGTTTGTAAGAGTCTTTAAGGATTTGGTCAGACATTCGGTTGCGTCCGAGGCCATAGTTTGAACCGTGCTGAACTCGCTTACACGCAAAGTAGAGCCATCCATCAGGACCTTCTTCGGTGATGTCACGCGAGGCGGCTTTGAGTCGGGCGCGGTCCCACCGGTTGACTTCGGCTCCGTAGCGGTACATGAGTGCGATGATCTTGGCGGGCTTGAGTCCGTAGGTGTAGTCGTCGAACATGGTGGGGTCACCGAGTCGCAGGCAGTGGGCTGCGACGGTCCAGCCGTCGGCACCGGAGAGGTCGCATTGGAAGAAGAAGAAGTCGGGGTCGGCTCGATACAAATGACGGAGTTTCTTGGTAATAGTTTGGAGATTTGCACCGCTACCAGTCGGTGATTTGTAACAAGTGAGCCGACCTGTTTCTGTGCCGACAACGTTATATGCGCATCGGACACGTCCGTCGGCGTCCGTTGTTGTTTCGAGTTGTTTTCTGAGTTCTTCATGTTTACGATTGGCTAGGATTAAATCGAGGATTTCATGTTCGGGTCCGGTGTATTGTTTTTTGAGTTCGAGAAGCGAGTCGACGTTCGTTGATTCGGATGAGATCGTTTCGTCGTCGACCTTTTTCTTGGTGTATTGTTCCGGGTAGTGGCAGATTCGGTAGAGCAGTTCCTTTAGCTGGGCAGGGGATCGGGGGTTGACGGTGGTCAGGCGTCCTCCGGACTTGAGAGCTGCGAAGTCGTTGATGGATTTCTGGGATCGTTGACCGACTGGATTTTGCGGAGCCATATCCACGAAATCATTTCGGTGTCGATCAGGAAGGCGCGGCGGGCCGTGGTGGCCGATGTCGCCATGACGCGATTGGGCATCACCATCAGCTTGCCGAACGGGCCTTCGTACACGTCGGCATTGGCAACGATGCTGTTCTGAGCGCCGCTGTCCGTGACATAACGGAACGAAGCTACGTTGCTGTCCGACATGAACGTCACGAAGACTGACTTCACGTAGGGCGATACAACCAGCGACTTCACGTTGCCGCCGTTGACGTAGCAGGACTGTGCCACGGTATCGAGCAGCGTCTTGGTGAAGGCGCGTTGGGTGCCCGGCGTTTCGGCAACGGTCAGGCCAGAACCGGACGAATAACCGCCGTTGGAGCCGGTCGCGCCGCGCGATACGTTGGAAGTCAGCCATGACGGCAGACCGCCGGTAACGCGGGTTGCGCCGCCAACAGAAGCCGTATTCGACACGATGGACAGTTCGATATCCTTTCGGACATGAACGGCGGATTTCATCTTCTGTTCGGCGATCTTTTCAACGCTGCCCGCGTTGTCAATTGCTTCCTGCGATTTGGAGACGATCCAACCTTCACGGTAAATCTGCGTGCGGCCCGAAACGCGGGTCGGAACAGTGATTGCCGTGAAAGCGTATTCATCGCCTTCAAGCTGCGCATTGGCAGCAGGAGCGCGGAGCGTGTCGATTTCCCATTCCGGCTTGGTGTTGGAAACCTTGTCCTTGCCGATCATGGAATAAATCGGAGTATCTTTCGGCGTGATGCGCGAAGTGATGTCCGAGAGGTCTTCACGGTTGCCGACAGCGGACGGCGACTGGAATGTGTTGGTAATAACAGCCATTGGAGTTACCTTTTCTGTGTTGCGAGATAGGCTTTCACCCCGTCTTGGAGTGAGCCTGTTTGTTTCAAGCGGTTCATCGCAGCATCAGAGGCGCGGGTTTGCTGTTGCCCCGGTCCAAGCCTTTTCGCACCTGTTTGCACGGGCGGACGGTCCTGCACCTTGACGGCAACCTTTTGCGTTGCGCCGGACAGCTTTTTCAGCCGGGAAAGATCGCGCAACGCCAAGACCAACCGATGGTCGTCAATGTTGCCAAATTCTTCCGGCGTGAACCCATAAGCAGCGGCAATCGGCATCATTTCCCGTGCAAGCGCATCTTTCTTGGATGCGTCGGCAAATTCGGGCGCTTTTGAAATCAAGGCTTCCGTTTCGCGGGCAAGGGTTTTCTGGCGTTCGATGTTTGCCAGATGCGCCTGATATTCCCGCTCCTGATGGCCTTGAGCCTGTAGCTGCTGATATTCCGTAACCATGTCATTGTATTGCCGTTCGGCTTGGATATACCCGAGAGGATCAGTCGACAACATGTCTGCGGACGGGCGCTGCGGCATGCGCTGTTCAAGAATACGGATATTCAAGTCACGCGCCGCAGCAAGTTGCTGCTCATACTGCGATAGTGTCGCACGGTAATTGTTGGCTTCGGCTTCAACAGCCGCAACAGCCTGAGATTTCCGTGTGTAATCAGCTTCCCGGAGATTGCCTCTTTTGAGTTCGCCAACGGTAATGACTGTCCCGTCGTCCAGTTTCACCTTGCGTTTATCATCCGCAATCGGCTCACTGTCTTCCGGTTCGTCTTCGTCCGCGTTCTCGGCGTCGTCTTCGGTTTGCTCTTCGCCGTCAACCTCATCATCAGAGTGTTCGGCACTTTCAACGTCTGTTTCCAGATCATCATCGGCGTGGTCATCACTGACTGCCTCCGGTTCACCTTTCGCATACGCCTTGACGGCCTCGTCCATAGACAGGTCGGCATCACCAATCCCGTCAGGGGTGTTGGTATCCATGAAGTTCTCTCTTTCCGTTTTGCCAATCCGCCAAGGGTGTGCTGGCAGTTATGCGGTTAAGCCACCGCTAGCCTCTTGGATGCCTTGCCTGCCAGAATGGCATTGCGAAGCGATCCGACAAGACCGTCAAGCGCGATGATTTGCGCTTGGAATTTCCGTATTTCACCCGCGTTTTCCGGGTCAACTCTCGCCAACCCCTCGAGCGCGTCAACGCGAAGATCGGCAATGACATCGATAAGGACAGGCTCATTCAGGATGCGATCAGCGGCAAGCGCGATGTCTTCCTTGTTCATGCCGCGAAAAGCATCATTATTGCTTCCTCATCATCGTCTTCTGCGTCCTGCATTGCCCTTGCGGCCATGACAGCCCGTTCAATCGCCAATTGCAATGCGATATAGATGTTGTCGTTTTCAGGCTCAAACAGCGCCTGTTCAACCCGGGCATAGACTGCCGCCGGGATAGGCCGATTGGCAAGAATGCCGTTACCGGCCAATTCAATGACCTGTTCGGCAATCTCTCGCTTGATTTTGCGGGTTTTTGGCCTGTCCCTTTTAGATCGGAAGAGCACACGTCTGAACTCCAGTCACGATCAGCGATCTCGTA
>ERZ650310.522-NODE-522-length-11369-cov-10.376348_pt1 | contig 11369 bp, 10 predicted proteins | sample MGYA00376246_ERZ650310 | MGnify/ENA primary metagenome ERZ650310 (study PRJEB26733, sample SAMN07839286) | wastewater metagenome | biome: small river; feature: stream; material: water | place: USA: North Carolina | collected 2016-03-01 ...
GCAATGGTGATGCAGCAAATATTAGAGATAATGAAAAAATAGATCAAATTTCCTATAGTTGAAAACCGTTGCGTCATCATCAATAAAGCAGTAATCACCTGACTCCACCCCAAAAAATTCCAGTACATTCCCGATCGATAAAGTGCTTCAAAAAAGAACCCAATTGGATTGTCAATTCCAATACTTGTAAATCGCTCACCCAACAGTTTTTTCATTCCCGAAGGAATGAAGGCAAAGGCAAGTAAATATCTCGTAAGCCATACAAAAATTGTTAGAGCGTAATTGGTTCTAATGGAATAGTAAAAAGCAGAAAATGGTTTCATATAAAAATGTAATCGGTGCTTACAAATATAAATATAATCCAAGTTTGAATTAAATTTGGATTTTGGCTTCAAAAAGACGTTCAGATGACGCAAAAATGTCTATATATTTATAAATTATTAAAATCATATTTGCAAAATGAAATTTGGTGATAGAGTAAAAGAGCACAGAACCAGTTTGAATTATTCTCAGAAAGAACTGGCTGAACACACAGGATTAACGCTTAGAACAATTCAACGAATTGAGAGTAATGAGGTAAAACCAAGCCTGCATTCCATTAAAGTAATTGGAAAAGCATTGGACACAGACCTCTCAAAAATGGCACCGCCATCTGAAACCAAACCCTATGAATTTAATTTAACCCTTAAAATCACAGATATGAATCAGTTTATCAACGACTTAAAAACTCTAGTAAAAAACAATTGGAAAATAATTTTTTTGATTATTCTAGTACTCTTTTTTATTACAAATTATGAAGACATTAAATCAGGAGTAATTGACGGTTGGAACGGAAAATAAATTATTTTTAATTCCGGTATTATTTATATTTTTGAACCACCAAACGACCAATTATGAAAACTTCTTTTAACCAAATTCTCTACATCGGATTTATACTTTTAGGAGTATTCCAAGCGTTATTCTCCAAAGACTATATGCAAGCAGGTTCCTCTATAGGTATCGCTTTGGCTTTTGATCCGTTTGATCAAGACCAAAAATGGAATGACAGACCGACTTGGCAAAAAGCGGTATTATTCGTTCATTTGGGTGTAGCTGCCGCTTTATTAGGCTATGGAATAGGCTGGAATGATAAATAATAGCGAATTATAATTCTAACTTCATCATAATATCGGTTTGTGCTTCGTCACCCATTAAGAAAATATGGCTGTCGAAAGCCACAAAGCCGTTTTTGGTATAGAACCGAAGTGCTCGATGGTTTTCTTCCCAAACGCCTAACCAGATAAAATCTACTTTCTTTTGTTTGGCAATGGCCATAGCTTTTTCAAACAACAATTGGCCCACATGTTTTCCGTGGTAGTCTTGTAAAACATAAATGCGTTCAATCTCTACTGAATTAGCGTCTTGAATTTCGGTTTGTGCAGCCCCAAAATTGACTTTTAGGTAGCCAATTACGACTTCGTTTTGGGTCGCAAAATAAAATTCTGAGTTTGGGTTTTCAAGTTCAGCAGTGAGTTTTTCTGCTGAAAAGGCGTGATCCAAATAGATATCCATATTCTCTTCAGTATCTGTAGTAGAGAAGGTATGTAAAAAAGTTGTTCGCCCAATTTCTTGTAAGGGAACCAATTGTTCCACCCCTATTTTTGTAATTTCAAAGGAATTCATAGTCACAAATATAAAATATAATTTCATATATTTAGTGGCTTAAAAAGTATCAAATTTGGAACCCAATACTGGAATATTTAGTAGAATGTTGGCCGGCGGAATTATTGATAAAAATGATCCGGATTTGCCAAAAATTTGGAAAATAGTGGCGCAAACTATTGCCCTATCTTCGGCTTTGAATACGGCTACAGACACCAATCAAATTAGAACACAATTAAGCAAAATCATTGGCAGTACTATAGATACAAGCACTATTGTTTTTGTGCCCTTTCATACTAATTTTGGCAAGCACACCACCATTGGGAAAAATGTTTTTATCAATCACGGTTGTTCGTTTTTAGACCTGGGCGGTATTACTATTGAAGACGATGTTTTGATAGGACCAAAGGTGAGTTTAATTACCGAAAACCACCCGGTGGATCCGGCGAATCGCAAGTCGTTGGACTTAGCCAAAATTGTCATTAAAAAGAATGCTTGGATAGGAGCAGGTGCGATTATTTTGCCCGGTGTAACCGTTGGCAAAAATGCCATCGTTGCCGCAGGAGCAGTGGTCAACAAAGACGTTGCTGATAATACCATTGTAGCTGGTGTGCCAGCCAAAAAAATCAAAAAAATCAAAAAAATCAATTAATATGAAACAAGGAGTAACTCTTTTATTGAACTGGCTTGTTGCTGTTCTGTTTTCGGCAATAGGAGTAGTCAATTGCTTGGTTGGTAACGATCCCGAATTTGGGATTTTTATTTTGATTTTGTCACTTTTATTTTACCCTCCCCTTCGTTTGGTTTTCCAAAAAAAGATTGGATGGATGATTCCTCCTGTTGTTTTAATTGTATTGGGTCTTTTTGTTTTTTGGTCGAGTTTAGGTGTAGGCCAATTGTTAGAAAAGATAAAGATGGTGCTAGGATAAATTCCCAACAACATCGTATTTGATTTTATAAATCGGCAGATAATAAATTTGTTTAAAGCGACTTCTTAATAATTTAAGGCACTTTTTGTTTTTTACAGTACGATGTTGTGGTTTGAATTAAAAACTATAAATTTACTTTTTGTATCAAATTTAAATTCAGTCAATAAAACTGTTTTGATCATTTTAAACCAATCTGCCCCACCTTCTAATTCACCTAATATGAAAATCAAAGTATTTTACAGCTGTGTGTTTTTATTTTTTGTTTCCTTTTTATTTGGACAAAACAACGAAAAATTAGCCTTTCCTTTTCGGCATTTATTAGAGCAGCAAGCCAATAGCAACAAAACGAATGCGATCCCTTCTTTGTTTGCTAAAACAGCATCGTCTAGACTTAATAAAACTACTGGAAAAATAGACCAAGGGTACAATTGTATTATTTATACTCAATCACCTGAGGTGTTAAAGTCTAACGGAATTCCAGTTCAAAGCATTCATCCTACGTTTGCTACTGCATGGTTGAATTTGGACCAAATAGCAAAAGCATCTGATTTGCCCGAGGTACGTTATATCGACGTTACTAAAATATTAAAACCCACAAACGATATTTCTGTAGCATCTAGCGGAGCATCTTTATTACACGCAGGGCGTTTAGACAATACCGTTTATAAAGGTGACGGCGTAATTATAGCAGTTATTGATACTGGAATTGATTGGGATCATTTGGATTTTAGAAATCCATCCGACCCTAAAAAAAGTAGAATTCTACGCATTTGGGACCAAACAATTTCCCCTATAGCAGGAGAAAATGCACCAGTTGGATTTTCATTAGGAGTAGAATATACTCAAGCTCAAATAGAAAATGAAATTGACGGCACTCCAGCAGGATTTGTAAGGGAGAAAGACATTGATGGTCATGGAACACATGTTACAGGAACAGCTGCAGGAAATGGTTCTGCTTTGAGCGGTAAGTACACAGGTATGGCCCCAAATGCTGATATCGTGGTTGTTAAAGCCGGTAATGGTTCTTTCGATACATCAAACATTATTATTGCCCTTGATTATTTAAAAAACTTGTCTACAAGTTTAGGCAAACCTATTGTAGTTAATATGAGTTTGGGTTCGCAATATGGAGCTCATGACGGAACCGACCCGCTTGAACGCGCTATAGATACTTTTACTGATACGGCTGCAGGCCGAATAGTTGTTGTCGCTTCGGGTAATGATAACGGCGATAACATACACAAACAACTTGTTTTAGCACCTGGGGGAACTGAAACGATTACTTTACAAGTACCCACCACTACTACTACAAGTTCAACAGATGTGTTTCAATTTACATCTTATGGTAATGATACAAGTGCACTTAGTGTAGTTGTTACTGCGCCTGACGGTACTCAAGCAGTATCCAATGCCGGTACTTCGGTAATGAATGGTAATGGGAAAGTATATATGTATAATTTCATTGATCCTGAAAGTGGGGATAGAAAAGTACAAGTGTATGTTACACGAACTACAACATCTACAGACGTAGCGGGTTCTTGGAGTATTGCCATTACTAACTCGACAACAAGTACACTAACAGTAGATGGATGGCTAGATACTAAGGGAGATGATTATTCCGGTATGTCGGTAACTGGTGGCGACAGTAATTATTTAGTTACTATTCCTGGTTGTGCTACAAAAGCAATTACAGTTGGGTCGTATATTGCTAAATTAGATTGGTATGCCGCCTCAGGAAGTGGATATAATTACACTTCAGGAATGCAAGATGGGATTAGTGCATTTAGTTCTGTTGGGCCACGAAGAGACAATGTTATTAAGCCGAACATCACAGCCAACGGTCAAGCAGCCGTGTCTTGTTTATCTTCAGATTCTACCCTAGATGCCGCTTCTCCATATATGGTTGTCAATAATTTGTATCGCATCGAACAAGGAACAAGTATGGCCGCACCTGTTGTTGCTGGAGGAGTTGCTTTATTGTTACAAAAAAAACCTGGTGCCACCTTCACTGAAATCAAAAATGCAATTACTACTACAGCTATAAAAGATGCCTTTACAGGGACAACAGAAAATACTACTTGGGGTAGTGGTAAGTTGGATGTATTTAAAGCAGCCACCAGTTTTTCGTATTGCCAACCCTTGGCTAGAACAACTTATAATTATGAACAAGAGTATGGCGCTAGTGAAAATTTCACTAATAATTTGAATGGAAAAAGAGCTGCTCTCCGATTTACAGCGACCTCTAGCGGTTTACTAGCTGGGGTTTATTTTAAAACTGTTCGAACACAAACCCTGACTCAGTTTACTATTGAAATACGCTCAGTCACATCAAATAATCCCGGAACATTATTAGGATCCTATCAAGCAAATCCAGCATCTATTTCAAAAAACACCTGGAATTATTTGGATTTAAGTAGTCTTTTGCTACCGATTACTAATGCTACCGATTATTTTATTGTTTTAGTTGGAGCCGCATCAGATACTTTTGGCTTGGGCCAAGAGTCAACAAATAGTAATCGATCAGTAGTTTCAACAGACGGTACTACTTGGACCTCAGTTCCCAATTTGAGAATACGCCCCGTGGTTTATGGTACTCCTGCTTCTGGAGTTCCTACTTTGACTTTAAGCTCAGCTTCTTCTACGAATAACCAAACATTATGTAACGGGGGATCAATTACACCAATTACATATACCACAACAGGTGTTACGGGGGCTAGTTTTTCAGGCTTGCCTTCAGGTGTCACTGGAAGTTGGACTTCTGGTCAAGTTACCATTAGTGGCACTCCTACCCAATCTGGAGTTTTTAACTATTCGGTTAAAATAAACTCTTCCTGTGATACTGCTACCGCAACAGGGACGATTACAATTGGCGGAACACCTTCGGTATCTAGTGTAACTGTCGCTGCAGGAACTACAATAACAATTAATGGAATTCATTTTTTTACAGGTAGTACACCAACTGTTACAATTGGCGGAATGACCACCCAGGTTACGAATGCTACTAATACTAAAATTACGGCTACTGTTCCAGCAAATGCTATTGGTGGAAATGTAATTGTTACCAATTCATGTAACTTAAGCTCAACTGCCTATTCTTATCCATATGTAGTGCCAACAAATATTAGTTTGTCTTCTGTATCAATAGCTGAAAATAATACTATTGGAGCACTTATCGGCACATTATCAGCTACAGATGCAGATTCAAATGATAGTTTTACTTATACACTTGTTAGTGGTACAGGAAGTACAGATAATGCTAGTTTTACAATAAACAATACTAGTTTAAAAGCGGGAATTGTTTTTAATGCACAAACAAAATCGAGTTATGCCATTCGAATCAGAGTGACAGATGCCGGGGGACTTTCTTTTGAAAAAGCGTTTACAATCACTATTGTTGGCGATTCGGATCAAGACGGAATTCGGAACGATCTCGATCTGTGTCCGAATACCCCAACAGGAGTAACTGTAGATTTCAATGGTTGCGAAATTTTTATTTTACCATCAAATAATTATGCCGTTCAGGCAACGGCTACTTCCTGCGTAGGTCAACAAAATGGTGCTATTAGCGTTAGCGCCACTAATACTAATTATATCTATAATGTTACCATAAATGGGCAAACTGGTTTCCAATTGAATTCAGGTAATAACTTCAAAAATCAATTTCAAAACTTGGCACCAGGAACCTATGAAATATGTATTACTATTCAAGGTAAATCTAATTATGTCCAATGTTATACGATTAAGGTAACGGAGCCTAATGTATTGTCTGTAACCAATAAAATGAGTAGTTCGGGTAAGCAAGTTACGTACAATTTGAGTGGAGCAAGCAGCTACAATATCACTTTTAACGGGCTTACACAAAACTATACATCCAATTCCATCACTTTTGATTTAGTTTCTGGACAAAATACCATTGCAATTTCAACCGATTTGTATTGCCAAGGTCAATTTGAAGATCTCATTTTTGTAAGCGATAAAGTAGCATTCTATCCTAACCCAGTGCAGGACATATTGAATTTATACTGTTCAGGCAAAGATTCAACAGTAACAGCTGCGCTAAAGGATCTTTCGGGCAAACACATTGCGATGTATTCAAAAACAGTCCCAGAAAACAGAATGCTTCAATTTGATCTAAAGGATTTAACTAGCGGTTTGTACTTGTTACTTTTAAAAGGAACAAATCTAGAAGAAACAATTAAAATAATTAAAAAATAATAGCCCCATGAAACCAACACCTTTATTATTAGCGCTATTTACAATTGTATTTCTTGTCTCATGTGGCGGCAGTGATCCAGGACCGGCCCCTGTGCCTGTGCCCGTAATAAAAACACCAGGAAAATCGGTTTTAATAGGCCCTGCAAATGCCAGAACTTGTGAGGAAGGAACCAATATTACTGCAACACAAAGTACGGTAGCTTTCAGTTGGAATAGCACTTCTGATACAGAAAGTTATGAATTAAGAATCACTAACTTGAACACTTCAGAAGTAGTCACTCAAACAGGAATTACTACAACTAGTGCAACGGCAACATTAACACGAGGCATACCTTATTCTTGGTCCATAACTTCTAAAAACAAAGGCGCAACCACAACAGTTAGCGATATTTGGAAGTTCTATTTAGCAGGCGTTGGAGTGACTAATTATGCACCATTTCCAGCAGCGGCTGTAAGTCCGCTTCCAGGTACTACAGTGACGCCAACAAATGGGAAAGTTACTCTTACTTGGGACACCAGCGATGTTGATGGAGGAACGTTGACTCATACTTTATACCTTGATACGGTGGACGGGAAACAAACACCTTTAGCTGCCAATTCTAATCTTACAGTTAAAACGAAAGAAGTATCCGTGGCAGCGAATACAGTATATTATTGGCGCGTAGCCACTTCTGATGGCACTAATACTGCAACTAGTATTGTCTACAGTTTTAAAACGAATTAATCCGATTAAATATGAAAACTTCTTTAAGATTGATTCTGTTATTTTTTTGTTTTTCATTTGGATTCTCTAAAGTATCTGCTCAAGAGTTTGACGCCAATAATAGATTAAACACAGATGAAATTGCTGCAGGCTGGCAACTGCTTTTTGATGGCAAAACCACATCAGGTTGGCATTTGTACAACGAAGGAAAAATCAAATCGGCTTGGAATGTTAAAAATGGCGAACTGGTTTGCGACCCAAATATTGAGAAAGTAGAACGGGGCGATTTAGTATCAGATAATCAATATAAAAATTTTGATTTTAGTTTTGAATGGAAAATTTCAGAGGCAGGCAATAGCGGGGTATTTATTAACGTTCAAGAAGCGCCAGAATTCCCTACCGCCTGGACCACCGGACCGGAATACCAATTATTGGACAATGCTAATATGCCCAAAGATTATTTGGTAGACGGGAAGCATTCTGCAGGTTGTGTGTACAGTTTGTCACCTCTATTAAATGAAGTGCAACCTAAACCATCAGGACAATGGAATCATTCTCGAATTTTGCAACAAAATGGCGTGATTACCTTTTGGTTAAACGGCATTGAAACCGGTCACGAAGACATGAAAACCGAACGTTGGAAACAATTAATTGCGGGAAGCAAATTAGGTAATTTCCCTTCTTTTGGAAAGGCAATTCAAGGTAAAATTGCCTTTCAAGATTGGTCAAAAGGAGTGGCTTTACGCAATATTAAAATCAGAGAAATACAATAATTCCAAATTATTTTCTGTAATCTAAGGCAGGTTTTCGGTCGCCTAGAAGTGGAGTATATTTAAAATCTTTTCCTCTTTTTTCTTCCAATTCGGCTTTCGCTTTGACAATTTGATCTGGGTGTAAAAACAAATCAATTGCGGTTAGTGCAATCGTTTTGGCAGCGACCATCATTCCTTTGTTTCCTATATCAGTTCCGCCAGCTGCAACAGCCTGCCAGCTATGAGCTGGAGTTCCTGGTACCCAAGTAGCACTTCCCATTCCAGCAGTTGGAACAGTAAAACTCACATCGCCTACATCGGTTGAACCAAAACTTGGATCCAAATTTTTGTAGGGCTGAATTACAGCCGCTTTACTCAAATCGCCGTTTTCTATTCCTAAGGATTGAATAATTTGCTTTCCGAATTCTTTCTCTGCTTCAGTATACTGAACCCCGCCCACTTTAACCAAATTAGCATACATTATTTTTTGAAGCGTAGTGTTAGGGAGTAATTCGTGGGTACCCCCTATCAATTCGTATTTCATTGTAGTTCCTGTTCCTAATGCAGCTCCTTCGGCAGCTTTAGTGATACGGTCAAATATATCGACAACCATTTTTCGGTTGCCATGACGTACATAATAATATACTTCGGCAAAATCAGGGACTACATTAGGTGCTTTTCCGCCATTAGTAATTACATAATGGATTCTAGCATCCGATGGAATGTGTTCGCGCATCATATTCACCATCATGTCCATAGCTTCTACACCATCTAAGGCAGAGCGCCCTTTTTCGGGTGCCATTCCAGCATGTGAGGCTACACCATAAAATCGAAACTTAGCTGATTTATTGGCCAAAGCCGAACCTGGATTGGCATCATTAGCATCGGCTGGATGCCAATGTAAGGCGGCATCTACATCATTAAATAAGCCTTCGCGAACTAAGTATACTTTTCCTGAACCACCTTCTTCAGCTGGGCATCCGTAAAAGCGAATAGTTCCTTTTTTATGATTGGCTTTTAGCCAATTTTTCACTTCAATTGCTGCCGCTGTAGAAGCGGTTCCAAACAAGTGATGACCGCAAGCATGTCCTGCGGCTTTTCCTGCCGATTTTTTTTCGGCTATTGCTTCTTGAGAAAGACCAGGAAGCGCATCGTATTCACCCAAAATGGCGATTACCGGTAATCCCTCGCCATATTCAGCAATAAAAGCAGTTGGAATTCCTGCCACGCCTTTAGTAATTATGAAGTCTTCATTTCGTAAAGTTTCTTGTAATAGAGCTACACTTTTTTCTTCTTGGTATCCCATTTCGGCAAATCCCCATATTTGTTGTGCAATGGCCCCATATTTTTCCTTTTTAGCCGAAAGATCTGCTAAAACAGAATTTGTTTTTTGAGCCAAAACAACTTCTGAAAATAATAATATAACGGTAAGAACGGTAATTTTTTTCATGATTTTTGGTTTAACTAAATTGTTTAATATAAGTTGAAGGAACTACTCCTTTACGTTCTTTAAAGGCATCGATAAATTTTGATCTAGAAGAAAATCCGACATTTTGAGAAATCCCCTCTACGGTCAGTTTTTCAGCTTTTCCTTCGGCGATCATTTTGCAGGCATAATCAATACGTTGATTATTTTTCCATTCGCTAAATGAAATAGCAAGTTCAGTGTTAAAATAGTTGGATAATACCCTTTCGGATAACTGTAAATCAACTGCCATTTTGGATAAATTAAAACCAGGCATAGTGTAAGGAGATGTTACCATATAATTTTCTAATTGGGCAGCAATGGTTTGATTAATTTCAGGAGACTTTTCTTTTTTTATTTGAGCGGCCCTATTTTTTGCCAAAGAGACATCGGGATAAGAAATAGAATCGAATAGGATTTTTGGAAACAAAAACAGTAAAATGTTTTGCATAAAAAAAGTACTTCCAACGGCTCTGAAATAATTTTTGTATTTAAATATTCCTAAATCATTTTTTAAAATAAATCCAGTATAGGAATCTAAAAAACAATACGTTGAAATAAATAATTGAAGACCGATTAATAAATAGATCCATCGTTCAATAATCCAATGATTAGACGGAAGCGCTCCAAAACTTTCAAGTCTTTTTTTCGTTGCTTTTTTAAAGTACATCAAGCTGAGGATGCAATACAAAAACAAATGCATTGGACGAATAAACATCATTTGTTTTAAAGAAAAAATAGAAATTTTAAAATCATAGTCTTGCGTTACGGCTTGAATATGATGTGCAATTTTTACTTTTTCGGAAAATGGCAATGTGGTATAAGGCAAACTAATAAAAACAACTATTACTGCGGGAATAAAATGCAAATATTCTAAAGGTTTAATAGTTTTATTTTCGGCGACAGCATATTTGACATAAAAAAATAATAGCGGCCCAATGACAAACGACAAAGGCATGAATTGAACAAAAAACACCCCTTCCCAAAACGGATTTTTTGAAAAATGCAAACCAAAATAGACCAAAACGATGAAGTTACTACACAAATAAAACAGGGCTAAATACAAATTAGACCGATTAAAGTCTTTTCTGTAATAAAACAGAATAAACGAAGTAAACAGTCCAAAAAATGGCGCAAGCATTTCCATAAAACACTGATAAATAGATTGTGACCTTGCTAATATAGCGCTTTTTTCTCTCCTAACTTATTTTTTTTCAAAAGGCAAAAAAAGAAAAAAGTGTTCCATTATGCTAAAAAGGAACAGATTTCACTTACAGATTTACAGCTACTTTCGATTGTGAACCTAAATTTGATATCCAACCAAAAACTTTAAAAGCATGAAAAAAATTATTTTATCTATTGCACTTACTATGGTTTTGTTTGCTTGTAATAAAGCAATCGAAACTAAATCCGAATTTGATTTGGGGAATGCCAAAAAAGAAATCGAAGCAGCCAACAAAAATATTGCTGAATTATTAGCTAAAAATGATTCAGTTGGGTTTGCTAATTCGTATACTGAAGACGCTAAATTTATGGAGCACAATTTACCTGCATTAGAAGGGCGTGTTGCCATTCAATCTTTTTGGTCCAAATTTATGATTGCTGGCGGTAATGATATTCAATTAAATACACTTGAAGTTTGGGGCGACGCTGAAACCATTACT
>ERZ650310.524-NODE-524-length-11359-cov-3.929229_pt1 | contig 11359 bp, 28 predicted proteins | sample MGYA00376246_ERZ650310 | MGnify/ENA primary metagenome ERZ650310 (study PRJEB26733, sample SAMN07839286) | wastewater metagenome | biome: small river; feature: stream; material: water | place: USA: North Carolina | collected 2016-03-01 ...
GTTTATTTAGTTCTAAAGTGAGCCTTGATAAAGATATAACTAATAAATTAAACTCTGGCGAAGTTAAGAAAGGGCGTGTATTATGAAATCATTTATTCTTTTAGTTTTAATGACAGACTTCACTGACACTGAATACTTGGACCAAGTTAACAATATTGTTTATACAGACAAATTGTCTTGTTTAGCTGATAAAGCTTATCATAGTAAAGATTCTGTATTATCAAGTGATGATCAAGAAGTTAAGTCTATCCAATACTATTGTGCTGATAACTTGTTGTACAAGAAGAAGGGGAATAAACAACACATCTTTAAAGAAGAAATTGTTTATTACAATGCAGATAATAAAACTTTTTATGGTAAATAGGGAATAGCGTTATGCTTAATGATCTTTATTTTGAACTTGGTTTTATAATGTTTTTAAACTACGATAGAGTTGATCTAATAAAAGTGACAATAGACTTTATTGATCTACTGTACGATTTGAATTAATAGAGGTAATGATATGAATTTTCGTGAAGTGAATAAGAAACTAAATGAGCTTAAACAAGCTGAAATCAAAGCTAAGGGAGAGTATCTTTTAGCTGATTTAGGAAGTGAAGAAGAATTGATTTCTACTATGGGGTTAGATGAAGCACGGTATCAATTAGATAAATTTAGAAATACTAAAATTAGTGAAATTAATTTCAAATAATGTTTGACATAGGTTTATAAAAGTCTTATTATAGATACATAGAAAGGCAATAAGCCTAAATTATTAAAGGTGTTCCATAATGAAAGTATTAGAAATTTGGTCAAAAGTTGAAGAAATTACAGTTCAATTATCGGACAAAGGAAACAGCTTAATTATTCGCAGTCAGGCAAAACCTTGTGCTCAGCATTGTGGCAGTGGTTTTAAAGCTGTAAACTTCTGGTGTGTGGGTGTTTTTAACAAACCTAGATGGATATAGTAATGTAATCTTACGTAACTTAGTAGTTGCAACAAACAAGCCCACTCTTAGTAGTGGGTTTTATTTTATCTAAACATTATTAATAACAATTAGTTATCATTATTAAACACAATGCTTTATTATTGTTATGAAAGTAATAGTTATAAATAACGCTAAAATCATTACTTTTAGGTATAAATAGAATATCAAGTAAATTGCATTTACAGGGATAAAAGAGAAGTATTGTCTTCAAGAAGGACAACATAGTTATCAGATTACACCAAAATGCACAGCATCGAATAGCAACAAGCAAGGCTTGTTATAGTGTGTAATAACATTCTATTTAGTAGCTATTGGAACTATGTTAATAGTTCATTGTAGCCAACGAAAGGAGAAGAAAAGAATAATAAAACAAAAGTTAAAAGATAAACTAATTATCGCTTGCCTTGCAAGCTATATAAGGCTTACAACGAAATGCAAAGCATTTCAATAGTAGTTTATTCTTGTGTAGTATTGATTATCTTAGCCAAGATTCTTGGCTATATTATGCTTAATCTTGTGTAGTCGTTTAGACTACTATTGTGTAGTTATAGAGATTAATATCACAACGTAGTTGTATGGTATAGTTACTACTTGCGTGTCATGACACGCATATATAAAGGATAAGAATAAAAGAAAGTTATATCTTTCAATCCGTATTAATATTTTGGCAGGCTCAATCAATTTTATTGATTAATGTTAGTATATTGTTAGGCAAACGCACCCTTAGCACGTTAGTGCTACATTGTCAACCAATACTTTCAAATAATTACAAAACATTTAAAATAATTATCCCTTCATTCAGATTTATCTGAAATATAAACAAACCACTTGACATTTAAATAAATATATGTTTGAAAGACTTCATCTAATATCACACTGTAGTTGTATGTTATAGCTACAGTGTCCACATATAGGCTTAGATTGCGTTATACGCAAGGTAAAGGGTTAAGTGGTACATTAGTACCTACAGTAAGGTAGAGGGGTGACAGGTGTCACAGGTGATGACGTAGAGTGTGTCGTAGACACTAAGCTATGCTATTGTCCACACTAAGAAGTGGATTCTTAAATCAAATCCAATGTCTTTAGCAATTGAATTAGTTTGGTCCACAGTATTATCACTATGTCAAGCGTAGCTTGAATGTATCAACACTTCCTATGTCCACATAGTAACAAAGGATATAATCTAAATCTTAATGATAAGCATTAACATTCTGAGAAAGATTCTCGATAGTTACAATTTTCCCTTGATATTGCTCTTGACAAGTCGTTATGGTTATGGGTGGGGTGGTTTTAGGTTAAGTACAGAAGTGAGCGTTCTAAGAGATAACTCTATTTACTCTTAGTTGCTCAAGTGAACACTTTAAGGTTTGGAACTAAGTTGCTATGGTGGAGTATTAACTAATATTGTGTCTACGACACAGGATATTTTCTATATAGAAAGAAGGGTAGGTTAAAATAAAAGGTGATGTTGAAAAATTTAAAAAATAAAATACGTTGTTTAGAATTATGTTTTTCCATGTCCACAGGTATCTGTGTGACCACAGTAGTTGTTATATATGCGTGTGTTCACACGCAAGCTTTATTGCACAATACAACGGATGTTGTAAGATGGTTAATATCACTACACAAGTGTAGGTGAGGTGTTTACCTCTTTATCTTTCTTTTTAATATTCTCTTATTCTTCATTATTTATAATGAAAGCTTCTTTATTGTTTATATGATGTTTTAACAAACATCTAGGGTTTATCTTTTTGATAAGATATCTTTAAGGTTACGATGCTGTTATTAACCAAGAGCAGCATCTACTACTACTTTCTTACAGACAAAATAAAAGGAAGCTCTAAGGCTTCCCATATTCTAAGTACAGTTCAATATATCTTTCAAACGTCTTAGGTGATCATAAATAGAATAGTCCTCGTTATAACAAATGTACTTCCATTCATCACCTACCTTAACAACAAAAGCTTCATCATGTATGTCTGAGTATTCTACATCATTCTCAATACACCACTCAGCTAATAAGTCGTCTACTTTCACTCTATAATCTGTCATACATACCTCCTAATTTATTATTTCATATTCAGCTATGGATGGTTAACCTCAGTCCAATACTGAACCACCTCAAGAGGAAGTTTATGTCTGTGTTTTTCAGGTTGATTAAAACCATAAGCCAGATCGTCCCACCAACCCATATTAGAATCCATGCTAACAATTCCATTTTCATCAATACTTCCAAAGCATAGTGATGGATACCAAAGCACTTCTTCACCTTTAACTGGTAGTTGCCCTTTCTCAATATCATTCCATTCAATCATCTACTTCTCCTAATTTAATTCTCTAACACACTAATAATATCTTTCAGAATAGCAACCAACTCTTGCTTAGTATAATCATTGGTGCAATCACTAACACAACATTTGTCCACAATGCTTAAGTAATACAAATCTTCTCTTAAGTCACACAGCAATTCGATGTCTTCGTTGCTGTACATTTTACTAATCATCTATTTCTCCTGTAACTTACATATTTGTAAACTTGATAAAAGTCTTTCTAATAAAATAGCTTCTAATGTAGGAAGTTACAAAGAATACCACTTGTAAAGAAAGACTCTGCGTAATACTCATTCCATAAAAATACAATATCACTAATGCAATAATATTACCACTAATTATTTGTGCAAGAGTTTCTAAGTGAATTAGTGTTGATTGTTTCATACATCTTTATTCCCCTTAGACTTAACAGTATCGGATACACTCAATAAATAACTTTCCAACTCTTTAGCTTGAGATGGTGTAATCTTTATCTCTTGCCTATTCTGTATAATAATTACATTACCATCTGTATCAGAATCTAAACTAATTGATCCAGTAAGTAAAGTGTTTTCAATCTCTAACATTATATATCATCCTTATCTCTGAACCACACAAAAGAAGGGCATCTCGGCAAATCTTTACTACCTACACTCATATAACGAATAGAAGCAAGCTTACCTAAGTAAGACTCTTTGTTCTCCCATATCTCTTTACGTTGTGCATCTGAGAATCCTGTACCACACCGATACTCTGTATCACCATACTTTAGAACTAAACTACCTAATGTATTCATAGGAATTAGATTCTCTTTGCAACTACTACGTTCTGTATATCCTAATTCATTTGTTGTAGCTTCGTTTGTATTGTGCATACGTTCTTCAAAACCAATCACCTCAAACTCTCCTGATTCAAAGAACTTAAGTTTAATAGATAATTGTTCTTTTGGTGTAGAACGTCCATACTTATAGATACCACTAGGACTACGACAAATAAGACCTTCACCTCCCTTGACACGCTCTTTTTCTAATAACTTCAACAGCTCATCTTTAGTGTGAACATATCTCTGTTCTGTTGCAACAAGACTAGTATATTGGTCTAACACTAATCTTTCGTTAAGCTCATAAAGTCTCTCTTTGTATGGTGCTGTGTTATTTGTGAATATGTCAAACACATGAAATGTTACATATGGTTCTCCATCTTCTGACATAACACCAGATGTTGTCTTTTGGAACACATCTTTAGCATAAATATCTCCTACAACAAGCTCTCCATCAAAACCTTCGTATTCAGGTTTACCAAAGAGTTTCTGTACGTGTTTATTGCGAATTGGTTTTAAGCTTCGACTATATACAACACTATCAATAACTAAAGCCCTAATACCATCAAATTTCGTACTGACATAGACAGGGAAGTTAATCTTATCTAAAGACACTTCACAAGAAAGAAGTGGTTTTACTTTTAACATTTGAACAGCTCCTTAGAATACAGTTGTTGCAAATTACGTTGATACTTCTCAGCTCGTTTCATATCACCAACTTTAACACACTCTTGATGATTAAATAAACTGTCAGCATATTTTACTACTCGTGCAACACCGTGTCCTAGTACATGCTCTATATAACTAGAGTAGTCATGCGTAGTTATGTTACTTAATCTAAGTACAGCATTACAGATGTTGAGATTGAATATATTTTCAAGAGTCCCCAAACCACATGTTGTATCTTCTAATACGTCATGCAGCAAAGCTACAATAATCATATCTTCAGTTACTTCTTTAGCAACTGACTTCAAAGTCTTGACAACCCCTGAAATGTGATACTCATAATAGTCATGTTTACCATACATCTGACCTTTATGGAAATGTTTACTAAGTTGTTTAGCTAACTCAATTCTATCTGTTGTATCCATTACAACTCCTTATAATTTAGGATAATACAAGTGTTCTCTAACTAACATATCTGCTGCTATGCATGTCTCGATAAACTTGTCAATAACCAGACACCAGTTCTCATTTTTAAACTCTGTATCTTTATAGATAAAATCATAAGCTATTTTCTCGAATATGTCCATTCTTGAAATGCAGTATTCATGGTCTAACTTTCTACCACCTAAGTTCTCTTTCATAAAGTATTATCCGAGTTATAGAATAGTTTAATGTATTCATCAAGAGAAACAATTTCATCAGAATCATCTGAGATATAATAAGACAACCTCTCAGCGTTGTATACATATCCAGATTCTAAGAGAACTGCCCCGCTCTTCAGGAAACCAACAATACGGTCGTATTCATTATATCCATATACACAAACACCTAATAAACGCTCTGTGGTGAACACTGAATAAGTGCCCTGTTTTTCCGTAAGACGCAAGTAGATATATTTCAATTCTGTTGTAACCTCATCATCAGCTACCTCTTGTTCTAAACTCTCATTAGACCATTCCCAACGTTTCCCGAAAGTATCATAATGATATAAACTTTCGTTTAAACTGTATGGATGGAAAAATTCGACATTATATAGATCATTAACAACATAGCAAACAATGTTACAACCTTCTGGCAAGTTGTTTGGAATCTCTACATCAGTCCCGTAAGTGCTGTTAATCTCTTCAACACTATTAAAGACAATCTTACTTAAATTAATCATATTTCTCTCCCTCACTTTGTTTAATAACACTTATAAAAATATATAGGAGACCTAACATAAAGTCAAGCCTCCTATCTTAATTAATTATTAGAGATTTCTTTAGGAACTCGACTTGGTTTCTTTACCTTAGCTACAGCTTTCTTAACAACAGGAACAACCTCAACTTCCTTCTTCTTGTCTGCAATAGCTCGTTTCAACTTCTTAATATCTTCGTTGTACATTTGAAGTTCATCTTCAAGTTCTTCAAGAGGTAATTCAGAATAGTCGAACTGAACATCTTCAATCTCTTTCAGTTGTTGTACAGCTTGTTCTTGAGATTCTTCAGCACGTTTCTGTTGTCGAGAAGTAAGTCTGTCACGAATCTGTTCTGCTGTAAGAAACACCTCTACTCCCATGAGTATTTGTTTCATCTCATCTTCAGAAACAAACCCTGAATAAGACCGTTTAATGAAAGTCTCATTGGTTTCTTTAAGATGCTCCATGTGTCGAATCATATTACTTGTAGTACCACTTACTCCTGCTTGAATCTCATGTAAGAACATCGTTGCACCATCGCCTACAATATATTGATCTGCATCGGATAGGAAGAATACAGATGCACAACTATCAGCATTTGAGTGAAGTACGTGAGTTTGATGTGCAGGACACATTGCCTTCCAACCGAGGATCATTTGCAAGGAATTAACAAATCCTCCATATGAAGAAATATTCCAAACTATCTCATCCGCTTCTGTAGCATTAGAAAGTAGTGCTACAATCTCATCATAAGTGTCGCTACTATCAAAATCTGAAGTGATGTTAATTACAAATCTATTTCCCAAAGCTTGCGCAAAGATTGTTGGATAGGTCTGTTTACCATCATGGATACCATTTAACTTATTAACTTGATTTAACATACCTTCTCCTATAATTAACTGTAAGTACCTTGTGCATCTTTCTCAAAGGCAATGACTAACTCTTTAACCATACCTGAACGAACAATATCATCATGTGTAAACTTAATCACACCAATGTCTGAAATCTTATGTCGTTTAACTAAACTCTCAAACCAACGTAGTCCATTATCTCGTGTATCAGATTGAAACCCATCTCCAGAAAGCACCATACGGCAATTCTCACCAAGTCGTGTACTGATTGCTTGCACTTCAGTAATAGTCATGTTACTACTTTCATCTACTAATATAATGCAATCATCAAAACTACGACCACGTATACTCTCCAAAGGTGCTAATTCAATCTTATCATTGTGTAAAAGATGTTCTTCAACCATACCCTTACCTAGAACATCAGATAAGTAACCAATCATTGGAAGTACAAAAGATCGTAGCTTCTCTAAGTCCGTAGACGGCTTAAACCCTGTTGTGCGTCCTGCTGTAGCCACATAAGGGCGTGTAATAACAATCTTACGAATATTACCAGCTAACAGTTCACTAGCTGCATAATAACACATCAGTAAGCTCTTCCCAACTCCTGCGCTACCTGTAGCCACTGTAATAATATTCTCACGCATTGATTTCAACATTAGTTCTTGATTAAAGTTCTTTGGTTGAATGTGAAAAGCCTTAGCTTTCTCTACACGTTGTTCCTCCCACTTAGGTTTTACATGCTGATAATTACCTTCAGCTTTGTATTTACGATCATTAACACCACGCCCAGAATCAAGTTGTCTATTACGAATTTTACCCATGTTAACACCTCTTAATTAATTAAAACTAGACATCTTATACATCAATACAAAGAAACATAGATAAGCTGTAACACCTCCAAACAACATTGCTTTCCAACCATCTTCCTTCTCTTTAATTACAGATTGTGTGTAAAGGAACGCATTCAATGTTAACAAACCCACTGCAATAATGAAATACCAATTCATAGTTTAATTTCCCCATAAATAGTGTAATTATTATCTCGGTTAAAATCTGAGATGATATAAATTTGATCTGGAAAGTTTGTCAAATACTTACCTCTACGTCTCGTTAGTAAGTAGCTGAATAACTCTAAAGAGTATGAAGAAGCACATTGCTTATCTACAAGTATGCAAGCCACCTCAGTTCCTACAAAACAACTGGGGACGGATGAACTTCCCTCATATCTAATTACGCTTTTAAATCTATCAAAGTAATTATCTTTAGACAACACAACAATTTTACTTACATCATCAACAAGGTTTAAAATATCTTTAAAACTATGACTGTTCAACTCCATTCTCCTTTAACAGCTACGCTAGTAGCTCCCGTGTCTAATTGACACCTTACTATTTTCTACTTTCTCAAGAGCCTGTACTAACAAGCTAGATTTCTCTAACATTAACTCGGTTAATTCTTGAGGTGTTGCAACATACAAATCACTATTAGTTTCGTATAGTAAGAATCCATTTAGAAGGAGTTGAATATGACACACTTCAACAAATCTACCTTCTGTTCGTAAGGGCTTCTTAGTTACACGAGTTCTTATCAGTATCTCATTCATTATTACACCTTGCTATTGACGATATAAGAACCTTTACCAAAGATCATATCACAAGTTTCTTGTGCCTTTACTCTTGAGCGACATTTGAAAAATACTTTGTAACCTAAAGCGTTTCGGATGTAATATCCTGTACTAGAACCATAGTAGTTTAGATTAGTATCATAATCAAATAATACATTGATCTTGTTTACACGGACTAAACCACCACGTAACATCACTTCATTTAAATCAGACAAGATATTCTCCAAAAGAATTTATACAGATACAAAAAAGCAGAGGCTAATATAGAACACTTAGCTCAATACTACCTCTGCCTTATTTAATTACGTTGTTTTCTTAGCTCGTGGTGTTGGTTTCTTTACCACTTCTTTCACAGGCTCTACTGCTACGTTTTCTTTTGGTTGCTCTGTTACTTCTGCTACAGCTTCTTCAGCAGTCTCTACTGAATTACTCTCAACAACGAATAGTTCACCCACTGAACCCTCACCAGTTGAAGTGGCGTTAGTTGAACCAACCTTAACACTATAAGCGGCTTCTGTCTTAAACATATCTGTTTGCAAAACAAGACCCACTTGACGACCAGAAGTGACATCAATTTGATAACCTTGTTGAAGGTAGTTATCTACTTCTTTCAAGAACTGAATTAAGTTTAGCTTGTTAACACGCTTAACATCAACAACAGCAAGACCATTTACTAAATTACCAACTTTCATTTATTTCTCCTTACGTTTAATATGAATTTATATTACCACAATATTTCAAATAGTCAATTAATACAATGTAATTATTTGTTCAACTCCTGAGAAGTATCTTTAAATCTGATAGAAAATTCTTATCAGAAGTTTTTAATTGTATACCCAACCCGTTAGTTAGTTCAATATCAATTTTATAATAAGTTTCAAATTGAGTTGCGTAATTGCTGATGTTTACGTTAAGTAAATTATGCTTTGTAAGTTTTACAATACAACCGTCTTCCAAATCAATAACAACTTCTGATACAGTTTTCTTTGATGTAAATTTCATTACTTACTTCCCAATTCAATTATAGGTTTACTTAATGCCTCTAAAGCCTCTTCTAAAGTTATTTTCAGTTCGTGTAAATCTCCTCCACTCATCTGTATAAATTCGCTACCTTTTGAAATAACATTACCATTCTCATCAACCTTACACATCACTATTCCATAACAAGGAAAGTATTCATACTCAATAAACTTGTGTGTTTCGTTATCAACTATCGGAGCTTTATACTGTGACTCTGCAACTCGAAATTCCCACTTCATTGCTTATCTCCTAATTTTAAACAATTATCCATAATCAATTTCCACGTAGACTGGTGAATCCACTTACCCCCAAACTGAATCATTTCTCCAGATTCAATCTTCTTCTGTAATATTTCTTCATATTTAATACGTTTCTTTTCTAACATATCTTGATACTCTTGTTCAGTCATAATCACATACTTAGAAAGGTTCTCAATTTTATCTAGGTCTTTTCCTCCGAACCTCTGATACAATTTACCCCCATCTGTCATCGTTTGATTTTCACAATTACATTGAACGTAGTGATGTTGACTCTCAGATACTAACACTTCGTTGCACACAAGACAGCGAACACTGTTAAGTGTTAGCACTTTAACAAGACCTTTCTCTTTTAATTCCCAATATTCACTCATTAAAATTCACCTATAGTTTGCAAGAATATGTGGAACTCCAAATCTGCTTTCTGATGCACTTTCAGAACAGAATTAACTGAAGCGTATCCATATTTACCAAAAGAAATACGAAGCATATTTTCATACAACGAATTAAAAGCATTACTCTTATCACTGAAGTAGAACTTATTAGTTCCATCTACCCACAACTCATAGCCAGATGTTTTCCGTAGTTGAAAACTTTGACTTTCAAAATCAAAAGTGTGCTTAACAACAGACATCATTTCTCTCCTGTAGGTGGTTTTGGATATTCAGTCATAGGTTTCCAATGAGTTACCTCACCAATCCAATTATTAAAGAATGGTTCAAAATCTTGTTCAAGTCCTTTATTTGGACAAACCCAATAGTCGTGTTGAACTTTATTATTAAGCGTTTCATAAACCCAATATTCACGATTATAAGGGTCGTTTGGTGGCTGTTGGTCTTTAATGTTGATCCAAACATTTTCTAAATCATTCATAACTATCTCCTTAAACTTAAAAATCAAACTTCCAATCCAAAGTTATATTTAGCATATTTCATATCAGTTTCATCATCGTAGAATAAGTGAATAGTTCTACCGTTATTCTCGTTGTGTAAGATTAAAAAGTTATCAACATCATTTAATAATACTTCAAAACTTACTCGCCTATCTGAATACGGTTTTACTACATCAACAATATCACCTTTCTTTAAATCTCGAATATTCATTTAATTCTCCAAACAATATTTAATAGCTTCTTCTAAGGTTTTAAACTCTTTAGGAATACCCTCAAATAACCAGTAATCAGATTTAACTCCCATTACAAACTCAATAAGTTTATTATCGAAATAGATATTGTCACCATCAAAAGTTACTTCACATCTTGTCATTTAATTTACCCATAAATCCATTCTGAACCATCTTCTTCTAAAAGCTCTAAATTATAATCTGGAAGATTAAGTTCTCTTGTTGAGAAATACATTTCAATTTCAGATGTTGACTTTAACCGTGAATCTGTTTTCAAGTCATATTTCTTAATTAGATTTGCTAGAGTAACAAAGAAATATTCTGACTCAAATTCTTCACAATAGAAACCTTTATCTTCGTTCCAACTAATAATTAAATCTTTCATTTAAAACATTCTCCTTTAACTTTAGTAATTTTGAAATCTTTAATCACTATCTCATCTCCACAATCTAATTCAGGGAAATCTTCGATGGAATCACTTATAAAATTTGACAAGTTGCAATCACAAGATCGGAAGAGCGTCGTGTAGGGAAAGAGTGTCTTCG
>ERZ650310.525-NODE-525-length-11348-cov-11.652971_pt1 | contig 11348 bp, 12 predicted proteins | sample MGYA00376246_ERZ650310 | MGnify/ENA primary metagenome ERZ650310 (study PRJEB26733, sample SAMN07839286) | wastewater metagenome | biome: small river; feature: stream; material: water | place: USA: North Carolina | collected 2016-03-01 ...
GCCAGACACTGATTTAGCTACTATTACCGTAGGAAAAGGAAAAGTTTTCTTTGACTTAAAAGGTAGAGAAGTTAGAAAAAGAACTTTAGAATTAATGGGTCAAAAGTACGGAGTTGCTTTTACTGAAGATGAATCAGCAAAATTTGCATTAATGGAAGGTATTGGAGTGCCAATTACTAGTCTTAAGCAATTAATTGCGTTGAAAAGTTCAGAAAGAAGTAAATCAAATTTACAACCTGGAATTCCTAAAGATTCTTTAGATAATCAGTTGTCTCAATGGATTCAAAATGCTAGAATTGCAAACATTGAAATCGACGATAAAGAGTTGCAAATAGCAATTAAAGGAGATGCAAAAGAAGAATATCCTTCTATTAAAAAAGTAATGGATATTTTACAAGACCAAAAAATCAATAGCTTTAATTTAGTTACTGGTTTGAGAGCAAAAGACAAATAATTATAAAAAGACACTAAAATGGCTGAATTAAATACCGGCGACGGTGGAGGCAAAAAAGGTGATGGTAAGGTAAGAAGTAAAAAATCCAATTCCAAGGTTGATTTAACAGCAATGGTGGATTTAGCTTTCTTGTTGATTACATTCTTTATGCTTACAACCACCCTGTCTAAACCCCAATCGATGAGTTTGGGATTGCCAGATAAAGAAGATAAACCTGATCCAAAGAATCAAGTTAAAGTGGATGAAAATCGTACGATGACTATTCTATTAGGTGATAATGACAAATTAGTTCGTTACGTTGGTCTGTTAGCTACTCCAGTTGCTGGTGGAGCTCCAAAAGAGTTTTCTTATGGTAAAGAGGGTATTCGTAAAGAGTTGTTGTCAAGAAAAAAACTGGTTCTTGAGTACACAGGGAATAAAGACAAAGGGATGATTGTAATTATCAAACCAAGTAAAAAATCGAATTACCGCAACTTGGTTGATGTATTAGATGAGATGGCGATTGTTGACGTTCCTACGTATGCAATTGTTAATGAGTACACTCCTGAGGAACAAAAATTGTTAGAAGGTAAATAAGAATTTCTTATTACTCAATAACCTAATAACTAAGAAAAATGAAATTAGATATATTCACAAATCAATGGCTTGATATTGTTTTTGAAGGGAAAAATAAGGCTTACGGGGCTTACGATCTTAGAAAAACCAATAACAAAACCACGGTAAAGGCATTAATTTTTGGCGCAATTGTATTTGCTCTGATGGTAGGTGCACCGCTTATTATGAGCTTGTTGCCTGATTCTTCTAGTGATGATGATAGTTTAGATACTAAAATTGTAACGATGAAGTTACCTCCAAAGAAAGAACAGCCTAAAAAAGATCTTCCACCACCTCCACCACCTCCACCAAAAGTGGATCAAGTGAAATTTGTTAAGCCAGTTGTGGCAAAAGCAGATGAGGTAACTGAGGAACCACCAAAAATTACCGAAATTAAAGACAAAAAATTAGGTAATGAAACTATCAAAGGAGATCCAGATGCTCAATTAACAGTTGAACCTGTTGGGAATGGACCTGCTGCAGTAGTAGAAGAAGATAACACAGTATATAATACTGCTGGTATCGAAGTAAAACCTGATTTCCCTGGAGGAATGGAAAAATTCTATTCTTTTGTTGGTAAAAATTACCAAACACCAGAAGAAGAAGGTTTGAAAGGTAAAGTATATGTTACTTTCGTAGTAGAAAAAGATGGTTCGTTAACAGATATCAAAGTACTTAGAGACATTGGTTTTGGAACTGGAAAAGAAGCTATACGTGTATTAAACAAATGTCCAAGATGGACTCCTGGAGAGCAAAATGGTAAAAAAGTGAGAGTACTTTATTCTCTTCCTATTACTATCCAATCTGCAGAATAATGATCAAAAACTTTGTTAATAGTTTTCAGAAGAAATCGCTCAAAGGGCGATTTCTTCTCGTTATAGGAATTTTGTTTTTATTGTCTTATTTAGTTTTAGGATTATTAGTTATCTTTATGAAACATTTCCCTATTCAAATTCAATACAACTATAGAATTGCTTTTGGAGTACTTTTAATTGTGTATTCTTTTTTTAGGTTCGTAAGGATTATTAATGATAACAATGATTAAGTTATGAGAACTATTGCAAAATTATCGTGTTTATTTATTGTAGTTTTATTTGTTACAGCTTGTAATAAATCAAATACTGCTAATCAGGAAACTATTTTGAAAGGGAATGCCACCCTTTTAGTTGATGAGACATTAAAGCCAATCATGGAAGATCAGATAGAAATATTTGAGAGTCGTTATGAGGCTAAGATTAAATTGGATGCAAAATCTGAAAGTGAGGTTATTCAGTCATTGGTTAAAGACACTTCTAGTATGGCGGTGTTATCAAGAAAATTGAATGACGATGAAATGAAAGTTTTTGCTGCAAGAAAAATCATTCCTAAAATAACTCCTATTGCGATTGATGCAATTGCATTTATTTCAAATGGTCAATCTAAAGATACTTTAGTTGCATTGAACGATGTATTGGATTTCATGAAAGGAAAAACAGAAGGTAAAATTAAAGGATTGGTTTTTGACGACCCCAATTCAAGTACTGTTCGTTATATGAACAACTTGGCAGGTCTAAATTCGATTCCACAAAAAGGAGTATTTTCTTTTGGAACAAATAACGAAGTTATTAAATTTGTTTCTGAAAATGAAGGGATGATTGGTGTGGTTGGATTGAATTGGTTGTCACAACCTACTCCAGAAATGCAACACTATGTAGATAAGGTAAATCTTTTAAGTGTTAAAGGCCTTAAAGATTCAAATTACTATGCTCCAGATCAAAATAATATTGCGGAGGGGAAATATGCTTTGGCACGTGATTTGTACATTATCAATTGTCAAGGATTTTCTGGTTTAGGAATGGGTTTTGCTTCTTTTGTTGCAGGAGACATTGGACAACGAATTATTTTAAAATCGGGATTATTGCCGGTTAAAGTACCGCCAAGAAAATTGAATATAAGAAAAGAAATCACCAACGATAAAAAATAAATTAATTATAAAAATAAAGATGAATAAATTTAAAATTTTTGGATTAGTTCTTTTGACTTCAGTTTCTGTAAGTCATGCTCAAGATATCAATCAAGCAAAAAAGGCTATTGATGCCGAGAAATATGAAGAGGCTAAGTCTATTCTAAAATCAATCATACAGGCTAAGCCTTCAAATGGTATGGCTTCTTTTATTTTGGGTAATGTATATTTAACTCAAAGTCTTAAAGATTCAGCTAAAATTTCTTTTGATAAGGGATTAGCTGCTTCAGAAGCTGCCCGATTCAATAACATTGGATTAGGACAAATGGACTTGGATAGAAATGATACTATTGCTGCCAATGCTAAATTCATTTTGGCTACAAAAGACATGCGTAAAAAAGATTTTGAAGAGTATGTGTATGTAGCTAGAGCTTATATGAATGCTGAAAAACCTAATTATAAAGCAGCAGTTGCAGTTTTAAAACGTGCATTAGTAAATAATCCATTAGATGCTCAGGTGCAATTAGCTCTAGGTGATGCTTATTTTGGATTGAGTAATCAAAATGATGCCTACAAAGCCTACAGAGATGCGTTTCAAGCAGACAATACTTTATTAAGAGCTAAAATGCAATTAGGAGTATTATTGAAAGGTGCTAAGTCATACGATGAAGCTTCCAAAGCGTATAATGAAGTAATTGCAATCAATCCGAATTACGGACCAGTATATAGAGAATTAGCTGAAACCTATTATAAAATTGCGAGAAATAAGCCTTCAAAAGCAGCTGAAAATTTCAAAATTGCAATTGATTACTATCAAAAGTACATGGATTTAACGGACTATTCTATTCACTCAAGAATGCGTCGTGCAGACTTTTTGATTTTAGCTAAAGATTACAAAGCGTTAGAAGAAGAGGCTAATAAAATGATTGAATTAGATAAAGTAAATCCAAGAATATTTAGATATTTAGGATATGCTGCATACGAAAATGGCAATGTAGACAAAGCAATTCAGTCATTAGAGACATTTACTTCTAATCCGACAAATAAAATTATTGCGAAAGATTACCAAGTGTTAGGATTGGCTAAAATTAAAAAAGGAACTAGTGCTGATGGACTTTCTATTGACCCTATTGCTTTTGAAGCAGGTTTAGCTTCTATTAAAAAATCGATCGAAATGGAACCTTTAGCAGTAGAGGATTTGAATGAAGTAGGTAAAAAAATATTTGCTCAAAAATTATATAAAGAGGCTGCAGCCATCTTTGAATTTGGAGCGTCTAACCAAGATTCAAAAAATTATTTAGATGATAATTTGTACTTCGGATTGTCATTGTATTATGCTAATAATAAAAAAGATATTAAGCCAGATGCTTTAGGTCTTCAAAAAGCAGATGCTGCATTTGATAAAGTATTAGTAGCTTCTCCTGGATATTATGAAGCGTATTTGTTCAAAGCTCGTACGAATAGTTTATTAGATAATGATGCTAACACTATTAAATTTTACGAGGCTTATGTAGCTGCAGTTACCGCTAAAGGTCCTGAAGAAGTTGCTAAGCCAGCTGTTGCTAAAAAAATAGCAGAAAGTTACAACACAATTGGAGCAACTTATGCTAATACAGACAAAGCAAAAGCAATTGAGTATTTCAATAAAACTTTAGCTATTGATCCAACTAATGCTTATGCATTAAGCTCAATCAAGCAATTGAAATAAGGATTATTTCACAGTATAAAAAAAACCGACAATTAATTGTCGGTTTTTTTATGTCTAAATTTTACTCTTTTAAGGTTGAAAGAAGATAGGATAAGAATTTTCTAATTGACTATCTTTGCAACTTCAAAAGAAATTCATGTTATCAAAAGAAATACAATTAGAAGTTAATAAAGGAGCCATGTTGCCTTTGATGGAGGAATTTTATACCATTCAAGGTGAAGGATCACATACGGGAACAGCAGCTTATTTTATACGAATTGGCGGTTGTGATGTGGGTTGTCATTGGTGTGATGTGAAAGAGAGTTGGAATGCAGAACTACATCCTCCTACTAATGTGGATTTGATTGTTGCCAATGCAACTAAGTATGCTGATACTGTTGTAGTAACTGGAGGAGAACCGTTGACTTGGGATATGACTTTGTTAACCCAAAAATTAAAAGATAACAATGTGAAAGTTCATATTGAAACTTCAGGAGCTTATCCACTTTCAGGAACTTGGGATTGGATTTGTCTTTCGCCCAAAAAATATAAATTACCAACACAAACGGTATATGACAATGCCGATGAGTTAAAAGTAATCATTTATAACAAGCATGATTTTATTTTTGCAGAAGAACAAGCTGAAAAAGTAAATAAAAATGCTATACTTTTTCTTCAGCCAGAATGGAGCAAAAGAGAAGAGATGACACCAATGATAGTTGACTATGTCATGAAAAATCCAAAATGGCGTGTGTCATTACAAACGCATAAATATTTGAATATCCCATAAGTAGTAGTTTTTAATTTTTGTCGCTAAATAAATGAAATCGCAATTTCTTCTTGATCCAACTATTACGTTTTTAAATCACGGCTCATTTGGTGCTTGTCCTAAACCCATCTTTGAAGAATACCAACGATTTCAGTTGGAGTTGGAGACAGAACCTGTTTTGTTTATTCAAAAAAAAGCAGCAGGCTATTTAAAGACTGCTAGAGAAAAGCTGTCAGACTATATTGGGTGTAATTCCTTGGATGTGTTTTTTACTCCTAATCCTACCTTTGCTATTAATACCATTATGCGAAGTCTGGACCTACAAGAAGGTGACGAAATTTTATCGACCAATCATGAATATGGAGCAATGGATCGAATTTGGAGTTTTTATTCCAAAAAGTCAGGAGCTAAGTACATTCGGCAAAATATCACACTCCCAGTTACAAGTAAAGAACAGCTGTTAGACGAATTTTGGAAAGGGTACAATTCCAAAACAAAAATTATTTTTCTAAATCATATTTCAAGTTGTACGGCTCTAGTATTCCCTGTAAAGGAAATTTGCGATAGAGCAAGAGAGTTGGGTATAATTACTATTATCGATGGTGCGCATGTTCCTGGTCAAATGGATTTGAACATTGAGGATTTAAATCCAGATTTTTATACAGGTACATTGCATAAATGGATGTTGGCACCCAAAGGAAGCTCTTTTTTGTACGTAAAAAAAGCGTTTCAAAATACGCTTGACCCATTAATTGTGGGTTGGGGATATGAAAGTGTTTCTCCAGGAGAAAGCCAATTTTTAGATTATCAAGATTATCAAGGGACTAGAGATATTTCTTCTTTTTTGACTACACCAAAAGTGATTGAATTTTTAGAGAAAAACAATTGGAAATCAATTGCAAAACAATCTAAAGCTATTGTTTTAGGGAATTACCAACGTTTTTGTGATTTGCTTCATACACAACCGCTTTGTCCAATTTCGGAAGAATTTTTAGTCCAAATGGCAAGTATTCCTGTTAAAACAACCAATCCAATTGGATTAAAGGAGTTGTTGTTTACTAAATACAAAATTGAAATTCCAGTGATGTCTTTGAATGGTAATTTTTATTTAAGATATTCCATCAACGGCTATAATTCACAGGAAGATTTAGATGTATTGTACGCTGCTTTACAAGATATTCTTGCTACAACAGATTTAATTCAAGAATAAATTTACCAACCTTTTCGTTTTTTTAACTCTGTAATATGCGTCAGATGGTGTAATCCATGCCACGCATACGTGCCAATAATAGCTTTGATTTGAAAAGAGGCATTGTGTTCGGGATGAATGAACGATTTTTCCAAATCCGATTCAGACAAACTATTCATTAAATAAGCCAAACGAAAATGTAATCCTTCTAATAAAGCTAGAGTGGGTTCGATTGGCATTTTTGAATTATCATTCATTTCACCCCAACGGTCTTCATAATAAAATTTTATAGTTGGAGTGTCTTCTGTTAATGTCCATTTGAGTCGGATGAAACAGTTCATATGACTATCGGCGCAATGGTGAATCACTTGGCGAATAGTCCATCCGCCATCCCTATAAGGTGTGTCTAGCTGTTCATCACTCAGTTGTGACACTTCTTTTTTTAATAAGGCTGGGAACTGTGCGATTTCTTCAATACGTTCAGATAAATATTTCGATGTGTAAACTTCTGGAGCGGTAAATTTTCCAATTGGGTAACGTAAATTATCTTCCATTTTTTGTGTTTTATGAATGGTTAAATTGAAAGTTGTGCTAGATAGTCAAAATGGTCGCCTTCAAGCAGGAGTTGGCATTGTAGGCCATTGGCTAAAGCTGCGTTTTGAAGCGTATTGTAGTCCATATAGAGCCACGGAAAAGGAGCCTCCATTTCATTCTTATAACGAAGGTTAAAAGTTAATTCACCGTAATAAGTATCACTTGGAATCCATTTCCCTCCATCTTCGTCTTCGTCAAACATATAAATAATGTCAGAGGAATCAATTAAAATTTGTCCGTTTGGATTCAGCAAACTTTTTAATTTTTTAAGGTAGCGCGTGGTTTTGTCCAATGTTTCAAAGATACCTGTGCCATTCATTAATAAAAGTATCGTATCGTATTTTTCATTGTCTAAGTCTAATACATCAATGGCTTGGACATTTCTTAATCCACGAAGGGAACACGCTTCGATAGCATTTCTGGAAATATCAATAGAATGAACATCAATATTGCGTTCGTTTTGCAAATACAAACTATGGCTACCAGCCCCACAACCCACATCTAAAGTTCTACCTTTAGTTAGTTGTAAAGCCTTTTGTTCAATTGTCGGCATTTCGCCAAAGCTTCGAAATAAATACCCTACTTCCATCTCATCTTCTTCTGAAATAGAAGTCGAAGTAATAATATTCTCAGGGTTATTGTGAGTTTGGTAATCAAGAATGGCTTTTCCAAAAAGGTCTTTCATAATGTCATTGCGAGGAACGAAGCAATCTTTCCTCTTTTTATAGTTTATAGTTTCAAGTTGTTTAACTTTGCATTAGAAATTCAATATGATGTTAAAGCCAAATTTAAATGAACTCGGGAAACTTGCCAAAGATAAGCATATCGAAAATAAAAAGTATTTTGATAAGCTGAAAAAGAAAGCGCCTAAGAATTTAGATTATGCGATGCAAGAATTGCATGATGCTGAATTTAAAAAAACGGATTGCTTGACCTGTGCCAATTGTTGTAAAACCACTGGGCCTTTGTTTACATCTGCTGATATTGAACGAATCGCGAAGCATTTAAGACAAAAACCACAACAATTTATTGAGCAATATCTTCGTATTGATGAAGATAATGACTATGTGTTGCAATCCGTGCCGTGTACTTTTTTGGATAGTGACAATACCTGTTTTATTTATGAGGTGCGACCAAAAGCCTGTCGCGAATTCCCGCATACCGACCGAAAAAAGTTTCAGCAAATATCTAATTTGACTTTAAAGAACATTCCTATTTGTCCCGCAGTCTATAATATAGTCGAAGAGATGAAAAAGAAATTACCGCTTTAATAGATCAAATATTTCTTTCGTGTTTCTTTAAATTGCTCTAAACCGAGTCTCCAGCTTTTTTTGATTTTTCGTTCTGAAAGACCTTCTTCTATTTGTTGTTGTAGGACTTTGGTGCCTGCTAATTTGGTGAAAAACGGAATGAAAAATTTCGTTTTGTCTTCAGTGCTATTGTAGGCTTTTAATAGCCATTTCAATTCAATTTGGTTAACCGTTTCAATTGAAGATAAATCTTCTCCATAGCAAATTTTACCCTTATGCATTGGTTCTTTGGCGCCAATATTGGGTTCTGGAGTGAAACTAAATCCACTTTGGGGTAAAAATGGTGAGCCATAAATCTGAAATTGCTTTTCGGTTCCTCTACCCACACTTACATTAGTCCCTTCAAAAAAGCACAAGCTGGCATACAAATTAATGGCTTGGTCGTTAGGAAGATTGGGCGACGGTTTTTCTGATAGATGATAGGAAGCATTTCGATCATAATTCAAACATGGAATTACTTTAAGAGCGCATTGGACTTCATTTTTGAGCCATTTTTCGCCATTAATCATTTGAGCATATTCTCCAATAGTCATTCCATATAGTACAGGAACAGGATGCATCCCTACAAAACTGGTGAATTCTTTTTCTAGAATTGGGCCGTCAATGATAAATCCGTTCGGATTGGGTCTGTCCAAAACAATAAGTTGAATGTTGTTTTCAGCACAAGCTTCCATTACATAATGTAGGGTAGAGATATAAGTGTAAAAACGCGCACCCACATCTTGAATATCAAATACCAGAATATCTATTCCTTCTAATTGTTCTGTTTTTGGTTTTTTATTGTCACCATATAGTGAGATAATAGGCAGCCCCGTTCTAGTATCTTTCCCGTCGATAATCAATTCGCCAGCATCGGCAGTACCTCGAAAGCCATGCTCTGGAGCAAATATTTTTAGCACATTGATTTGATTGGCAACTAAAAAATCAACTAAATGAGTTCTATTAGTCAATATTCCAGTTTGATTACTTACTACACCCACTTTTTTATCTTTTAAAAGCGTGAGGTAACTTTCGTAGTTGTCAGCTCCTGTTTTAAAATCGATAGGTTGGGAAGGTCTACTATGCTTTTGAATTGTGGTAGCGGCAGGATGTTGATTGGTATTAGTTGTCTGTAGATTTCTGTTTACTGAACAAGAAACCATAATAAGCAGAATACCAATAGGGAGTACTATTTTTTTAATTGTGACCGTCATTGCCAAGTAAATAAAGTTAAAGCCAATTAGTGTAATTCGTGTTTTAGCTGTATTTTTGGCTCAAGTAAATACCAAGTCCACTTGAATTTAGAATATTTCATAGCCAAAAGATTGATTACTGCTAAAGATTATAAAAGTAGTATATCTGCGCCAATAATAAAAATTGCCATTGCGGCTATTGCAATAGGAATGGTAATGATGATTGTTTCGGTGGCAACAGGAATTGGTTTACAGCAAAAGATTCGCGAAAAAGTATCGGCTTTCAATGGTCATATCATTATTTCAAATTATGACAACAATCAATCGGAGGCAACCTTAATCCCGATTTCTAAAAACCAAAAGTTTTATCCTAAGTTCAACTCGGTTTCAGGAATTAATCATATTCAAGCCATTGCAACCAAAGCAGGAATTATTCGTACCGAAAAAGCCTTCGAAGGAATTATCTTTAAGGGAGTGGGTACAGATTATCAATGGGATAATCTAAAAGAATATTTAATTGCTGGGCAATTACCCAATCTGTCGAGTCAATTGAACAATGAAGTTGTTATTTCTCAATTTTTAGCGGATAGATTACAGCTTAAAGTCGGGGATTTGTTTAATACATTTTTTATTAAAGAGAATCAAAACCAACTCCCAAATATTCGAAGATTCAAAATCACTGGAATTTTCAATTCAGGGTTTCAAGAGTTTGACGCTACTTATATAATAGGAGATATCCGTCACATTCAGCGAATCAACAAATGGACACCAAACGAAATCGGGGCATTTGAAATTTTTGTACAAGATTTCAACGACATTCAAAAAGTAGGGGAAGAAGTCTATCGCCAAACGCCGTCCAATTTAGATTCTAAAACAATAATCGAAAAATACAGTTACATATTTGATTGGCTCCAACTATTTGATTTCAATATTGTAGTCATTTTAGGAGTGATGATTTTAGTAGCTACAATTAATATGGTAGTAGCTTTATTGGTGCTTATTTTGGAACGTACCCAAATGATAGGGATTCTAAAAGCACTTGGGGCAAACAATTGGTCCGTTCGAAAAATATTCTTGTACAATGCCTTTTATTTAATTCTTCGCGGTTTACTTTGGGGTAATTGCATCGGAATAGGAGTGTTGCTTGTTCAAAAATACTTTGGTGTAATCCAACTCAATCCAGAAAATTATTATGTGAACCAAGCACCGGTTTATTTTAATTTGGGCTATATCTTGGCGCTAAATCTATTGACAGTAGGCGTGTGTTTCTTGGTATTATTGATCCCTTCGTATATCATTACTAAAATTTCTCCCATCAAAGCCATTCGTTACGAATAAATTATTCGGGCGTTACCTTATTGCTTCGTGGCCTCGCAAAGCCAGGTCGGGCTATCCGCTGTATCTTTTTAAAAGGTGACTTCGAGGCCTCAATCCCCTTTTAAAAAGGATGTCGCTACTATCCCTAACGCGGGTACAACTTTAATAACAATTTCAAAATTCAAAATTCAACATTCGTTGTTCAACATTCACTCTTCTTTATGTTCCTTAATTTCTTAATGGTTCAAAAATCTTACATTCCCTTATATTCCTTATATGGTTCAAAAACCTTATATTCTCTTATGTTCTTTATATGGTTT
>ERZ650310.526-NODE-526-length-11348-cov-5.730452_pt1 | contig 11348 bp, 16 predicted proteins | sample MGYA00376246_ERZ650310 | MGnify/ENA primary metagenome ERZ650310 (study PRJEB26733, sample SAMN07839286) | wastewater metagenome | biome: small river; feature: stream; material: water | place: USA: North Carolina | collected 2016-03-01 ...
GTGCGAATATTAATCTTACCGATTGTGATTTTATTAATCCCAATGGATCATTGGCATCTACATCTGGTCAAACAGGTATTGTTGCGTATGGTACAACACCATCTGCTACAGTAGTTGATGCAGTTGCTGTTAACGGAACGACAATCAAGTTAGCAGTAGTACCTTGTGATATTTTCCCAGGATTGGGATTTTATGATGCATCAGGTAATCAGTTTGTTTTTGCAAATAGTGGAAAACAAGGTGATACTAATTACACTTTAGAAATTTTTCCTGCTAGTGCAATTATTGCATCTGGTGCAACAATTACAATTGAGTATGGTGCAAAAGGATTAAACATAAGTGATTGTTCATTCCAAGGCTATTATCGGAACGTTTTTACAAGTGGTGTTTCTGGAACTGTTCCAAAAAATGTATCAGTGTCGAATTGTAATTTTTTCAGTTCTGGAACTTCTCATGTGTATTTAGATGACACAAGGGATGTGGTTGTATCGGGATGTTATTTCGCCAAAGGTAATGCTTTAGTATCATCATCTGGTGCTGACATTAACATTAGAGCAGCAACTACTGGTGCAATTATTTCGGATAATGTATTTAATCCAAGTTTTGATACAAAATCTATTTACAACATTTATATTCTTGGCACAGCATCTGGTGCTATTGTAAGCAACAATGATTTTTACGCGCACAATACAGATACTGCAACATTCCCAACTGCCAGTTCTGTTTACTTAAATGCTTCTGGTAAAACAGGTGAAGCAGATTATTTAATCACAAGTAATTTTTTTGGACCGTTGGTTGTAAACCAAGTGCTTCCTGTTACTAGTAGACGATCAACCACAATTGGCTCGAATCGTGTTGGATATGCTAGCGCTGCTCCAACTGGAGGTATTTGGCGTCAAGGTGACGTAGTATTTAATACGGGCGCAACATCTGCTGGATACGCTGGTTGGATTTGTACAGTTGCTGGTTCTCCAGGTACTTGGAAAACTTTTGGATTGATTAGCTAATGGACAATGTAGAAATTATTTCTATTAACGACAATACGATTACTGTAATTTGTTTAATTACAGGTCACTTGTTTAAATATCAACTAACCAAGGTTTAACTATGGCTTCCAGATTTTGGGTTGGTGGTACAGGTACATGGAACGCATCTAGTACAGCAAATTGGTCAGCTACGTCAGGTGGTGCTTCCGGGGCATCAGCTCCAACAACATCCGATGCTGTGACATTTGATTCAAATTCAGGAACTGGTACTGTAACTACGGCTACTGGATCAATTTGTAGCACTTCCACAATAAACAGTGCAAATATTTCTCTTGTTTTTGGTGGAAATCATACACAGTCCGGGTCAATGACTTTGACAATCGGATCAGTTTCTTTGGCAAGTTACTCAGTAACGTGTACAGCTTTTTCGTCTTCAAATTCAAATACACGTTTGTTAAACTTTGGTACTGGTAAAATTGTATTGTCTGGTTCAAATGCAACAGTGTTTAACACCGGGACATTTACTGGAATGACGATAAGTGGTTCAAGAACTGTAGAGTTATCGTATTCGGGTGCAGTAGGGACACGTACCATCACCACAGCATCGATTGCGGCAGGAAATACTGAAGCAATGGTTGTAAGTTTTTACATACTGAGCGGTACAGATATCGTAAACATATCGAGTGGTAGAGCATACGGAACAATTGACTTTACGGGATTTGCTGGTTCATTTACAAGCAATTCCATGAGTGTCTATGGAAACTTTAGTATTTCGTCTGGAATGACAACTGTTGCGTCCACTGGTGCATTGGGATTTGTTGCTACATCTGGTACTAAAACAATCACGACTAATGGCAAAACAATAGATCAACCTATTGCATTTAATGGCATTGGTGGAACATTTGCATGTTCAGACGCTTTAACACAAGGCTCAACACGCGCTTTTACAATTACAAACGGTACAGTGCAACTTAAAGCTGGTGTAACTAGCACAGTCGGATTGTTTGCTACCAGTGGTAGCAATCAAAAATACTTGCAATCTACATTGGCCGGATCGCAAGCCACACTATCACAAGCAACCGGAACAGTTGATAGCTCCTACTTAACCATCCAAGACATTAATGCCACGGGTGGTGCTACATGGAACGCTTTTGTTGATCAAAACAACATCGACGCAGGCAATGTCGATGGTTGGAATTTTGGAATTTCACCTGTGATTGGTGGAAGCGAATATACTTATCAGCTACGGTCCTTCACGCAACCACGGAGATTTTGAAATGACAATGAACATTAAAGCGGTAACCACTTGTTTCGGTTATCAGCAACTTACAGTTGACTCGTCCAAGGGTCTGACAGTGCCTGTTACAGCCCCCGATGGCTTGAATGCCAAGCCTGTATTTGCTTTGATTATTGCCGAAGGCGCACCAGTACGTTGGCGCGATGACGGCACAGCACCAACAGCTTCAGTGGGTATGCCACTTGCAATTGGTGTGCCATTACAATACGACGGTGATTTGAATAAAATCCGTTTTATTCAGCAATCCGCTACGGGTATCATTAATATCTCGTATTACAGTTAACCAAAACCGTACTGGTGCGTTCACCAGGGAATCGTAGGATTCAAAAATGTCAGAAGAAGTATTAGCGGAGTCACTACCCGTGCCAGAACAGGAAGCAACGGCTGCACCTGAAACTGAAGTTCAATCGCCGGAAATCGCTGAGACACAGCCTGCCAAGACATTCTCGCAAGAGGAACTTGACGCTGCTATCGGCAAACGCCTCGCAAGAGAGCAACGTAAGTGGGAACGAGAGCAAGCGCAGCGCCAGTCTGAACAACAGACGCTGAGAGCCGCACCAACTGCCACCGCTGACCAGTTTGAAAGCCCTGAAGCCTATGCAGACGCATTGGCATACCAGAAAGCTGAAGAACTGATCGCCAAGCGTGAAGCAGCCAAGCAGCAATCGCAAGTTCTTGAGAGCTACCATGATCTTGAGGAAGAAGCCCGGAATAAGTATGACGACTTTGAACAAGTCGCCTACAACCCGAAACTTCCAGTCACGAACGTGATGGCTGAAACGATCCAGTCTTCGGAGATTGGTGCTGAGTTAGCGTACTACCTCGGCTCTAACCCTAAAGAAGCGGAACGTATCTCGCGCATGACGCCCTTGGGCCAGGCAAAAGAGATTGGGAAAATTGAGGCCAAATTGGTTTCAGCGCCCCCGGTCAAAAAGACAACATCTGCGCCAGCGCCGATTTCGCCAGTAACCGCACGATCCACTGGATCGCCAGCTTTTGACACTACAGATCCCAGGTCTACCAAGACCATGACGGACTCGCAGTGGATTGAAGCTGAACGTGCGCGACAGCGGAAAAAGTGGGAAGCTCAGAACCGCTAACCTCAAAGGACTTTTATGTCAAACAGCATTCTTACGATTGATATGATCACCCGCAAGGCTCTCGAAATCCTCGAGAACAACCTTGTATTGACCCGTAACGTGAACCGTCAGTACGACGACAGCTTCGCTGTTGAAGGTGCCAAGATTGGTTCCACATTGCGTATCCGTTTACCTGACCGCGCTCTGGTAACTGACGGTGCCGCCCTGCAAGTTCAGGACGACAACGAACAGTTCACCACTTTGTCTGTGGCCAACCAAAAGCACATTGGTGTCAACTTCACATCTGCTGAATTGACCATGCAATTGGATGACTTTGCAGAACGTGTGCTCAAGCCTCGTATCAGCCAATTGGCCTCCAGCATTGATGCTGATGTTGCCAACGCATACAAGACTATCGGTAACTCTGTCGGCACCCCTGGCACCACTCCTGCCACTTCTTTGGTGCTGTTGCAAGCCCAGCAGAAGTTGAACGAAGCTGCCGCTGTGATGAACCCCCGTTATGCCACTGTCAACCCAGCCGCCAACGCTGGTTTGGTCGAAGGCATGAAGGGTCTGTTTAACCCCACAGACACTGTCAGCAAGCAGTTCAAAAACGGCATGATGGGCACTGGCGTGTTGGGCTTTGATGAGATCAACATGTCTCAGTCAATCAAGGTTCACACCACCGGTTCGCGTGACGCTTCTGCATCCACCTTGGTTAAAACTCCAGGCGTGACCAGCGAAGGCGCTTCCACGATCCTGTTGGAACAAGGTTCTGTGACAACCACAATCAAAGCTGGTGACGTGTTCACTATCGCTGATTCGTACGCTGTCAACCCACAGACTCGTGAATCCACTGGTTCGTTGTTCCAGTTCGTTGCTTTGGCTGATGCCACTGCCGTGTCTGGCACTTGGACTGTGACCGTTGCACCCATGTACTCCGCTGCTCACGCACTGGCTACCATGACTGCTCTGCCTGTTACCGGCAAGACTGTGACCTTCTTGGGTGCAGCTTCCAGCCAGTACGCTCAGAACCTGGTCTACCACAAGGATGCCATCACGTTCGCCACTGCTGACCTGTTGCTGCCACAAGGCGTTGACATGGCTGCTCGTGCCGTTCACAACGGTATCAGCTTGCGTGTTGTTCGTCAGTACGACATCAACAACGACCGTCTGCCTTGCCGTATTGACGTTTTGTACGGCTACAGCACAATCCGTCCTCAGATGGCTTGCCGTCTGTGGGGCTAAACCTTAATGCCTCCTCGGGGGCGTTAACTTAACTTTTTTCAAAGGAAACTATCATGGCACTCCCTAATGGCGGCGGCGGTTACCAACTCGGTGACGGCAACCTCAACGAAACTACCCTGGGCTATCAGCCTGCACCTTCAACTTACACAGCTAACGCAGGCGTTGTCCTGTCTGTGGCTGAGTTGGAAGGCGGTCTGGTTGTATATACACAAACCAACGCTAACAACTTGCAGCTTCCGCTGGTGGCTGGCGTGGGTGGTGTGGATGCTGAAATCAGCAGCGCCAAAGTCGGCAGCACTTTTGACTTTTTCGTTATCTCCACCAGCACTGGTGTGGCTACCGTGACCGTCAACACTGGTTGGACTTTGGTCGGTTCGGGTGCAACTCCCGCATCTGGTGTTGGGGCTCATTTCCGTGCTCGTAAGACTGCGGATGGCGCTTGGACTTTGTACCGGATTGCCTAAACCCAAACGGGGGCCTCGGCCCCTGTGTTCAAAGGAAAATTATGCCTAATACCAAATCTATTGGCGTTGCTTATGAAGATCAGCAACTCGATGGCGCAATCATGGGTAAACTGGGCGGCACCGCAGGTTTCTACGGCACCACCCCAGTTGTCCAAGCTGCTGCTATTACAGCCGTCACCAATACCGCTACAGGTACTGAACTGGCGACTGCCATCAACGCACTTCGCGTTGCACTGAAAAACATCGGCATCACTGCCTAATGTATCGGGGGCTTCGGCCCCCTTTCTCAATATGCACATCTATCTCAAGCACTCCATTCACGGCACCAAAGTTGCAATTTCTGACATGGAAGCAAGCGCAGATGAGAAAAATGGCTGGGTGCGCTACAATCCAGAAACGCCTTCGGCTTCCGAAGAAGCGGCTCCCGTCAACACACTCGGGCTAAAACGCAAATACACCCGTAAAGGTGAAACCGAAGGAGTCTAAGCATGGCAACGTACACCGCTGGCGATCAAATCAACCGGGCATTTCGATTGCTTGGCATTCTTGCTGAAGGTGAAACGCCATCTGCTTCAATGTCCCAAGATGCCATCATGGCACTCAATCAAATGATTGAGTCATGGAACACTGAGCGACTGATGATCTTCAACACCATCGACCAAGTTTTTACTTGGCCCGCTGGTGAGATCCAACGACATCTTGGCCCGAATGGTGCCAGCCTTGGCGGGTTTGATGGCGTTCGCCCCATCTTGCTGGATGATTCCACTTATTACCGTGATCCCGGCACAAACGTGTCATTTGGGATCAAGTTCATCAACCAGCAGCAATATGACGGTATCGCGGTTAAAACCGTGACCTCCACATACCCCCAGGTCATGTGGATCAACATGGAATATCCGAGCATCCAGATGACCGTGTATCCACGCCCCACTCGAGATTTGGAATGGCACTTCATCAGTGTGCAAGAACTGGATCAACCCGCAACACTGTCCACAAATTTACTTTTCCCACCAGGTTACCTGCGTGCGTTCACGTACAACTTGGCGATGGAAATCGCGCCTGAATTTGGCGTGGAGCCAAGCCAGCAAGTTTCGCGCATTGCCATGACAAGCAAGCGTGACCTCAAGCGGATCAACAATCCTGACGATGTGATGTCGATGCCATATTCACTCGTGGCAACCCGTCAACGGTTTAACATCTACGCCGGTAACTATTGATCATGAAATCGCCGATCCTTGGTTCAGCTTATGTTGCACGCAGCGTCAACGCTGCAGACAACCGCATGGTCAATTTGTTTCCCGAGATCTTACCGGAGGCGGGCAAATCTGCCGCCTACCTGCAACGTGCTCCCGGCTTGCGCCTGCTGACCACGGTCGGCACTGGCCCCATTCGTGGTATCTCTTCGTTCAACGGCAATCTATACGTTGTGTCAGGTCAACAGTTGATCAAGTTGAATTCTAGCTACACCGCCACAGTGATTGGCAATGTGTCTGGAACGACTGATCCTGTTTCAATGGCCAACAACGGCATTCAATTGTTCGTGGCCTGCAATGGCCCCAGTTACGTCTACAACTCAAACACATCGGTATTTGGTGCCATCACTGACCCCGACTTTCCCGGTGCGCTCACAGTGTCTTACCTGGATGGCTATTTTGTGTTCATTGAACCCAATAGTCAGCGCGTTTGGGTCACAGCGCTTAACGATCCTACTTCCATTGACCCATTGGACTTTGCCAGCGCTGAAGCTGATCCTGACGGCTTAATCTCTTCCATCGTCAATCATTCCGAGGTGTGGTTATTTGGTACCAACTCAGTTGAGGTTTGGTACGATTCGGGTAATGCTGATTTTCCATTGCAGCGCATTCAAGGTGCGTTTAATGAAATTGGGTGTGCTGCCACATTTTCAGTTGCAAAATTAGACAATGGTCTGTTTTGGCTTGGTCAAGACGCTCGGGGCACTGGTATGGTGTACCGCGCCAATGGCTACTCGGGTGTGCGCATCAGCACCCATGCTGTCGAATGGCAGATCCAGCAGTACGACACAATCTCGGACGCCACCGCCTACACCTACCAGCAAGACGGCCACAGTTTTTATGTGCTGAACTTCCCATCAGCCAATACCACATGGGTTTACGATGTGGCAACTCAAACATGGCATGAGCGTGCAGGCTGGATCAATGGCAAGTTCACTCGCCATCGTGCCGATTGTCAAACATTTTTTAACAACAATGTCACGGTGGGTGATTACCAAAACGGTAATATTTATTCATTTGATCTTGATGTATACACTGACCATGATCGAGTGCAAAAATGGCTTCGGTCATGGAGAGCATTAGACACAGGCCAGAACACTCTTAAGCGTACAGCACATCACAGTTTGCAGCTCGACTGTGAGTCAGGTGTTGGTCTTGAGAATGGTCAAGGTAGTGACCCACAGGTCATGCTGCGTTGGTCTGATGATGGCGGTCACACATGGTCGCGTGAGCAGTGGGCCAGTATGGGCAAAATTGGTCAATATTACCGCCGAGTGTTTTGGCGGCGTTTAGGCATGACCCTCAAGTTGCGTGACCGGGTGTATGAGGTATCTGGCACTGACCCTGTGAAAATTGCAATCATGGGTGCTGAATTAATTGTGAGTGGCACCAATGCTTGACAATCAAAACATTCAGATCCCAGCATCGCGTGTGCCTGTTACAAGCGCAACAGATGAATTAATGGAACGTCCGTGGTATAGATTCTTTAGTAATTTTTATTACTACTTTATAAATTTACCATTTGGGGCATTTTATTGCAAAACAAACCAATCGGCATTGGCAAATACGCCTACAGCAATTGTGTTTGACAGCCACAACACTCTTCGTAACACTTCAATTGGTACACCGGCTTCACGGATTGTATTTTCTGCCGATGGGATAACAACTGTCACATTTAGTCTTCAGTTTACAAACACTGACGCTACAGAGGATGATGTGTATGTTTGGTTGCGTAAAAATGGTGTAGATGTGCCAGATACGGCCAGTTCAACCAGTGTGCCCAAAAAACATGGATCAACTAATGGCGCTGCAATCATGACTGTAAATTTCCATGAAAACTACAGTGCAGGAGATTATCTTGAGGTATATTGGCTGACAGTCACTGGCACCTCAAGTATCACAACGATTCCAGCCACAATATCGCCAGCCAAGCCAGCCTCACCTGGTGCGGTGCTTACTGTCAGCCAGATCATTTAGGATTGAAACATGGCATATAACATTTCAGCATTCGCCGGAGCAGGCGCACAATTTCTCACTGACAACGGTGATCCGTTGACCGGTGGTTTATTGTATGTGTACACAGCAGGCACCACAACTCCCGCAACTACATGGACATCGAATTCTGGTTCTGTGGCCAACACCAATCCGATTGTTCTGGATGCAGCAGGCCGCACGCCTGCTGAAATCTGGGTTAATAGTGGTGTCACTTACAAGTTCATCTTGAAAACTTCTGCCGGTGTTTTGGTGGGCACCTATGACAATATTCCCGCCATCGATGATCCGACAGTCTTCAACAACCTGATCACTGTCACCGGCACCAACACGCTAATTGGCACTGCTGTACCTCCATATACATCCTATTTGTCAGGGATGACGATCAGCTTTGTGCCGGTCGCAACAAATACCGGCGCGGTGACCATTGACATTGACGGTCTTGGTGCCAAGAACATTTATTACGACAACGCAACATCTTTGGCAGCAAATGCCATCATTGCTGGAAAAATCGTTTCGCTTGAATACGATGGCACCCGGTTTCAGATGACTAACTCCGTAACGACTAGTCAGATTGCTGATGGCTCAATTACAACCGCCAAACTCGCAAACAACGCTGTCACCACGGTCAAGATTGCAGATGCCAACGTCACCACGGTCAAGATTGCAGATGCCAACGTCACCACGGTCAAGATTGCAGACGCCAACGTGACGACTGCCAAGATTGGTGATGCTGCTGTAACTGCCGCCAAATTGGACAGCGCATCGCCAGGTACGGCACCTATTTATGCCGCACGGGCGTGGGTTAACTTTAATGGAACAGGTACGGTAGCTTCTCGTGCCAGCGGTAATGTGTCTAGCATCACGGATAATGGTACGGGTGACTACACTGTGAACTTCACAACTGCAATGTCAGATGCAAATTATGCAGTGGCTGTTCAAGCAAAAATATTAGACGTATTTACCAGACTGGATTTGATTACAGTGGATAACCGAACGGCTGCATCGGCGCAGATAAAAACATTTGTTGCGGCAACAACAACAAGCACAACTTTGACTGCGTATGACCCTACAACCGTTGATCTTGTAGTTTTCCGCTAATCCATTTTGTTAATTTTCAAAGGAACCAAAATGAACCAACGAATCATTTATCCTACGGCTGAAAATGGTGTGGCAATCATCATTCCATCAAGTGACTGCGGATTGACGATTGACGAAATTGCAATTAAAGATGTGCCAGCAGATAGGCCATTTAAAATTGTCGATGTATCAGAGATACCCTTTGATCGTATATTTCGCGCAGCATGGGAGTACACAGCATGATTACCGTTAATCTTGAAAAAGCCAGAACCATCGTGCATGACATTCGCCGTGCCAAACGAACAGTTGAGTTTTACCCTCTGGACATCAAAGCCACCATTCCCAGTGAAGCAGTGGCCGCTGAAGCTGCACGCCAAGCTATTCGCAACAAGTACGCCGTGATTCAGTCCGACATTGATTCAGCGTCCGATGTGTCCGAGCTCACTTTAATTGCCCAGAGTCTGTGATGCAAATCACTTACGGCAAGGGGTTTGATGTTGCAGTTCCGCAATTAATGCGTCAAAAAGTTGATGCACTTCAAGCCGAACTGCTTAAGCTGCCCCAATACGAACCCGACACAAAGCATTATTTTCATGGAGGCATGTATTGCCGTGAAGTATTTCGTCATGCTGGTGTGCTGGTCGTGGGCAAAGTTCACAAGAAAGAGCATTTCTACTTGATCGTGTCAGGCGTTGTCGCTATTACTGACGGTGAAGGAAATGTTGAAGAAGTCACTGGGCCGCACATGTTCATGAGCAAGCCGGGAACCAAACGGGCAGTCTATGCCGTTACTGATGCTCTATGCATGACATTCCACGCAATCGGGGTCATCACCGTTGAAGAGGCCGAGGCCGAGCTAGTTGAGGAAGAAGCCGACTGCGGGTATGATCCAGGTAATCTTATCAAAAACCAACCATTTGAGGTGCTGCCATGACATTTTGGGTAGCTGGTGCCGTTGTCGCTAGTTCGGCAATTGGTGCATCCGCAGCAGGTAGCGCAGCAAGAGCACAAGCTGGCGCAGCAAACAAATCTGCTGAACTTTCACAACAACAGTACGAGCAAACCCGTGCTGATCAAGCCCCTTGGCGTGCCGCTGGGGAGCAGGCGCTTAACAAACTTATTCCTTTGTCGGACTACACCAAGTTCGGCATGGATCAGTTTCAAGCAGACCCTGGATATGCATTTCGTTTATCTGAGGGGCAAAAAGCACTGGATCGCAGTGCGGCGGCTCGTGGTGGCTTGATTTCCGGTGGCGCTCTTAAAGCAGCCTCCCGGTTTGGTCAAGAGTCAGGTTCGCAGGAATATCAGAATGCGTTTAATCGGTATCAGACTGAACGTGCTGCCCAATTAAACCCATTGCAAACACTGGCGGGAATTGGTCAATCAGCAACCAACTTTACAGGTCAAGCTGGTCAAAATTATGCCAACACCGCAGGCGCAGCTTATGGTGCCGCAGGTCAAGCCACAGCATCTGGATACATGGGGCAAGCAAATGCCATATCTGGTGGCGTTGGTTCTTACATGAATTACAACAGCGGTAATAATTTGATTAATGCACTAAATCAAAATCGCGGTGGTGGTGGCAGTGTTGGAATGAGCGAACCGTATTCAGGCTATAACGCCGACATTGGAATTCGATAAGGATTAATCATGGCACTCGTTGACCCAAACATTGCGATGGGCTATCGCGGAATCGAGGTTCCAAACCAATTGGCACAGTATGGCCAGTTATCTCAGATTCAAAATGCGCAGAACCAAAACTTGCTGGCTCAATACCAACTGGGTGCTGCCAAGCGCGGTGAAGAGACACAGAACGTGCTGGCACAAGCGTACTCGCAAGCTGTTAATCCAGAAACCGGCACGATTGATTACAGCAAACTGACACGCCTTGTGGCAGCTGGCGGTGGAGATCGGAAGAGCGTCGTGTAGGGAAAGAGTGTCTTCGCCTG
>ERZ650310.527-NODE-527-length-11328-cov-5.808924_pt1 | contig 11328 bp, 11 predicted proteins | sample MGYA00376246_ERZ650310 | MGnify/ENA primary metagenome ERZ650310 (study PRJEB26733, sample SAMN07839286) | wastewater metagenome | biome: small river; feature: stream; material: water | place: USA: North Carolina | collected 2016-03-01 ...
TTCCCTACACGACGCTCTTCCGATCTGTTAAAGTTCAATACGCCCGCGAATTTAACTTTGTCTTGGCCGAACTTCGCATAGAACTTAACCGGCTTTTAAATCGCGTCAAATATAAGACTTTGGACGGTTTGACAAAAGCCGAATTGAATAGGCTTGTTTTGTCGTTGCGCGAATCGCAATCGCGTATTTATTCCAAATACACGCAACAGCTTATCAAACAGCTTAAAGACTTTATGGCCGTTAATTTAGAAATGAATCGACGGGCTTATTCTTTGGCACATGCTGAAATGAACATGGAAGACGGCGAAATGAACATGGAAGACGGCGAAACTACGCCGAAGGTTCCAACGGATGCGCAGGCAATTGAATACATCAAACAGCAAAACGAATCGTCGAATACCATTCCGCTGTTCGGCATTGCTTCGGTTACTGGAAACAATGACCGGCTTTGGTCTGCCGTTACGAATGCGCCGATTCCTGCAAACGGCTTGTATCTTTTGCCGTTTGTCAAGACCTTTGCAACGTCGGCACAAGCTGGCGTCGAAAACACAATTCGCAAGGCTTGGTCGAATGGTTGGACATTGCAAGAAACAATCGCCGAACTAACCGGCGAAGATGCGAAGCAAGGTACGTCGTCGCAGTTGCAGCGCGTCGGCGTTCAAGCTGGCGCAGTTTTGGCAACGGCTGTTCAACACGTTTCGGCAATTGTCGGCGCTGGCGTAGTTTCGGCCCTTTTCGGTTGGTATATGTGGCATTCGGTAATGGATAGTCGAACGACCGAAATTTGTTCAAGTCGCAACCATAGACGATACCGATACGGGGCCGGGCCAATTCCGCCCGCGCATATTCGCTGCCGGTCGCATATCGCCCCAATTGTGGGAAATGATGACATAGCCGCCGAAACGTTTTATACTTGGGCCGTTCGCCAGCCTGAAAACGTGCAAGACGATATTTTGGGCGAAGCTGACGCCGAAGCCTTGCGAAATGGAAGTTTGAAAGAAAAAGACTTGGAACGGTACGAACCCCGACCGCTTACGCTTGAAGCTTTCCGACGCAAAATAAACGAAATTCTTTCCCGCTGGTTCGGTGAATCGGCATAACCGCTAAGGAGTCCTAGCAATGGCACTTAAAAAGAAACTTACTAAAGCTGAATACGAAAAGCTTTCCGAACATATCAAAGCCGAATATATCGAAGACGGCGACGGCTTCCGGCTGGATATTGACGGCGACGAAGACACGGGCGCATTGAAGCGCGCGAAAGACCGCGAAGCGCAGTTGCGCCGCGAAGCTGAAACGAAGTTGCGCGAAGCGCAAGAACAGCTTGACGCATTGGGCAACGATGACGCCCGTAAAAAGGGCGATATTCAAACGCTTGAAAAGTCTTGGCAAAAGAAGCTTGAAGACCAAAAAGCCGAATACGAAGGTAAGTTGGGCAAGCTTACTTCGCATACGCAAAAACAACTTGTCGATAACGTCGCGATGCAAGTTGCTTCGAAGATTTCCAACGCCCCGGCGTTGCTTCTTCCCCACATTAAAACGCGCTTGCAAGCCGATTTCGAAGGCGACGCCCCGGTTACGCGCGTTTTGGACAAAGAAGGCAAGGTTTCCGCAATGACCGTCGAAGAACTGTCGGCGGAATTTGTTGCAAACAAAGATTTTTCCGCTATAATTACCGCATCAAAGGCTTCCGGCGGTGCCGGTCGGTCTTCGAATCAAAACGGCGGCGGTGCCCCGAACCAATCCGACAAACCCGCCGACCTTGCTTCGATGAATCCCGCACAACTTGCGGAACACATCAAAGCTTCGAAGGCAACCGATTAAAGGAAGCTTTATCATGGCACTTTCTGACCTTGCCGTTTATTCCGAATACGCATATTCTTCGATGACCGAAGTTTTGCGCCAAAAAATCGACCTGTTCAATACCGCAACGGGCGGGGCGATTCAACTTCGCGCGGCTGCGCATCAAGGCGATTATTCCGACGTTGCATTTTTCGCCAAGATTTCGGGCCTTGTTCGTCGCCGTAACGCTTACGGTTCCGGCAACGTTTCCGAAAAGAACATGACGCATCTTGTCGATACGATGGTTAAGGTTGCAGCCGGCACGCCGCCTGTTCGCCTTGACCCCGGCCAATTCAAATGGATTCAGCAAAACCCGGAAGTCGCAGGCGCGGCCCTTGGGCAACAACTCGCCGTCGATACGATGGCCGATATGCTGAACGTTGGTCTTGGCGCTTCTTATGCCGCACTTTCAGCCCAAACCGCCGTCGTTTATGACGCCACCGGCAACACTTTGCCCGAAAATACGTTGTCGTTCGGTAATCTGAACAACGGTCAAGCCAAGTTCGGCGACCAAGCTTCGACGATTTCGGCTTGGGTTATGCACTCGAAACCCATGTTCGACCTGTACGGGAAGAACCTTACCAACAGCGCGTCGCTTTTCACTTACGGCAATATCAACGTTATGCGCGACCCGTTCGGCAAACTGTTGGTTATGACCGATTCGCAAAATCTGGTTATTGCCGGCACGCCGAACAATTACGCGGTTCTTGGCCTTGTTCCGGGCGCGGTCATTATCGACCAAAACAACGATTACACGGCTAACGAAGAAGCGAAGAACGGCGACGAAAATATTATTCGTACTTTCCAAGCCGAATGGTCGTATAACGTCGGCGTTAAGGGCTTCGCTTGGGATAAGGCGAACGGCGGTAAATCGCCGAACGATGCGGCTTTGCTGACTTCGACCAATTGGGATAAGTACGCAACTTCGCATAAAGACCTGGCCGGGGTTGTTGTTAAAACCAGGTAAGGCGAACGACGGAAGGGGCTTCGACCCCTTTCTTCCATGCAAACTTAATTCGAAGGAAATTCAACTATGAAACCCGCAAAAATTCTGTTTTTCGTTGATGGCGTCGCCCCGACCCCGGAAGACTACGAAGCCGCTTCGAAGTTGACCGCGCAAGTTGTCTTCCGCAATGCCCGCGCTGTTCCGTCCGAAGGTGCGTTGGAAGAATGCGACGGCGTAGCAGGCAAGGTTCCGCCAACCTACGCCGAACTTCCCGAAGCCGAAGAAGCGATTAAGGCGCACGCCGCCAAGCTGGCCGCGCTGGCTAAGAAGGTCGGCGACAGCCCGGCCCCGAAAGCCCCGGCCAAGCCCGCCAACGCGCCCGCAGCCGCCGCCAAGGGTCAAGCCCCGGCGCAGCCCGCGAAGCCCGCAGCCGCCCCGGCTTGGACGCCCAACGCCGCGCAGTAAGCCCCGGCCCTGCCCGCTTAATGTGGGCAGGCTTCAAACAAAACAACCGGAATAAACAAAAATGACTTTCAAACTCTTTAGCCGCGTTACCGAAGAATTCGAAGAACTTTGCATAGGCAAGGCTTCGCCCGATAGTTCGTTGCCGGTTGCTTTGTCTGATGATTTGACGCAATCGGGCGGCGTTCTTACGGCCCCGGTTTTGAATATCAACCTTTTGACCAACGGCGCTTCGGATTGGTACGACGCCGGGCAATTTCATTCGGCGACATTCCAAATTCAAACCGGCGCGGGTATTTCTGCGGGCGCTATTACGTTTGAACAAACGAACGACATTACACGTTCGCCTGCTGGAAACTTTTTGCAAGTTTTCGACGTGGAGAGGCAAAACGCGAACCCTATTGTGTCGCTTACGCTTGCCGCAAATGCGACGCGATTGTTCGGCGCTGCCATTACGGCGCGTTACGTTCGGGTTCGCGTTTCAACTGCCGTTGTTGGCGGTAACGTTTCGTGTAGCGGTGTTTTTTCACAACAACCGTTTTCGAATACGACTTTCACCATGCAACAAGCTATAGGGGCCAGCTTGCAAACAACGGCGGCGATTTCTTCAATTGCAGCCGGTGCAAACTTGGTCGGCGATGTTGGAAATCAAGCCCGCGCGACAACGGGCGGCATTGTCGCGCCGTTTCGTTTGCTTTCTTCCGCTGCTACGACAAACGCAACATTGATAAAAGCCAGCGCCGGGCGTTTGTTTTTGATTATCGGTCGTAACAACGCCGCTTCGATTCGTTATTTGAAGTTTTACAACAAAGCTTCAGCCCCTACTGTCGGCACCGACGTTCCGGTTTTAACTATTGCTTTGGATGCTTCAAGTCGATTCGAAATTGACTTGAACCCATACGGCCAATTTTTCACGACTGGCATTGCGTTTGCAATTACTGGCGCGGTTGCAGACAACGATACAACGGCAATCGCTGCGGCTGATATTTTAGCCCTTAACGCTTGGTTCGCTTAAATGACAATCGCAATTATCGTCGAAGACGGTTCCAACGTAACGAACGCAAATTCGTTCGTTACGATTGTTGAAGCGCGCGCGTATGCAGCCGAACGCGGCGTAAGCCTGTCGGCTACGGATGACGACGTGGCGATTCAGCTTATCAAAGCTAAAGATTATTTGGAATCGTTCGCGAATCGCTATCAAGGTGAAATGACGAACGCCGACCAAGCTTTGCAATGGCCGCGAATTGACGTTTATTTGTACGGAAGCGAAATCGCCTTTCCGTCGAACGCAATTCCAAAAGAACTTAAATCGGCACAATGCGCCGCAATTCTGGCAATTGCCGAAGGCGTCGATATTATGCCGAATTATTCGGCTTCGAACTTCGTAACCGAAGAAACCGTAGGGCCGATTACGACCAAATACGCCGACCCGACGAAAGTTGGTATCGTGCCCACATTAACCGCCGTCGATTCGCTGTTGGCCCCGCTGTTTGGTTCAACTGCAACCGGCTTTGCGCTTCGCACTTTGCGGGTTTAATCATGGGCCAATTCGACCGACAAGTTAAAACGGCATTAAAGCTTATTGCGAAGAACGGCCAAGCTGTTAAATGGCGGGTTGTTCGCGACGGTGCGCCGGTCGATTCTTCGCAGCCTTGGAAACCAACGCAACCCGCAACGCCTGTCGAACACGACATAACAATTTGCTTTCTTCCGATAAATAAGGAAATGCGCGAAACAATCGCATACCTTCGCGGAACGGAAGTGCCGACAGGTTCCGTTATGGGATACATGGGCGCGGTTAATTTCGAACCTTCGTTGAAAGACGTTGTTATTCGCGACGGCAAAGAACTTCGTTTGGAAAATATCGACGTTCTTTCGCCGAATGGTCAAACCATACTTTATACGGTAGTGTTCAAAGGATGACAACAACTTACAGTAACGCGATTGACGAAATTAACGCCGTATTTTGGCAAGATTGGAATTCGGCCAAAACTTCGTCGGTTGCCGGGTATGTTCCCGAAATTCGTTGGCAATACGTCGAAGAACCTTCAACGCCCGACAGTTCCAAATTTTGGGGCCGCGTTTCTACGCAAACGGTATTTGAAGAACAATCGACGCTTTCAGACGAAGCGGGCTTGCCCGGTCAAAAGCGTTACACTTCTTCGGGGCTGGTGTTCGTGCAAATCTTTTGCCCGAAATCGCTTGCGCAAGCTGGCGATTTCGGAAGGAAGCTTGCCGAAGTTGCGCGAAATTCATTCCGGGGCAAATCAACGCCCGGTAAGGTTTGGTTTCGCAATGCCCGAATAAACGAACTTTCGCCCGAAGATTTGTTTTATCGGTTTAACGTCGTTGCCGAATTTGAATACGACGAATTAGGTTAAAGGAGTTCGCCAAATGGCTAACAAAATTGATTCGAACATTACCGGCCTTGCATTCGCGGAAGAAACGACGCTGAAAACGCTTCCGGGTACGCCCGTTTGGTACGGGCTGGAACCCAACAGCTATTCGGATTTCGGCGGCGAACTTTCGACCGTCGCGCGTGCGCCTATCGACCCTTCGCGGCAAAACAAGAAAGGTACGATTACCGACCTTGACGCTTCGGGCGGTTTCAATATCGACTTTACGAAGTCGAACCTTACGCGCTTGCTTCAAGGCTTCTTCTTTGCCGATGCGCGCGAACTGCCGAATACGAAGGCGCTTAACGCTGCGGCTGTTGCGCTTACCGGCGTTACCGCCGCTTCGAAGACCTACGCCGCCGCTTCGGGCCTTGGCGCATTTACTGCGCTTCAACTGATTTACGCAAGCGGTTTCAGCAATGCGACGAACAACGGCCTTAAAACCGTCGCTTCTTCGACCGCTGGAACGGTTGTCGTTAATGAAACGCTTATTAACGAAGCCGCCCCGCCCGCCGCTGCGAAGCTTCAAACCGTCGGCTTCCAGTTTGCAAGCGGCGATATTTCGATGGCTGTTACGTCCGGCATTCCGTCGCTTGTCGCTACCGCCGCAGACTTTACGACCCTGCCGGGCCTGATTCCGGGTCTTTGGGTCTTCATTGGCGGCGATGCTGCGGGAACCCGCTTCGCTAATAATGTGGGCTACGCGCGCATTAAGTCGATTGCTGCAAAGGCTATCGTTTTCGACGATACGACCTTTACCCCGGCGACCGAAGCCGGTACGGGCAAAACGATTCGTTTGTTCGTCGGTACTGTCGTTAAGAACGAAAAAACGCCGTCGCTTATCAAGCGCCGTTCGTATAACATCGAACGCCAGTTGGGAAGCGGCCCGACTTCGACCCAAGCCGAATACTTGGAAGGTGCGGTAGCCAACGAATTTACGTTGAACATTCCGCAGGCTGACAAGTTGAACGCCGACCTTACGTTTATCGCTTGCGACAATACCCACAAATCAGGCGAAGCTGGCGACGAAATCAAGTCGGGAACGCGCGTTTCGGCGGCTGGCGAAGATGCGTTTAACACGTCTTCTGATATTTACCGAATCAAAATGGCGGTAATCGACCCGACCGCTTCCAATCCCGCTGCGCTGTTTGGCTACGTTTCCGAAGCGAACGTTTCGATTAACAACAACGTTTCGCCGAACAAGGCCGTCGGCATCCTTGGCGCTTTCGACACAACGGCGGGTAACTTTGAAGTCGGCGGTTCCATTACCGCTTACTTTACGACGGTTTCGGCTGTTCGTGCGGTTCGTCAAAATGCCGACGTTGGCTTGTCTGTTATCGGCGCTTCGAAGAATGCCGGTTTCGTGTTCGATATTCCGTTGCTTGGTCTTGGCGGCGGTCGTCTGGCCGTCGAAAAAGACGCGCCGATTACTGTTCCGCTTGAACCCGCAGGCGCGGAAAACCCGAACGGCTATACGATGCTTTACGAACAGTTTTCGTATCTGCCGAATGTAGCAATGCCCGCTTAATTGCGGTATAATTAAAGGGCCGGGCATTCCAGCCCTTTTTTCTAACCGACTTCGAAGGAGTTTTAAAAATGTCGCTTTATAAACAGTTTGCCACGAATACCGATAAGGAAATCGAAGGCATCGAAGTTCAAATGACCGAAGCCGAAAACGAAGACGGTTCGATTCCGACTTTCGTTGTTTCGCGCATGGGCAAGTCGAACAAGCGTTATTCAAAGGCGCTTGAAGCCGCGACCCGCCCTTATCGTCGTCAAATCGAACTTGGCACGATGAACAACGACAAGGCCGAAGAAATCTTTATGGGCGTCTTCGTCGATACCGTCTTGAAGGGCTGGAAGAACGTTCGCGGCGAAGACGGTAAGCCGCTGGAATTCAGCAAGGCCGCAGCCGTGAAGCTTTTTACCGACCTGCCGGAAGTGTATGAACGTTTGCAGGAAGAAGCCAAGTTGTCGGCGAACTTCCGCGATGCCGCGTTGGAAGAAGAAGTAAAAAACTAAACGAAGTTTTGGCGTATCTGTTGGAACTTGGCCCAATCGAACAGACAATAGCGAAACAGGCGATGCGCGCCGGGCAACCAATACCCGACCGCATCGCCAACGCGCCGGAACTTCAACAGGGCTTGCAGTTGTATATGCAAGCCTTTTTTGATTTGGATTGCGAACGTTCGCACGCTATGGCCCCGACCGCTATTCCGTGGTCTAGCGTGCAAGACTACGCAAGGGCTTTTGAGTTCGACGAAGAACAGACGGAAGATTTACATTTTTTCATTCGTAGAATGGACGGCGAACACCTTAAACGGATTTCGGCGAAAATGGAAGCGAAACAAAAGGCGAAGTAATGGCAAAAGGCTTATTGGATTTGGCGGCAAGTTTAGAAAAGAAGGCTAAGGCAATCGACGAAGCCGCGTCTAAACTTGCCGTCGATACGGCCTTAACCATCGTCGGCGACTTGGCATTTAAAACGCCTGTCGATACTTCGCAAGCTTTGTCGAACTGGATTGTAACACTCGAAACGCCTTCGTCTGACAAAATCAAGCCGCATTTTCCGGGCGAAGGCGGTTCGACGCAACGCGCAAGCGCAGCCGAAACAATCAACCAAGCCCGCGCGATTCTGGCTAAGAAGAAACCCGGCCAGAAAATCTATATTACCAATAATTTACCGTATATCCGCCGTTTGAATGACGGATATTCGAAGCAAGCCCCGGCGGGGTTTGTCGAACGTTCCGTTTTAATCGGTCGCAAGATGCGCAAGAATTTTAAGATAAAGGGCTAAGAAATGGCAGACGAAAATATTAGCATCGAAATTGCCGATAAAGTTTCGCCTTCTATTTCGACGAAGCTTAATCGAATCGCAACCGAAGCCCGAAGCGCCGACGCCGCCGTTAAGAACTTGCAAACCCAACTTGCCGCAATCAATGTCGGCGGGTTGTCGCAACTTATCAACGCATCGGCCAACGCTACGCGCCAGCTTCAAGCCGGGGCCGTCGCCGCGCAACGTCTGGCAACCGAACAACAGCGAACCGCTACCGCAGCCGCCCAAGCCGCAGCCGCACAACAGCGCGTAACGACCGCCGCAACGCAAGGCCAAACCGCAGCCCAAAACCTAGCCGCAGCAACGACGCGCGCCAATACGGCGCAAGCGCAAGGCGCAGCGGCTTCGCAACGTCTGGCGACGGAACAGGCCCGCACGGCTACGCAAACGGCCAATGCGGCGGCGGCAAGCGACCGGGCGGCATTGGCTGCGCTTCGGCTGCAACAGGCCCAAGACAGGGCTGCGCAATCGTCGCAGCGCGCGGCGTCGTCGATTATGTCATTCGTTCGCGGCGCGGCTGCGCTTGTCGGCGTAGGTCTATCGGCGCAAGCCATTTTGCAAAGTGCTGACGCTTATACGGTACTTCAAAACAAGTTGCAAAACGTTTCGGACAGCGCAAAACAAGTTGATGAAATTACGAATCGCTTGTTCGAAACGGCGAATCGTACCCGCACGCCTGTTCAAGAAACAGCGCAAGCTTTTACGCGCTTTGATATGGCGTTGAAAAACCTTGGCAAGTCGCAAGACGATTCGTTGCGGCTTACCGAAACTGTTAATAAAATGCTTGTCGTTTCGGGCGCAACTGCTAACGAAGCGGGTTCGGCTTTGCTGCAACTTTCGCAGGCGTTCAACAAAGGCAAACTAGACGGCGACGAATTCCGTTCGGTTATGGAACTTATGCCGAACGCCGCCGACGCAATCGCTAAGAAATTGGGCGTAACGCGCGGCGAACTGTTGAAGCTTGCGCCCGAAGGCAAGATTACCGCACAAGTTATGTTAGACGCATTTACGGCGGCTGCGGCTGGCATTGATGAAAAATTTGGAAAAACTGTGCCCACATTGTCGCAGGCGATGACCGTTCTTAAAAACAACGCGACGCAAACGTTCGGCGAAATTAACAAACAATTGGGTATTACTTCCGGCATTTCGGAAGTAATTATCTTCCTTGCCGAAAATATGAAGGCGCTTGCCGTAGCCGCCGCGATTGCCGGGGCTGCGCTGTTGGTCGCGTTCGGCCCGACGTTGGTTGCGGCTATCGGTTCGGCGGCTTCCGCTGTTTGGGCCTTTACCGCCGCGCTTGCAGCAAACCCTATCGGCTTGCTTGTTGTGGGCATTACCGCAGCAATTGCCGCGATTGCCGTATTCGGCGACGAAATCGAAGTAACAGCTGACGGATTCGTAACGTTAAAAGACGTAGCAATTACCGCATTTCGTTATATTAAAGATGCGATTAATGCAGTTAGCAGCTTTATTAAAAGCGCATGGGACAGCGCAATCAATTTTATAAACGAAAAAACTAACGGTTTGGGCGAGCATTTTGGCAACGTAAGCGCGTTCATTTTAGACACTGTGCGCACATTGGTTAATACAAAAATTGGCCTTTTCGTAGCTGCCTACGAAACAATTGCAATAGCATGGGGGAATTTCCCCGGCGTAATGCAAGCCATTTTTGCGCAAGTTGTTAATTTAGGTATTTCTGCTGTCGAATCGCTAATTAACGTTTGGCAATCAGGTATCAGAGCTATTGCAAATATGGCCGGTGGTATTGCGCCTGAATTATCTGCGAACGTTAATAATGCATTGGATGCTGTGAAAATTAAAATCCCGCGTATTGAAATGGGCGGCGCAGCAAAAGATGCAGCCGGGCAGGTCAGCAAGGCCATTTCTTCGGCAATGGGCAAAGACTACGTAGGCGCGGCAGGCAAGGCGTTCAACAATCGTATGCGCGAAGTGGCCGCAGCGCGTCGCGCGGCTGGTGGCGGTGCAGGCTTGCGCGGTGCTGGTGCTGGCGTGCCCACACTTGGCGATGCCGCAGGCGGTGGCCGTGGCCGCAAAGGTGGCGGCGGTGGTGGAGGTGGCGAAAGCCGCGTCGATGCACTGGCGAAAGTGAACAGAGCGCTTGACAAAGAATTAGGCTTAATGTATTTGCTGAAACCTGAACGCGAAATACAGCAAAAATTCGGTCAAATCGAAGAACAATTGCTAAGTAAGAAAATTAAACTTACTAGCGATGAAGCCGCCGCAATCAAAGCGAAGATTAAGGCGATTCAGGAAGCGAAAGATATTCAACAAGCTTATGATGCGATTTACGAAGAAGCCGTAGGGCCGCAACGGGATTATAACGCGAACATTACCGCAGCGCAAAAACTGTTGTCGCAAGGTGCTATTTCGCAAGACCAATATAACCGCGCTGTTACGAAAGCTTCCGAAGCTTTCGCGAATGCGCAAGACCCTTTGCGCCAATACAATAAGGATTTGCAGCAACAACAAACGTTGCTTGGCATGTTGCCGAAACAACGCGAAGTCGAACAGCAAATTATGCAAATCGGCAATGACCTTTTGCAAAAAGGCATCGTACTAACACAAGCTGAAATTGCGGCACTTCGCGAAAAGCTTACAGTTATTCAGCAACTTAACGCCGTTTCGCAACAGGAAGCCGCGCTAATGGATGCCAGCGTAACCAAGCGCCAAGCATTTATCGACCAATTGACCGCGATTAAGAACCTTCGCGCCAATCAATCGTCGGGCTTTACTGCGGGCGACCAAGCCAACGCGACTAATTCCATGCTGCAAGGAATGGGCGTCGATACAAGATCGGAAGAGCACACGTCTGAACTCCAGTCACGATC
>ERZ650310.528-NODE-528-length-11313-cov-5.151448_pt1 | contig 11313 bp, 11 predicted proteins | sample MGYA00376246_ERZ650310 | MGnify/ENA primary metagenome ERZ650310 (study PRJEB26733, sample SAMN07839286) | wastewater metagenome | biome: small river; feature: stream; material: water | place: USA: North Carolina | collected 2016-03-01 ...
CGCAATCACCGGCGCAGCGCTGCAAGCACTGTCAGCACTCTAAGGACACCTCATGACGATTCAATCATTCACGATCAAGGCGGTGTCCGATGCTGCCCTGACGCAAATCCTGGTGGAGAAAGGCCTGCTGCTACTCGGCGAAGGCCCGCCGCGAAACGCCTCTGGGGTCATCACCAGCCAGATTGGCGGCGCCACGCTTGAAAGCACGGGCGTCACGCTGGCTGGCCGCTTCTGTTTCATCGGCATCGAAGACTCGATCTTCGGCGTCGCCACAACGCAAGCCCTGATCGCTGCGCTGGGGTCTGCGATCTACACCGGGCCGACGATCCGCGCGCTGATCGGGGTCAGTCCGATGGACCCGAACGCGGGCCGCCCAACAACGGCGCTTGGCGCTGCCCAGTTCGACAAGATAAAGGCCATCAATGAGGAGTGTAGGCGGCGACTATTCGCCAGATTTGGAAGCCCCGAGGAGCAAGTCAGCCGGTCACGCGGCTATTACGGCACGACGGAGGCCGACGCTATGGACATGGGAATCCCTGCCACGCTCGACGCTGCAAACGTAGCGCAAGACGCTATTCTGGCGGCTACATCAACTGCACAAGTGGAGGCGGTCACGGTAACGTGGCCTGCGATCTGACATGCCAATCATGAGAGCGCCAGGCGCAGCGCGCCGCAGCCCCGCAGCAGCGGCTGAGAACGCGGCAAAGAAAGCCGAACAGGCAAAAGCCAGGGGCCGGCTTCCGACGCTAGATGCCTACCTGAAGATCAACAACCCGAACGCCAATCAGCAACGTGACCAGATCACGCTGCTGACGAATGCGGCGATGGAAACGGTCAAGGGCGTGGCCTGAGGATGGATCAGCTCGTTGTCCCGATGGTGTGCGCAGTGCTCCCAGGCGCTGCGCCGCAGTCGTGCGCGACGGAATACGAGTGGCTCGCAAAATGACCACGGCTCGCGCAGATCAATACAACATCGAGTCAGGCGCTGACCTGCTGGCTGGGGTTTCATCGTCTGCGGCACCGCCTCTGCCACCGCCGCCGCCGCCAGTCAGCGCGCTGATCACGTTGGGGTATGACCGGGCGACACCTGAGCAGATCAGCCTGCGGTGCCCGATCATCGCAGCCATCCCAGATGATGCACAGCTGCGCGTCGCATACAGGATTCAGGGCGGCTCTGACTGGCTGGACGCCGGAAATTTGTACCGCATTGTGAGCGCCGACCTTGGCGCGCTGCCGGCCGATCTGGTGGGCAGAGTTACCAACAGCTTTGTCGGGCACATCATCAGGCTGCTGCCTGGCGCAATCTATGAAATCCGCCTGACGCTGAGCGGAAGCGGAATTGCCGAACAGATCGTTACCGGCACACGCGCCACGCGCACCCTTCCGGCGGCTGCGCCTGCAGTCACCAAAACCTGCACGCCATCAACCTTTGCCGCAGTGCTGTCTACGCTGGCGCCGGGTGATCACCTGCGGCTTGGCGCTGGCACATATCCATTGTCGAGTGCACTGACGTCGGTTCCTGGAGGCACGGCGGGCCAGCCTGTCTACATCACCGCGGCTGCCATTGGCGATGTCACCATCGCGCGAGCATCCGGTACGGCTTTGGCGCCAAGTAGCGACTATGTGGTCTGGGAGCGCATACGGTTTACCGGGTCAGGGGCTGACAGTGGGCTGGCGGTGACAAGTCAGTTTTGCAACCCAAGCGGATTACGTCGAAACATTGGCTGGTGCTTCAGGTATTGCGAAATCTCCGGCTTTGACGCGGCGTTCAAGTGCTTCGAGCCGGTTTATGATTTCCTCGTGTATGAATGCCTGCTGCGCGGCAACAACACATGGCCTGAAACATGGCACGTTCCAGACGAAGACCTTGGGCTTCCGCTCAATCAGCAATACCCGCGCATGACCTGGGATGACTCGGGCCTGCAGTTCCCGGGATCTGGCAATGCCGCATGGTCAAACACGATCAGCGGCTTCGGTGATACCTTCAGGTGCCACACCAGCAGCGGCGTCAAATTTACAGCCGGCAACTACTATTGGCGCAACCGCGTGGAGTGGGGTGGCGACAACGCATTCGAGGCCGACGACGCATCTGGCAACGTGGCGGCCTATGACAACCTGATTATGAACAGTGGCGATATGCTGTCGGCCGACGTTACCTATGGGCCGGTAGGCTTCTATGGAAACGTCTGTATCAACGTCACGCGCGGCCCGCTGAAGTTGACCAGCACGTCTCAATTTACGCGCGTCATCAGCAACACCTTTGTGATCACGGCAAAAACGTCATCACATGGCCTGCTGACGCCGAGTGCAGTCGGCCAGACTGGGCTTGAGTACAAGAACAACCTCTTTGTCTACAGCGGCCCCGGGAACGTCATTCACTGGTCGTCGCAGCTGACGCGCGAGGTGTGGCGCAACAACGCATGGACGGATGGCCCCATCTTCATTCTTGGGTCGGACTATGCCAGTGTCGCGGCAGCGAGATCTGGAAACAGCGCACGATTCGGGCAGGACGTGGTGGTCCCGGCGCAGCCTTTCGCATCGGCCATCACGATGGCGCCGGACTACAGCACGCAGGTGACTGGAAGCCCATCGGCGGCGCTGGCCGCCGTGTCTACGGCGCGCAATGCGGGTGTCGTTGTGCCTGGAATCACAGATGGATTCAGCGGCGCGGCGCCAGACATCGGCGCCATCATCACCGGGCGCCCTGTTGTGCAGTTTGGTGTGCCGGCAACGGTCGGTCTGCCGCTGTGGGTGCCGCGGTATTCGGACACTGTTGCAAACGTCGAGGTTTTGACGGTAGCAAATGGCCGTCTGGCCAACAACGTCAGCGACGTGCAGGCCCCGTATTACGAGCTGTATGGGCAGCGTTCTCTGTTCTCGGCCTATGCGGGCGGCGTCTTCAATCCGCACTGGGGTGCGCTGGGGGCCTACTTTTACACAGGCGGCGGGCACGCTGGGAACAACGAGAACACCGCGTATTGCCTGTCCATTGGTGAGCAGTGTGTATGGGGCCGGCTCAATGACCCAACGCCCATATTCGGCGCCGGAACCGATCAGACGACGAAGTACAACAACAGCTTCACCAGTTTCAGCGGCCTGCCAAACATCAACCCGTTGACGTGTGCGTCACCTGTGGATGGGCAAGTGCTTGGCACGCACACATGGGGGCATCTGGTTGTCCTTCCGCCCACGGAATCAGCGCCGAAAGGCACGCTGTTCATGCCCTGGGCTACAGTGGCAGGCAGGAATACCGGCGCAGATCAGACCTATTCGTTCACGAGCTACGCGATTCCAATTGCCAGCGAATCAACGCCAAGCGCATCGCGCAAATGGGTGGCGCAGTACACAAGCCCGACGCTGCCGTATGGGACGGCATTCCAGAATCTCGTGGCGCCGCCCACCTTCGCGGTGCACGACACACCATCAAATCGCACGTTGTTGATCCATCGTCGCAATGGTCCGGTGCGCTGGTATGACCACACGCCTGGATTCGCTGGCGACCGTTTTGTCAGCGGCACTGGCACAGCGCTGAACCTCATCGACTCATCATCCGCGGGCGGCCCACCGCTGCATGTTGTGGGTGTTCCAGAGCGCCGGCTTGCTGTGATGGTCTACAGACGCGCGGGGTTGTCATACCTGTCGGCGCAGGTGATGGACATGAGCCTGGCGCAGCCGGCATGGAACAACGCGCCGGCAAATTTCACGGCTCAAATACAGGTCGATGCAGATTGGTCATGCGTAGCGTGGTCGCAGCTGAAGCAGCGGCTTGTCATCGGTGACGTGAAGGGGAATCGAGGCATCTTGTGGCTGGTGCAGATACCTACCGTGCTCAGTGATCCATGGGTATGCACCCAGGTCACGATGAGTCACGAATGCACTCGCTGGCGCGCCGCAGACGCACGCAGCGCAGACAACGCGACGGACTTCGGAAAATGGTCCGAGAACCCATTCACCCGATGCTTTGTGTATTTCAACAAATTCCCGAACAACAACACCGCCGTCGAGCACACCGACGAGGTGTTCGCGATTCGACTTCCTGGCGTGTAAAGGGGCACCATGGCTGCACAAGTAGACTTCAAGACGGCGGGATCAGAGTCGACATTCGCCAGCGCCATCACGCTGAACGTCGACTTCGGCACGGCGGCAGGGCGCGCGCTGCTGGCCCGCGTGTTCACCTATGGCGACGCGGGTGGCAACGGCGGAGTGGCAATTTTGTCGGTCGTGGTTGACCCCGGTGGAGTCAATTTGACGCTGACTGGCGATGCCGTCATTACGTCAACGGTCAACAACTACTATTACCAGACCGGAAAAGTCCAAGACTTCGCGATTGTCAGCGACACGCTTCCGACCGGCGTAAAGCAGGTTGTGATTACGGCCGCTGACGGAAACAGCAGGATTCAGGCCTGGGTACTGACGCGAAACGGCGAGGCATCAGTGTCCACGCCGGTGAAAACCTGGGGGCTTAGCGCTGCGCCGTCTGCAACCATTTCCAGCGCCAGCGGCGCGACAGTGGTGGCCTTCGCGACTGCGCCAATAGTCACTGACGGTTACACGGTCGACCCAAATTCGCCCGGTGTGAGAGCCGCGCGTGTGCTGGCCGCCGATGCATTTGCATTGCGTGGCGCGCTGTGGACTGAGGCAGGTTCCGCCACTGTCACGATTGACGGCACGATCCGCAACGCAGGCACCTTGGCGGCTGCCGAGTGGGGCGTGGTTGCGTGGAGCCTGACGCCACAGGCGCAAGCAGGAACGGCGCCGGCCATCACGGTGCAAGCTGCAAACGCCTCGGTTACGGCAGGGCAGACGGCCACCTTCACAGTTTCTGCAACCGGCACAGCGCTTACCTACCAATGGCAGCGCAACCCTGGCGGCGCCGGTTCATGGTCCAACATCAGCGGCGCCACGTCTGCCAGTTACACCACAGCTGCCACCACGGTCACGGGCGGCGCGGCGAACAACGGAGACACCTATCGGCCGGTGATCACGGGCGATACGTCGCCAGCGGCCACGGGAACGGCTGCCACGCTGACCGTCAGCGCATCGGCCGTTGCTCCTACCGTCACCACGCACCCGTCGAGCCAGATCGCAACGTCTGGCGAAGTGGTTACGTTCAGCGCTGGATTCGCTGGCACGGCGCCGATTGCCTACCAGTGGCGGCGCAACGGTGCGGCAATCAGCGGCGCCACCAGCACGACCTATGGTCGAGTGGCTGCGGTGCTGGACAACGGCGCGCAGTTCGATTGCGTCGCCACGAACGCGGCCGGCAGCGTCACGACAGCGGCTGCCACGCTGACAGTCAACAGCGTCACGTTGTTCGGGTTCGACTTCCATACGCTGGCCGGCTGCCGCGTGGTGTCGTTTGCGGGCAGCGGCGCATCGCTGAACACCGAAGTCGGGACTCAGGTGGTTGTCGTCGCGCAAGACACCGCGACCGACGCAGTGGTTGCGACAAGCCCAGTGCTGACGGCCGACAGCAATTCGCGGCTGCCGCGCTGGACTCATGCGGGATTGGCTGGGCCTGGCGTCGTGTATGACCTGAAGGTGAAGCCGCAAGACGGGCGAAAGCCGTACATGATTCAACTTGCCACCTCCTAACACGAGCGCAGCAGCATGATCATCCTTGGAGGCTTCCCGAGCGGCATCGTGTTCGGGCCGCACGGCATCACGCCGAACCAGATCGCGACCGGCGGTAATGCTGATTCGCCGCTCCTGAATGACGTCGACCCGGGCGACGAGACAACGGAAATCCTGTGGCGTATCGAGGCGCCTTACCTGCAAGTCGGCACGACGCTGACCAGCGACGCGGGCTCATACAGGCTGCTCGGTGCGCCTGATGGCACGCACACGCAACCGTACCGCCTGTATTCGCTTCCGGTAACCGGCTCCCCAACTGTCACCAACGCCACCATCGTCACGGTGGTCGGCTCTGCGGTGGTCGCGCCCACCATCAACGTGCAGCCACAGGCGGTGACGGCGACAGAGGGGCAGCCTGCGACCTTCATGGTCGCCACGCTTGGCACGGCGCCGATCACCTATCAATGGCGGCGCAACGGCGCCGACATCCTTGGCGCTACGGCGGCCAGTTATACGCTCGGGGCTGTCGCGCTTGTCGACAGTGGCGGCGTGTTCAGTGTGGTGGCAACCAATTCCGGCGGCAGTGTCACCAGCAGCGGGGCGGTGCTGACGGTGCAGGCGCAGGCGTTTGCGCCCACGATCACACTGCAGCCTGTGCCGCAGAGCGCGCTGGACGGCGCACCGGCAACATTCACAGTAGTGGCGACGGGCACGGCGCCGATTGCCTACCAGTGGCGGCGCAACGGCGTCAGCATCGGCGGTGCGAATGCCGCAAGCTATCAGCTGACGGCCGCGCTGGTTGACAACGGTGCCGTTTTTAGTGTGCTGGTGAGCAACGCACACGGCAGCATGTTGTCGGCATCTGTGGCGTTGAGCGTAACGGCGAACGCAAGCAGGCCCACGATCACCGTGCAGCCGCTGAATGCTGTGGTCGATGATGGATCGTCTGCAACCTTCAGCGTCGTGGCGACTGGCGCCACGCCGATCACCTACCAGTGGGCGCGCAACGGGTTGCCAGTCGCCGGCGCCACGTCGGCGTCGCTCACGGTGGCCGGTGTCGATCTGCAGGACAACCGGGCCACGTTTCAGGTGACGGCAACCAATGCGTTCGGCTCCACAGTAAGCCGCCGGGCTGAATTGCTGGTGCCTGTGATCAGCGTGGCTGACGCAAGGTCGGCCGCCCGCATTGACGACGACCGCTTCGACAATCAGATCCCGCGGTGGATTGACGCAGCAGCCCGGATGGCTGAACAATTCTGCAACCGCTACTTCACGCCCAGGGCGCCGATATTCGAGCGCACGACCTGGCCGGCAGTTGGTGAAACGTTCCCTTTGCGCGAGGTGCGCGAGTGCGCCGTGAGCTACTGGAACGGGGCCGCGTGGGTGGCATTGCCCGCTGAAGAGGTGTTGGTCTTTTCAGATGGATCGCGCACCGGCATTGCGCCGGTGAGCAGCACCTGGCCTGCGTTGGGCGAAATTGCCGCCGGCCCGCGTGTGCGGTTGTCCTTTGCCGCCGGCCCAACCAGCTCAGCAAGTCTGCCGGTCGAGGTGCAGCACTTCGTGCTCGCGCATGTTTCGTTGTTCGCTGACGAAAACCGCGCGGCTGCGCCACAGGCAACGCAAAACTTCCCGTGGCTCTACGCCGGCCTTGAGCCGCTGAAGGTGTACTGATGCGCGGAATGATCAGGCACGCCAAGAATGAGCGCGTGACTGTCCAGATGCGACCGGCCGGCGAAGACAGCCTCGGGCAGTCGGTTGCGCCATGGGTTGACCTGTGTACCCTGTGGGCCTACAGGGAAGGGCTGCGGGGGCGTGAGTTTGTTGCTGGTGACGCGGCCCAGTCGGAAACGACCGTTCGTTTCCAGGTTGCCATGCGCGCAGACATCACAGCTGGCATGCGTGTTGTGTGGCAAAGCAAGCCGCACGAGATCAAGGCGGCTGTGCCAACAGGCCGCGATCTTGACCTGTTCACGGTTGAAGGCGTCGGGGACGGTCGATGATGGGCTTCAATATCCGTGTGAAAGCGTCGGACCTCGGCCTGAAGCAGCTGAAGATAAGCGCGCTGTCTGCTGTGCGCCCTGCAGCGCAGGCGGGCGCCGATGTGTTTTACAAAGAGGTGAAGCAGAACGTCGGCAAGATTCGACGGCGCACGGGCAACCTTGCCTCGTCTATTTACCAAGTCTACAGCAAAGACAACAGCACGCCGAGCACGGCAACGTACCACATCAGCTGGAACGCAAAGAAGGCGCCACACGGCCACCTTGTCGAGTATGGGCACATTCAGCGATATCGCGTCGTGCGCGACGAGGCCACAGGGCAGTTGATCACGCTGAAAAGCCAGCCGTTGCCGCATCCTGTGCACGTTGCAGCGCGCCCATTCATCCGTCCCGCTGAAGTCGTAGCGCCAAAGGTCGAGCAGGCCATTCATGACCGCTTCCTGAAAGAGCTTGAAGACAGGGGTGTCCTGTGAGTCTAGAGGTGGAACTGGTTGCGCTGCTGCGCACGGTATGCCCCCGCGTAAGCCCCGATGTTGCGACCCTGAACACGCCGCTGCCGATGATCACCTACCAGCACATCGGCGGTTCACCGCTGCGATACCTTGACGGCAGTGCCAGCGACAAGCGGCACGCAATCATCCAGATCAACGTGTGGGACACCACGCGCGCCAATTGCCTAAGCCTGATCCGGCAGGTGGAAGACGTGCTGTCCATCGCGCAGACGATCAATGCAGAGCCTTCCGGCGAGGTCATCGGTCAGGCGGCGGAAGACCTGAAGCTGTATGGAATAAGTCAAGACTTCTCAATTCACGCGGCGCGCTGACGCAGTAGCGCCGCCACCCAGCAAGGTCGCCCCTGGCAACAGGTGGCGGCCTTTTTCATGCCCGATTCGGGCGCCACCATCAACGCCCCAGAAAGGTTTCATCATGGCTCAAGTACCGAAAGGCTCAACGTTCTTTGTTGCATCGGCCTTCGCTTCGGCGAAGACCACCACGGTCGTCACCAACGCATCGGAAGCGGTTGTCACCAGCGCGGCGCACGGCTACGCCAACAGCGACATCGTGGAAATCACCAGCGGGTGGGGGCGGCTGAACAAGCGCACCTTCCGTATCAAGAGCGTCACAACCGACACGTTCGTGCTCGAAGGTGCAAACACCGCCGACACCGGCCTGTTCACTGCCGGTATTGGGGTGGGCAGCGTGCGCAAGGTCAGCACGTTCACGCAGATTCTGCAGGTGCTGGACATCACCACCAGCGGCGGCGACGCCAAGACGGTGCCGTATGCCTACTACGAGTCAGAGGTTGACAACAGCATCAACGACGGCTTCAACCCAACTGTGAACACGATGCAGATGGACGCTGACAGCATCGGCACGGCGGGCTATGTCGCGTTGCGCGCCCTGACCGACGTGCAGACCGACACCTGCTTGCAGACCCGCCTTCGCAGCGGCAGTTTGATCTTTCAGCCTTGCACGGTTGCGCTGAATGAGAGCGTGATCATGCAGAGCGGGCAGATCAACCGCGTGTCTTGCGTGTTCAACGGCAACGGCCGCCCGACCCGCTACGCAGCCTGATCACCGGCCCGGGTAGCGCCGGGCCACCACCAGCACCGACCCGGCTGGCGTCTCTCCTTTCGCGGGGAGAGCGCCAGTCGGGCGCGGGCATTGACTCCCCGCGAAGGAACGAACCATGTCACGCATCAAACTGGGCGCCCGCCCGAAGAACTTCAAGCGCAAGCTGGATGTGTCGCTGCCTGAAAACGAGGCCGGCACCATCGAGGTTTCCTACATCTACCGCACGCGCACCGAATTTGGTGCGTTCGTCGATGAACTGATGGGCGCCGCGCCGAAAACCGAAGCCATCGATGCGGCGTCGTTCAGCCTGGCGAAGATCATGGCCGGCAACGTCGACCGACAAGCCGACTACATCATGCGGATGATCGATGGATGGGACATCGACCAGCCATTCGACCGCACCCATGTGCGGCAGCTTTGCGACGAGCTTCCCGGCATCGCATCGCAGATCATCGAGTCCTATCGGCTTGCGGTCTCTGAAGGCCGCCTGGGAAACTGATTGAGGCCGCACGGGCGGCACATTTCCGCCTTCCATCGGCAGCAGAGCTTGAGGCACAGAGCCTTACCGCTGACGACTATGAAGAGGAAACATGCGCCGAAGTGTGGCCCGAAAACTGGCCGGTGTGGACGCTGTGGCAGGAAATGGCGGGCCAGTGGCGCGTGGGAATGAACGGTGCCTATGCCATCGACTATGGACCGCTGTTCATGCGCATGGAACGCATGCGCATGAGTGATCATCGATGGGAAGAGGTCTTCCACGACTTCCGTGTTGTCGAGTCTGCAGCGCTTGACCAGATGAGGAAAACCTAGCGTGGGAAACAAGAAAATCCAGCTTGAAGCCGGAATGAACGCCGATGGCGTCGTAGCTGGCGCCACGCAGGCAGAAAACGCGGTCGACAAGATGGCGTCGTCCATCCAGGGCGACGCAAGGCGTGCAGATGCCGCGCTCAAGGGCATGGGCGACGGCGCAAAGGGTGCTGCAGCCAAGATCGAGCGCGAGACGCGCAACATGGCGGCGTCCATCCAGCGCAACACCGACCTGTTGAATGCCGGCGAAAAGCGCAACGCTGCGTACTTCGAAGCGCGGGCGGTCAGAAGCGGAATTCCGATTGATGCCATCCGGGCCGACCTGGACAAGCTGCGGTCGGCGGAAGATGCGGCGGCCAAGAGGGTGGAGGGGTCGCTCACGAACATGGGCATGTCTGCCAGGCAGACAACCGCTGCGCTCAGGCAGATTCCGGCCCAGTTCACCGACATCTTTGTGAGTCTGCAGGGCGGTCAGAATCCGATGACCGTGCTGCTTCAGCAGGGCGGTCAACTGAAAGACGTGTTCGGCGGCGCCGGCGCTGCTGCTCGTGCAATGGGCAGTTACGTGGCGGGGCTGATAACGCCGACGACGGTGCTCGTTGCTGCGACGGCTGGCGTCGGGTATGCGGCGTATGCGGGCAGCGAAGAGCTGGGCGCCTATCAGCGGGCACTGATTCTGAGCGGCAATGCGGCAGGCGTGACTGCTGGGCAACTGGCGCAGATGGCCGCAGCCATCGGCCAGGCCGGCAGTGGTTCAACGACAGGGCGCGCTGCTGAATTGCTGGCCGGCATGGCGGCTGCGGGTGCGCTGGCCGCAGGCTCTATGCAGCGAGTCGCGCAGGCGGCGCTCGATATCGAGCGCGCTGGCGGCCCGGCCGCTGAGAAAACGGTGGCAGCGTTCGAGGCGTTGGCCAAGAAACCTCTGGAGGCTGCGCTCAAGTTGAACGAGACGCAGAACTTCCTGACGCAGAGCACCTATCAGCAGATCAAGGCGCTGTCGGAGCAGGGCCGCACCACGGACGCGGCGCGCGTTGCTCAGGATGCGCTGGCCAGCACCTTGGAGGCGCGCGCGCCGCAGATGCTGGCCAGCCTGGCCGCCATCCTTGGCGGGGGCGGCGAACACCTCGCCGTGCGCGATGATCGCCAGCTTCTTGCCGTCCGGCGAGACGGCGAGGTTGCGGAAGCTGGTCTCGGTCAGCCGCCGCTCGCCAGCGCCGGCCGGCGCGACGCCCAGCTCGTGGAGGACGGCGGCGAAGGCCTGCACGGCTGCCTCCATGTCGCGAGGCGTGAGCGTGCCCATGTTGGCCACCCGGAACGCGTACCGGCGGATGTCCCCCTGGCCGGCGTAGATCACGTACCCC
>ERZ650310.529-NODE-529-length-11312-cov-5.256996_pt1 | contig 11312 bp, 22 predicted proteins | sample MGYA00376246_ERZ650310 | MGnify/ENA primary metagenome ERZ650310 (study PRJEB26733, sample SAMN07839286) | wastewater metagenome | biome: small river; feature: stream; material: water | place: USA: North Carolina | collected 2016-03-01 ...
CCATGGCCTCCCTCAGGTCGATCCATTTGGGCGCGAGTCGCAATATTTTGTTCATTGGCGCCGCCCGGTCTGTGTCGGGGTTCCCACGTGTGTGACATGGGTATTACTGTTACAAAGCTGACAGCTTCCAAAGCCAGAAAAAGACCGTGAAACGTCGAAGCCGCCCCAGCACGTAATTGATACGATGTATAAAAGACTGAATTCACCAGTTTTATAAGCATCCACCGTGCTAGCCCGCGCATCCTGTGCGGGGAGTGCTATCAATGCGATAGCAAAACACACTGACAAAATCGCAGTAGTAGCAGCGCCTTGCATGCGTGCGGCAACCATCAGCCATAGGCTTTTGGCTTCGGGCGTCTTGCTGCGGGCGGCTTGAATTTGGGCCGCGATAACGCCGGGGTCATCCCCTGACAACGCGCACAACTGAGCAATAACCTTTTCATTTGGTAGGGTTCTATCCATGCGGTAGTGCGTCATCGCCTGATGACTTATTCCTATCACCTTTGCAAGTTGATAGTCTGAATCTATTGATGCTCTGGCCTTTGCGGCGTCGAGTAAGTTTGCTATTGAAAACATAGCGGGGCACCTTTCCACGGGTTGAATTGGCAGTATAGGCAAGGGGTCCTAGCATTGCAAGACGACATTGCCACTTGCGTACGACAGGGCTACTTGCTTAAGATCGGCTCCGCAACGGTCAGGCGGCTCAAAACCTTTCCACTCTGTACCCGCCCCCGTTGCCTTCGATTTTGTACAGGTGGAAAGGTAACGGAGTGGAATCCATGGCTAAAAGACGATGGGCGGAGATTGTCGACAAATACCCGGACATGAGCGCCGGGGGTCAATTGCTGCTGTCAGAACGTGCGGAGCTGGCGGACCTGAAAAAGCTCAAGAGTTTTCCAGTGAACGCCATCAGATTGCTGGAGCAATCCATACGGGGGGCATGCGGATTTTCTGATTCAAAGCGGGGTGCTGGCATGAATGGGCGCATCCTTTTCCAAGAGTTAGGCCGCGAAATTGTCGCCATCAATACGGCCAACGGCTGGCGGTGTCTGGTGTCGGACGAATGGGCGGACCCGTACAAAGTGCCGGCCATTTTGGCGCTGGTGCACTCGGAAGTTTCGGAGGCGCTGGAGGCGTTCCGTAAGGGCGATTCAAACAACTTTGCGGAGGAGCTGGCGGACGTTGTTATTCGTGTGCTGGATTGCTCCGAGGGGTTGGGAATCGACCTGTACGCGCAGATCGTTGCGAAGCTGGAAAAAAACCGGCATCGGGGCTATCGGCATGGGGGTAAGCGCGTATGAAAACCACTGTCAAAACCCGTAACGGGCGGGTAGTGGTACAGCCACTGACCATCAGCGGCGAACTGCAAATGCACATTGCAGACCACACCGGGGCGCTGTCTGCACTATGCCTCACACTAGAAGAAGCCGGGGCGCTGATTTTTGGCATGGAGCAAGCCCTAGAAGTGATCGACCAGCGGCACCGGGCGGCGCTGCAAACCATGCGGGCGGCGGCATGAGGGTGTTGATAGCTTGCGAGTATTCGGGCCGGGTGCGTGAGGCATTCCGGGCCATGGGTCACGATGCAATTTCATGTGATCTGCTGGAAACAGAGCAACCGGGGCCGCTCCATGTGGGGGGCTGTCTGGAGCTAGCCTACAGCGGAGATTTTGATTTGATGGTGTGCCATCCGCCATGCACTGATTTAGCGGTAAGCGGGGCGCGCCATTTTGCAGCAAAGCGGGCGGACGGACGCCAGCAAAAAGCCCTTGATTTTGTGGCAAAGCTGCTAGGCGCGCCAATCCAGCGCATTGCGCTGGAAAACCCGGTATCGATCATAAGTAGCCACATCAGGCAGGCGGACCAGTACATACAGCCATGGCAGTTTGGGCACGGCGAAACCAAAAAAACAGGGCTTTGGTTGAAGGGTTTGCCACTGCTGAAGCCTTCCAGCATCGTGGACGGGCGGGCCAATGTCGTGCACAGGATGCCTCCTGGGCCGGACCGTTGGAAAAACAGGAGCCGGACATATCAGGGGGTGGCTGATGCCATGGCGGCGCAGTGGGGTGCTGTATGACGTGGAAGGCGGTTGCAATTTATGCGGGTTCGGCTGTTCTGGTGTGCGCTGGCGCTTGTGGCCTTGCGGTCCTGTGGGTGTTTCGGGGGGTGGGGGTTATATGAGCCAGCACCGGGGCACATTCGCGGCGCGTTACGCCATGGGGGCGGACCGTTACCAGCGGGTCAAGCAGGCGCGATTGATGGACATGGAATTGCGCCGGTTTCGCATCGGTGAGGAAGGCCATTTAGACCCAGCGGGCGCGGAGGAATTCGCGGTTGTCGATACAGCAAACCGGGAAAAGGCCTTTTTCGAGTGGCCGGGCAAGGCGGACGTTATGCGGGTGCATGCCATGGTGGAAGGTCACTTCGGTGTGTCTGCTTACAGGGTAGGCGCTCGCCTTTGGTTTGTTTGATGCTGGATTGCAGGGCGTTAGATCACGAGGTTAAGGCGGTGGCCGTGTGGGCGTCGGGCCGGGTGCGTTCGCACTTGCGCAGTGCGGCGCGTGAGGCCGTTGGCCATGAATGGGCGGTAACTGCTGTGCACCGTGACCGCCTGGACTATGGGCGCGCACCGGCCAGGCTTCGTACGGCGTCAGAGTTGCGGGCAGAGCTCGACGCCATGGCCGGGGAATACCAGGCGAAGCCAATAGCGGACGCGGTGAAGATTGACGGACGCATTGCGCGCATGGTGGACGCGGCGTGGTGGTCGCGCAGTATCAGGCGGGAACTGTTACGGGAAAACGAGACACAAGAGCGCATCGCGGGCACCGTCAAAAAAGACGGCCAGGTGTATGTCTCGGACCACGCGGCAAAGATGGCGCGCATCCGTGCTAAGGCCAATCAGCGGACCCTGGAGGGCCTGGAAGTGGTAGCGGAGGGCGGCGAAGCCTTGAATCTGTGGGAAGTGTCGCAGGCCAGCGTGAGTAACCCAGCGTTGCGCCGGGCGGAGCTTATGACGCGCTGTAAGGGATTCGAGGACGCGGCGGAATTCATGGGCCATAAGGGTCTGTTTCTGACGATGACCTGTCCCAAGCGTTTTCACCGGGTGGACCATCGCGGCAATGCCGTAACCAAGTGGGACGGCTCCACGCCACGCGACGCGCAGCAATACCTGTGCAAGGTGTGGGCGCGCATCCGTGCGGCCTGGAAGAAAGCCGGGGTCATGGTGTACGGGTTTCGGGTGGCGGAGCCGCACCAGGACGGTACTCCACATTGGCACCTGCTGCTATTTTGTGCGCCTGAGTTTGTGCGGGTCATGCTGTCCATTGCGGCGCGCCATGCGCTGGCGGCGGACCGTCACGAGTCTGGAGCCTGGAAGCATCGTTTTACCGTCAAACGCATTGACCCGAGCCAGGGCAGCGCCACGGGCTATATAGCTAAATACATTGCCAAAAACATTGACGGCCAAAAGGAGGGCGGCGGCGGCATTGGTGACGATGACGAATCCGCATTGCCTGCTGAGGTTGCGGCGCGCCGGGTGCGCGTGTGGGCGTCTACCTGGGGCATTCGGCAATTTCAGCAAATAGGCGGGCCATCCGTCACGGTGTGGCGTGAGTTGCGGCGGCTGGGTGAGGATGCGGACCCGCTGCAATTGGAGCTATTTGAGAAGCCGCGCGCAGCTGCAAACCGTGGGGCCTGGTTTGACTTTTGGATGGTGCAAGGCGGGCCGGATGTGGCGCGGTCTGACCTGACCGTAAAGCCCTATTACGTGGCGGACAGCCTGGGCAAATACGGCGACGAATCCGAAAAAATCAAGGGCGTGAAGGGCGTAGAGGCTGGGGAACTGGTGACGGAAGTCACGCGCCTGAAAGTCTGGACCGTGCAATGCGCAGGACTGCAAGCCACCAACGAAAAGCAATCGCGCTGGTCGCGGGATGTTGTGTTTTCGCAGGCATACGAGGACGCGGAATTTAAGCGGATCGGCGAAGCCGAACGCACTCGGACTGGTGTCAATAACTGTAGCGAAGATGCACCGGAAAACGAGCAGGACGGAAGCGATAACGATGGATTTTTGGCCTACATGGCATCACTGAAAGCAGGCAAGGAGCCTGGAACCGAGCCGCTACGGGTTTAGCGGCATCAAAAGGAGGTGAAAGTGGACGTAAAAAACGAGCAGCGAGAGAGAACGCAAAAGGCCGTTGCTGATGCTTCGGCAGTGTGGGCAAAGGCGCCTGCACACATCAAGGCAATGGCCGGGGCCTATGTGGGGCCACTGATTGAGGCGGTTTGGCAGATAAATCATGAATTGGAGAGCATCAAAAATGGCAACAAAAAATAAGCCCGTGGCAGTGAAAAAGGCGGCGCCGGTAGCGGTGCAAAAACAGAAAACGAGCGCGGAACAGTTCACCGTCAAAGTGAACGAAGCGGCGCGCATCAAGTCTGGAAAATATGCGGGCTTGGTGGGCACGGTGGAGGCCATCACGCAAGAAATAAATGTGGCTCTGGTCCACATTCAGGGGGTCCGAGATGGCGAAAAAATCGACGTCAAGACGGGTTATGCACCGGCAGACCTGGAGCCGAATAAGTGACCGGGCGCGCAGTCCTGGGGCACATTGATTGCCCTACGTGCGGCACTGCCAAAGGCATGCGCATTACACACGACAAAAACGGGCACCCGTTCGGCTACTGTGAAGCGGAATGCTCGCAACAAATGCGCATCGGTGGGGACGCCAGGCGGGTGCGTAAGTTCGTGGAGCGTTACCCGTGGGCGGCGGCGCCAGGAGCGGCGCCTGCTGTACCTGTACCAGAGGTCAAAAAGGAAGCGAAGCCAGCACCAGTTACAGCGCCAAAACCAGCGGCGGCGCCTGTAACGGTAACGGCACCAGCACCAGCGGAGAAGCCTGCCAAAAAAGCCGGGCCGTTTGATTTTCTGATGGGGGCAACGTGATGGAACCAGATACAGATACAGACGAAAAGCCGGGCGCCATGAGTAGCGAGCAGGCGGCGGACTTTGCGGCCATCAATGCGGCGGCATCCGGTACGGTAGGGGACCAGGTAGCAGGCCAGGTACAGGAACAGGGACAACAGCCACCCAGCGCGCAGGCGTTGGGGGTTGCGGCGATGTTTATAGGCGTGGCGCGTCCGCTGCTGTGTCACACGGTCAAGGGCCTGGAGGGGACGCCGGATGAACTGTGGGCGCCGGTCATCGAAAGCGCGGCGGGCCTGCTGGACCACTACGGACTGGCAAGCCCGGAACTGCAAGGGCCATGGGCCAAGTTTGCGGTAAGCATCGTGCCATTGGCGGGCATGGTCGTGGTCTACCGGATGCAGAACCCGGAGCCGGAACAGAACCCATTGCAAAAGTCGGCAATCTACCAGGTGCCGGGCAAGATGCCGGACCCGGTAGCGGTGGAGCCTGCAACGTGAGGCGGCGCAATCTGTTGCGGGTTGAATTCCAGTATCAGGGGAATGTGTGGATGGTGCTGGGGTGGATGGATGGTGGGCCGTTGCTGGGTGTGCTGGGTGTGCTGGTAAAGGTGAAGTTCGGATGAAAACAGAGGACGGGCGAATAGTGGTCGTGTCGGGCGCTTCGCGCAGTGGCAAGACCGCCATGGTGCGCAAGCTGCTGGCAAAGGCGCGGCGCATTTGGGCGTGGGACCCGGAGGACCAATGGGCGCAGCTGCCAGGCTTCGTGCGGGTGACAAACCGCAAGCAATTGGCGGCGGCGGTAGCCAAGAAAGGGCCGCAAAAACTGGCCTATGTGACGGGTGGGGACCTAAAGGAAGAATTCAACTTCTTTTGCCAATGCGCCATGTACGCGGGGCGCTACGTGGAGGCCATGGAAGTGATCGCAGAGGAGCTGGCGGACGTGACCAGCCAGAGCAAGGCGCCTGGGCATTGGGGCATATTGGTACGGCGTGGCTTGAAACGCGGTATCGGTATCTGGTGCATAAGCCAGCGGTGGGCGGAAGCGGACAAGACGGCCATGGGCAATGCGTCAGATTTCATCCTGTTTCGGTGTGCCACGGGCAGCGATGCGGACTACCTGGAGAAAAAAACCGGGGTCGGTGCGGCGGAATTGGTGAACATGCCCCCGCTTTCGTGGGTAAAAAAAGACAATCTGACCGGAAAAATCACAAGGGGGAAGCTCACTTTTTAGGGTCGTTTTCCTGTATGGGTAACGGCACCAGGTACGGGGCATTTCGCGTTTCTCGATAGCGTTTTTCAATCGCACTAACTGAGCTGAGAGGCTTTTTCAATGTGCAACTGTCAAACGGAGAAACAAATGGACCTGAGTAAAGAAAAACTGACCAAGCTGGGCATTGCTGCTGCAATCCTTTTTGCGGGCTACAAATACGGAAGCCCCCAGGTGAAAGCGGCGGCTTTCGCCATCGGCGCCACCATCGCGGCCAAGCAGATTCCTTACCTGCGCGACGTAGCGTAAGGAGCCGAAAAAATGACCATCGGCAAACTGACCCGCTACGGCCTGCCCCTGTCCAATGTGGCAGCTACTGGCACGGCCACAAACAACATTACGCCAGGTCAAACCCTGGAAGTCTCGCGCTTCAAGCTGGGCGGCACGGCGCTGACACGCGCCATGATTCAGCAATTTCGCATTCGTGCGAATGGCAAGGTAATCGTAGACACAAACGGCACGGACCTGCAAAAGGTAAACGATTACCGGGGCGTGGCTGGCGATGTGGCCTTCATGGATTACTACTTTGCGGACTACTCGCTGAATAACGAGCTTGACCGCATGGTGGGAGCCTTTGATACCACGTACGGAATCGGAAACATCACGCAGGAAATTAAGATCGTTGGCGCAACGGCTCCAGTCATTACGCCCATCCTGATTCAGTCCGGCGCGCAGAAAAACAACCAAGGGGACGCGCTGCCTTATGCGCCTTTGATTTCAAAGCTGCTGCAATACCCGTTCAGTATCAGCACCGGCGGAAAACTGCAGGTGGCCTTACCTTTCGGTCCGCAAACCGGCGGCATCATCAAGCGCGTTCACATCGTGCATACCGGCAATATGACCGGAATCACGGTGAAGGAAAACGCCACGGTAGTGCACGAATCCGTGAAGGCGGAAAACGAGTACGAGCAGAAGCGTTTCGGACGTGTGCCACAGGCCAACATGTACACGGTTGACTTCGTGGTCGATGGCGATATGCGAAAGGCCATGAACACCCGTTCCAGTACGTCTATGGAATGGTTGCCGGAATTCAGCGCGGCGGACTCGGGCACCATTTACGTAGAGTATCTGGACCCACTGGGCAACCTGTAAAGGATCACCATGGACGCAACGGACATTGAACAATCGTCCTGGTCGTCCTGGTTCCAAAACGTTGCAGGCGGAGTGATTGGAAAAGCAGCGGACGCCACCTATGTGCGCCCGTATGACATCCAGGCATTGCGCTTGCAAGCGTTGGGAGATCAGGGCTACTACACGGAGGGCAAGGCGGGCACGTCAAATACGGCGGGAGCTATGACCACATCCACCATGCTGATGATCGGCGGCGGCGCGCTGCTGCTGGCATTCGTACTGCTGAAGGACTGAAGCAATGGCAGTTCCAGCAATGCCGGGTGAGTTGAAGCTGACCGGGGGCGCTGGAGGTGCATCCGGTCCGGCGACGGGCTACAGCGACGGCGTTTTTGATTCTTCGGGCTGGTCGGTGACGTTTGGAGATAACTCGCCAGTGACGCCAGCGGCTAGCCTGAAGTCCTACATTCCGTGGGCAATTGCAGGCGTGGGCCTGTTAGTGGCATGGAAGATTTACAAGCGGTAAGCCGGGACGATGCGGCGCGGGCCTTTGGGGCTTGCGTTGCCTTGAACCCGTCCGGCCACGAATCCGCGCAGAGCATGGCGGCGCGCAGTGCCAATTTTGTGTATTCCACAGAAACGGGCCGCGTGGTCTATGGCGTCATGCGCAACGGTGAAACCCTGTGGTGTGTCGCAGCGGCGGGGCAGGGGTCGGGCATGGCGCGGGCCGGGCTGGACTACCTGGAACGCCAGGCGCGGGCCAATAGGTGTAGCCGGGTCGGGTTTCAGACCGTGCGCAGGGGCCTGGTGCGTATCGCAGAAAAGCAAGGTTTTGAAGTGGTGCGCCAGGTGGGCACAGGCTTCGTTCTAGAAAAAAGGGTGTGATATGGCAGGCGGCGGCGGCGGTAGTTCCAGCAGTAGCAGTACCACGGTCAACACGGACCAGCGGCTGGCCGTGGGTGACGGAGGCGCGGGCATAAGCGGCGATAACAGCAGCATCAACATTACCAGCGTAGACGGCGCGATTGTGTCGCGGGCGCTGGACAGTGTGGACAGTGCATCCGCCGTTCAGGGGGATATTTTCTCCAAGCTGCTGGACGTATCAAAAGACCTGATAGGCACCACACAAAAAAGCGTAGAGAACGCCTATTCGCGGGCCGCAACGGACGCAAAAGGCAGTCTCGACAACAAAACAATTGTTATTTTGGGCCTGGGCGCTGCGGCGGCCTGGGCATTTACACGGGGGCGCTAAGTGAGCAGCATCAAAGAAACAATCGCGGCGGGGAAGTACCTGGAGCTAAGTGAACCGGGAGACTTTTTTAGATTGCTTGTAACTACCGGGCCGGTAGACATTGAGTTTTACTACCAAGGGCGTGAAATAGCGGACGTGGTAGGAGTGGAGGCGGGCTACGCAGAGTATTTTCGCGGGGGGACGGTAGGTGAATTTGACCGGGTTCGCGTCTACTCTGCAACAACTCAGCAAGTGCAATTTGTCACGCGCTACGGTTCGGATGTGCGCTATGACCGGGGGGCGTCTAGTGTGTCGGGTTCGGTGGACTTGAACGCAGCAACCATCATTCAATTGAACAGGCCGCAAGCATCTACAGATAGTTTTGCGGCGATAACTGCAAGCGCAGCAAATGCGGCGCAGTTGATATTTACTGCGGCATCCAATGTAAACGGGGCCATTGTGTTGACGGCATTTGCATCAGATGAAAACACGGTAGGAAATACAACACTGGCCTTTGTTGCAAAGGCAACAGCACCAGCAACGGTAATTGACGGAGAAGTGATCGCATCGTCTATTGAGTCGGCGGCATTGGCGGGAGGTCGGGCAATGGCAATCAATTTGCAGACACCGCAATACATTGCGCCAGGAAAAGGCCTGTATTACATAACAAACGTAGCAGGCAGCGCGGGTCACATGCGCTCATGCAGATACAAGCTGCTGTAACCATGCGCGGCGCAATCCTGATTACATCGGCGGGACTGCTGGCTTATGGCGCGTGGCGCATGAGCCAGGAAGATGCGCCCGTCATCAGCCTGGACAGTGTGCAAGACCTGGGAGAAACCATCGTGAGTAAGACAGTCAACGCGCTGCAACTGTGGCGCGCCCCCGAAAAATACGCGGCCACCATCGCCAGCGCAGAGCAGCAATACGGCATCCCTGATGCCATGCTGGAACGCCTGTTCTATCAGGAATGCCGGTACCGTGAGGACATCATCACGGGCCGGGTTCGTTCGAGCGTGGGCGCGCTGGGCATTGCGCAATTCATGCCAGCGACGGCGGTGGAACTGGGAATAGATCCACTGGAACCACGCCAGGCCATACCGGCGGCGGCGCGCTACCTGTCCGGCCTGTTCAAACGCTTTGGCAATTGGTCCGAAGCCTTAGCGGCATACAACTGGGGCCAGGGCAACGTGAGTCGAAAAGGGCTGGCCAATGCACCACGGGAAACCCGCAACTATTACAGCCAGATATTGGCAGACGTGAACGCCAGCACCGGAACAAACTACGCATAGGACACACCATGAAACAAGCTGAATTGATCGCGCTGGGCCTTGCGGCAATTGCCGTTTACATGATTACCAAAAAGGCGCAAGGCGGCACGGCGTCAAAGCCCCCGGCGGACTTCGTGACCGAGGTTTTCAACAGCGCGGGGAAAGCCTTTGAAAACGGCTGGCGCTACTTCTCGGACGGGACCAGCATCAGCCCCACGGGCAGCTATTACAGCGCGGGCCAATTGGTCTATGACGGTAGCGCGTCCGGGAGCTGGTGAGCATGAAAATCGCCATCAATCCGGTATACGGCGTAGCAGCGGCGGCGGTGGTCGCTGCGCTGCTGTATGTCAAGATCAATGGCGCCGGGAGCCTGGGCCAGGACCTGGGAGGCGCGGCGGTGGACGTGGTGAATGGTGCTGTAACAGGGGCCGTGAAGTCCACAGGGGAGCTGATCGGAATCCCTGACACCAACATGACCGAGTGCGACAAAGCCAAAGCAGAGGGGCGAACCTGGGATGCATCCTTTGCATGCCCAGCAAAAGACTTTATCGCCTACATGTGGGGGGCAAAATAATGGACCCATTCACCATATTGGCGGCGCTCGCGCCATTGGCCGTAGATGCAGGAAAGGCGCTGATCGGGCGCTTCATTGGCGCGGACTTCAAACCGGCGAACGTTGCCGATTGGCTGGCTATGCAAAATGCAGACCTTGCCAAGTTTCAGGCCATCAACAATGCAGGCGGGGCAAACCCGTCCTATCCCTGGGTGGAAGCCATCGTGCGATTGCAGCGGCCAGTGGTGGGAGCGGTAGCGCTGTCTGTGTGGGCCTACACGCGCACCGCGGGGGTGCCATCGGAGGCGGTGGACAACTTCGCGGCCTGTATCGGCTTTTACCTGTTCGGGGACCGCACATTGTTTTACATCCGGGGCAAAACATGACCTTAGAGCCGGGATTCCTGCTGCAAGTGTTGATCGGCCTGGGCGCCGGGTTCGGGGCGTATGCGGCCATCCGCTATGACCTGGGCCGGTTGCATGAACGTGCCACCAATGCGCAAGCCAGCGCCGACAAAGCCCATGAGCGTATCGACGGATTGATGCGGCCCGGTCATTAATGGGTCATTGGCGGCGCCAGTATCGCTGATCGCCACCAGACGCGCCAGGCGGGCGGATTCATTCGCCAGCGCATCGCCAGCAGACCGTGCCAGGCCACGGTGCAACACCAGCTCATTGCCCACATCCAGCGCGCCGGTTTCCCGGCCTTTGGGCGTTTCGTGCCAGAGTGCGGCCAGCACCGCATAAGGCGCGCTGTCATCGGCCAGCCAGCGCCAGACGCTGCGCTCGGTCACGTGCAGATGCTTTGCCACTTCGGCGGGCGTGGCCTGGAGGTCGACCATCAGATCGCGCAGCATGGCGCCATGCAGTCCACGTGGTGCATAGGTTTTCATGATTCCACCCCTGAATTTTGGTTTTCGTGGGCCGGGCGGGGTCGGGGCGCGGCAAGGGAGATCGGAAGAGCACACGTCTGAACTCCAGTCACGATCAGCGATCTC
>ERZ650310.532-NODE-532-length-11262-cov-4.783082_pt1 | contig 11262 bp, 11 predicted proteins | sample MGYA00376246_ERZ650310 | MGnify/ENA primary metagenome ERZ650310 (study PRJEB26733, sample SAMN07839286) | wastewater metagenome | biome: small river; feature: stream; material: water | place: USA: North Carolina | collected 2016-03-01 ...
TTTGCTGCTGGTCGAGACGAGAACGTGCTGGCGATCCGCAGGGGGAACTCGGCTAGGATCGTTAGGGCATGGAAGGAGAAAGACACAATGCAGGCTGTTCGTCAGTTCATCAAGACGTTCGAGGCGGAGAAGCTCAAGCCATCCATGATCTGGGGAGATGCTGACGGTCTGGGGACAGTAATGATCGACGCTATGGCAGAGAAGGGTTGGCGCATCAATCGGTTCCACGGTGGTGCAAGATCTCGTGAACCAAACGAGTACGCTAACTTGATTGGCGAGGTGTGGCACGTTGGATGTAGAGAGATTGAGCGCGGACGTGTCAACTTGGGAGAACTGGACGTTGAGACGTTCAAACAGTTGACTACGCGCAAGACCGAGTGGAACGAGACAGGGAAGTTACGAGTGCAAGCAAAAGAGACAATGCGTATTAGCGGACTAAAGTCACCTGACCGAGCTGACGCACTTCTTGGTTGTATTGTTTGCGGTCCAGAGATGAACGGAGCAATAACTGGTCAAGCGGTTACAAGAACCGTCAAGTCGAACTTTTCCACACCTATTGTTGCTGCTTTCAATAATTTCTAATGGTAGTGCGTGACAATGTGGCTGAAACACTATAAAGCGTCTGAATGACCAAGGAGGAGCAAAAAGGATTGGTGTGGCCTATTCCAGCCAATTATCGTAATAACGACTATGATCTTGCGAACGTAACGCCAGATCAGGTACGCGCTATCCTACGTAATGTCCGCACTGGTAAGCTAGAAGATCAAGATCGTTTATTCCGTTTAATGCTTGATACTTGGCCACGTCTGCGTAAAGCATTGAACGAAGTCTCCGGTGCTGTTGCTCGTCTTGAGATCGAGGTTAAGCCGGGTATCCGTGAAGGAACGGAAGAACCAACTCCACAAGCGCAAATGATTTACGAGACAGTCGAGCGTGCGCTTGAGTCATTCTCTCCACGTCCGGGATATTGGGAACTTGATGACTGCGGAATGGTAAAGGCATTGGTCGATGCCTATGCAAAGGGTATCTCAGTGCTTGAGATCGTCTGGCAACTTGATAATGGCATCGTCTCTCCTCGCTGTTATGCTCCAGTGCCAGCCAAGTATCTTGCCTACCCTCAATCGAACAACGAGATTGATCGGTTGATGATCGCTCCACTTGGTGCTAACTACTCTACACTTGAAGACTTCCCAAAGGATCGGTTTTTGATTGGTGTATGGGGTCAGGGTGGTATGCACCCAATCCACGCTGCTAATCTTCGCACTCTGACCAAATACTGGTTGTCTTCGGTCTATGGTCTGGGCTGGTTGATGCAGTATGCTCAGTTGTTCGGTATTCCAACTCGTACAGCTAAGACGGATGGTACTGAGGATGGTCTTAACAAGGCTCAGGAGATGCTTGAGTCTATTGGATCGTCTGGTTGGGCGGCATTCGGTCCGGGAGTCGAGTACGAGATCCACAGCGCATCATCTGCCGCCGCTGATACACTCCCACAATCGCACTTGATGGATGTTGCAGATAAAGCCTGCGATATTCTTCTGCTTGGCCAAACACTGACGACAGACACTGGTGGTACTGGTTCACGCGCACTTGGTCAAGTTCATGCTGGGATTCGTCTTGATGTTCTAAAGTCAGTTGCTGACTGGGTAGCATCCATCATTACGACTCAGTTGATTCCTGCTATTGTTCGCATGAACTTTGGTGAGGTTGCTAGCGAGGATATGCCGTACTGCTGCTTAGAGATTCCTCAAACAAAGGATGATCGCGCTATTGCAGAGCGAGTCAAGATCTTTACTGAGATTGGTCTTCCAATGACTAACAAGTACATCTACGAAGTTCTTGGAGTCCCACAACCTATTGAAGGTGAGACATTGTTCCAGAAGGATATGCTTCAAGATCCAATGAAGCCAGAAGTCTATATCCCACCTTCTCCAGTTGAGAAGTTACCGAAGGATGCAGCAGATATTGCTTCTGCGGCTAATGTCGATCTTCGCCCAACTGAAGCAATGGCTGAGAATGCTCGCAAGGCACTTGAGGTTAGAAGAATTAAGCCAATGAGCGAGAGAGGGATGACTAGCGTCGGAATTGCTCGTGCTCGTGATATTTCCAATCGGGTTGAGCTTTCAACGGATACGATTAGCCGCATGATCTCATTCTTTGCTCGTCACGAGGTTGACAAGCAAGGTTCCACATGGGACGAGCAAGGCAAAGGATGGCAGGCATGGAACGGCTGGGGTGGTGACGAAGGTTACGCTTGGGCAAAGAAAATAATGAAACAAGAGGCTGAATGACAGACGAGGAAATCATGGATGTTGCTAGCAAGTGGTTGAATCCTATTGATTCAATCATCGCTGACTTGCTTGATAAAAGTCAGAGAATGACAATCGGCGCATTTAGTCGTGAGGTGAATCTGGTCATTGAAAGCATCCCTCAGTTATTCGATAAATTATCGACAACTGAATTGACTACAGAACTTGAGAAACAAATTGGTGACGCAATCATCAAGGGATTAAGCCAATGAAGATAGGACAATCATTCATTGGTATAACGGTTGACATATCTCAGGTAGATGCCGTCAAGCGTGATATTATCAATGCGATGGGACCAGAAGTCCGTAAAAATGCTTTGGCGGTTGGAGCTGAGTCTGCTTTGATGAGTATTAAGGGCTATTATACCTCATCTGGAAGAAATAACTGGATCAATTCTTCATTACCAACTCATGGTGCTGGAAGAAAGATGACAGATTGGTGGAAACTGGTAGAGTCTGGATGGAACGTAGGCAATGTGACTTCAAAGACTGCGACGATATTCAATGGAACTATCGGACTAGCACAGAAAGTTACTGGTGGAACTATCACTGCAAAGAGGAAGAAGTTCCTAACAATCCCAATGCATCCAACTGCTCATGGTGTCAGGGCTAGAGACTATTCAGCATCAATAGCACCACTCTTTATAGCTAAGGGTGTTCTTGCTCGTAAAGAAGAAGACAAGAGCATTACTCCTATTTACGCATTAAGAAAATCGGTTAATCAAAAACCTTGGGCAACCGCATTACCACCAGAGGACACATACACAGAAGCATTTATCAATGGAGCAGCAGACTACATTCTCGGCAGTATTTAAAATCCTCAATAAATTCCACTTGTTATTTGGAATGGATCATAGTAATCAAGATTTGATGAGCGCATCTATTACGCAAGCGGCTTTCCAATCTGACATCTCTATGTCGGATGGAACCATCGTCTATTTGCCAGAAGGTCATCACTCGATCTCGGCGACTGTCGGTGGCAAGCCTAAGCGTGTCGAAGTAAATATCGACGAGCGTATCGCTGCTTCATTCACTGAAGATCTCAGCAAACGCTTTGAGTCGAACGTCCGTCCATTCGCTGGATTCGACCACAAACAAGGACCAGCATCGTTCATTCCTAAGGAGTTCCGATATGAGTCAGGCGTTGGTCTGGTTCTAGACGTTGAATGGACTGAGGCAGGTCGTAAGGCAATCGAAGGAAAAGATTACTCATACTTCTCTCCAACATTTTTACTTTCTGACTCTGGTGTTCCATTCGGTCTTCCACCTCGTGGTGAGATCGGATCGCTTGTGAACGATCCAGCGTTTGAAGAAATCCCGCGCATCGCCGCATCTCATACTGAACCTATTATGGACATCACTAACCTAGTTGAACTGGGGCTGGTCGAAGCGAGCGAATCGCCAGAGACTGCCATTGAAACCGCAAAGGCAGTTCTTGCCAATCTCCGCGAGATTGCTTTGAACGTCGAAACTACTGAAGCTGCTGCTGTCGAGGCTGCTACTGTTGCCGCTTCTTCTGCTGAGTCTTATGCCTCTCTTAAAGAGAAGTTCATGGCACTCGAAGAAGAAAATGCTGCTTTGAAAAAGCAAATGGCTACTAAAGCTGCTGCTAATGCTGAACTTGCTATCGACGAAGCTATCAAGGCTGGTCGTATCGCTCCTCAAGACGAAGATGCTAAGTCGTTCTGGCTTACTTCTATCCTTGCTGACGAAAAGGCAATGAAGGTTCTTGCTTCTCTCCCATCTAACGATGCACTCACTGGTAAGACGATTCTTGCTGGCCGCACTGAAGATGCTCCACAACTTTCCGGTATGGCTCGCGTTGAAGCAGCTATCCGCGCACAATCTCAACTCTAATAACTAATCAATTATGGCTAATAACCTTACCCTACTTGACCTCGCCAAACTGAACTCTGCTGACATGGCAGTTGGTCTGATTGAAGAAGTCGCCACCGTCGCTCCAGAGACCACGATCATTCCTGCTCGTACGATCCCCGGAACTTCCTACAAAATCTCCGCTCGTACTGGTCGTCCAAGCGTTTCATTCCGCGCCCTCAATGAAGGTACGGATGCAACCAAGTCGCAGTTTACTGAGCGTACCATCGAAGCATTCCTGCTCTCCGCTCGTGTTGAGTGTGACAAAGCTGCTGCCAATGCTTATATCGACGGTGCTGTTGCTTACCAAGCTCTCGAAGCTCGTGGCATCATGGCCGAAGCTCTCTATAAGGTTGGTCAACAAACCATCTATGGAACGGCTCAAGACGGCAAAGGCTTCCCCGGCTTGCAAGCACTTGTTACCACTCTTGGTAGCGTAGTTGTCGATGCAACTGGTACGACCTCCGCTACTGGTTCGTCCGTGTACGCAATCGCTGCTGGTTCGCAAGGCGTTCAATACGTCTATGGTCAGAACACCACGATTGATCTGAGCGCATTCCGCGAAGGTGATGCTTCGGATGGTAACGGCAAGCGTTTCGCTGCTTATATCGCCGATCTCACCGCTTGGGTTGGTCTTCAGTGCGCTAACAAGTACGCTGTCGGTCGTATCAAGAACCTCACTGCCGATTCTGGTAAAGGTTGCACGGATGCCAAGTTGCTCGATCTGCTTCGTCAGTTCCCTGTCGGTGTCAAGCCAACTCACTTCTTGATGAGCCGCCGTTCGGCCTATCAACTCGCAATCAGTCGTTCGATCACTGCGAATACCAAGCAAGAAGCCTTTAGTGGTCTTCTCAATGGTCTTCCAACTGAATCGTTCGGAATCCCAATCATCATCACCGACTCCATCTCGGATACGGAAGCAATCGCTTAATCATAACTAAATACTATCATGGCTTACGAATTTAATCGCAACCTACAAGACAGTGCTTACACAAGCACCGTCGCAATCGCTCAAGCTGGAGCTAATACTGCTACCTTCGATCTGGAACAGGTCATTGGTGGTGATGTCGAGAAAGTCGTTTTCGAGCTTTCTGGTCCTACGGCTGCTGGCATTTCTGACACGAAAGTCGTTACCTATACTCTGAAGGATTCTTCGGATGGTACTACCTTCGCTGTTCTTGATCCTAGCATCGCTACCACGCAAACTGGTTCTGGCGGTACTGGCATTGTTGCCAAAACTGTTCGTTTCCGTCTTCCTCCTGTCACGAAGCGTTATGTTCGTATCGAACAAACGATGACTGCTACGGCTGGAACGGTTACTGGCAATATGGTCGCTAAACTGTTGTTCTAATGGTGTGTTGCCTCTAACTAGGTTTTTTTCGTTGTTTTTCCCTAGTTAGAGGCTTACATTCATCAAAGGTTTCCGCAGAACCTAGCAATCTAAAGTTGCTGAATCTGCGGATTTTTTCTATATGGCTTGGACACAACTTACAGTATCAGGACTAAAGGATCGGCTTGCTTCGGAGGAATTTGAGGCACTTCTTGCTGAATCACCTACACCGGAAGATAAGTTGACTGACATTCTTGGGCAAGTAGCCCAAGAGATCGTCTCAAGGGTCAATGCAGGCCGCAGGAAGCGTGGTCTAGTACAAGTTGCCAATACTGGGCTATACGCTCCCACAGGCTCTCACAGGCATGGCTACGCTCTTGCTCGTCGTCTGCTATCTGAGTCATTCCCATCTCTAGCTGAGTTTAATGGCGATGATCGAAAGATCGCTGTTGAATCTGCTGAGAACTATCTTGATGATCTAGCTAAGAATGATGCCGACTCCGACGATTACGGTGCGACATCATACGCTGCATCAAGTTCTTCATCATTCCGTTTTGGTGGAGCCGCTCTTATGGACTTCACATCTGCACCATGAGTTTAATTCGTCAAATAGTAGAAAGCATTGCTGACACTTTGTCGAGCCATCAATACTTTCGCACTAATCCAAAGATTCCAGTAATCATTGAGGATCACAAGGATGTGGAGAAATCCATCCTAGCTGCAATGCAATCAACTGGTGCATTTGTACTTGTTAATTTTGACTCCGCAGAGACAGACTCAGAGAATACTCCGGGTCCATATTTATCTGACGCGAAATTCCGCGTGACAATTTCAGAGATCCCATCAGTATGGCGGTCGAAATCCACCAAATCTTCTTCAGCAACTGAAATTGCTGAAGCAGTTTGTAGGATAATTCATCACACTCAACCAATGGACAAGGATGACCAACCTCTATCTGGTGGTGTAATGCTCTTCAACTCAATCTCTCAACAATCCAATGATTCGATGCTGCAACAAGTAGTTGTATTCTCGATCCCTGTTGGATTAAGCAACTCAGATCCTATCCGATAACTTTATGGCTATTCCCGCTACTTTTGACCGTACCACGATTGTTCGTGGACCATGCCGAATCACATATGACGGTGCTACCTTCTTCTCCAAGGGGGGCGTTGCACTGGCTATGAGTAATGAGACCTTTGACAAAGAGTCAGACGCATATGGTATCGTTGGCCGAGCGAAAAATGATCTGAAAATCACTGTTTCGTTTGAACCAGTTGGTGAGATTGAGGCACTTAGCACTCTCTTTCCATATGCAGCTACTCTTCCCGGAGCAAGCATCTATGGTTCTACCGATAAGCCACTTGTCATCGTAGCAGCAGATGCTACCTATACTATTCTTAACGCAGCAATCACAAAACTGCCAACCGTCAAATGCAGTGCTAACAGCACGGCACTTGGCAGCGTTGAATTCACGGGTCTGTTGAAAAAGGGTGGAGATCCCGCCATCGCTGCTGATTACTTCACGACTGGTGCTGGTGGTACTGTTCAAGCGGTAGGATTCAATCCTGCTGGGATCATCACAGCTCCATATTCAGCTACTATTGCTGGTACTCTTTCATTCATGTCTGAGGCTGGTTTTGATATTAGTTTCGATTCTAAGATGAATCCAATCAAGGTTGACGGCATCGGAACTGTCGATATGTCATTCCAAGATATTGAGTTCACCGTGACCTGTATTCCAACTGGTGTTACTGATACATCGTTTGATACATACTTTGGCAGCCTCAGTGCTGGTGAAGAACTCTCCGGTGTTTCACTGGATATCTCAACTCCAACATTGGGAGGTATCAACTTCGATTCAACATCAGTTCAAGTAATGGACATTCAACGTCGATTCAGTCCAAATGATAATCGTCTTGGTCAGCTTACACTGAAATCTAAGCGTACTGTATCAAGCGGCATCGCAGTTGCAATCTACACACTCGGAGTAGTAGCCTAACACTAATCACCAATGTATGTTGAATGGAGAACTGGTTCAACCAATATCATTCAGCTCGCTGGTGGTGGGGGCGTAACGACTGAGACATCAAACCTTAGAATCGAAACTGCTCCAACTTTTCAACAAGTTGCGTATATCGGAGGATCTTACGGGCGACAATTCTATCGTCCTGGACAACTGGTATCATTGTCGTTCGACTCTTTGAAAGAGTTTGCAACAGTTTCTGATGCTGGGTTCTATATCAATTACGTCAATGATCAGTTCTCAAATCAGCTTGATGGTGAAGCATTTATCGCCAATGTGAGCGGATCATATGGAGCAAACCAGAAAGAGAGTTTCACACTTTCTGCTGGTTCATACACTGGTTCAGTTCCAATAACTATCGCTGGAACATTCTTCGCTAGTCCAATCACGAAGACATTCACAGCATCCAGTTCTTCAGCTTCAACTGTAATAGCTGGACTATATGCTCTAATGCTTGCTGATCCTGAGATTCGTAAACGTGTGAATCTTAGTTATTTAGGTGAAACATTGTATGCTGAGAGAGTTAATCGCTTGGCTGATGATGCAACATTCAGATTGACATCAACTACTACTAATACAAGATCAACAGAAACTACTGGTACTGCTCCTGTGTATGACTCCGGTCGTTACATCTACGACGCTTCTGTGACTTGCTCACTGAGTCAGAATGGATGCCTAGTACATCAGAACGTAGCAATCGCTGGTCGATTTACTGATCCAACACCCTAAGTCATGGCTAATAAAAAGGTAAATATCGACATCACCACAACGTCAAATACGTCTGGTGCTGATAAAGCTGCTGCTAGCCTTGATAAGATAGCCGCGCAACAAGCTAAAGCAGAAGCCAAAGCTCAAGAAGTAGCAGCTCGTGAAGCAGCTCGGTTGGCCAGATCAGAAGCTGCTGCACAAAAGGCTGCTGATGTTGAAACTCGTCGTCAAGAACGTCTTGCAAGGCAAGCTGAAGTTGCTACTCAACGCAAAGAAGCAGCACTTCGACGTGAGGAAACGGCAATGGAACGCGCACAGAAAAAAGCTGAGGCTGCTGCATCTGCGCAAGAACGAGCGAATCAAAGGGCTATTGATTCAGCAGAAGCACTTGCCCGTAAGAATGAAGAAGTAGTTAGAAAAGAGGAAGCTAATGCAAAACGACTTGCTGCTCTTGCTGAGAATAAAGCAACGAGCAGAAGCGGATCTAAAGTTCAGCAAGCAGGTTATCAGGTGGCCGACTTTGCTACCCAAGTTGGCGCAGGTACATCTGCTGTTCAAGCACTTAGCCAGCAGCTTCCTCAGTTTCTTGGAGCATTTGGTCCTTGGGGTGCTGTTATCGGTGCAGCTGTTGCTGTTGTTGGTGCGCTAGGGAAAGCACTTTATGAAGTTGCTCAGGATACGAAAGCTGGAGAAGAAGCTTTCAAGCGCAACACAGAAATGGTCAAGCAATTTGCTGAAGCCTATAAGAAAGCTGGTGAAGAAGAAGTTCAAGCTCTTACTGATAAACTTGGCAATCAAAAATCAAAACTCGATGCATTACAGGAAGCAGAGATTGGCAATATCAAAGTAAAAGGTGAGGTACGTGATATTAACAATGAGATTAAGACTTCTTACCTTGATGCTGAAGAGGCATCATTAAAATATCTTATTGCTACTGGACAAGTAAAGGATGCCGAACAGGCACTTCTCCAGATTGAAAGAGAGAAAGTAAAAATAGCAAAAGAAGAAGCAACTGCTGCTGCCAATCAAAAACTTGAGATTGCTAACAAGCAACTGAAAGATGCCCAAGCTGACAAAGCTGAAGTTGAAAGACAGTTGATGGTTCTGGTTAAGAAAGCTAATGAAGTTGCTCAAGAATTACGCGCTCCAACGATTCAATTAAAGTATTCATTATCAGAAGATAAATACAAAGGATTAAAAGAGCCATCTGAGAAGACTCAACAACTTCAAGCTACTATTGATGGAATCAATAATAAGTTAGCAGCATATGAAACTGCTATTGATTCAACAAATGCTAGTTTTGCTGGCTTAGATCTAGCTATCAGCAATGCTAATACGAATGTAGATCAAGTACAAACTACTTTAGCTGCTGAGATTAACAAGATCAATACTCAGGCGAATCTTACTGAGACAACGACTAAGTTGAGTCAGGCTACTGAGAAGCAGACACAAGAAGTAACTAAAATCAAAGAAGCATTAACTTCTTTTGAAGCAGTGACTCCGGTGCAGGCTGAGGCCAAGGCGAAACTTCAAGCAGCAGTAGCGGATGGAATAATTACCGCAGAAGAACAAAGACAGATTGGAGGATCACTTCAAACATTGATGGCAACATTAAGAATTGGACAAACTTCGACTAGAGAGAATTTACAAGAGTTAATCACAATAAATAATTCTCTTGCTTCTGAGATGACATCAGCTAAGAATGCTATTAGGGATCTTAATAGCAAGGTTCAATTTCTTCAGAGTATCAAATAAATGGCAGTAACATGGACGATAGTAGGTGAGGCTGGCAAGGCACTTGATGCGACATCAAAGACGCTTGAACAACTAGCAATCAGCAATGCCAAGATGGACTTCCGTTCATTGCAGGCAGATGAGTTCACGTTCTCGATCTTTCCTCAGTCGATCACTGGTGCGATCATCCCAGACTTGAAGCAGAAGGTAGTTCTGTATCGTGACGCTGGTGCTGGTCCACAGAGGTTCTTCACTGGTCATGTTACTAACGTCCGTTCGGTCATCAGTGCTGGCTCAGAGGTCTGTAACGTCACTGTTTCTGGTCCTTGGTGGTGGATGGAGCGTATTAACTTTACGTCTGAATTACCAACTACAACTGCTGGAGTTACCGCAGAGCGCATGACTGCTATTTTTGGTGATGATATAAAAGGTGCAAATCTTGGGACTTCATTGGTAACTGCTCTGAACCGATCTGCTGCTCTTGGAGTCCCTATCGCTGCTGATAATACTATTGATCCGAATACTCCCGGATGGTTTTACGTTCTTGGACAAGTTAGATGTGTACGAGTTCAGTCTGATTTCAAAGTTGTTTGTGCTGGTAACTTTACAAGTGCAAATGGAGTGACTGTCAGCAAAATGGTTCGATTTAATACTGATGGAACTATTGACACATCATTCTCCTGTGCAGTTACAGATAATATCAGAACATTTGAGATTGATTCATCCGGCAATTTCCACCTAGGTCTTGTCACGAGCGGATACAAGAAGATCTCTTCCACTGGAACATTGATCTATTCAACGGCAACTGCTGGAGAGATCCTTGATCTCAAGATCCAATCAGATGGTAAGATTCTAATTGGAGGTAAGTTTACTACTGTAGCTGGTACAGCTAAAGTAGGTATTGCTAGGCTCAATGCCAATTCAACCCTTGATACAGGATTCACTGGTCCAACTTTTACCACTGCTACAAATAAGTGGGTAAGATCAATTACACTTTCATCTACTGATCAAATTTATATTGGTGGTGATTTTACTATTAGTTCTGTTAGGAATTGTTTAACTAGATTAACTGCTGCTGGTGCTGATGATACTACATTTCAAACTAAGAATGTTACTAAAAATTTAGCATTTACAAAATGGGCATTACCAAATTCTAGTACATATAATCAGATTCCTTATATACAAAATATTAAAATTCAAAGTGATGGATTATTAGTTGTTTCTGGAGCATTTACATATATTCAAAATGTATGTCGTCATATAGCTAGATTCCAAACTTCTGGT
>ERZ650310.533-NODE-533-length-11253-cov-7.523308_pt1 | contig 11253 bp, 24 predicted proteins | sample MGYA00376246_ERZ650310 | MGnify/ENA primary metagenome ERZ650310 (study PRJEB26733, sample SAMN07839286) | wastewater metagenome | biome: small river; feature: stream; material: water | place: USA: North Carolina | collected 2016-03-01 ...
GTCTGCAGGTGGGGGTGGGGGGAGGGTGGGCCCCGGGGTCATGCGAGGCCGGGGTGGCGTTCGGGTGGGCGTGTGGTCTTGGGTTGGTTGCTGCGGGCTTGGGCTGCTTGGGTGGTGGTGCGTTTGCGGTGGCAGCCGTTCCCGCCTTTGCTGATGTCGGCGCATCGGGTGCGGAGCATGTCGAGGCGGTGGTCGTCGGGTCTGCCGATGTGGTCGCACTCGAGGAGTCGGCCGGTGGGGTCGCTGAGTCCGCAGTCGACGCAGGTCCAATAGTCGAGTTCGAAGCGGGCGAGGCGTCGTGTTGGCCAGTCGCCAGGGAGTTCGTTTCGACGGTTGCTCGATGACCAGGGCATGGGCGCAGCGGTCAGAGCTTGACGATTGGGGGGACTGTACCACGCGCACGGTCGCGCACGCCAGCACTCATGCGACGTTCTCGTTGGGGCGAAGGTGGGCGATGCGGTTGGTGGTCCATTGCTCAACGTCCCAGTCGGTGCCGCTGGAGCGGGCGTTGGCTCGTGATCCTCGGGCGGACTTGGCGCACTTGTGGCAGAGGTCGAGCTGTTCGTGGACGATGTCGCCGTCGGTGTTCGTGGTGAACGTGGCGAGCACGACGGCTTCGAGGGTGCCGTGCTGGTAGCTGTCGTCGCGGCCGGCGGTGTAGCAGGTCTCGCATTCGCCGCTCTTGGAGTTGATGCGGTCGAGGTTGTTGGCCGCTTCCCGCTTGGTGCGTGCTGCTCGTTGGCAGAACTGGAGGTCGGCGAGCAGTGTTGGGGTGATGCGGCGGAGGGTGTCGAGTGCTTCGGTCATGCGCTGGTGGGCGTCGACGTACTCGGGTGCGATGAGGAGCGTGGCGTGGCGGCGCCGGTCGGCGAGGTCTCGTTCGCCGGGCGTGACGATGCGGGAGGAGACGTCGTTGTGGCGGGTGGAGCGGGAGCCGTCGGAGGCGGCTGCGGCGGCTCCGACGCCTGCCCATTCTTCGGCGAGGCGGAAGGCTTCGGTGCCTTGGTGGAGGAGCTTGGCGACGTCTTCGAGGATGTTGGCGGTTCGGTGGAGTTCGGTGTTGGTCGGGGTGCTCATTGCGGGTGGGTCTCCTGGGTCGGGGAAGCGGTACGGGCGGCGTGGAGGGCGGCGCGGGCGTCGGCGGGGCTGGCCGGCGGTAGCTGCTCGTCGTCGGGTGTGGTTTGCTGGCCGGTCCAGCCGGTGCCGGGGATGAACACGCGGCCGTCCCCGGCGACGGTGACGCCCTGCGACACGTTCGGCTCCTTGCCGAGCAGCGCCAGGATCTGGTCGAGCTTGGCGTTGATGTGGCGCAGCTCCTCGTTGACGTTCACGAGACCACCCGCAGCGTGGTGCCACCGCCGAGTTCGCGTCCCGCTCGACAGGTGCAGATGACCGTCTCGTCCCGTTCGCCGTGGTGGATGCCTGTGCCCTCGCATTTTTCGCACTGCGCGCCCGTGCGGGGGTCGGGTGCGGGTGGGGGTGCCGTGTCCGGTGAACCGTGCTCCGGGTTGCGGGTGTCGGGGGTCGTGCTACGGGTGTCGGGGTACGGGTATGGGGTACGGGGATTCGGGGTGCCATCCTCGATGCCATCTCGAATGCCATCCGCAATGGCATCCCCGATCAGGTTTGTTGCGGGTTCTGGGCCGTCATCGGTCGCTTCGATCCATCCGGGGTTGATTCCGCTGCCCGGGTCGAGGTTGGGCCACTGGGCGAACAGGATCTTCTCGATCGTGGCGGACAATTTGGGGCTGCGGATGCGCTTCACGTCGCGCTGCACGGCCTTGGCGTGGTTCGGGTTCGACAGGGTGTTGTCCCACTTCATGTGGGCGGTCAGCCATGCCTCGCCGGTCTCGATGTCCTCGATGATCCAGCCGGCGCCGATGAGTTCTTCCCACCAGGTGCCGACCTCGTTCTGAGGGGCCTTGGCGGCTCGGGCGATGAGCCGCTCGTTGTAGACGAACACGCCGCACTTGAGGCGGTACGGGTCCCGTGCGAGGTGCTGAAGGAGCCACTGGGCGTCGCGGCTGAGCGCGACGAACGCCGGGTCGGCGTCGAGGTCGCGAGGGATCGCGACGTAGGGGGAGCGCTCGGCCATCAGTCCTCGGTTCCGGTGCAGTCGACGAACAAGGGGCGGCCCATGCCGTGCCACATGGTGAACGGCATGGAGAGGCGGGGAGTGTCGCCCCAATGGCGCGGCCCGTAGCGCGGCAGGAAGACGACATCCCCCTTCACGCTGGCCTCGGCGAATTCGAGACGCACGGTGGGTAGCGCGGAACGCGCAGCGTCAGTACGATCGGTCATCTCATGTGGTCCTCTCCTAGTGAGGGCTGGTGGGCACGCTCCCGGGCTGTTGACGCAGCGCCGGGAGCACTCACATCGTAGCCCTGGCGCACTGACAGCGCGAGCGGAACATCCTGTGGATGGGGCCGGTCGAGTGGGGACAGGCTGGGGATGGCGAGGCGCCGCTCGAGCGACGTGACCTCGTGGTCGGCGCTGCAGTACCGGTCGCCGCGGGCGTACTGCTCGGGCGTCAGGTACTCGCCGCACCAGGTACAACGGGTGGCGGTCATGCGGGCACCGCGTGGAGGCGGGCCCGAGCGGGGCGCTTCGGGCCGAACGGGCGCAGCGTCGCGGCGATCTCGTACTGCTGGCCGCACGGGTCGCACTGCACGATCGTGATGGCGTAGCACCCGGTGACCGGCTGGCCGATGTTCACGGCGCCCATGTCGCCGCCGCACTGCGGGCACGTGAGGTCGGCCATGATGGTGCTCATCCCTTGCCGCCGATCCGTGCGCCCCAGTGGACGTTGACGGCCTGCTCGTGGGCTTCCTGCTGCCGGCGGCGTGCCTGCTCGGCGCACGACGGGCCGCAGTAGGAGCGGCGCTCCCGGCGCTGTTCGTCGGTGAGCGCGGTCGAGCAGTGGACGCAGCGCAGTGTGACGTGGCCGCGGCCGAGGTTGCCGCGCCGTCGGTCCTTCGGGGTGGTGCCGAACCACACGCCGTGCTCGGGCCGGTCGGACTCGATCCACCGGAGCCGGCACTGGTCGTGGTAGCCGCACCCGGCGCAGAGTGCGAGCCCCTGGGCGTAGTTCGCTTCGGCCTTGCCGCTGGTCTCGGGGAACAGGATCGGGGTCGGCGCGCCGGCGCACGCCGGGCGGGGTTCGATGTCGGGGGTCATGTGCGGTTCCTTCGTGCGCGCCGCTCGCGGCGTCGTTCCTTCTCGGACAGGCCGCCCCAGATGCCGTACTTCTCGGCGGTGACGATGGCGTGCTCGGCGCACGTCTCCTTCACGGGACATGTGCGGCAGATGGCCTTGGCGGGCGCGGTGTCCTCGCCCTGGCCCGGGTAGAACAGCTCGGCGTCGGCCCCTAGGCAGTCGCCCTCGCGCATCCAGGCGAACGGGTCGGAAGCGGTGGTCATGCGTTCACCGGCAGTGTGGGCAGGGCGATGGGTTCGATGGCGCCGACGAGGTCGGGGCTGGCGGGGAACGCGGGGGAGATCGGCGACCAGTGGGGGCGGCCGGTGAACGGGGCGTTGTGGGCGGTGCGGCCGGTGGTCGAGGCGGGGTGGAGTGCGCCCCATCCGGTCGGCCAGTCGATGCCTTCGATGTTGACCCGTTCGCATCCGTCGTAGGTGCGGACGGCGAACTGCTGGTCGTAGCCTTGTTCCTGCTTGTACGGCGTCGTGCGGGTCTGCTGGCCGAGGCGCAGGTTCAAGATGGAGACGTCGGTAATCTTGCCGAGGCGGATCAGCGCCCGGTCGCCGGCCGTGGAGGTCCAGCCGGCGGTGACGTCGTCGAGGAGCCAACGGTGGAACATCTCGGCGCCGCCCCAGATGGCCGAGAGCTCGCTGCAGGCGAGACGGCGGATCGTCACGTCGTTGACGGGCCCGGCGCCGGCACCGGCGATCGTCATGTTGGTGAACCGTCGGATGTCGCAGTCCTCGATCAGCACGCGGTTGACGGTCTTGGTGGCGTGGTTCGTTTCGAGGTCGATGCCGGATCGGGCGGCGCCGTTGATGAGCACGTCGCGGATGACGATGTCGTCACCGATGGCGACCGCCATGCCCTGGCGTCCGGCATCGATGATGGTCAACCCGTCGATGGTGATCCGTTGGGGACGATCGCCGCGCCCGGTCTTCCCGATGACGGGGCCTTCGCCGATGTAGCACCCGTCGCCGTACACGTTGCTGACGGTGACGTTGCCAGTGACGGACGAGTCGCTGGCCTTGCCGACGATGTTGATGCCGTGCTGGGCCTCGAGCTCGCGAACGTACGTGAGCGTGGAGAGACTGGGGGCAGCCGCTCCGAAGATGTTGAGCCCAGCGCCGACGCCAACGACCTTCGAGCCCTCCCGGAGCCCGAGCTGGTAGCGGGTGCGAGCACCGGCCTGGCCGGCGAACGACTCGGTGCGGCGCATGGTGACGCCGTCGCATTCGAGGGTGACACCGGGTGGGACGTCGACAGGGGCGTTCTCGATGTACTCGCCGGGTGGCGGGGTGACGACGTCGCCGGGGCGTGCGGCGTCGAGGAGGGTCTGTAGTGGGGTCATGCGAGCACCTCGGTGGGGAGTTGGGCGAGCAGTTCGTCGGGGGCGTGTCGGAGGCCGAGCGCGCCCTTCCATCGGATGGGCGCGACGGGGTGGACGTTGTCGAGGAGCCAGCCGTGGCGGCCGGGCGTGAAGTCGCCAAGGGGCACTTCGGCGGGGAACATGCGCTGGTGTTCGCCGGTGAGCATGGCGTGGACGTCACCCCAGACGTTCGCCACGCAGAAGGGCGCCATCTTGTCCTCGTGAATGTTGACGATCGGCAGGCTGTCGACCAGGTCGGCGACGGCGATCACGAAGCCGAACACGAGCGGGTGGGTGAGGGTGATGCCGTCGGGGCTGAGGAGCGGTTCCCACGGGCCGCGGCCGGTCTCGGTGACGTCGGCCTTGCGGAGCCCGGCGTGGATGAGGACAGGGCCTCGGTACTTCGTGGGGACGGCGCGGGTCTCGATGCGCTTGCGGCCGGTGGCGATGAGCGTGGCCCACGGCTGGCGCACGGTGAGCACCCGGGCAGTGGTGATGGTCATGCGGTTCTCCTGAGAGCTGCGCGGGCGTTGGCGATGTGGTCGGCGATGGTGTCGGGCTTCTCGATGGCGTCGAGCTGGGCGGCCATCCACTCCGGGGACGGGTGCGCGCCTGGGTTGTCGACGACCCACCGGTTGAGGAGCGAGGTGACGGGTTCGTCGTCGTGGCCGGCGCACACGTCGACGAGTTCGGCGCGTGGCCATTCGTGGGTGTGCCAGTGGTGGCGGTAGAGGTCGAGGGTGTGGGCGGCCTCAGGCTTCGTCAGGATCACGGCACCTCCCGGTTGGCGAGCTCAAGCAGGACGTCGGCGTGGCACGGCTGGTCGAGCGGGCACCAGCACGCCAGGTCGTGGCCGCGGAGTTCGTCGAGGTGCTCCGCCATGAAGAGGATCGACGGGTGGTGGCAGATGCCGCATGGGTCAACGAGGGCGTCGGCCAAGTCGGTAGCGAAATTGTCCACGGCTACGGATCGTTCACAGACGATGTAGTCATCCTCGGTAGCCAGACGGGTGAGCCCGGCGTCGCTCCGAGGCATCGGCACGACCTTGTAGGGGTTGCCCCACTTGCTCGGGCGTGCGACGACGATGGCGCCGGCTGGCTTGCGCCAGCCCTTCGTGCGTCGGAGCTGGATGCGCTTCGGTGTGCTGGTCATGCCGCACCGCCGAAGTCGAACGACGGGACCGACGGCACTGCGCACCAAACTCGCTCGACTCTGGGCATCTGAGTCTTCGCCGTGGCGTTATCGGCGTGGGCCGCGATGTCAACGGCGTGCCATCCGGCAGACGTCAGGCGCTCGTACTCGTCGTGGGGGTAGTGGGTGACGACGGCGCGGGCGTGGCGGAGGTCGATCAGCGCCGTGACGAGATCGGAGTGATCCGCGTCGGTCATCTCGTGGGCGTACGCGGTCGTCGTGGATGGGCGCGTCGAGTGCTGGTACGGCGGATCGACGAACATGGCGACGCCCGGCTTGTCGTATCGGTCGAGCACGTCGCGCCAATCGACCGAGTCGACTTGCACGCCGATGAGACGGTCAGCGCACGCGGCGAGGCGGTCGGGCAGCAGCTCCCAACGTCGCGAACGGGCAGCGCCGACCGCCGAGCGGGTAGCCGTGTACGACCAGCCGGACGAGGACCTGCCGTCGGCGCCGCCGGCGTTGCCGACGGCTTGGCCGGTGCGCACCAGGAAGCGACGTGCTTGCTCAACGGGCGGCAGACCTGGTTCCCAAGACGCTGCGGCGTACTCGTCGCGTGCGTACGGGGTCAGATCGATGGCGGCGAGCAGGTCCTGTGTGAGCGACGGGTCTCGAAGGACGGCGAATAGGTTGACGATCTCGCGGTCGAGGTCGTTGATCGTCTCGAGTCGTGATCTGGGCTTGGCGAACAGGACGGCGGCCGAGCCGGCGAACACCTCGACGTAGTGATCGTGCTCGGGGAGCATCGCGACCAGTCGGCGGGCGAGCATGGTCTTCGAGCCGAACCAGCGGAACGGTGGCTTCACGCCGCGTCCTCCTGGCATTCGGGGCAGCAGGCGGCGCAGTACGAGCGCTCGTCGGTGCCGGGCTGATGGTCGGGCCACGCTGACCAGCAGCGGGCGCACATGCCGTTGGTGAGGAGCCGGCGCACCGTGCCCGGGGACAGCACCTCGCCGGGTGGCACCACGAGGCACGGCCGGTTGTAGAACCCGCCCTTGGGCTTGCGGGCGTCGTCGTGGCGGTTGAGGTAGACGTGGAGCGTGGCGTTGCGGATGTCGTTATCGGGGCCACACCTGACCGACTGCAGGGCGATCCGGTACGGCGTCAGGTTGTGCGACACGAGCGTGTAGAGCGGGTCGGGCAGCAGGTCGGTCATCGGTGCACCGCCAGCTCGGTGACGACGCCACGGAACAGCGCCTCACCCCACGTCCGCCTGGTCCGCTGGCAGAACACGACCCGCATCGGTTCGAGCTCCAGGTCGATCGGGAGGAACTGGCAGCGCCAGAACCCGACGTCGGCGACGCCGCGGGTGCGCCACAGGACAAGCGGCACGCGGCCGGCAGCGTCTCGGAGCGCCTGCTCCCGCCACTCCGGCCAGCCCGACCGCTTCACGCCCTTGACCTCGAGCGCGACGCCCGGGGCGAAGTCGATGTCGCCGGGGGTGCGGGTGCCGTCGGTGCCGAGCTTGGAGCGGGTCGTGCACGCGTCGGGGAACCCGTGGTCGCGGAGGTAGCGGACTGCCATCCGTTCGGTCTCGTGGCCGTAGGCGCGAGCCTGCCGGCCTCTCGTCGAGGCGTCGGTCGGCATCAGGCGGCCCGCCTCAACTGGGCGCACGCACGGCAGCGGCGGTGGCCAGCCGGGTCTCGATAGGTGTTCGGCTCGTCGTAGGCGTGGCCGCTCGGGCAGTGCGACCTCGACGCCATCCCGTTGTCGCTGGCGTTCTCGGAGTTGCTGAGCACCCGCAGGTGGTTCGGGTTGCAGCACCGGCGGTTGTGGCAGATGTGGTCGATCGTCATGCCCTCGGGCACCTGCGTGCCGTGGTGGAGCGTCCACGCGACACGGTGGGCGAGGCGCACGGTGATGCGGTCCCACGTCTGCCCGTAGCCGTGGGACCCCGTCGACTTCTTCCAGTTCCAGCAGTCGTCCCACCGTCCGACGTCGACGCGGGACCACCAGTCGACCGACACGAGGTAGTCGATGTCGATGTCGGGGCGGGTTCGGAGCATCGACTCAGCCACGGTTCGGCTCCGGGTACGAGCCCCAGGCTCCGGGCATCCATTCGCCGGCGTCACGGACGAACGGCTCCTCGTCGGCGCCGGCGACGTCGGGCTGGCTGAGGAGCCACGTCGTGACCTTCTCGAGCACCTCGGGTGTGCCGTTGGCGATCTTGGCGATCGAGCTGGGCGGCTCGACGCCGAGCGCGTTGGCGATGTTCTGCGCTTCGCGGATCGTGTCGGCCTTGCTGACCCGCTTGGCGTCGACGAGGGCGGTGAGGTCGGCGGTGTCGGTGATGCCAGGGGAGTCCGCCCCCGCGGGCCCGGTGGGAGTGCCGGACGGGTCGACGTCGGAACGATCGTCGGCCACCTCCCCTGGCGTGCTGGCCCCGGTGTCGGGGACGATCTCGGCGTCGATCACGTCGGCGTCGGCAGTGGGCGTGAGGACGGTGACGGGGTCGGGGTCGATCTGCTCGGCTTCGTCCTGGTCGTACACGCCGATGAGGACGGCGGGTGCGTGGCGGCGGACGGCCCGGGTAGTGGCCCGGGCGACGAGCATGTCCTCGGGGTTCGCCTTCCAGTTCGGCTTGTTGGCGAGGTTGGCGGCCTTCGCCTGGTCCATCGTGTAGGTGGCCGAGCCGAGCGTCTCGCCGCCGCGGCGCACCTCGACGGTGGCGTGGTCGTCGGTCGCCTCGGTCACCCGGATGTCGAACCCGGCGCGTTGGGCGAGGGCGCGCTGCATGGTGGCGTCGATGACGGGGCGGCCCTGGACGAACGAGACGGTCTGCATGGCGGTGAGGACGTCGACGTCGTGCTGGGCGGCCCACTGCTGGACGAGGAGCACGGCGCCGGGCTTGTTGCGGTAGCTCTGCGGGAGCATGTCGTTGGCCTTGGCGATCTCGGTGGCCATGCGGAACTGGGCGTCAATCTGAGTGTTCGAGACGGAGGCGACGGGGATCGTCGCGACCTGTCGGGAGTGGAGGATCTGGGGGGCGGTGTCGGTCACTTCTTGGTCTCCTTGATGGTGAGGGTTCGGGCGCCGATGGGCTGCGACAGCTCGTCGTAGAGCGCCTTGTCGAGGGCCTTGGCGGCGGTGCGGTCGAGCACTGTCTTGGTCTTCGCATCGGGGTGGATGTCGAGGAACGCCTGCTCGGCCTCGGGGGTGAACGCGGCGCGGGGCTTCGACAGCGACACGGTGAGGCCGTCGGCGGTCCCCTTCGTGGCGTGGCCGAGCCGGGCCCGGATGCGGGCCTCGATTAGGTCGCGCTCGTCCTCGACGGCCTTCACGGCACCCTTGATGGCGATGAAGCGGCGCAGCTCGTCGGCGTGGTCGCTCAGGTCGACCGGCAGCGCGTCGAGGTCGGCCAGGGCGTGGACTTCCTTGACGGTGTCGAGTGCCGTCGGGGTGTCCGGGTCGGGGAGCGTCCCGGTCTGGATGTGCGTCCACATCATCTCGGCCAGGTCGATAAGCACGGAGATCAGGAAGTCGTCGCGCTCCACCCACGACACGTCGAGCGACCGGAACGTGTCGTCGGTGTCGTCGATCACGGCCCGGGCGATCAGCCCTCGCGGCATCCCGGTGCACCAGAGCTGCCACTGAACCTGGGCGTTCCACCGGTCCCACGCCGGCCGGGCGCCGACGCCGTTCGTCTTCGTCTCGAGGACAGCGTCGATGTCGTCCATCGAGGCGGCGGCGAGCGGGGACAGGAGCCCGTCGATCGTGGCCCGGTGGTGCGGGTGGTCGGCGTTCTGACACCAGGTCTGCTCGCCGTGGACGTAGAGCCCGGTGGCGACGTGGACGAGGTCGGCGACTCGGGTCTCCCACCGGTTACCGCGCTCCATGCGCTCGTTGGTCTCCTCGGGGGCGAGCATGCCGAGCTTGCGGGCGACGATGGCGTGGGAGCCTCCGTAGCTCCCGGTGTAGGCGTTGGCGACGTCGGTGGCCGTGACGCCCTGCCGGCGCCAGTCGAGCCACTCGGCCTCGGTGGTGGCGGTGGTTGTGGTCATGCGCCTTCCTTCCGTGGGAGCGAGGTGGGGTGCAGCGCCTTCGCACGCGCCACCTCGAGGTGGTGCACGGGGCACGGCTCGGCGAACTGGTGGCGGGCCTCCTGCTCCTGCGCCGTGGTGGCGGCGTAGCGGTCGGCTCGCTGCTGCACGTCGTCGGTGAGGTCGCCGGCCTCGCGGTGGCTGCCGGATCCGAACACGGCGCCGACGAAGATGCCGAACACGGTGGAAGCGACGAACACGGCGATGATGATGAGGGCGACCGTCTCGGCGCTCACTGGTCGCCGCCTTCGGGCTGGTCGCCGATGCGGGCGCCGTCGTGCAGGCGGGTGTTCAGGTCGGTTCGGTCGTGGCGCATCGCGCCGACCAGGCAGGCGATGAACAGGACGACGGCGATGGCGAGCGCCGAGGCCTGCGCGCTCGAGTAGGCGATCACGACGTGCGCTCCCACGTCCAGCCGTCGCAGGCAAGGCCGGCAACGATCACTGCCGCCATCTCGAAGCTGCACCCGGCGCGCTTGGAGATGTCTCGCAACAGGTCGGCGTACTCCTTGCCGATGTCCTGGAACGAGTCGTCGTTCATCTCGGTGATGTCGCTCATGCGGCGGTCTCCTTGGTGCGACGCCAGGCGTCGAGTGGTCGGTTCCAGTGGGGGTCGACGGCGGCGATGGCGTCGCCGATGGCCCGGTTGTGGGCGATGTCGGCCGGGGTGATCGGCTCGAGGATCGGCGGCGTGAACGGGTCGACGCCTTCGACGGTGCGGGGCTCGCGGGGTGCGGTGCGGAGATGCGTGGTCACTGGGCGCTCCGTCTGAGCTCGTCGAGGATCGGCGTGACGATGCGCTTGTTCTCGGTGACCACGCCCCGACCGCTGCACGTGCGGCACATCACGTAGTTGAGAAGACCTGCGACTCGCGGCGCTGCCGAGCCGGTGCCGTTACATGCCGGACACTTCGGTGGCGGGGCCAACGGTGACCAGTCGATGATTCCCACACTCATCGAACTCCACCAATTCGCGATGTGTCTTCCCGCAGAATCATGAAGAGGTGGCGAATCCAGCCCATTCGCTTCTTCATCGCTTCACCGCCTTGCGGTCGCGGCGGTCGGCGAGGTTGCCGCCGAGCCACACGGACAGCGGGATCGCCACGATGCACACCAGCCCCGGCCATCCGGCCGTGAACGACTGTGCGGCGGTCATGACCGCACCAGCCCGCCGTTGGCGACAACCCATCCAGCAGGTGGGCGCGTCCGTGTGTCGGCTACCGCCCCGGACAGGTTCGCCCCGGACAGGTTCGCCCTGGACAGGTCCGCCCCGTACAGGTATGCCCCGTACAGGTCCGCCCCGGACAGGTCCGCCCCGTACAAGTACGCCCCGGACAGGTACGCCCCGGACAGGTCCGCCCTGGACAGGTCCGCCCTGGACAGGTCCGCCCCGGACAGGTACGCCCTGAGATCGGAAGAGCGTCGTGTAGGGAAAGAGTGTCTTCGCCTGTGTAGAT
>ERZ650310.536-NODE-536-length-11221-cov-6.827870_pt1 | contig 11221 bp, 16 predicted proteins | sample MGYA00376246_ERZ650310 | MGnify/ENA primary metagenome ERZ650310 (study PRJEB26733, sample SAMN07839286) | wastewater metagenome | biome: small river; feature: stream; material: water | place: USA: North Carolina | collected 2016-03-01 ...
GAGATCGCTGATCGTGACTGGAGTTCAGACGTGTGCTCTTCCGATCTGCGCTTTGTGCGTGACAACGATGGCACGGGCGCAGCCATCATCCCCGACAGCACCGAGGTGGCAGCCGTGCAGGCTTACATCGATGCCCGCCGCCCCGTCACTGCGCAGCTCACGGTCATTGCGCCTACGGCCGTGCCGCTTAATTTCACGATCACCGGGCTGACACCTTCCAACGCAGCCGTGCAGGCAGCCGTACAGACCGAGCTGCAGGATATGCTGCGGCGCGAGTCCACGCCAGGCGGCACCATTCTGCTGAGCCACATGCGTGCGGCCATTTCTGCGGCCGCAGGTGAGACGGATTACACGCTCACCTCGCCGGTCGCCAACGTGACCAACACCGTGGGCAACATGACCACCATGGGGACCATCACATGGGTCTGACCAGCACCGACTACCTTGCCCAGTTGCAAGCGCTGCTGCCCCCTGGCCCGGCTTGGTCCAAGGATGCGGATGCACCGCTCACCCGGCTGCTCACCGGCCTTGCGCAAGAGCTGACCCGCGTGGACGGCCGTGCGCTGCAGCTGGTGGAAGAGGCCGACCCGCGCACCGTGGCCGAGCTGTTTGCCGACTGGGAGCGCGTGGCAGGCCTGCCCGATGCCTGTGCGGTCGCCTTTGGTGGCGACCAGACTGTGGCACAGCGCCGCGCTGCATTGGTGGGGCGGCTGTCCACGTTGGGTGGCCAGTCTGCTGCCTATTACGTGGGATTGGCTGCTGCCTTGGGCTATGCCATCACGATCACCGAGTTTCGGGAGCACACCGTCAACGATGACGTGGAGCACCCACTTTACAGCGCCGCATGGACCTTTGCCTGGCAAGTCAATGCAGCGCTCAACACGGTGACCGACATCACAGTCGAAAGCGCCGTGGAAGACCCAATTGCCGCCTGGGGCAACAGCTTGCTGGAGTGCGTCATCAAACGCCTTGAGCCAGCCCATACCACCGTTTTGTTCAGTTACACCTAAAGGAGAGACACCCATGGATCGCGCGTTTTCATCTGGCGCATCAGGCACGCCGCCCACGGCACCTGGTAGCCCATCCACCGGCTATGCCACCAGTGGCAACCCCGGCACCGCCACCCCTGCCACCAAGCCCGGTGCCTGGTGGTACCACATGGTCACCGAGGAGCTGCGTAAGCTCATCGTGGATGCAGGGCTGACCCCCGACTTCACCAATACCTCGCAGGTCTCGCAGGCCGTGCAGGCCATGATTGCGGCTGGAGCGGCCAATGACTACAAAGCAAGTGTGCGTGCGGCCACGATCGGCTCGACCATAACTCTGGCTGGTGGTGCTCCCAATACGCTCGACGGCGTGACGCTTGCAACCAATGACCGCATCTTGGTGAAGGATCAAACCACAGGTAGCCAGAATGGCATTTACTACGTTTCCACGCTGGGCACAGGTGCCAATGGCACCTGGACACGGGCGACTGATGCGGACCAGGCTGGTGAGCTGACCAGTGGCGCGATCGTGGCGGTGGAGGAGGGCTCGACCAACGCTGACAGTCAGTGGATGCTGACCACCGATGGCACGATTACGATTGGCACCACCTCGCTCACGTTTGTGCGAAAAGATGCATCGGCAATCGGTGGATCGATTCAAGGTGGGTTTAAAAACCTGCAGGCATCTTCAACGGGCTTGAGCGCTGGCGTTTCTGTGACCGCTGATGAAATTGCTGTTGAAAATGCGAGCAACATCTATCAAACACTGCGCAACGTCAACCTGACTATCGCAGGCACTTCCTCTGGTGTGGCCAATGGCCTCGATACGGGAGCGCTTGCAATCAACACCTGGTACAGCGTTTGGGTGATCTGGAATGGGACCACGGCAGCGGGCTTGCTGTCGCTGTCTACTAATGCTCCCACCTTGCCCAGCGGATACACACACAAAGCGCGAGTGGGCTGGGTTCGGACGGATGGCACCGCAAATAAATACCCATTGGCCTTCAAGCAAATCGGACGCAACATTCAATACGTTGTCGCTGCAGGCTCAAACATGGCGGCACTCCCAATTATGGCGAGTGGCGTGCTCGGCAATATTTCTGGCCCCACTTGGGTGGCGGCTGCGACGGGTGCATATGCGCCCCCCACCGCTTTCGCTTTTGATGGTGTTGTTGCACCTGCCAGTAATGGCACTGCAATGGTGGCACCAAACAACCAGTACGGTGTTTATAGCTCCACTACAAATCCGCCTCCGGTCGTGATCAGTGCCAATGGATTTTGCAATGCAAAGTTCCGCATGATTTTGGAGACCGCGAATTTGTACCTAGCTCTGGGTAGTGGTGGATTCCTCGCTGCCGCTGGGTGGGAAGACAACATTTAAGGATTAAAAATGAGTTACGCAATTCGTAAAGATGGTCAGGGCTTTCGTGCAGTCAGTAGTCCCGAAGACATTGGGCCTGATGAAGTATTTTCAGAAGCGCAACCGGCACCAGTGCAGGTGTTGGCCGCTATTCAGCCTGTATCACCACGCCAGATTCGCCAGGCACTCAGTCGCGCAAATCTACGAACGGCAGTGGAAGCGGCAATTGCCTCGGGTGATCAGGACACCAAAGATTGGTGGGAATTCGCTACCCAGTTTGAGCGTAAGCACCCGATGGTTGTTGCCATGGGGCAAGCGTTGAAACAGACCGATGCGCAGATGGATGCGCTTTGGCAACTGGCAGCATCGCTATGAGCGCCGCGCTGCTCGACCTCGGGTGGTGGAGCCTGGTCTACCTGTGGATGTTTTGGTACCTGTACGTGCTGATCATGGGCTTCTACCGCGCCTGGCTGGCCAAGCGGCTGACGCTGACGGCCAAGATCCTCGCATCACCTGCGCTGGTGATCGGCTACCTGGTGGACTGGTTTGCCAACTGGACGCTGGCCTCGCTGCTTTTCTGGCAGTGGCCACAGCGCCCGCGTGAGCTTGTGACCGACCGTCTTACCCGCTACATCGTCACGCCCAGCGGCTGGCGAACGGCACCAGCCAAGTGGGTGTGCGAGACATTGCTGGACTACTTCGACCCCAACAACCGGCACTGCAGTCCCTGACCGTACCGCCTCCATGCAAGCCGCCACAGAGCGGCTTTTTTTACGACCTGAAACCAGAGGAATTTCATGCCCGAACCAACTTCAACCACTGCAGTGGCGGCCGCCACCTACGCTGCTGCAGGCCTTTCCGTGCCGATGCTTAGCGCATTCGGCGTGAATCTTGGCCTGCGAGTGGACGTGCTCATCGCAGGCTTTTTTGGCAGCCTGGTGGCCATCATCCTGCTCAACAGCGTGCCCAGTGTGGGCGACACCTGGCAGCACCTGGTGCGCACCACCTTCAAACGCATGTTTGTGGCGGTGGCCAGCAGCGTCACAGCGGGCTACCTCACGCCGCTGGCTTTGCTGCTGGCCAACCTGCCGGACGCACTGCTGCTCAGTGCCGCGTTTGGTGTTGGTGGTGGTGCCCAACGGGTGCTGCTCATCCTGATCGCCAAGTTTGGTACGCCACCGACCTCGTCAGGAGGTGCCAACCCATGAACACCACGCTGCAGATCCTGCATTGGCTGGCCGGATTCGTTGTCCTGGCCGAAGCGCTTAACAAGTTGGAGCGCACTGCGCCCTTCGCGCCAGGCATGCACCTCCACGATCGCGTGGTGGACGGCCTGAAAGCCTTGGCCTGGGCGCTGCTGGCCCTGGGGGGCGGTGGTGCTGTGGCCACGCCGATCCTGGCTGCCATGGGGGTGCACTCAAGCACATCCCAAATGGTGCTGCATCAAGCACCTTCGTTCGCGGAAACCGCTGTGCTGCTGGGGTTTGCCGTGCTGATCATCCGAACCCGCGTCAAAGAGGGATAACCCATGACACCTGAAGAACTCGCACGGGCAACCGGTGCGCGGATCGACCGCGCCTCGCTGTTTTTGCCCTACCTGGTAGCCGCTATGGCGGCATACGACATCGACAAGACCGTGCCGCGCAAAACCATGTTTCTGGCCAATGTGGGCCTTGAGTCTGGTGGCCTGCACTGGCTCACCGAGATCTGGGGGCCAACGCCTGCCCAGGAGCGCTATGAGGGCCGCGCAGACCTTGGCAATACCCAGCCTGGGGATGGCAGCAAGTTCCGTGGCCATGGTCTCTTCCAGACCACCGGCCGGGCCAACCACGCCAGTGCGCGGGATCGTCTGCGCGAAAAGTTCCCCGATCTGGACGTGCCTGACTTTGAAGAGTCGCCCGAGCTGCTGGCAGAGCCGATGTGGGCTGCGTACTCAGCTGCAGATTTTGCCGACCGTGAAGGCCTCAACGCCGTGGCCGATAGCGGTGACTTCGACGGCTACTGCGATCGCGTGAACCGTGGCCACAAGACGCGTGCCGAAGGTGATGCCAACGGCTTTGCCCAGCGCCTGGCGCTGTATGAGGCAGGGCAGGGGGTGTTTGCATGACCGACATCCTCATCAAGATCGCTGTCGTGGTGGCGCTGCTGGCCGCGCTGTTTTTCGGCGAGCAATACATCGAGGGCAGAGGCTACGACCGCGCCAGGGCCGAAGACAACGCGGCCATCGAGAAGGTCAAGCGCGAAGCGGCTGGCCAGCTCGCCATTGAGACCAACAAAACCCGCACCGCCGAACGGGCGCTGCAGGATTTCAAAAACACCCAGGAGTTACAAGATGCCACCCATCAAAAGACAGTTGCTGATTTGTCTAGCCGTTTACGCACTCTCGCTGGTGCACCTGGGCGGTTGCGCGACCCACACGCCGCTGGATGCGGGCCAAGTGGTGGTAGCGCCCCAGGTGAAGCTGCCCCCGCCCCCGGTGGTCGTCCAGCAGACCCTGCCGAAGCCGGTGGGCTACTTTCAGCAGACCTTAGTGGATTACTTCAGCGGCTCCAGCTCGAAGCCGATACCATCAACGTCGCCTATGCCAGCTGCCGTGCAGACGCCTACACAGTGAGAGGCGCACCGTAAAGACAGAGCGACCGGCCAGGAGTGCGTCAACACCCCTGACCAGCCGCCAATCCACGATCTAGCCGTGAGCCAGCCTAGGCCCTGCCACCTCCCGGGAGGCGGGCCAAGTGTAACAACCCCACCTGGACACCCTCACAATGGCATCCCCCATCATCCCCTGGCTGGGCGGCAAACGTCGCCTCGCCGAAACCATCCTGCACCGCTTTCCCCCACATGTCTGCTATGTGGAGGTGTTTGCCGGTGGTGCAGCCATGTACTTCCTGCGGCAGCCCGCCGAGGTGGAAGTCATCAACGACATCAACGGCGACGTGGTGAACCTCTATCGGGTGGTGCAAAACCACCTGGAGGAGTTTGTGCGCCAGTTCAAGTGGGCGCTGTCCAGCCGCGAGATCTTCAAATGGACGCAGATCACCCCCAGTGAGACGCTGACCGACATCCAGCGGGCTGCCCGGTTCTATTACCTGCAGCACCAGGCCTTTGGCGGGCGCGTGCAGGGCCAGAGCTGGGGCACGGCCACCACCGCCCCGGCCGTGAACCTGCTGCGCATTGAAGAGTCGCTCAGCGCGGCCCACTTGCGCCTGGCCAGCGCGTACATCGAGCGGCTGGACTGGAAGGAGTGCATGCGTCGGTACGACCGGCCGCACAGCTTCTTTTACCTCGATCCCCCGTACTGGGAGACCGAGGGCTATGGCGTTCCGTTTCCCTTCGAGGAATACGTGGCCATGGCCGCGATCATGCGTGAGATTAAGGGCAAGGCCCTGCTCAGCATCAACGACCACCCGCAGATCCGCGAATGCTTCGCTGGCCTGCACGTCGAGGAAGTGCCCATCAAGTACACGGTGGGCGGTGGGCAGGGCGTGGACCGCATGGAGCTGCTGATCAGCAGCTGGGATGTGGACGCGCAGCCCACGGGTTTGTTTTGAGTTTGTAGTTGTCTCCGCCGTGTGTAAGGTTCACGGCCTTAGCCCTCCATCCCTCACGGGGTGGGGGGCTTTTTTTCGTTTGTGGCCACGATTCCAATCTTGGTCAGCCAGGGCCAGTCCTTGTATTTGTCGCCTACCTGGCGCAGGTGGGTGTAACGCTTCAGGCTTGTCCACGACCGATGGCCAGAGACACAGGCCACGCGTGGGATGTTCCAGCCCAGCTCAAAAAGGCGGCTGATGCCGTCATGGCGCAGGTCGTGGAAGTGCAGATCCTCAATGCCCAGGAAGACGCAAGCGCGGGTGAATGACGCGCTGACCGATTCGGCGTTGTAGGGCCAGATGATGCCCTTGGTCTCCGGCTGCAGCTCGATCAGCTGCAGGGCCTCGGGCGTGAGCATGGTGGTCACATCGTTGCCGATCTTCTCGCCGGGGTTTTTCATGTCGCGCACGACGATCTCCAGGTTGGCCTTGTCCAGATCCTTGCCCTCCATCCGGCAGATCTCTTCCTGGCGGCGGGTGCTGAAGATGGCGAATGGGATCAGCCTGGTCATGGGGATCGAGTCCTTGCGCTTCAGCTCCACCACCGTGTAGTACTTCATCAACTTGTCCAGTTCGTCCAGCGTAGGGCGGCGTGTACGCTGTTTTGAGCGGCCAATCAGCCCTAGTTTGTCCAGCACCACGCGGGCATCGTCAATGGCCTGTTTGTCCAGCGGATAGCCCCATGCGGGCCTGGCCACGCTGAATACCGATGCCAGGTGCGACATATAGTTGCCCCGAGTGGACGGCTGTGCGTCGATGGTCTGGGCGAACTTCACCAGCTCCTGGCTGGTGATCTCCGAGCAGTGCATGTCACCGATGGCGGCATTCTTGATGGAGCGCAGCACCTGGTCTTTGGTCTTGCCATGTGGCCGCAGTTTGTCCGTGTTGTACTGGTCGATCACGTCCTTGAGCAGCGGGTCGCTGGGCTTGATCAGCGCACCAGGCACGGCCAGCTCGGTCTCCCGTTTCTTCAGCCAGGCCTGCGCAGCGGGCTTGCGGTCGAAGGTCTGCGATTCGGTGAAAATGACCTTGCCGCCATCCTTCAGCCGGATCTGGGCGGTGTGGCCGAAAGTGCCGTCCTTACGCTTGCGTGAGACAATTGAACCCATTGCAGTGCTACATGAAGTTTTTGTAGCACGGAATGTAGCACTGACAGACCGAAATCAACGAAAAAGCGGGTAAATCAAGGTGAATCTAACAAGCGAGCGAAGCCCCGCTACCATTGGGAAAACCGATCTCCAGAGGCGACACCGATTAAGTGTCGCGCCGATGATGGACTGGACTGACACAAAGAAAAAAACCCAATCAGATCAACGCGTTACCTGATTGGGTCTTGGTGCATGTAGCACTCATGTAGCACTGACTGTCGTGGCCTTCCTGTAGATCTTTGAAAAATCACCTTTGACGGCATGGCCACGCTCGCGTAGGACGTTGGCCAGTGTAGCGCGATCGGCATGAGCGTGGCTGGCCTGACCGACCAGGCCAAGGTATGAATTACCAGCTGCAAACAATTCGTCGGCAGGCATATTGCGCAGGCGGCTCACGGCTGTGGCCATAGTGCGTTTGCGGGTAGTGCGCCGCCAGGGTTTGATGACATGCCCCACAAAGTCAATGCCGCGATCCACCGGCTGCAGGATGGTCTTGCTGGGGTTTAGGTGTGCGCCCAATCGATCGGGCAGCCAGGCAGTGATGCGGGCGAGCGCCTGGCCTAGCCACTGGGGAGACTCATGCAGCATGATGAAGTCGTCCACATAGCGAACGTAATGCCGCGCACCGATCTGGTGTTTGCAAAACTGGTCGAGTGCGTCCAGGTAGATGTTGGCAAAGAATTGGGAGCTGAGGTTACCGATGGGCAGGCCACAATGGCCTGGTGCATTCATCAGGCGCTTGTGAGGTGGCACCAATGCCAGCGTAGCAGCATCGCCGCGCAGCTCAACGTCGAGGCGTGGATCGTGAAACAGGATGGTGTCCGCCAGGCCCATCCAGAATGGTTCGGTGACGCGGTGGGCGATCTGCGCCCGCAGCACATTCTTGTCAATGGCCACGAAGAAGTTGGCCAAGTCCATTTTGAGATAGTGCGCTGGACGGCTCCAGTTCTGCGTGATGGAGCGCACAGAGTGCTCCAGTCGCTCGGCAGCGTACAGGGTGCCCCGGCCTGGTATGCAGGCGCAACTGTTGGCAATAAAGCTGGCATAGAACCGTGGGCTGATTCGGTTGTAGAGCAGGTGATGCACGATGCGATCACGGAACTCTGCAGCCCATACCTCGCGTGGTTTAGGGCGCAGGTTGACAAAACAAATAGAGCGGCCGGGACGGTATTGGCCGCTGCACAATTCCTCGTGCAGTTCGACCAGGTTGGTCTCCAGCCGCTCTTCGAATGCCAAGGCACTGGCAGTGTTGCGCTTGGTAGCGCGGCAATCGAGATAGGCTTGCACCAGATCCACGAATGCATAGGGGCTTGAATCTGCGGACAGCTCGGGCACGGGCCTCAACGTCCTTGTTGTTGTTGTTCTGGTTGCCGTTGTTGAAGTTCTGATACCAGGCGTTGTTGGACGAGTACTGCGTAGTTGCGTGCTATCTACATCACCCTGCCGAAGGCCGTAGCCGATCAGTGGGGCAACTGCGCCAGACCTGGCCTGCGCGATGGCAGCGGTATCTGTGATGCGCATGGCGGTGGGCTTGTGGCCCAGCGGCACGACCAGATTCAAATTGCGCACGGGCATAGAGGCCGTAACCTTTATGCTGCAGGCGCTCTTACAGATTTGAGCCAGCCACCGCCTTGCTTGCCAATGCTCCCGAGCAGTTGCACCGACTCGGCCCATACCTTGGGAGATATGAAGCGCATGTCGTGACACACCCGCAACAGCACCGTGGTGGTGTGCTGAATTTTCAGCAGCTCACGGATGTGCACAGCACGGTCAGCGCCCTTGGTGGCGTTGGCCAGCGCCATGAGGTCGAGCATATCGGTGCAATGCACCGTAATTTTCTCCCCCAACGTGCGCTTGAAGCTGCGCGGCATTTGCTGCTGGACATTGAAGGCCAGTTGCACCAGGTCACACCCCTTTTTATAGATTGGCAGGTCGGTATGCAGGCTCATGTTTTAAAGGATTAAAGGACTAAATAACTAATCTGCGGACAGCTCGGGCACGGGCCTCACCGTCCTTGTCGTGGCTGCGCTGGTAGCCGTAGCTGAAGTCCTGAAACCAGGCGTTGCCGGACGAGTACTGCGTGCTTGTCCAGTACCAGTCGTCCTGCTCAAACTGGTCTTTGAGGTTCGCTGCAAGCAGGTGCATTTCTGCCTGGCTGGGCAGGTAGTAGTCGTCATGGCCATCGATCACCAGGGCGCGGATGCGTGTGCCCAGCTCAAGGCCTGCAGCAGCCATGGCGGTTGTATTGGCGCGGCCATCAAAGTAACTGTCAGCACCCTCGACACTTTTGCCGTAGCTACCCCATTCGATGTCTTCAAAGGAGCCTTGGTCGGCCGGTGCCGAGATCAGGTGATAGTCAGGCTGGCCATCGCGCCCGGCCATGATGCCTGCATAGATACCGCCTTGACCTGGCCAGGGTTGGCCGATGCGAGGCGCGGAAGTGGTTGGTTTTTCTGTGGGCATAGTGCTCTCCGTTGGGTTGATAAATGGTTGAGGGGGAAATGGGTTAAGCCGAAGCACCGGCAAGCTGCCTGGCTTCTTTGACGGCGGCTGCGCGGCGGTCATCAAGGTACTGGGCCAGATCAGTCAGGTGCACGCCCCTGGCTCCTTTCTGCGAGCCTGGCTCGATGCGTACGAGCGGAATCTTGATGTCGCCCACGGCAACCTTGCGCAGGAAGTTATCGGTCGTGAGGTGGGGGAAGTAGTCCTTGACCACCATTGCCACAGGGATGACTGCTTGGGCGTTGTATTGCGCCATGAGGAGAAATGCGGTGTTCATGGTGCACCTCCGAATAGATCCAGCGTGTCGTCATCCTGGTTGACCTGCTGCAGGCCTTTATCGCTGGCCAGCCACTCGGGCACCACGATGGCAGTGACTTCCATGCCAAAGAGGCCAGGCTCCTCGATTACTTCATCGATCTGACTGAGCGGCACCCAGGCTTCTTTGCGGCCATCGGACACGAGCAAAGCCAGATCGGTGCGCTCAACCACCTTCACGTGGATCTTGACGGTGCTCATGCTGCGAGCCTTTCCAGGTCATGCGCCATGGTGGCCGTGTGGCCCTGGGCGATGGTGTCTTTTTGGGCCGCGTCGATCGCGGCAAGAAACTCGGCGCGGCCGAGCTGGCGAACTTGGAAGGCATGCAGATCCAGAAAGGTCTGCAGCGCATCCAGCTCCTGGTAGTACAGGGTGACACGTACCCAGCGGCCGCCACCTGTGCGCAGGGCGCGATCGTAGATGTCCTGCAGCGCCTGCTCGGCGGTCTTGAGGTGGCCAAGCAGACCGCGCACAATGCCCTGGCGCTCGATGGCCAGCGCCACAGTGACGCTGCCTGCCGCGATCGACCACTGGTGCTCGGTGGCCACGCCCTCGCGCAGCGCCTGGATCGCGCTGCGCAGCATGTCCAGGACTTCCTTGCGGTCGGCTGCAGCGGGCTTGGCTGCGTAGTGGGTGGCCAGCGTCATGGTGTGGGCGGTACCCGGGCGATGGCGGTATGCCTTGCGGGGTTTCTTGTTGCGGCTCATGCAGCCACCAGCACTTTCCGGGCACCGCGCTCATCACACGCGCTGACCTTGCCCGCCTGCTGCAGCTTGTCCATCAGATCCAGCGCCTTGGTGGTGCCCACCTTCAGCCCGGCCTTGAGCAGCCGCACGTTGGCCTTTTGTTCGCGCACGATGATGTCCACGGCGCTTTGAAATAGAGGGTCGTCAGTCGGCGGGATGGGTGAGGGTGTCAGCACCTCTCGCGTGCCGTCTTCGCGGCTGATAGCGCTGACGATGCCATCGGCCTGCATTTGATCGAGCATGCAGATGGCCATGGCCATATTGACCCCCAACATGGTCACCAGGTGCGCGGGCTGGGTGTTGCGTTGGGTGATGACTATGTTCGTGGCCGTCACATACTTCTGCGGGTCAATCGCCCCTGCTGGCTCAGCGGGCAGCGCCACTGCGCCTACGGGCGCAGAAGCAGCCCCATCGATACCTTGCATCGCGGCAGCGATGCCTAGTGTTGCCTCCTCGGCCGACATCTTCGCCACGCGGGCGGGTTGCTTTTTGAGGACCGGCACCGCCTTGTCCTTTGCCCCTCCCGCACCCACCTCCGGCCGCGCAGCGGGAGCCGTCGCGGGATTCGGTTTTT
>ERZ650310.537-NODE-537-length-11199-cov-6.803392_pt1 | contig 11199 bp, 20 predicted proteins | sample MGYA00376246_ERZ650310 | MGnify/ENA primary metagenome ERZ650310 (study PRJEB26733, sample SAMN07839286) | wastewater metagenome | biome: small river; feature: stream; material: water | place: USA: North Carolina | collected 2016-03-01 ...
GGTAGAATAAACAAAGATGGATATGGTATAATTTACAGAAACGATAAAAGATTTCCAGCTCATAGAATCATGTATTATGCAAACAATAACGACAATATAAATAAAGTCATACGTCATAAATGTGATAATAGAAAATGTTGCAATCCAGATCATCTAGAGTCAGGATCTTATAAAGATAACGCACTAGATAAGCAGCGGAATACAGAAGTCCGAGTCGCAAAAGTGTGATTTTAATGGTGGTTCCCGGCCTATTGGCCCGCGCATCCTAAGGGGGTCGAATCACCCTAACCCTAAGGAACAGAAAACCCAGTCTTTTCGCAGGGAAAATAATTTTTATTTTTCCCCTATTGACAGCGATGCCATCGGTCGATAAAATTACGAGACCGAAAACGAAACGTCCCACAGTGGGGCGTGTGTGTCTTATGCGAAAGGTGGTGTGCTGTGTGTGACCCAGATACATGGAAGCTGTACTGTGTGGAATACCCCGCAAGCTTAAAGCTTGGTAGACCAGCTGTGATTGGCTGTAGGGTGGTAACGAAGGTTGGCCGTACTAAGTGGGCAGTTCAGTTCTGTAGGTGCTACGTTGGCCAACGTTGGTGCTTGATGTACGGTAAGACGGCAGTGTGGGTAGACTGCATACTATGGAAGGACAAAGGGCTCAAGGCTCTCCAGTTCACAGCTACACGTAACGGTGATGACGTTAACCTACCTACGTCGTTCAGCTTTGTGTATGAGAACGATACCCCTGAGTCACTGGCTATGCTGGCGGAGTAGACTCCGCGTTTGTTGGGGCGGTATGTTGCCGCCCTGTGTTTATGGTTCTACAGGAAAGGTTACTACGATGACTAATCGATACTCATTGAGCTTTGGACAAACGCTACACTTCCACGGTATGGTACTGTGCTTGGTAGCAAACAAGAAACTGCGGGTTGAGTGGGTTAACCTCCCCGGTAAGCCAGTATGCTACCTGAACCCCGGTGACGGTGCATACAATTATGTCCAGCACAAGGTAATACACTTCGACTCCGTTACTAATGATGAACACTATGACGAAGCGTACCTAGTTATTGATGGCAGTACTGACGAAGACGTTACTACCTGCACTGTATGGAAACGCAAGGAAGGTATGCAGTTCTGCTTTAACGACGAAGAGGACCGCAAGTTTATCCATAACACACACAGAGGCATACGTCAATACCTCTACACTCTAGCCAGTATCAACTACTGTCAGTTCCTCGACAACGGTAAGTAATCACGTTCCCGATGGCAGGGTATTGTGCCCTGCCATCATTCTCCCTAGTTCGAAAGGTTTACAGATGAAGCGCTCAATGACCCTGTGTGACCGGCTTGCTATCATGTACAAAGAGTATTGTACTACTAGCAATGATGACATATTCAACATGTATGCTCACAGCGGAATCTCTCTGATCATGGCCGCACTCGACATTACTGGATTCGATGGATTCGGCGAGATTCGTGCGGCTCTTGCAATCTTTGAGTATGAACTGGACCCCGCCGATCCAGCATTCTGTCACTCGATCAACCTTGTGATCAACTCTCTTGAGATGAACGAACTGAACGCAAACTATAACAATTACCACCTTCAGGATGAAGAATAATGATCAAAAACACACTGATCTTCGACGTTATCGTATTGTTTATGATTGCGTCTGCCCTGCTTCTGATCCTTGATGCAGTTTACGCCTATATCACTATGTAACTACCAACCCACGAGGCGTGGAACTTCTCCCCGCCTCCCTTCAAAGGTTTACTTCCATGTATTATAAAAGTGTAGAATCCCTCATGATTCACTTGATGAACGAAGTGCGACCACTCATGACAATGGTTGTCTACGGAGACGGAGTCATTCGCGACGTTTGCAAGTTTGCAACGCAAGTCGTCAGACTTCGAAAAGAACAATACGCCAGCAAAATCTTTAACGCTGGCAAACACAGTTACTCGGTTACAATCTATCGTATGCCTTCAGGGAATTACGAGTACGTCGGGTATACCTGTCTGTAGAGCAGTGAGCGCTGCCTGCGTCATGCGATGCAGGCAGCCCCCTCTTTCGACGGTCAACGACCATAGGGAGTTGTGCCGTCGCGGATACGTTTGTCCGCGACAGTGAACATCTGTACATCATGTGGTAGGTCGCCTGAATTCCTACGATCGAGAAAATTTCCCTATACCACCCTAAGGGTATTGACAAAGCTTACCTCTAGGGATTATAATTTGGGTGTCGAAACAATTTCTCCACCCGAACAGGACGACTACTGTGTTTACTGCAAAGCAAACGTTCAAGGTACGTAGTACTGCCATCAAAATCCTCAAGAGATATCTCAAGTGTCGCCGGACAGAATCGGTATTTGTGTTGTGTCATCCATGCCACCGCAAAAACTATTCGCTGGCGTGCTGGGTGACGTTGTCCCCTGTTTCTCATAAATGGGAAATTCACTTCCGTAGCAATCGGATGACAGTGTGCGACTTTAAAGAATGCGATACATTCAACGCATTCATCAAGGATCATCGTAAGCTATGGGGTGACCTAGTCGCCCCACGAAAGCACGTTAATGATAAGAGGGTTGCAGTAATGCAACAATTGGTAGAGAATCAGCAGCCACTTTCACGGGATGCAAAGCATTCTGGTGGTAATGTTGATGGGTTGATGGAAAGGCTTTTTGGGAAGGGATAAACCCTTCTAGGGCGAGTTGGGCGATAGCTCAATCTCGGCCTCGCGGATACGTTTGTCCGCGAGTGTGGCACATAGTGTTCATAAGTATATGTGTCGAGTAGTGTACAGATTTATAGCTTGACACTATACTGTCTGATTCGTTAGAATGGACGCATGGAAACGAGGGAAAACGAGACGGGAGTGAAAACTCTCTGGCTCGCCTTATTTCCACCGATCTTTGACAATTTGAAATAATTCTGTTTTACCTTTGCGGGGAGTATGCTAGAATCCCCGTGCGATGGTTCGCAGAATGGTTCTGTGAACCGAACAACTAGGTTTTCTCAAAGGAGAGAATCCCATGATTAAGAATCTAAAAGATTCTGTGATTGAGACCGTAGAAGAGCACGGTCTTTGGTTAGTTCAGAAATGTGGTATTCCGGGCAATTATCATCCCGCTATCGCCGCACATCTGTACAGATTGTGCCATCATATCGGATTGATTCCGGGAACTGTTTCCCACAATTCCCCAATTCTCCAGATTGACAAGTCCAACAATCGGGAATATCTGGTGGATTTTGGGGTGAATCGTTACCTGCTGACTGTAGTGCTTGACTACGCACTACGTCACAAAACGGTCAAAGACAAGCTGGCAAGGCAATTCCAATACTGTCTGCCGAATTTGGTTCGCGGTTCGTGGTCTCGAATTTGGAAAACAGTACCTACGGGGTATCACGTTGACCACTGTTGTGCTGATGCTCTTGAATTGATGTTCGGGGGGAATTCGTCGTTTCGCCCGTTCATTCCTTCAGGGAAACTTGTCGCCCATGACAAGTACAAGAAAACGTCCAACAACAGCGACGTTTCCGAATATCGGGAATTCTATTCGCCCGATCTGAACTGTACTTTCTATGCGAAAGAATCCACTTCGTCAGATTGGGGCGATTCTATGGAATGGCGTTTCATTACGCAGCATACCTCTGGATTCTCAGTATTGGGAAATGGTCGTAATCGATGCTTGCCTCGATTGGCTGTCAATATGGCAGTCAAGCAATTTGTTCGGATGGAATTGGGGAACGTTAAAAACTGGGAAGATGAATTAGTCCCAGAAATGAGACAGTCCCTATTGTCCCGCGATAACCATAAGGATCTCGGGGAGTTTCCATGGCATGCATTCTTCCAGAGTGAATTTTGTAAGAATCCAGACAGGGCGAAGGAAATTGTCCACGCGGAATCTGTCATTATGACAGGGGGCGTTGACAAAGCTCGATACTGCATGATGAACGTCGATCAGTACTATAAGGCGAAAGATCGTCTTATGAACGACGCTAAATTGTGGTTCGACGAAATCGGGGTTGATTTGGACTAGTTCAAGTCGAGAGAATAGGGGAGACCGGCGGATAGATACCGCCCCTCCTCCTTTCTTTCGGTTTCCTTCGGAAATGTTTATACAATTGTTTTTCTCAACTTAAGGAATTTGATTATGGCTATGTTTTCCCTTCCGTTCCCTTCCAGTATGGTAAACGGCTTGACAATTCTGGAAATTCCAGACGCAACTCTCGATGGCGAACAGTACGAAAGTCTGGTGGTAGCAATTGAGAACGTCTTTCCCGACTTGAGTCAGGCAGATGTCGATGAGGCAATCAGCTCGATGCTGAAACAGTCAACCGCCCGGTTCATCAGCAATCACCTTACCGTCTATCGGCCTAAACGCCGCACTCAGGAAAAGGTGAATCTGGACGATATCACGAATCGTTACAACAATTCTCAGTTCGACACTGACAACGACGACTCTGAAGGGTTCGATTCAGACAGTGACGGCTAACATCAAACCGGAGTCCATCGGATAATTACCGATCGCTCTGTTTTACGGGGCGGGGAGGAAACTCTCCGCCTTTTTTGTTTAGCTTCGCTAAACCCGAGCAAGCACAAACAAAGTGAAGTGCGCGCTCGCGGATACGTTTGTCCGCGAGTGTGGCATGTACATCTGTTCACCCTAGTCGCCTGTCGTGGGCCGAATTTACTGTACAAAGATATACTACTATCCATATGTATAATTTTGAAATCTTTCCGGAATTCCATGTCAGATTCAACCCCCCAACGGTCATACAAGTGGAGGAATGAAATTGTGATTCGCTGAGAATCATTCAATTCCTCTTATGTTTTGTTTTGAAAGAAAAAAGAACCATGAAAACTATGGCGTTGCCAGACTTAAATTTTGGTGAGATTCTCAATGAATCTACCAATCGAGTCGCTGGCGTTTTGTTGGTCGCTGGAGCTTCGAAAGGAATTTACGGCGAAGCTTTCAAGGAAATTTGTCTGGCTCGAAAGCTGGACCCGGAAAAAACGACGATCAAAGATCTTGACAAGAAAGTCAAGGCTGATTTGCTTCGTCAAGTTGTTGTTGTTGCTTTGCGTCGTGGTCACGGTCGCAAACAGGTGTTCGCTATTCTGAGTCGCTCCGGCATTCTCTCGGAAAAGATGCAGACGAAAATCTGGAATTCGGCGAAAAAGGCCGAAACAAACCGGATCTTCAAGCAGGTGTTCGGGATCAGTCCCGCAGCAGTCGAACCAAAAGCTGCCGTCACAAAGTTGCTTTCTGGTGATCACGATGCAAACTTTGTCTACACAACAAAGACGAAGACCATCAACATTCTGAGTGCGATCGGTTTTACCCCGTTCATTGACAACCAGAAACGCGGCGTAGCCCTGAAGTCTCGTGGTGGTTATACTGCCCCGGACCCAACAACGCCCGAAGAACAGGAAGCTTTTGACGCTGCGGCTGCGGAATATAACGCGAAATATATCGCCGAATATGACGATATCAAAGCGGAACGTCTTGAAGTTTATGCGGCTGCCACTGAAATGGCTGCCGAAGTCAACGAAACTGTCAAGATTCTGTTTGGAGCCAAGGATCGCGTTTCCCGCAATACTGATGATTTCGGTGGTGACGATAAGTTGCTTGCCGCAATGACTGTCGGTGGCCACATTATCGCCGAATCTGATCTCGACGATGAAGAAGATGATTTCGCGGGTTCAACTGCGGAAAAGTCTGAGTGATAGTTGGGATGTAGGCCGACATCCTCGCTTGAAAAATGAAAGGGGTGGAGCAATCCGCCCCTTTTGTTTTTACAGATGTCCGCCCAAGTTTGTTTGTTGTTGTTGTGGTGTGCTTGGTTGAAATCCACCTAAGGATTTTCCTATTCGCCAATTTCAGGAGTGATGTTAATGTCCTTCAAGTATTCAACTGGTGGATATCATCCTGCTCCCGACAAAACAATTAATGATTTGAATGAAGTATGGACGTGGGTCCATCAACTTCAAGAGTTTGGAGTACTCGGTGATATTGTTTGTATTTCCTCTGAGGGCGAAGACGGGAAAATTCTTTCGGCCCCTTATAATAATTCCATGATTGTTGGGATTATCGAAGAAGATATTCCGGGCTGTAAAAGTGGTCAACCTCGCCGGTGGATTCTCCAGAGCTAAATATAGAATTGGGTGGGCGGCCCCCAAACCCTTTAAGTAGGTAGAGTCGATATGTCATAAGACTCCTCAAAAACCGCCCATCCTATTTTGTGTTTAGGGCCTCTAGCTCAATCGGTTAGAGCAGCGAACTTAAGGTAATGTGTGATCTGGATGATGTAATTCAGCATGGCAATTAAGACATAGGAGTTCACACTTAGAGAACTCTGAGTCAATCTCTTTTTGAGATCTGTTGCTCAAGTGTCTTAAATCTAAGGGAAAAGTTTTATTTGACGGCTCTTTGTGATGAAAAGATAACGCTGCGGAATTCTTATTGTAACCGCAGTGTGAACATTTCTTTCCGCATAAATCCAATAGATGAGCTTTTCTCTTTTTGCCACGCTCTTGTTGCTTCACATAAGAATTGTTTTTATGAAATGCGTTCTTGCATTTTGTTGAACAATATTTTCTGTTTGGCTTAATAATTACATTACATACATTACAATGGGTCGTATGGTTGGAAACTTCCATATTGAATCTCCTAAACTCGGTGAAGGTTAAATCTGACTTAAGGTTAGAAATACTAATACCGAGCTAAGTTCCCGGTATTATGATTAATTTCATAATATTGTGGAAAAAGTGTAGAGACTTAACAGGAGATACCTAAAGGATTAATTTCCTAAGGTAAAGATAAAGTCCAGACCACAAATGTCTCCAGAATAGACAGTAACGAAAGTTATAGTGGTAAAGCATAATTCGTTGGTTCGGAGTTCGAATCTCCGGGGGCCCAATACCAAAGAAGTGGCAGAATAATAAAATAAGACCTAAAGGTGAAACGCCTTGTTATTCCCTATTTCTCTTTTAATCATTTTTGTTTTCGACGAGCGGAGCGAGTCCATGAAAACCCTTAAGAATCTTGGTTGCCCCGAATACCTGATGTTGGTATCTGTCGGGGTTCTTGTTTTGATAGCTGCATCAAGGCTATCAAAACACATGTCCGAGAAAGCTGGGCCGGATGATAATAATAAGCTCCTCCAATTGTTATCGTTTTACCCCTAGAGAAAAACAAAAAGGGTAGAGGATTAAATCATTTCCCTCCCTTAAGCGGGCAATCCCCGCTTTTTATAAGGTGGTTAAAAACCACAGAAATCTGTTGAATTTGGGCGATTTAGGCCCCAGATCGTGCGGAAAAGGCCGTATATTGGGGTTTATTCTTGGTGTCAGGAGAAAAACAACAACACTCTCTAACCCCTTCTTTGTTAATTTTCTTCTCTAGGATATTCTCTTATAGGTATTTATGAGATTGTTTATCTATTTTGTTATTCCTTAGGGATTAGTTCTATGAGGTAATTCAATTCGTTTTGGATTGGGTTTACACAATCCCTTGTATTTGTGTAAGAATCACCATACCATTAGTGGTATTTTTGGTCTTTTCACAAGCACAATAAGAACTCAGGGAGTACAGTATGTCAGAAAACATGAATAGTGATCACATACGCTCTAACTGCGTTGAAAATCAACACCAAAGACTCGATAGACGTGAGGAACATCATCGTATCGACAACCCTCCAACAAGCGGACAGCGATATATTGAGAGTATCGTAGACTCTCTAAGAACACCAGAGAATAATTACGGCAAAGCATACTCACAGGATTTTTTGCGTCGATATCGTAGTTAAAGAACAAGTGTCACTGGAGAAAACATTGTGGCCGATTCAATAAAACAAGTAATTATCCAGCTTGTCAGCAAACATGGAGATCAAACCTCCATAGAATTCATAATGAAAAAAGCAGAGAAAAAGATCGAGGAATTGCTCAATAAAATTACAGAAGAGCAAGTCCAGATCATTGACTCAACCAATCTCTCTGTTGAAAAGTTCATGGGCGAAATCAACGACCACAGAAAATTCCGGGTTGAGAAGATGGCGGTCGCAGTCCTTATGGGCAGATTTGCAAGATTTTCTTCTTATGAGTCGGTTGTTAGAACCGGTTCTAAGTTGTACAACTTGATTGCGACAATACGGTGGATGTGGCGGGTCCAAAACAAAATAACCAGAGACTGCCGAAAATACAAGGGCGGGCAATGATGGATACACTGACGAATCCCGCAAGGATTACTAACAAAATGGCTGTAGTTGTGGGCGAGACCTACAATTACAACGGTTATCAGTGTGCCTACTGTTACGACGGGGATAAGTTCGGGTTGTTTGAGATTGAAGAAATGTAAGGAAAGAGCATCATGCGAGAACTTTATGTAATTTTCACCGGGAATAATAGCTCGGGCGTTTTGGACACAAAAGGTGTAATCATGTGGTGCTCACCAGAGATGCAGGACATTGACGTGATCAAAGACGCTTACACTGAGTTGATTCAAAATGGAGAAGGGTTTACAACCATTATATCGGTTTGTATTCAAGACAAGTCGGTTGTGATGGGGTAGGGGCCTCGGACATTTGTGCACGCCACTTATCACGGCTAGTGTGACCCGCACGATGAAGTCGATTGTGATGATCGAAGGGTGGTTCTGGGGACATAGAGCCCTACCATGGTGGAAAGTTTCTTTCCTTTAATGGGCGTCTTACCTAACGCGGGGATTAATCGAACCATAAACTATATCCATGGAGCTTGTACAAGTGTTGAAGTGGGTATAGTGATTATTGGTAGGTAGCACAATGGTAGTGCAGCATTCTGTTAAAATGCCGGTTGTAGGTTCGAGTCCTACTCTACCAGCTTGGCGGTTTACGCCAAAAAGAGGACTAACCCTCTATAAAAAGGGTCCGGTACATTACAAAAGGTAAGTATTGCTTACTAGCCTTGTATTCTGAGTTTACCGAATAAAATGATTCGCTCGTGTTAATCCTGATAGGTGGTAAGGGATTTATTCCTTGCAGTAAGGGAAAGATGCGGGCGATGTCTTTTTGCTTTGTTAACAAAACAGTGAGAAAAACCATGAATGATAACAAGGTTACAGTAAGATTGTCTTTAGCGGAATGCTGTATGGTTCTAGGAACCGCATTTATCCTTTCATCAATCTCTATGACTCTGGCGTCAATCGACAAATCCCTCAAAGTTATTGCGTCGCCACCCATTAGCGAAGCTAACCAAATGTCCGAGAAAGCCAGCCCCGAGGAGTAATCAGTGCCTTCTGTTGAATTTCGAGTAAATAATGGAGTTTTGGAATATCGGTGTTTGATTATTCGCGAAAGAACCAGTGATTATGGCGGTTGCGACAATCTTTATACCGATTACAGACAGCGATACACAGACTGGGCGGCAGTACCGCAGGTACCAAATGATCAATGAAGTAATGAAAGTAATTACTGAGTCTGGAGGACTCCCTCTGTTTGTTGGGGGTTGTGTTCGTGATTCAATTCTTGAATTGAATCCCAAAGACATTGATGTTGAAGTTTTCGGGCTATCGCCAGAACAACTCATCGAAGTTTTGAAGCGATTCGGTAAGGTTGATGAAGTTGGGGTTAGTTTCGGGGTTATTAAACTAACTACCGAGAACGAAGACTTTGACTTTACATTACCCCGCCGAGACAACAAAAAAGGGACGGGCCATAAGGGTTTCGATGTGGAAGTTGACCACACCATGACCCTAAAAGAGGCCGCAAGTCGCCGGGACTTCACAATCAATTCAATATCCCGGAACGTAGAAGGTCATTTAAGTGATCCATTTAACGGGATCGAAGACCTACAGAACCAGATTCTACGGGCGACCTCTGACCATTTTGGTGAAGATCCATTAAGAGTTCTTCGAGGATTCCAATTTTGTGGAAGGTTTCAATTAACTCCCGATCCCTACACAACGATCGCGTGTGAATCATTACTCCCTGAATATGTCACCCTTCCAATGGACAGAATTCATAGACAATGGGTAAATTGGGCCCTTAAGTCTACAAAACCCTCTATGGGGTTAGATTTCCTCCGTAAATGTGGGTGGATTTCCCTATATCCTGAACTTAACGCTCTAATTAATTGCCAACAGGACCCGGAGTGGCATCCAGAGGGCGACGCGTGGACTCATACGTTACATGTTGTAGACGCTGCTTCCGAAATAGCTACCAGAGATCAACTTAACGATCAGGATCGATTAGAGTTGATTTTAGGGGCCTTGTGTCACGATTTGGGCAAGCCTTCCACAACAATTATGGACAGGGGGCGATGGAGATCCCCAAATCATGCTCACGAAGGGGTCCCTTTAACTGTTTCCTTCTTAAGAAGCATTGGTTTTGTTGGGCAAAGTGAACTTGGCAGTATAGTTAAGAGAATATCAAGACTTGTTCACTGCCATATGGATCACATCGGAGTAAAAGCAAACGACAGGTTTGTTAAGAGATTATCTCAAAGAGTTGCCCCTTCTAATCTGGTTCAGTTAGTAAAACTAATTGAGGCAGACCACAGTGGGCGGCCCCCACTTCCAAAGCATTGCCCAGAAGTCGGGATGGATATTTTATCTATTGGGGCGAGACTCAATATAACTCAAGACCAACCAGTCCCAATTTTGCAAGGTCGCCACCTAATAGGAGCGGGTCTAACACCCGCCCCAAACTTCAAGACTCTGTTAAACAAATCTTACGATGCCCAATTAGACGGGCTAGTAGACAGCGTAGAATCAGCTTTACAATTTCTCGGGTTGGTAAATCAACCAAAACCTTCAACAGGAGATAAAGATGTCAACGACTCTGACAGCCCGCCAACAAGCTAAGCGACAGTTTTTGGTTAAGCAACGAGAACTTGCGGTTGGAAAGGGATTCCACGAATTCAAGAGAAGTCCAAATCTTGATAAGGAACTCGTTAATGAATTCTTCGTAAAGTGTACGGAGCTTTCATTCGTTCAAGTGGGAAATATCGTGAGATTGTCGATGAAGAAAGTTGCCGCCCGATAATACAGCGGACTTCATTGGTTGTAATTAAGGGGGCGGTGCGGACTTCTGTATCGCCCCATTCTTTTGTTGAGCGGAGCGAAACCATGCTTTCTACATTGTGGGTAATTGCTGGGGTTCTGATTGGATTTAATATTGCCTCATTAATTAGAGCGTTCACTGAACAAGCAATTGGTGAAG
>ERZ650310.538-NODE-538-length-11193-cov-9.512570_pt1 | contig 11193 bp, 18 predicted proteins | sample MGYA00376246_ERZ650310 | MGnify/ENA primary metagenome ERZ650310 (study PRJEB26733, sample SAMN07839286) | wastewater metagenome | biome: small river; feature: stream; material: water | place: USA: North Carolina | collected 2016-03-01 ...
GCCGTTATTGTTGGTCAACCTGCCAATGTGAAAGCCAGCGATCGTTTTGCCGAAGTAGCAGACAATTTTATTAATAAATCGGCAGCCGTAGCAGGTGCAAACGAGTTTCGCAAATCATTGCCTTACTTAGTCGGGTTTACTGCACTTGGTATTACCATTTACTTGCTAACTAAAAAGTAAGGGGTAAGAAATGGCTTTGTCAGCAACAACAAGCTACAGCGACGCAAGCGCATCTAGTCAAACGGTAACGGGCAACACGTTCGGCGGTGTCAATTTGGGCACAATGGCGAACAAACACGAAACGCCCGACTTTATAGCATCACGTCTCACAGGAAAGCCGCAAGCATCAAGCATCTTAAATGATCCGATTATGTTGGCCGTCGGTGTCGGCGTGGTGGCTATTGTCGGCGCGTTAATCATTCGGAGACTCACATAATGGGTAGCAAGTCGAGCAGTTATGTTAGTACCGTAGAAAACGTTGATAACAGTTCTACCAATGGTTTAGCCACAACTCGTGGCGACGGTAACAGCGTCAACATTTTAGACAATGGCGCAATTGAAAAAGTGTTTCAGTTTGCAGACCGTACCAGCGAAGGCCAAGCGAAAAGCATAGGCGACGTTTTGAACACGTTCACCACGTTAGCGTCAAAAACGCTAGACGGTGCGTATAAATCAGGACAGGCCGCAGTTGACGCAGTTAATCAAAACGCAGACACCACAGCAAAACGGCTATCAGAAACGACAAATGGACTAAATAACGCTATTTCAAACGCTTATAACACAGCGCAAAACAATGGCTATGATCCACAAAAAATCGTCGTCGGCGTTTTTTTATTAGTCGCTTTCATTATGTATAAAAAGTAGGTGAACCGTGTCAACAATTACACAAGCACTAAGCGCGGGAGTCCTAGCGCGTTTACCCTGTAACGGCTATTTTTTCCAGCTTTTAACGGCAAGCGCAAACGTAAATTTACGCTTTGTCAGTGCAGGAAAACAGCCGCAAACCGAAAACCACGACGACATTGGCGCGGGGTTTTGGTTCAAAAGTCCAGAGCTTTTAACGTTCGTTGAGTTCACCAGCGACATAGACCAAACGATTACTTACGTTTATTCGTTAGGTCAAACAGGTTATGACCGTTCGCAAACAACAACAAAGCTCTTGCAAGGCTCAAGTATTACCGACATTGCACCAGTAACAGTAAATACAACAATAGACTTAGTACGGGCAGCAAATAGCGAGCGCAATAAAATTGTATTTGCCGCAGATGATACAAACGAGGCAGGGCTTATTTATTTAGGCGGTTCGGCAGTCACAACAGCCAACAGCGCACGAATTTTACGAGCTGGCGACGTTTACGAAGAAGAAAAGAGCGCAATTGCAGAATGGTACGCGATTGGATCGACAAACGGGTTAATTCTCAGAATTAGCGAGGCGTAAAAATGTTTAGTCGTAAACCGATAAACCCTTTAGACGTTCTAAATTCAACAAGCATTGAAAAAGCACTGTCAGCAAATCAGGGGCGAGCATTAAAGGCGTTAATTGACGGGATTACTATTCCGACAGTTCCCGATATTGTCGATAACCTAACAACAAACGACGCAACAAAAACCTTGTCAGCAAAACAAGGAAAAGCGTTGAAAGACTTGATTGATGGGCAGCTAATTTTTAAAACAGGCGTAAAAACCACAGAGACGGCGAACGGATCAGCAATCAGCTTTGATGTTCCGTTTCCTACTAACTGTCTTTTAGTTATACCAGTTCCCAACGCAGACTATGACAACACTTATCAAGAGTTAGTCGCAGCAAAAAACATAACAGCGTCGGGGTTTGAATGGCACGGATCATTGGTCGGTGTCGGCGGTTCAAACGTGACGGGTAGATGGTTGGCCGTAGGGTATTAAAACATGAAAGCACCAAAAATCAGCACAGGACAGGCGCAAGTTTTGATCGGGGTTTTAGGTTTGGCCGTCGCTTTGTATGCCTTGTACCAAACCAAAGACACGATAAAAAAAGCCGCAAACGCAGTTAACCCACTAAATAACGACAACGTCATTAATCAGGGGGCGAACGCTATTTTCGGCATGGACAACAAAACAGAAAGCATAGGTACAAAAATATATGATTTATTGCACCCAGAGCCAGCCAAACAAAAAACAGTTTTAGCGTCGCCAGTGCCTAAAAAACCAGTAGGCATTTTCAAGGCGGACATTGATCCGACATTAGACGAAAAGAAAAAGCAGATTGATAACTTTTTTTGGAGTCTAACAAAATGAAAAAGTCACACATGATTATTGGCGGATTATCAGCACTTTTAATAATTGGTTACGGGGGAAAAACAGTGATTGACCTGAAAAACGCGGGTGAGATTGAAAAAACGCTTGCCCCATATATTGCAGACACCGAAAAAAAACACGGCTTGCCCGAAGGTTTGCTTCATCGTTTGTTAAAACAAGAATCGGCTTACCGAAAAGACATTATTACAGGCGCGAAACGTTCAAGCGTCGGCGCACTTGGTATTGCTCAATTTATGCCAGCCACAGCGAAAGAGTATCTTGGCAGCGTCGAAGCCGCACTTGATCCGATGAAAGCCATTGATGGGGCGGCACGTTATCTTAAATGGCTTTATGGTTACGTTGGCAAAGACTGGAAAAAAGCGGTAGCCGCCTATAATTGGGGCGTGGGTAATGTCAGCAAGTTTTATGCAGGGACATTAAAAAACGGCAAGGGCAAAATCGTTACAGCTATGCCCACAGAAACACAAAAATACATTAAAGCAATCATCGTTTAAGAGTAAAAAAAGTGAACAAATTTAAAAAAGCGTTAGGTGGATTGTCGAAGGTGTGGGGAAAAATACCGCACACAACACAAATGACAGTGATAAGCACGATTGTGTGTACATTGCTTACAGCGTCGGGAGCAAGTCAAGACGCTTGCCAGCTTGCGCGGCAATTACTCACGAACAGCCCGGAACCCGTTCAAACAATGGCGAGTGATTAAATTATGTTGCCAAGACGCTTTCAAGAGGCAATTGCATTACAAAACGCGAGAGACGCGGCAATTTTAGCGGCGTTGCAAGAATACGAAGACGCAAAAGAGGCAGCGCGTTTAGCAGCTTTGCAGGCAGATTTAAACGAGTTGGGGATAGGTGCAAGTAGTGTTATTGATGACTTATTAAGCAATAACACAGAGGCAGGATTATCAGCTAATCAAGGGCGCGTATTAAAAGAGTTAATTGATGGGCTTGACGCGGCGGCAGTTGGGGCGGACTTAGCTGGCAGCGCGGCGGCGGCATATATTGACGCAAAAGCCTATGCGGATGGGCTTGTCGTTGGTCTTTGGAACGATCGCGGCGTATTCGACGCAAGCGGCGGAGCATACCCAACAACGGGCGGATCAGGCGCGGCGGGTGCGATCAAAAAAGGCGATATTTGGACGATTAGCGTAGCAGGAACATTGCCGTCGGGGCGCGTCGTTGAAGTGGGAGACGTAGTACGGGCGTTAGTAAATGCGGCGACTAATACGGCGGCGGCCTGGGCAATAGTTCAAAATAATATTGGCTATGTCACAGAAAACAGTGTCAATAAATCTTCAAACCTTTTAACTCCTGATAATACAAAATACCCGACGGTTTTGGCGGTTGTTAATGCTCTTTTAGATTATCAAACAGTTGCTAATAATCGTTATACGATAAATGCACAAACAAGCACGACGTATACAGTATTAGCGGCGGACGTAACAACAAACGGCAAGGTAATTGTTAAGTGTACCAATGCGGCGGGAATAACGGTAACGATCGGGACGCCAGCCAGCTTGGGCGCGTCGGTCGGGGATAGTGTCAATATTAGACAGGGCGGCGCGGGCGGTGTGACAATATCGGGGACGTTATCAGGCGCAGCAAGTACAACGTCAATTTATACAACAGTTACATTAATTGCTGAATCATCCAGTAGTTGGATGGTTGTCGGGGGTTAATGTGATTTTAGGCGTATTAAAGCGATCCGATCCAAGCGTGTTGTTGAATTTAGAGTTTAACGGCTCAAACGGTAGTCAAGTATTTAGCGATAGTAGTCCATACGGGCGTGTTATGTCAGTTTTGGCGGGGTCGCCAGCATTGAGTACGACAAGCCCATTAAGCGGCGCGTCTAGTTTGTTGTTAGGCGTCGGCGGATCAATCAAAACGCCCGACTTTACAACGCCAGCGGCAACGTATATCAAAACGATAGAATTTAGAATAAAAGCGGACTTAGCGACAATCGCAAGCGGCGAGAGCCAAGGCGTATTCGTAAAAGGGTATAGCAATTCGTCGTTTCAATATTACAGTCACCAGTGTTTAATAACTCGGAATGCGTCAGGCAATGGCGGAAAGGTGCGGTGTTATTGGTACAATGCTGCGGTGTCACAGATAGCAATGTATTTAGAAGTGACGATCACAGATTTAAGTCAAAATAACCACATCGCGTTTACGCAGAGATCAAACGGAATATATGCGGCATATCTTAACGGCGTATTGTCGGGAACGTCGGGATTTGTTCAAAATTATGAGGCGAATACGCTAGATTTTATTATAGGTGCAACAGTTTACGATTGGGCGTTAAGTGTTAACACGGCGAGATTCACGGGTTATTTAGATAACTTTAGAGTTAGTAATATTGACAGTTATCCGACGGCATTTACTCCGCCAGTGTAGGTTTTAGTTTGTTCTATTTGGCGATAAAGCAAACAAAGAAAAGGGCACAAGTGCCCTTTTTTATCACCTTAAATAATCCGAAAATTGCACAACATTCGTTTTTATCAATCCAAGTTTTGCCTCTAGTTCGTGTATTCGTTCTTTAGCCTGTATCAGCTCACCATGTAGCAAAAAATAGTTATTCCTTAGGATGGCGTAGGCGTTCGCGTCGTTCATATCAATCTGCAAATTATTACTATGTGACAACAAGATCCCGTCTCTAAAAAACCACTTGCCGCGTATAAAGCCTTTGTCGGGAATAAAGCCAAAATGCAGTATTTGCAGATAAACCAGCTCAGACGGTTTTAGCGGCCTTGTGCCTTCGCATATTCGGTTAGCGGTGCGCGTGGATATGTTCAAGTCACGCACCAGATCAACAGCATCAAGCGGATAAGATGGAAAGTGTTGCAGTCGGTACGGGTTCGGGAGCATAAACAAAGTTTTGTTGTGTTTTTTCATTATGGGATTTCCTTATATGTTCGGAGTGAACAACAAGAAAAAACGATAACTAGCAATGATAAACCGTGTCGAATGTCTCATTTTTGGTACTTTGTAATAAAATCGCACGTTATATATTATGTAATGTTTATTATATTAGTAGTTATTTAACATAATATACATTGGCGAGGTCGCGCCAATTTGTCGTGATGGGTTTATGCGAGGGCGTACAATAGGGACGTTGTATTAAAAATTACACTGGCAACAAGAATAAAAACGCTAACTTTCAAATACTTATCGGCTATTTCTTTTATCGCTTCCTTTGTCGCTTCGTTCTTGTTTCTCTCATGCCAAGCACACAAAAGAACGTAAGAAGACGGCAAACCTAACTCTAAAGCTATGTTCATAGCAACATCATCACTCATTATCATGCCGTTTTGTAGGTACTTTGCTATTGCAGGAGGGCTAACACCGAGTATCTTTGCTAGTCGGTAGTCAGTGTTAGAAAATCCTTTAGATTCTTGGTACTTACGAAGCAATTCAAGCAGCTCAACAGTAGTACGCAAGTCAGAAACGTTAAAGTCACTCATTGTCAAGCCCTAAAATTTATTACAAATACATCATAGTCTCTATATAACCTCGTTTCATTATTAAATAAGGTTTCATATATTACTTTGGTTTGCTATCTTAGCCACATAACAAAAACGGGGCTTAAATCGTGTCTTACCAAACACTAAAACGACAAATTGAGATGATGCACATAACAGGCGTTGGCGTAGTCAATTTAACGCTATGGCTTGCAGGCGCATTACTTGATGCGGCTATTTCTCATGGTGAATTTAAAATTTTAATCAAACTGCTATCCGAAAAGCTGGACGCTTAATCATGGCCGCTCAACTCTCATTTACTGATCGTGTCGCTTTGCTTCACAAAAAAGTCAACACAGCTACAGAAGGTGAGTTGAGCGTTTATGAGTGCGAAGATGGTTTTATAGATGTTGATTATAAAGGCGAGTCGTTAATAGGTTTACAGGCCAAAGGACGAACAGAAAAGCAGTTAATCGACATGATTAGCGCAATTCACCACGCTTGCGTCATGTATCAGGTGGCCGACGCATTAAGCGAGTGCAGACCATGACAGCATTTATAAATAGTTTTATCCCTGATAACCAAAATTTGCAGGACACAACAAGCGACGCGATTAACGCACACGCGCAAAAAGTTACCAGCACCGAAAAATGGACTAATCGTCGCTTTAAAGCGAAGGATTGCGCCGACTATTGCCGCTTAAAATTTGCAGACCAAAAAGCACAGGCAATACAGCAAACCGAACGGGACATGATCGAATCGTTCGTTTTGTCTCAGCGCGTAAAAATGCCACATTCGAGCGTTGGCTGGATACCCGAAAAACTACGCCTAGAGTCTGTTGAATGGTGGGCAAGACAGCTTAAAAAGCGCGACATGAGAGAAGCAGAACATAAACGGATGGCAGTCGGCAAGGTTAAGAAATACTGTAGTGATGAATTATTAAAAATTACCCAAGACAATGCTTTAAGACTTAATGAATGGCTAGAACGTAGCACCTTAGAAAACGAAGACGGCGAGACGTTGAACCTAAAAGACGTACAGCAAAAAAGCGTAGCAAACCCTCGTTTAAGTCGTAATGAATTAATGACTCGCATTAAGGGAATGGAGCAATTCGCGTCTATTTTCGGGCATTGTGGCCGCTTCATTACACCGACAGCACCAAGCACCTATCACCGTTCAAAGGGCGATAACTGGAACGGCTATACACCAAAGCAAGTACAAGAATACATGACGAAAACATGGGCACAAATACGGGCAGAATTAGCGCGTAGAAAAATCGGTGTTTATGGTGTCCGTGTCACAGAGCCACACAAAGACGCTTGCCCACACTGGCACTTGTTATTGTGGTTTGAGTCAGCCAAACAAGCCAAGATCGGCATTAAAGTGATCCGCGACTATTTCTTGCAGGTTGACGGTAACGAAAACGGCGCACTCATTAACCGAGTTAAAACAATCACTATAAATCCATTCAAGGGCGGTGCAGCAGGGTATATAGCGAAATACGTTTGTAAGAACCTAGACGGCGCGAAAATCGACGACATGACCGATAGGGACGGCGAAGTGGTAACAGATGGCAAAGACGGCGCACAGCGCGTTAAAGCGTGGGCTAGTGCGTGGGGTGCGCGTCAGTTCCAGTTTATCGGCGGCGCACCTATCGGACTATGGCGCGAATTAAGACGCATTAGAAAAAGCGACGAAGTAAACGGCGGCTTATACCTGCTATGGAGTCTCGCAGAAAATAAAAACTATTGCGGCTTCATGATTGCTTATCAATACGCAAAATCACAAGGCTATAAGCCGCTTCTTAAAAAGCATACGTTTACCGATGACCTAAAAACACTAGCCGCAGAATTTGACGGGATTGAAAACGTTCCCGACGCTGAAATTATGCGATTGCCGACGCTTAACAAGTACCAAGAACCTAAAAGCCGCTTAATAGGCGTGGTAATGGGCGACGATATGCTTGTCACGCGCACAGCGAAAAAATGGAAGTTAAAAACAGCACCGAAAGCCGAAAAGGGCTTGACGACTCAAGACGCACTTGAAGCCTACAGCGTGTCTCGTGCTTTTGAGGGTAGTTTTTCTTTTGGCGACTTCGTCGGCTTTGCGGCCAGCGTGGGCGCATTTTCGGACGTGCCGAAGGGCGCGGCCTCTTGGACTCGTGGTAATAACTGTACCGTGAATTAAAACAGGTTAAAAAAAGGGGTTAAAAATGGGGTTGAGTAATATTTTATACAAGCATCATCCAGAGACGGGGCAAAAGGCCGACGTTTTAAGCGACGAAGAAATAAAACGATTTAATTGTCGAGAGCTTCGATATGTTCTTAAGAATTTAAAAGCTGCAAAAAAAGCGGGTGGTTTGTATTGGGTGGACAATGGCGGGTTTGGCCGTGTCGAGTTAGATAATTATAAATTTGTGGCCGATGTAATTGGCTTAAAACTTGAAATCAAGGATTAAAAATGAATAAGCAACAACTAGCAGAATTAGCAATAATCGAACAGATCAGCGTCGGCAAAACAGGCGAGATCCGCGACATAGTCGGCTTCATTGATTGCCGATGTGGTCAAGTGGCTAAAGTGGTTCGTGGTAAAGTAAAAGTTTATGAGTCGTGCAGCTCGTGCGGTATAAAACTCGCGAACGGTAACGCCAACACTAAATATATTTTAGAAAATATGCGGCTTACGTCCGAAAAACCCGAACCAGTTCCCGAAGTAATTCCCGAACACGTTCCCGAAAACAATCCCGAACCCGTTCCCGAAAAGCGCACAGATCCAGCACCGAAAAACAAGCCTAGTTTTTTAGTACGTTTAGCTCAGGCGTTCTTAGCTTATGAGCTATTCGAGATATAGACTTATAAGCCGCGTTTATAATTGGCTTTATAAATGCGGCTTATAAACAAAAAACGAAAAAAATTATAAAGGATTACCAAAAATTATCAGGTAAACCCGAAAATGTTAACGCCAGCACAGCAAGCCGCTTTTGATGAAATTAATCAGGAGATCGGCAGCGCACCAAGCGACACAAACACAGTAAGCACAGTAGTCGAAGATCCGAACGCGGCCTATCGTCTTTTGATCCTGCCATTAGTTCAAACCTTATCAATCGTTATTTGCCCAAACTGGACACTAACAGCCGACGAACAAACGCAAATCGTCGAATCATTCGTGCCAGTAGTCCGCAAGTATTTACCCGACGTAGACAATCTACAGTTACCGCCCGAAGTGCTTGCACTTGTCACCGTGTCAATGATTGCCTTGCCTCGCATTGCACAGCGTAAACCGATGCGCGTAGTAGTCGAAGAAGAACCCGAAAAAACCGAAAAGGCAGCCTAAAAAATGTTGGCCTTTGTCGCGTTGGGCATTTTGGGCGCACTTGCCTTAATGCCGAAAAAAGAACCCGAACCCGTTCCCGAAGTTCAAGAGCTTGAACCCGTCGCTAAAGCAATGAGGCAATGGAAAACAGGCGAAATGATTTTAGCGTGTGGTGCGAGTCAATCGGGAAAAACGTATTGGGTACGCGAACAGCTAAAAGCCGCTAAGAGGGTGATGGTGTGGGATTGCGAAGGACAATATGAGGACATTTGCCCGACGGTGGTTACATCACTTCGCCAGCTTGCCAACATCTTAAAACGTAACCCGAAAAACATCCGTATTAGTTACCAGCCTACAAGCCTTAAAGACTTCGAGGGATTTTGCAAGTTAGCGTTTTTCTTTTGCGATTGCGGCATTGAGTACAAGGAAACAAACGGCGAGCCGATGCGTACTTATATCGTGGCCGAAGAAATTAGCGACGTAACCAGCCCAAGCAAAGCCCCGAACGGGTGGGGAATTTTGTTGCGTCGTGGTCTTAAGCGTAATGCGTGGATTATCGGCATAACACAGAGGCCAAGCGAGTCGGACAAAACGATCATTGGGAATTGTTCACAAATGCACGTTTGTGGGATGAGTCGTTATCAAGATATGCAATATATGGCCAGCGAATTAAACGTGCCAGTGGCCGACGTACAGAAAATTGATCGCTCAAAGTACCAATTCATTCATAAAAACACGCGCACAGGGCAGGTAACGAAGGGCGGGTTATAAACGATTTTATAAACAGTTCTTATAAAGCCTAAAAAAAATTATTCATTCTTTAAACACACAAAACGGGAACAGATCCCGAAAATTTAAACTAACAGTACAGGTAAAGAAAATGAAAGTTGACGTAAAAACAGTAGCAATGATTGCCGTAGTTGCAGTTGTAGCAGTAGCAGTCGCTAAAAAAGTTCCGATGGTTAAAGAGTACGTTTAAGGCGTTTTTAAACAGTTTTTTGTTTCAGTAAATCGTTTTAAGTAAATAAAATTAAGGTCAAAAAAAATGACAGTTCATTTAAAAAAATTACCAGATTTTAATAATTTGGTGGCTACAGGTACAGCGTCGTTAGACATTGAGCCAGGTATGTCTTTTCATAATATGGTGTTTGATTTTACGGGTTCAGGTGCATTAACACGGGAAATGATTAAAGAGGTTCGCGTTTTGATTAACGGGAAAACCTTCATTCGTGCCCCTGCCAACATTTTGCACCGTGACAACCTGTATAAAGGTTCGTTTGAGGACGCTAATTTCTTCTTGATCGACTTTGAAGAGCCACGCTCACGCACCATTGCGGATCAAATCGCTACAGCCGTTCACACATTCGCAGGTGTTCAAACGTTTAAAGTAGAGTTTGATATTGTTGGCGCAACATCGCCTAAAATCTCAAGCCGCGCACACTGTACAGCGACTCAATTACCGTTAGGCTTCTTGCCTTGTTTCATCAAAGAAACATACGACGCAGTATCAACAGGCGTTAAACAGATCAAATACGGTTATGACAAAGTCAATGCACACATGATTAAACGTGTTCATTTTGTGCCGTCCGTATCAGGTACAGAGGTAGTACCGTCCTCATACTTTAACAATGTTTCGTTGTTAAAAAATGGCGTTCGGGTGATTGACCAACTCAAGCCGACGGCTAATGTGTTTTATCAAAAGCATTATGAAGGTATCCCACAAACAAATTTTATGACCGTTGACTTAGTGGAAGACAACAACACGACAGTGCATTTACTGCAAACACAAGACGGTTGGGTGATGTGGGAATTAGACGTAGCAACAGTTTGTCATGTTGATATTTACTACTCAGTAATTGCCACAATCGACGCAATCTAAAAGCAAAAAGGGCGGTAATGCCGCCCTTTTCGGGAGTGTTTCATGGACACAAAAAAAGTCATAAGCGCGTTTGATGTGTTTTTAGATAACGCAAACAAAGCAGGCGATATTTATTCTAAGGTAACGCTTGCCAAGCAGGGCATTGTCACGCCAGCACCACCTATCGCCTATCAAACCACAGGCGCGAATGATCCAGCCGTTATTGTTGGTCAACCTGCCAATGTGAAAGCCAGCGATCGTTTTGCCGAAG
>ERZ650310.539-NODE-539-length-11189-cov-4.451500_pt1 | contig 11189 bp, 21 predicted proteins | sample MGYA00376246_ERZ650310 | MGnify/ENA primary metagenome ERZ650310 (study PRJEB26733, sample SAMN07839286) | wastewater metagenome | biome: small river; feature: stream; material: water | place: USA: North Carolina | collected 2016-03-01 ...
GAACTCGCTGCGATTCTTGTGAGTAAGGGGAATAAGTCATGGAAATTGTGACACTCAATCCTCCAGACACATACAGAGACATCGTTCAGCCGTTCTCATATTCAGTGTTTCTCAGGAACACTCCTGAAGTTCTAAGGTGTCAACTGTGCAGGACTGAACGCTGGTTCTGTACTTGGCGCGGTAGGCATATTTGTAGTAAGTGTTTTAGGGCTTATAATGAAAACCCAGCTAGCGAAGCTAACGGCTGAGTTCCTTAGATTACCGGACTAGCTTTTAAAGAGAACAGCAAAATGCAAACCTTCCTTCCTTATGAATCTTATCTTGAATGCGCACAAGTACTTGACAATGCTCGACTCGGTAAGCAACGAGTTGAGTGCCTTCAAATCATGAAGGCGATTGCCGGTTGTTATGATTCTACAGGAGCGTGGAAGAATCATCCAGCCGTTAAGATGTGGCGGGATTATCCTTTGTCTCTCCTCACTTACTCGCGAATTATTTGCATTGAGTGGAGACGGCGGGGCTTCAAGGATACTTGTGAAAATAAAATGCTCGATATCTATAATCGCTATCTTGAGGACAAGCAAGGATTCTATGTCTTTCCTCCTTTCCTCGGTGATGAACGCTTGCACTTATCGCATCGTTCCAATCTTCTCCGTAAAGATGAGAAGCATTATCGGCAATACTTCGGTGAGGACTGCCCAAATAATCTGAATTATTATTGGCCGGTTTCTTAACTAAAGTAAAAACGAGACAGTGATGGAATTGGCATACATGGAATCCTTAAAAGATTCTGAGGTTAACCCTCATGTGGGTTCGAGTCCCACCTGTCTCACCATTTATTATGACAGCACATCTCATTAACATCATTAGTTTAGTTGCATTTATTTCTTATTTTATTCTAGCACTTACACCATACAAGAGACAAGAAGATGAGCCAAGACTCAACAAGCAAGAGCGAGAGTGAAGAACAAGGAATCGTACAAGACACAATTCTTGATGGTATTCGAGCATTAATTCCTGAAGCCGTTGGTATTGTGTTTGCCTATTCTTTATCGGACGGCTCGCTTAAAGTTTCTTATGATGCACCTTGTGGTTCGTGTTTAATCGAAGCACTCTTCAATGCTAGCCGTTCTCACACTGACTGCCGCTGTGCTGAGAGCATTGCGATTCAGATGAGCAATAAGAACAAGCTTAACTAGTTTATTCAGCTTTGAGCGAAGCGAAAAGATGCCAGTAAATATTGTACTTGATGCCACCAGCCTTGACACCTTTCAGAGTTGTCCGGCTAAGTTCAACTATCGATTCAATCTTAATAAGGTAACAACAACCAAAGCCAAGCCTCTTGACCGTGGGACATTGGTTCACAATGGTGAAGAAGCATACTTCAATTGCCTGAAGGAAACAAGGTCACATTCTGACTCTATTCAAGCACTGCGTGATGCTGTTCTTGGCACAGGATTAGAATCTGACCTCACTGAGGAAGAGATTAATCGAGCACTTGAAGTTCTCATTGAGTCAGCATTTCGCTGGAAGGAACGTGATCTTTCCTTTGACATCATCGCAGTTGAGCAGTCATTCTCATATCTTCTTCACGAAGATGAAGATATGCGACTAGTGATGATTGGCAAGATTGACCTTTTAGTAAACTATGAGTGGAACGGTCAGACATACTACAACTTGCCAATCGATCATAAAACATACGAGCGAGACTTTCCGCTCAAGCGAACATCGAATCAGTTTTCTAATTACTCTTATGCTTGCAAATCCAACTATCTCTTCGTGAATCGAATTGGATTCCAGAAATCCATTCCGGCTGAAGTTAAGCATAAGTTTATTCCTTTGTCTTATGATCCTCTCTTTCATGAGCAATGGAAGCTTAACACGATTAAAATCGCCAAGGAATATCTTCTTGCCGCGAGCGAGAATTCTTGGATTATGAACTTCACAAGCTGTGATAAGTTCAATCGTATCTGTGAGTATCACGAAGTCTGTGACACAAGCGGTGAAGATAGTAAGATTTATAAACTTAACCTTCATTTCAACACTGCACCAGTGTGGGATGTTAGTGAGGTTCTTGGCAAGGGCAAGGAGTAGTTATGCCAAAATTCACAGTAGTGATATATGCAACCGAATGGCGGACTTATTGTCTCGAAGTAGATGATGAAGAAACTGCAATAAATATGGCACTCGAGCGTCAGCCAGATAATGTTGAACCAGTCGAGTTGTATGTAGACTCGGTAAGTAGAGATGAATAGAAAGAAAAGCTTCACCATCAGCTGGATCTTCAATGAGTTCACACACTCTAAATACTTCACAGAGTATGAGAAAGCAATGAGGTTCTACTATCAACTTGAGAAGGAAAATAAGAATCCTTCTCTTCATGAGGGTTAGTTATCATTATGAAAACAATCTTTGCACTTCCTCTCTTTCTTTGTTTATCTGCTTGTAGCTCTTTAACAGCACCAACTGAGTCAGTTAGTAGCATTAGAATCACTGATAGTAATGTCAAGGCTAGTGCTTCTAATACACGAAACGTAACATATCAAGTTTATATCGGTCGTTCCGGTGGTAACTGCCAGATCAGCGGCTACCTATGCGGCGCCGAGGTTACAGTCACCAGCAACGGGCTCATCAGCGCCGCCCTGACCACAAATCCGCAAGGTAAGGCGGTAGTGCAGGCCAGCGGCGCTATTACCCAAATAGCTCTCAGATACCAAGGATTTGATTGCACTTTTACTGCTAAGGAATATAGCAATCTTACAACGCTTAGCGTTATTAAGTGTGGAGTTTAATTAGAGAACAAACAAGATGCCAGAAATCAAGAAGCACGTTCACCGACTACAAAGGAAGAGGTATAAGACAGGAGCTGGCTATTATATTTGCACTCTTCCTGATTGTTACTTTAAGGTCAATTGTGACCTCACATTAAATAAGACTAGCTTATGCAACAAATGTGGTAAGCCATTTCTAATGAATCAGTATAGCATTAGATTGGCCCGACCGCATTGTCCGGAGTGTCATCAGCCGAACACAAAGAAGTATAAGAGCACAGTAGTTACAAGACTTGAAGAAGGTAATGAGGTTTCTACTGACTTCATTGATAATCTGATGACTCTTAAACTTCCTGATTCTTCTTTAACAGAAGAAAGCAACGGAAGCCTAGGAAGTATGCAATCTAAGCTTCATGGAATTAGTAATACAAATAACATTGAATACGCCGAGTATAATCCTGATGAGGAGCTCTAATGGAACTTTGGCTTAGACTAGACTCAATTGCAATTCAGTTCTTTATCTCAGCTACTGTAGTGATGACATTTGTGGCATCTGCCTTCTGGTTCTACTATTACGTTCCACGGAGAAAAGAAAATGAAACTTCAGAACATTAATCCTGGTGATCTCAGCGGATTCACACTCTATTGTTTCAATGAGGACGAGCCTGAGATTGACGAAATTGGATTCACTAACTTGAACTTCTCGCATCCTGACGGTTTTACTGAGGAGGATGAGGATGAGGATGAGGATGAAGAAGACCGCTGCGATATGTGCGGCTTCTTCTATGAAGAATGTGAATGTGGAGACGATGATGAAGACTACGAAGAGTAAAACAAGGAAGAATCCAAAACGATTCTACATTACCCGGACAGCCGTTAATAATCCTCTCATGTTGAAGACGTTGGATAACGCGATTACGGCTGGTCGTCTAAGTGTAGAGGTTGGCCACGGAGACACTATCTATGTAGTCGAAATCGTGAAGGTAATCAAGCGAGAGAAGCCACCAGTTGGTGTGTTTGATTTTATGCTTGAAGATTAGAAGCGAGAAAATGCCAAACGCAAACGATATCGATCAAGAACTATTCACCAATCGAATCTCCATTCTCCTGAAGGCACCATATAAGTTTGGTAAGACAATTGCAGCGTGTTCAATGGCAGTAGATGGACCGATTTGGTTAGCCTACTGGGACAAGAAAGCTCCAATTGAATTGCTAACATTCTTCAAGCAGAACTATCCAGAAGTTCTGAAGAATATCGATTATGATGTCTATGGTTCACAGAATGCAAATCAGTTCCTGAATAAGTTAATTGATTTGAATTCTAAATGTCCATACTATGGCATTGTGAATGATAGTGTTACCCAGATGACTAGCTCAGCCGTTAACTGGTCAATGGGTTTCCGTAAGGGCACTCCGTCTAAGGATAAGACGAACAGTGCAATTCTTGCAACGGTGCCAGATTGGGATGACTACAAGGTTGAGACTGGCTTAGTTACACAGGCACTTGATCTATGTAAAAATCTTCCATGTAATGTAATCTGGACTTGTCATCCTGTTGACCGTATTAAGATTGATGCGGTTACAAATAAGGTAACAAAGGTTAATTCAATCGTCTCTTATGGTAACAAGACAGGTGGATTAATCCCAGGCAATTTCACTGAAGTTTATCATCTCTCCATGGATAACATGTGGGATAGCACTACAGGAACCTCTAAGATTCGTCGGATTGTAAATACTTTCTCAATCGGTGATGACTTCGCTGGAACTGCACTGAATCTTCCGGCTGAACTTGACATCACTGATAAGCTGTTCTGGACTGTATGGAAGGAGGCTGTTGCGGGTAATAAATAAAACAAACAACTAACAACACACATTAACCAACAAGACTAACAAGACAAGACAAGACAAAATAAGAAACGAGACAAACAAAATGGGTATCAATGCGATTCTGACTCCTGCTGACCTGATGGGCCGTGAAATTCCTACTGGTTGGTATCCGGCTGAGATTACGAAGTATGAAGAGGCTGTCACGAAGGGCACTGAAGCTAAGCCTTCTGATGGTAGCACGAATGCTATCTTCTACTTCACCATTCTTGATGGTCCTGCAAAGGGCAGGGAAATTCGCCGTTACTTCAACGAGAAGTATATGGGAATGGGCAAGAATCTTTGGCCACTTATCATTCCGGGTTTCTCGGCTGGTAAGGGCGGAGTTCCGGTCAACACTGAGAACATGACTGCGAGCGTTGGTAAGAAACTGAAGATCTATGTCAAGAAGGGCACGAACGGATTCGATTCCGTTGAAGACTTTCAGCCTCTTTCGTAATTAATCATGCCAATCACTGATAACGACATCCAGAATTGGTTCAGTTACCACTCTCCGAAAGCCGATCAGCCATCAAGGTATGAAGCAATTAGGAACTCTGCTAAGGAACTGGCAACAGTTATTGTAACAAACACACCAACTTCGGCAGATCAGACTGCGGCGATTCGATTGCTCCGTGAGGCTGTGATGACAGCTAACGCAGCAATTGCTTGTAATGAGTAGTTAACAAATAAAGCTAGTCTTGGCCGTTCCTGGCTTGTTTGTTCAAACAAAACCAAAGAACGGCCTTTCTTATTATCATTCTTATGTCTAATTTTAAATGGATAGAAAGAGTAAGACAAGTTGAGCTAATCCATAAGTCTCATCTTGCAGATGATGACACTTGGACATTATCAATGACGGCTAAGTTGATTGGTCGTTCAATTGGTAAGACTTCCGAGGATTTACTTCTCGCTGAATGGCTGAAGAAAGATCCTAAAGTTCAGAGGATTCGAGTGATTCAGGATGCACTCGATTATGTACGGAAGAGGAAAAGGGAAGAGAGGTTGAAGCTGTGACTATTGGCAAGCTAATCCTAGAGCTTCAAGAATTACTTAAGAAGGATAATAGTATTACACCAAACTCAGTCATCACAATGCGAAATCAGGAAACTGGCGAACTTGATGACATCACTTGTGTAGATACTGATAGTAGTCATAACGATAAGTATGTTATTGTGATTGAGTAGATTGAGTAGAAAAGATGCCAACTTATATCCCCGGACAAGGAGCATTAGAACCGAAGCTAATGATTATTGGTGACTATCCATCAAAAGCAGATGAGGATAGTAATGCTCCATTTAGCGGCGCTCCGGGATACATGCTTGATCAGTTTCTTGGAGTCGCTGGTATTAGCAAGTCTGACTGTTATATCACTAATGTAGTGAAGTATCGTGTCCCTTTCAATGACCTGAAGAAATTACACCTAATCAATGTAACTCTCCAAGAATCTATTGAGCAGTTATGGGATAATGAGATTCGCCGGATCAAGCCTAACTGTATTCTAGCTCTTGGTGACTTAGCACTCGAAGCAACTACAGGATTCACAGGTATTCAGAATTATCGTGGTTCTATTCTATCTGGTCATGACAACGTTAAGGTAGTTCCGACAATTCACCCATCCGCTTTATACAGCCGTTTTACTACATCGACACAACAGAATCCCGACGATGCAATCGAAGGAAAGCAATCCGGAGGCTTAGATTATGTTTGGACTAAGCTTATTCAACATGACATTAAAAGAGCTGTTGACGAGAGCCTATCTCCTGAATTACGGCTACCTAATCGTGAATTGTGTGTTGCTCGGAATAGTCTTGATCTTTTCCGATTCTTCAGGCAATACGATGACTGTGAAAAGGTTGCAGTGGATATTGAAAGTATTAACTGTATCCCTGTATGTGTCGGTTTCGCTTTCAATTCTCATCACGCTATTAGCGTTCCGCTTCTTGATTCCATTGGACGTATTGAATTAACAAGCATGGGCGAGCGGGAATTAGACGAGTGCTGGAGGATGGTAGATAAAATTCTCCGGTCAAAGAAAGTGATAGGTCATAACTACAAATATGACGATTTTAAGCTTGAGCTATTCGGATTTGAAACCCCACAAGTGTACTCCGATACACTCATCAAAACGCGGGTTCTTTTTCCTGAGTTACCTGACAAGCGTTTATCAACAGTTGCAAGTCTCTGGACAAAAGAACCTTATTACAAAGAAGAAGGAAAAGAGTTTAAACTCGGAAAGTCCAAGATCGATCAGCTCTTACTCTATAACGCAAAAGACTGCGCGGTTGAGTTTGAGGTCGATCTTGCGCAGGAATTAGATCTGGCTGAACTAGAATCTAAGTATCAGATTCCATTAGTTGATTATTACTATAACTACATGATGAAGAAGCATAAGTTCTATCTTCACATGGAAGCTAATGGATTCAGAGTTGATCATGCAAGGCAAAAAGAACTAAGCAAGCGATACATTCAGCTTCAAGCTACTGAGCATGAGAAGCTTACACAGTTAGTCGGTCATGATGTGAATGTGAAGTCAGCTCCCCAGAAGATTATGCTCTTCAAGGAGCTAGGCTTACCAGTCTATAAGAAGAATCCTACATCTGAAGATAGCATTGTCAAGATGCTAGGCACTCATTGCAAGGGTAAAGATGGCAACAAGAAAAAAGCGATCCTCGAAGGTATCCTCGAAGAGTCCCGAATTCGTGATCAGAGATCTAGATATATCAATTTCAGCCCAGATTACGATGGACGTTGTAAAACCTCTTTCAATATCAGCGCAACGGAAACTTGCCGCTCATCAACAGGAGTCATTAAGAAACCGCTTAGGCCTAGGAAAATGGGGCTCGCATTTCACACCATCTCTAAGCACGGAAGACTGGCAAAAGATATCCGTTCGATGTTCATCCCGGATTCCGGCAAGGTATTTCTACAAGCCGACAGCAGTCAAGCCGAAGCAAGGGTAGTAGCCGTATTGTCCCGAGATTATGAACTCTTGAAAGCCTTTGACACAATCGACATCCACCGCAGGACGGCTGGATTAATCTTTGGCCTGTCAGGTTTTCTGAATCTGTCGAATGAGTTCCTAGAGAATATTGATACAATCGATAAAGAAGACCCGATGCGATTCGGTGGCAAGAAGACTCGCCATGCTGGAAACTACAACATGGGCAAGCGTCGATTCATGACTGAGTTTAATACTGACGCTCAGAAATTCGGCATTAACATGACCATTAGTGAGTGGAAAGCTGGTCAGATGCTTGACTTATTTCATGCCGGCAGTCCGAAGATTCGCGGAGTATTCCATGCAGAGATTCAGGAAGCTCTTATTAACACGCGTACTCTTATTGATCCCTTTGGTGGAATCCGTATCTTTAACGGAAGGATGGATGAGGATCTCTTTAAGGAAGGATACGCAAATATTCCACAACGCACAGTGGCACATCTTGTCCAAGGTGCTGGGATTAAGGTTGCCGAAGAGATTAAAGGGGATAACAGCGCTTTATTTATCTCGGAGAATCACGACAGTTTAACTATGCAGGTTCCAGCCAATAATTGGGAACCTTATGCGAGATTGCTGAAAAAGCATATGGAAATGCCCATTGACTTCAGTACTTATTGCACGTTAAAGCGAGACGTGAAGCTGATTATTCCTTCAGATGTTGAAGTTGCGGAAACCAACTACGGTGAATTTCATAAGGTGAAGTTGTCATGACTAAAAAACCATTAACTAGTCAAGTAACCGTAGTATTCAGTCTATATGGGGATGTAAAGCGGGACTTATTTTTAACTAATTTATATTCCTGGGTCACGAATGCAAACGAACAATTGATAGATGTAACTGATATTCCAGATGTAGATATGATTGACATTAATATTATTACAGTCGATGATGAAAAGAAAGCAGTGGGAGAATGACAGTCGAAGAACTCATCTCTCATATTAATAATACAATTGGATATCAAGTTCCTGTTCCGGAGACATTAACCGTGGATTCCGATACCTATGCTAATGTGTGCTGGTTCATTGCAACTCAGCAAATTAAATACACTGAGAATAGGGAACTGCGTATCATTTATCCACTAATTGCATTTGGAAAGCACGGTGGAATCTTCTTCAAAAACATTGAGCTTCTTCTAGAAGGAAAGGAGATTCAAGAATGAAGTCGGTCTATGAAGTAATTATGAGACGCAGAGTTATTGAAGATACTAAATTTTCTCGTATCACATATCGTTCAGTCGGTATGAGGCGTGATGATGCAGTTAAGAAGGCACAGGAATTAGCCGGTTCAGAATATGAAGTGTATTATGTAGTGGCTGGACCGAGGATGGATGAGTAGATTTTATGAGTGCTAATATTTACTGGAAACCTCGCTGTTCAAGCAAGGGTAGCATTTCTACTAGTGCGCCAAGTGGATTTATTTCTGCATTAGAGACCTTGTTTGGTCCAGGACCTTGGATATTTGGCATTGATGAAATTCAAATACTCAAGGGTATGGAATCAGCTTATGGTAAAGATACCAAACCTAACCCATATTCTCAGATACTGCACGTAATGGAGAAATACCCGACAATTGAAGTGTGGGTGGAGTACTAGAGAAGAATGACTAAAATCTGTATAATTGCCGGAAACCTCCTTGAAGCAAAGCGATTTGCGTTTGCTCAAGATTGGTCTGATGATCAGTGGTTTTATCCTTATGATGAGAATGAACTCATGAAGAAGGATAACTTCCATGTGCTTGTTATTGGTAATGCAGGATTAAATGTACCACTTTCCTACTTCGATAAAATCTACGAACTCGCCAAAGCAAGAGGAAGGATTAACCGTGGTCATTGATTCTTCTGATGCTGTAATTCGTCAGTACATTATCGAAGCCGTTGAGGCTTACCTATTCACTAAACAGGAAGCAATCTTATCTACACTTGAGGCTACATTTGTTAGTCGTAAGATGGATGATTTCCTGAAGATTCTATCCGAACTAGTCCAAGCCAACGAAATTAAACGATACGAATACACCATCGAAAATCGCGCTGAGCGAAGGGTATTCTATATGCCAGCCAGTGCTAGATTAATGTTCTAATTAGAATTAGGCTTAACGTGACTGGTGAAAATTGGATCGATGACGTGCTTTCTGAATGTGGGCATGTCGAGACCCCCCGTTCATGGCTATGGTGGAGTCTATGCACAGCGGTAAGCGCAGTTTCGGCTGGATACTATCTCCGAACCCTAAGAGGCGCCGTCTTATACAAACCAAATTTGTATGTGATGCTATTAGGCGAATCAGGATTAGGGAAAGGCTTTGGCGTCAATCTGTCCAAGTTAATGGTACAGAAAGCAGATTGTACGCGTGTAATCGCTGGCAGAAGCTCCATTCAAGCTATCGTTTCTGAACTCGCTAAACAAAAGAGTAATGCAGATGGAAAAGCACCCATTACAGACAGCCGTGGATTCGTTGTTAACGGAGAGCTTTCTTCAGCAATTATTGCCGACGTCGACGCCCTCTCGATCCTCACTGACTTGTACGATGGACATTACAATCCAGAGTGGGACAATCTGCTTAAAGTATCAGGCAAGGAAAAACTCAAGCAGCCATACATTACAACTCTCTTTGGATCAAGCCCAGACCACTTCTATGATTCCATTCCTGCGGCGAATATCGGTGGAGGATATGTCGCCAGAAACTTAATTATCTATGAAGAAAAGCGATACCAGAACGTAGACTTACTTGACTATACTGATAATGATTCCTCTGCACCGTCAGACTTAGTGAATGGATATTTAGTTCCAAAGTACTCGGCGTATCTTCGGGAAATAAGCGCCGGAGGAGGTAGCATGACCTACTCTAATCCAGCGAGAGATATGTTTAATTCCTGGAGAACTAAGTGGAGGGAAGAGCAGAGGAAGGAAAAGACTGGATTCTTTAATCGAGTTCCTGATCACGTTCTCAAGACTGCAATGTGCATTTGTCTTGCACGTTACAATTCAGGATTGCTGATTAATGAATTCGATATGGCAGAGGCGATCGAGAAGGTAACTAATCTCATCTATGCCAATAAAATTGCAGCTTCAGGAACTAAAGAAGCAGATCCGATTGCAAGTCATACTAAGACAGTGGTTAGATTATTAGTAAGCTCGAAGGATAATGAGTTACTTCGGAGAGTATTAGCAAGCCGAGCCTATCCCTTCGGATTAGCGGATATCAATACACTTGATAAGATTCTTGATACACTCGAACAAATGGGATGGGTTCACCGAGAACGAGTCGGAGTAGGTAAGAACAACGATTGGCTGGTTAAATTAGCAGGCGAACCGCTTAAGGAATATCTTGAGTGGGTTAAGGTTCAGGAGGTTAAGAAATGAATGAAAATGAATGGGAGAACTTGAAGCAGCGAATTGCTATGTCCACATACGAGCGCGGAGAGGGAGCAAATATCATTGATCGTCTGGAGAATCTGCTTGCTATTGAACGTGCCGCCGCCTTGCGCACCATCGAAGCTGCGCACGCCGAAGGACTCCGCGAAGGGTTCAGGAGCGCGCTGCATTGGACGAGAGATGTGC
>ERZ650310.541-NODE-541-length-11165-cov-6.563276_pt1 | contig 11165 bp, 9 predicted proteins | sample MGYA00376246_ERZ650310 | MGnify/ENA primary metagenome ERZ650310 (study PRJEB26733, sample SAMN07839286) | wastewater metagenome | biome: small river; feature: stream; material: water | place: USA: North Carolina | collected 2016-03-01 ...
TGGCGATGACAAAGTACTTGCTTATGAAAACTGGTTAGGCATTCTGAAGGGTACCTTGGTTGAAGAAGTTAGCAAGGGTGGCAAAACCTTTACTCGCACATTGAACCCGGATCGTAAATACACTGCCGGCATTGGCGCTGTTGATGCTAAAGATGGCGTTGTCACGCTGCATGGCCGTTCTTTGTTATTCCTTCGTAACGTAGGTCACTTGATGACTAATCCAGCCATCATCACTGGCGACGGTAAAGAAATTTATGAAGGTATCTTGGATGCAGTAGTTACGGTATTGATCGCATTGCACGACATTAATCGCCCAGCAACTCAGGCGATTGGCAATACACGTAAAGGTTCCGTTTACATCGTGAAGCCAAAAATGCACAGCCCTGAAGAAGTTGCCTTTGCTGGCGAACTCTTTGGTCGTGTTGAGAAATTATTAGGCTTGCCTGCGGATACTGTAAAGCTTGGCATCATGGATGAAGAGCGTCGCATGAGCGCAAACATCAAGGCTGCTATTGCTGCGGCTGGTGCCCGTGTAGCCTTCATTAACACTGGCTTCCTAGATCGCACTGGTGATGAAATGCATACAGCGATGCATGCAGGCCCAATGATGCGCAAAGGCGATATGAAAACCAGCAAATGGTTATCCGCTTACGAGCGTCGTAACGTTCTGGCTGGTTTGGATTGTGGCTTGCGTGGACGCGCTCAAATCGGTAAGGGTATGTGGGCTATGCCAGACCTGATGAAGGCGATGCTTGAGCAAAAGATTGTTCATCCAAAGGCGGGTGCTAATACCGCTTGGGTGCCTTCACCAACTGCTGCGACATTGCATGCATTGCACTACCATCAAGTTAACGTAGCGCAACTGCAAAAAGAAATGGAGCAGTTAGACACTGCTGCAGAAGCAGAAGCTTTGCTCGATGACTTATTGACTATTCCAGTGGTTGAAAAAGCTAACTGGTCTAAAGAAGAGATCCAGCAAGAATTGGATAACAATTGCCAGGGTATTTTGGGTTATGTAGTTCGCTGGATTGATCAAGGCGTTGGTTGCTCTAAGGTGCCTGATATTCATAACGTAGGTTTGATGGAAGACCGCGCAACTTTGCGTATCTCCAGTCAGCATATTGCCAACTGGTTACTCAATGGCATTGTGACTGCAGACCAAGTGAATGAAACTTTGCAGCGTATGGCTAAAGTGGTTGATGGCCAGAATGCTGGCGATCCTTTGTACAAGCCGATGATGCCAAATTACAAAGATTCATATGCCTACAAAGCAGCAAGTGACTTGATTTTCAAAGGTCTTGAGCAGCCTAATGGCTACACTGAGCCTTTGTTGCACGCTTGGCGCTTAGAAGTGAAGAAGGCTCACGCTTAATACTTCTTTAGTGCTCTAGATAAGAATGGATTTGCCCAAAAAGCAAATCCATTTTTTATTGGTCCATATCTATGTTTGGATTTCTTAACCCCTTCTCCAAAATGTATCCCCAGTATTCATTTCAGTTAAATGATGGTGGTAGGGAGAAGGCTGGCTTTAAAGGTGGAGCAGGGGATTGTGTGGTTAGATCTATTGCGATTGCAGCTAATCTTCCCTACATGCAGGTCTACGAAGATCTCAGGCTTGCAAACGAAAGATATGCGCAAGTCAAAAACGATCGTCTTGCTAAGAGACTAAACATCAAAGGTTCATCACCCAGAAACGGCAATCACCGCAATGTCTTTCATGATTACATTCTGGCTCAAGGATTTGACTGGGTGCCAACCATGAAGGTGGGGGCGGGTTGTCAGGTGCATCTACGCCCCGATGAGCTTCCAGAGGGGGTTCTGATTGCGAAGGTTTCCAAGCATCTGACCACCATCATTGATGGTGTGATACACGATACCCATGACCCATCAAGAGGTGGGAGTCGCTGTGTTTATGGTTACTACCTCAAGAAACGTTAGGGTCTTTTTGATGGTGCTTTAGATTCCAAGCCGCTTTGTATGAATTAGTCATGGTAATCATGGCAGAGGTAGTCCAAGCCACTGCAAATAATCCAGAGAAAGAAATAAAGAAGGCAAGACTCTTCCAGCCAGCCGGCAAAATATCTTCAACAAAGCCCACTGTGGTGTAACAGCTACCCACGAAAAGCAAGGTTTGAATCCCGTCATTCATGATACCTAGCATCATCACATAAAGGGACCAAATAAGAATTTCCGTAATATGGACTAGCGCTATGAAGAAAAAGGATGCGTAAAAATGAAAAAATACGCGGTTGTATTGCTTAAATTTCAGATTTCCATTGGTCAATCTTTCAAAGCGCATCATGATGTAATTTATTGCGCTGCCATGAAAGAGGAGAATCAGAAGTAAACCAAAAATGCCATAAAAAGCATCCCTTATGAGCGGTAGAAGCGGAATTCCGCCGAGCGCTGATTGGGTTATGAGTTCAGTAGTAGTGGACATATATTTGGCGAGATTTCTATGAATTTATATAAGCAAGGATTCTTATGAGGGTTGATAATGGCATATTGAATTGATCAAGTAAAGCATCCCTTGAATACCGCCCCTCATACTGTTGAAACTAAGAAGCGAGAACGCTTCTTTTTGTTTTCTTTGGCAGGCATTCAGTTCACCCATATCTTAGATTTCATGATCATGATGCCATTGGGTCCTGAATTTATTCGGGAGCTCAATATCAACACGCATCAATTTGGTTTGTTGCTTTCTTCTTATACTTTTGCCGCAGCTGCTGCTGGTATTTTGGCAACCTATTATGTTGATCGATTTGAGCGCAGGCAACTTCTGCTAAGTTTGTATGCACTCTTTATCATCGCCACTTTTGCTTGTGGCTTAGCTCCTAGCTATGAAGCGCTCTTTATTGCTCGCGCATTTGCTGGCGCCTTTGGCGGCATCCTAGGATCTCTAGTGCAAACTATTGTTGCAGACTCAATTCCATTTGAGCGAAGAGGTAAGGCGCTAGGTACGGTAATGGCTGCATTTTCGGTGTCGACGGTTGCCGGGGTTCCGCTAGGATTATTTCTTGCAAACCATATTCCAAGTTTGGGTTGGCGTGCACCATTCTTTTTTATTGCCTTAATCTCAAGTTTGATTCTGTATTTGGGCTATCGCAATATTCCTAAGATCGCAGGGCATTTAGATCATGTTCATGAAGGCAGTCGACTGAGTCAGGTTTTGAATATCTTGATTGCGCCTCAGCATATTAAGGCGTTTATCTTCATGGCGCTTATTATGATTACAGGATTCTCAGTCATTCCCTATATCGCCCTATACCTTACCTCCAATGTTGGGATTAGTAACTCCTATATTTCGTTGATTTACTTATGTGGTGGTGTGGCTACCCTCATGAGCTCTCGTTTTATAGGGCATATGTCTGATAAGTATGGAAAAGTTACCGTTTTCCGAGTCTTGGCCATCGTTAGCCTCGTACCGCTTTTGGTAACAACCAATTTACCGGTAACGCCGCTGTGGATTGTGTTGATTAATTCAACTGCATTTTTCATTCTGGTATCAGGGCGAATGATTCCAGCAATGGCAATGGTGAGTCAAGTGGTTGAAAACAAGATTCGCGGAACCTTTATGAGTTTGGTTGGCTCAGTGCAAATGCTGTCCTCCGGTATTGCTTCGGTTTTGGCTGGTTGGATAGTCACTATTGGACCTGATGGCATGATGCAGCACTACAACCTTGTGGGCTATGGCGCCGCAATTTGCGGGTTGCTCACTTTCTGGCTGGTAGGATATATTCATTCTGATACGAAAAAAGCATAAGGAGATACCCATGATTGAATTCAAAAGACCTGATGGACAAGCTGTAAAAGGCTACCTTGCTGAGCCGGTCGATAAGTCCAATGCTCCAGGAGTTGTTGTGATTCAGGAGTGGTGGGGTCTAGATGATGAGGTCAAGGCAGTAGCCGATCGTCTTGCAGGTGCTGGGTACAGAGCGTTGGTGCCAGATCTATATCGCGGTAAATTAGCGATCGAGGCAAATGAAGCCGAGCATCTGATGGGCGATCTTAATTTTGGTGACGCTGCTGGGCAAGATATCCGTGGCGCTGTTCAGTATCTAAAGGCTACTGGGAGTGCCAAAGTTGCAGTAACGGGCTTCTGTATGGGTGGTGCACTTACCATTTTGGCTGCCTGCAATGTGCCTGAGCTTGACGGCTCTATAGTTTGGTACGGCAATCCACCTCTTGAGTATGTCGATGCAAAAGCAATTACCAAGCCGATGTTAGGGCACTGGGCTTTGCATGATGAATTCTTCCCAATCTCTGGTGTAGATCAGCTGGAGGAAAAGTTAAAGCAGGCCGGCGTTCACTACGAGTTCCATCGTTATGACACTAAACATGCTTTCGCCAATCCAAAATCAGATACCCGTGGCTTATCTCCTCTGAAGTACAACGCAGAGGCAGCGCAGCTAGCGTGGGAGCGAACGCTCAATTTTTTAAATAAATATATAAATAACTAGGCTCTATGAATACTCGACGTGAAGATGCGTTCTTCAATTGGATATACAAAAAAAGTAATGTCCAAATCTTATTAATACTGATTATCTTTTTTGTTACTTTGCTTGATATATTGCCGCGTCTGCTGCAATGCATCCCGATCTTTGCGCCAACCCAAGACAGTACGCGATTGGGCTTAGGTCTTTTCGGATCGATTATTACTTTAAGCGGCTTGTTAATTGGTTTTTTACTCAATCAAGCACAGACTAATTTTCGTGAGGTTCAGACCTTGGTTTCTCAAGAGGCTGGTCGTATTAACAACTTGGACCGCTTGCTGACACGCTTTGGTGATCCATCTATTGCGTCTGTACGCGCCGAGTTATTTGAGTATATGAATTCCATTGTCAATGACGAATGGGCTTTATTGCAAAAGGGCGAGGGAAGCTCTAAGACGCATATGTTGTGGCGGAGTATTTCACGAAAGCTCATGGCGATTGAACCTCATACTAATCGTCAAACGGCTATGTACACCGACATTATTAAGAAATCAGAAGAAGTTGCCGAAAGCAGGGAAGCTCGTATTGAACGCTCAACTATCCGCTTGCCAGGCCTATTTTGGGTTGTCATTCTGATTTGTATGTTCGCACTCATGGGCATTAATACTTTATTTCTGCCATCAGACTCATTCTTCTTTGGTTTGAAGATTCTGCCAGTCACTATGGGGGCTTTAATTTCTCTATTGGTTATTACGGATCAACCTTTTAAAGGGCAGAACTCCGTACAGCCCGACGCCTTCTATAAAATCATTGAATCCATTAAAACCCGTAAAGAGTAAGCCTCTTTTAAATTGCTATGCACTTATTTTCTGAAAATCTTGCTGTAGAAATTTCATCCTACTATCGTAATTTGGCCTTGGGCCATGGCGTGGTTCCGAAGGTCTTTACTTTGGTAAACGGCGAGGGTGATCAATACCTTTTCTTTATAGATGATCTTCCTTATGAGAGTGAGGAAGAAAAGAATCAATTTCTGGCATATATCGTTCAACAGCATGATGCCGTTTGCTATGCTCGCGGAACTCTGGTGATTGTTGAAAAAAATCAGCAGTACATTGAGTTTGCAGTGATTGACAGGGATGATGCTGAAGCGATTGTCTGCTCTGCTCAGCTAACTAGGGATATGGACGACAAGCCAATTGGCTTGGGTGAGTTTGAGAAGACCCTGGTTAAGAAGGGTTCCATTATTTTTGGAGGACTCTTCGAGCCTATTAAGCTATCCGAAGAAAAGACTGAAGACTTTGAAAGTCTTTGGTTGGAAATGAAAACAAAAATCTTGCACCGCTCAATGGGCTTGTAATTTCTTTCTAAGAAATTTACGAGAAGTAGCTTCTACCGCAAAAGATCCAATTAAGGCGGCAATGAGAGCGATTGCACTTCCTCGAGCGCTCTCAATCACATTGATAAATAAAGTCACAAACAAACTTAAGTTGACGATGATTGCTGCCCATAGCGGCCAAAGCTTGGCGCCAGTTTGCTTCCGTACGCGAATATGCCCAAAGGTAATTGCGGCGTAGACCAATAAAAAGGCGAGACTTGCCATTTTTCCAACTACCTCAAGCGGGAAAGCCAGCACCAGCGCAATCACTAAAACGGTAGATACGGTTAAAGAGCGTAACCCTGTTTTCAGGACGTTCTCGCCAAGAGCTTTGGAGATTGAGTTCTTGTTAGCCATGTCAGCAGCGATATTGGATGCGGCAAAGATCGTGGCATTCAGGGCTGCGGCGCAAGCTAAGAGGGCGGAGGCCCCAATCACAACAAAGCCTGTCTTTCCCCCTACTATTTGAGCTGCATCAGCCAATACATGGCCGTTGTAGGCAGCCATTTGAGCGGGGGAGAGTAGCAGGATGGCTGCGGTACTTACTAGAACATATGCAATGGTGACCAGAACAAGCGCTGAAAACATCGCAAGGGGCAGTTCCTTGCGAGGCTCTTGCATGGCATTGGAAGAGTTAGTCACAACGCCAAACCCTTGATAGTTGATATACAAAATACCAGTAGCTATAGCAATCCCATTAATAGACCAACTCGACATCTTATATGCGCCAATATCGGCAACATGAATGCCATCTATAGAAAAGAGTATTAGTGCAATTGTCACAAAGCCAATGGCTAGCGCCTCTACCTTGCCAACAAAATTGGTACCAAGTAATTTAATGCCGGCGCAAAAAATGACGATGCCAGCACTAACCAGTTTTATTTCTAGTGGTGATAAATTGCCACCAAGCAAGGTATTGGCATATTCAGAAAACCCGGCAGCGTAAAGTGCGGCCGCAATCAGGTAGGCTATGAATTGAAATATATTGAGGCCACCAGAAATAACGCCTGGGCCAAAACTCATTACTGTGAATGTGGCAGCCCCTCCGCTACTAGGAAACGTGGCACCCAATTTGGCATAGGAATAGACCGAGAAGGACGCAGCAATGGCGCCCAGCAAAAAGGCTAGCGGAATATGGGTACCTGCGTGAGCGCTTGCAGTGCCTAGTAAAGAAAACAGTCCAGCACCCATCATCCCGCCGATACCCAGGGCAGTGGCTGAAAAAAGGCTAATCCCTTTATTCGTCTTGCTCGAGGTTTTGAGTAGGTTGGGTTTCAATTTGGAGTCTATGGACTGGTAATGGGTAGGGTTCAGCAGTTGAGAGGCATAACCCTGTATTCAGGCTCTTAAGGGTGACTTTAAGCTATTTGGTGCCCAGGAAGGGACTCGAACCCCCACAACCTTACGATCGCCAGCACCTGAAGCTGGTGCGTCTACCAATTTCGCCACCTGGGCATGCCTTTATTATAGAGGGATGGGCATTTCTAGGTCATTTCTGGCCCCATTTGGCTTTTTCCCATCGGACTTGGTGGTTTGATACAGTAGCCTTATTCATAACAAAAATAGATATCAGTAGATATATACAGGGCATGTATTGCCGAAGGAATTAAATGCGTAAAGCAAAAGACTTGGTGCCACGTGAGGCTGATCGTTTAGGAACAGTCCAGGGTCACCGAGATGGATTTGGATTTGTTATTCCCGATGATGGTGGTGAAGATATTTTTCTCTCAGAGCGAGAGATGTCTCGCGTCATGCACGGCGATAGGGTCAATGTCAGAGTGTTGGGAACAGATCGACGTGGTCGTCCAGAAGGGCAGATCGTTGAGGTGGTTCTACACGCAAATAAAGTCGTGATTGGGCGCCTCTTAAATGAAAATGGTGTGCTCATTGTTGCGCCAGAAGATAAACGCATTGGCCACGACATTTTGATACCGCCCAAAGGGCAAGGTGCAGCAAAGTTGGGTCAAGTTGTTAGCGTGGAGATTATTGATTACCCAGATAGCTATCGCCAAGCAGTGGGCCGTGTAGTTGAAGTCTTAGGCGAGATTGACGATCCCGGTATGGAGATCGAAATCGCTGTCCGCAAGTATGGCGTGCCACATGAGTTCTCGGCCGCTGCTAAGAAAGAGGCCACAGCGCTGCCGGACACGGTTCAGCAAGCAGATCTAGAAGGTCGGGTTGATTTGCGAGATGTGCCCTTAGTCACGATTGATGGCGCTGATGCCAGAGACTTCGATGACGCTGTTTATTGTGAGCCAGTCATGTACGGCAAGACTAAAGCTTGGCGTTTGATTGTAGCGATTGCTGACGTGTCACATTATGTGAAGCCTGGACATCCTTTGGATGATGAAGGCTTGCTGCGTGCGACTTCAGTCTACTTTCCAAGGCGCGTGATTCCGATGTTGCCTGAGAAGATCTCTAATGGTCTTTGCTCGCTAAACCCAGGTGTTGACCGTCTTTGTATGGTCTGTGACTCTGTTGTAGATAACAACGGCATTGTCTTGGCGTACCAGTTCTATCCAGCAGTCATGCATTCAGCCCAGCGCTTTACTTACGATACTGTTTGGGAGATTCTCTCTAATAGCAAGGGTCCTGAAGCGGCACGTTATGCGCAGTTCCGTCCATTACTGACTAATCTCTATTCTTTGTTCAAGATCCTCTTGTCTGCTCGTGAGAAGCGGGGGGCGATTGAGTTCGAAACCACTGAGACTCAAATTATTAGTAATGAGCTTGGCAAGATTTTACGAATTGAGCCGCGCCTACGGAATGATGCACATCGCCTCATTGAAGAGTGCATGCTGACGGCCAACGTTTGTGCCGCAGACTTCATTGAGAAAAATAAGCACCTGAGCTTATACCGCGTTCACGGAGAACCCTCTGAGGAGAAGTTGGTCACCCTGCGTCAGGTATTGAGAACCTCAGGCCTTTCATTAGATGGCGGCGAAAAGCCTAAGCCTAGAGATTATGCAAAGCTCATGCGCGAGGTTAAAGAGCGCCCAGATGCCAATATGCTCCAATCCGTAGTATTGCGTTCGATGCAGCAGGCGATGTATCAACCTGATAACGAAGGTCACTTCGGTTTGGCTTATCCAGCGTATTCCCATTTCACCAGCCCGATTCGACGTTATCCCGATTTATTAACCCATCGCGTGATCAAATCGATTCTGCAGAAAAAACCTTACGTACCGGTTCTGCCACCACTGGTGCCATTGAATCTAACTTTGCCGCGCAAGGGTAAAGGTCGTGAGAATGCAGTGAATGCGAAGAAATCGCAGAGTGATGCCAAGGCTGGACCAGTGAAGGGTGCCCGCCTACCAAAAGGTGCTAATGCTGCGTTGCCAATTTGGGGTCAGTTAGGGGTGCATTGCTCTTCTAATGAGCGACGGGCTGATGAGGCATCCCGCGATGTCGAGGCATGGCTCAAGTGCTACTACATGCGTGACCATCTTGGTCAGGAATATGCAGGAACAGTGACTGGCGTTGCAAATTTTGGATTATTTATTCAGCTTGAGACCCTGTTTGTTGAAGGCATGGTTCATGTGACTGAACTGGGTGGAGATTACTTCCAGTACGACGAGGCTCGTCAGGAATTACGTGGAGAGCGCACTGGTATTCGTTATCGTTTAGGCGATCGTTTACATGTTCTAGTAAGTCGTGTTGATTTAGATGCTCGTAAGATTGAATTTAGTCTAGTGAAATCAATGGGCGCTGAGCCTGGTGGATCTTCTAACCGCAGGCAATTAATACTAGCTACTGATACTGGAAAACCTAATAAGAAGGCTGCCCCCAAGCGAAATAGGTCTGACAATAAGACCCCACAAAAACCTGGCGGAGTAAATGTCAATGCAGCTAAATCTGCTGGAACATTAGGTGCCACACAATCCAAGAGTAAAGCTAGCCGAAAAAACGGCAAATCCAATAAGCCAGGGCGCTCTGTTGGTAAACCGGCTGGCAGCAAGCCGCCAGTCCGCTCTACCAATGCTCGTCGAAAATAAAGATTAAGTAAAAGAAGATGAAACAAATATTAGTTGGCTTTCATGCAGTACAGGCGCGTTTGCGCGTTGACCCAGATAGCCTGAAGTCGGTGTACTTTGATCCTAGTCGTCGCGACAGGCGTATGGGAGATTTCTTAAAACAGGCTGAAGAAAGTTTGGGTGAACGCTTACATGCCGCAGATTCTGAGCGTCTTCATAAATTAGCCGGTCATGATCGCCACCAAGGTGTCGTGGCCTTGGCCGAAAAGATGACGATTGCGCGCACTATTACTGAAGTTGTTGAGGATTTAGAAGGCAGTCCAAAGAAACCACTATTCCTAGTCTTAGATGGCGTCACTGATCCTCATAACTTTGGTGCGTGTTTGCGTGTAGCTGATGGTGCTGGTGTTGATGCGGTAGTGATCCCCAAAGATCGATCAGCTTCGATTAATGCCACAGTCAGTAAAGTGTCTAGTGGCGCGTCTGAAGTGATTCCAGTAATCACGGTAACCAATCTCGTGCGCAGCATGAAAGAGATGCAAGAGGCGGGTGTCTGGCTGATTGGCACTGATGATGAAGCGGAAAAATCAATCTATGATTTAGATCTCACCGGCCCTATTGCGATTGTGATGGGCGCGGAGGGTGAGGGTATGCGCCGCCTGACACGTGAGAACTGCGACGAGCTGGTTCACATCCCGATGCAGGGTGCAGTGGAAAGTTTGAATGTTTCGGTCGCAAGTGGCGTATGCTTGTATGAGGCATTAAGACAGCGCCTAGCTAAAGCTGCCAAGTAAATTACTCGAAAGGCTTATATGCAATGCAATATTGGACATACTGATCGTGTACTCCGCATGACTGTTGGTGTCACCTTGATGGGTCTAGCGGCATTTGGCATCACTGGGCCATGGGCGTGGATTGGAATTATTCCTCTGGCAACTGGAATGCTGGGTAACTGCCCAGCCTATAGCTTGCTTGGCATTAATACCGCTAAGAAGTAAGTAATAAACCTATTAATTGCTAAACTCTGACACCTCTTCTACCAAGTTAATCGGCATTACAAGGGTTTGTGGCAATACGACAGCCTTATTACCAAAATCGTTATCAAAGCCATCCTTCAGGGTGGCTTTTTTATCGCCGACAGTCCACCGTTGGCCACAAAGAGTCCTTTAATTATCTGCTATCTGCTATTTGTAATTTATAGACCTTGTAATAAAATGCACTCATAGTGATGAAGATTAATTATCTAGAAATAAAGACAAAATCTATTGAGATTCTGATCCCATTTGCGCTTTACTGGTTCTTTATTGGGTTTATGTCTTTGATTCCAGATGTACAGAGTAAGGATCTTACTTACTACCTATTCCTTCCCGCAGGTGTGAAGCT
>ERZ650310.542-NODE-542-length-11154-cov-7.163258_pt1 | contig 11154 bp, 16 predicted proteins | sample MGYA00376246_ERZ650310 | MGnify/ENA primary metagenome ERZ650310 (study PRJEB26733, sample SAMN07839286) | wastewater metagenome | biome: small river; feature: stream; material: water | place: USA: North Carolina | collected 2016-03-01 ...
GCACCTGCGCACGCACCCGAAGGTTGTCAGACTGTCGTCAACGCTCAAGGCCGACCGCCTGCGCGTCATTGGCGGCCTGTGGGCTGCGTGGTGCGTGTTCGATGCCCACAGCGAGACCGGCGAGCTGCCGGGCTACACGCTGGCGGCCATGGACGAAGAGATCGGCTGGCGCGGATTCAGCCAGGCCATGGTCGACATCGGATGGCTGCAGGTCGAAGTCGACGCGCTGATCGTGCCCGACTACGAGGCCCACAACGGTCCGACCGCGAAGCGACGCGCGACGGACAACTCGCGGAAAGGCAAGGCGCGAAAGCGCGGACGCGAACCGGACGATAGTCCGCCACCGAAGCGGACAAATGTCCGCGATGTGTCCGCATCGGATGAGGACAAAACTCGGAACAGAGAAGAGAAGAGAAGAGAAGATGTGCTTGCTAGCGCAAGCACTGCGCGCGCGGAGGTCGGCAAAGCCCTGAAGCGCGCCGGGATGGACCTTCTGCAGGTCAACCTGTCCGATCCGAGGCTGTCGGCGCTGCTGGAACAGGGCGCCACGCCGGACGAGTTCGCGGGCGTCGCGGCCCAGGCCGTGGCCAAGGGCAAGGGCTTCCCGTGGGTGCTGGCCGCCGTGGAGGGGCAGCGCCGGGACGCTGCGCAGATTGCGCTGGCGCCGAAGACCGAGGACGCGGTTCCGTGGCACGACACGCGCGCTGGCATCGAGGCCAAGGGAGTCGCGTTGGGCCTAGGGGCCTGGGACGAGACCGCATTCAACGCCGGCACCGGTGAGCAGTGGCCGGTGTACCGACGCCGCGTGTTCGCCAAGGCCGGACACACACCGGTGAGGGCGGCATGAGCGTGCGCGACGACATCGCGGCCATTGGCACGCGCAAGACCGCAGCCGACGTGCTGAACAGCATCGTCGACATCGCCGATCGCAAGGGCGGCATGACAGCCGCGCAGAAAGGCTTCGTCACGACCTGCCGACGCATGCTGCGCGACGACCATCCGCTGCAGGAGCATCTGACGGCATGGACCGAAGCGAGGACACGGGCATGAGGCGCGGAATCCACTCCGTCGAAGACCTGCGGGCGCGCTGCCACGTCAGCGCGGAGCCGGATGCGTGCTGGATCTGGGAGCACTCGGTCGTGCGGCGCCGGCCCGTTGCATCCCTGCCAGGCCGAAAAAACGCATGCGGAGCGAGGATAGTAGCAATCGTCGCAGGGCGCGAGCACGAACGGGAGCCGCATCAACGCTGGTCGATGCGCTGCGGCGAGCCGCTGTGCATGAACCCGTCCCACATTGTGCTGGCGAAGTCGCACAAGGCTGCCCACCAGCTCGCGTCGAAGCACGGACGTCTCGCCCGCGGTGCCGAGTGCCGGCTGAAGATCAGCAAGGCGCACGAAGAGGCTGGCCGCGCATGGCCGCGATGGATGGCGGAATGGGCTGTCGAGTCGCAGCAATCGCACGTCGAGATAGCGCACGCGCTGGCAGTGCACAAGTCCACGGTTGGAAACTGGAAACGCGGGACGCGGCGCACGCTTTCCTCTCCCTTCGCTGGGCTTCTGAGGCTCGCAGCATGACCACCTACACCATCAACCGATTCCAGACCGTCGAGCTTCCGACGTTTCGCGCGGGCTGGAAGGATCTCTGCGACCGATGCAGGCACCGCGCGGACAACCGCAAGAACCATCAGAACCCGCACACGAGCACGAACCCGCGGTGCCTCGCTGTTCCGATGATTCGGGGCGGCGCGCTGTCCTGCTCTGAGGTTCGGCACACGTCGTGCGCGAATGGGGAACTGTTCGCGGAGCGCCAGGCGTGATGATCGACTTCACCGACTCCGCATCGATCCGAGCATGGCTCGCGATCGACCGTCCGCGACATCTACGCCAGCTGCGCGCGCTGTACCGGCTCGCGCTGTTCGCTCCGTTCCGCGACGCCATGAAGGAGGCCGCACGATGACGCCTACCAACATCGCCTTCGTGATCCCGGGCGAGCCACAAGGAAAGGGCCGTGCACGCATCGGCAAGGTCGGCGCTTACGCACGCATGTTCACGCCGGCCAAGACGGTCGCCTACGAGGGCCTGATCGCGCTGGCTGGTCAGCAGGCCATGGCCGGCGCAGATCCGATCCCCGGGCCCGTGGCCGTGGAAATCGATGCCGTGCACACCATCCCCGCGTCATGGTCCAGGAAGCGCCGCGCCGAAGCTGCAGGAAACCCGGCCGGGTGCAAGCCCGATATCGACAACATCGCCAAGGCCGTCGCGGACGGCGCCAACGGAGTGATCTGGGTCGACGACAAGCAGATCGCCCGGCTGACGGTCACGAAGGTCTACGGCGAGCGGCCCGAGGTCCGCGTCAGGGTGGCCGTGCTGTGACACCGAAGCAGGCTCTATTCGTCGCCGAGTACCTCAAGGACCTCAATGCGTCCGCTGCGGCTCGCAGGGCCGGCTACAGCACCAACCGGGCCGACGCGATGGGATTCGAGAACTTGAGAAAACCAGAGATCGCCGAGGCTATCGCCGCAGCAAAGGCCGAACGCGCCGAGCGGGTGCAGGTCGACGCCGACTGGGTCCTACGCCGGCTGCACGAAGAAGCTACGGCCGACCTCGCGGCCCTGTTCAACGATCAGGGCGGCATGCGCCCGATTGGCGAGTGGCCGGAGACGTTCCGCCGTGGCCTCGTCGTCGGCATCGAGTCGTTCGAGGAGTACGCTGGGCGTGGAGATGACCGCGTCGCGGTCGGCATGGTCAGGAAGATCAAGCTTTCGGACCGGATCAAGAACGTCGAGCTGATCGGCAAGCATGTCGACGTCGGTGCATTCCGCGATCGTGTCGAGCACACCGGCAAGGACGGCGGACCGATCAAGACCGATAGCGCGGTGCAGTTCTACCTGCCGACCAATGGCCGCTGACGCACCCGACATCAGGCCACAGCCCGGTCCGCAGGAGCGGTTCCTTGCGACGGCTGCCGACATCGCGATCTACGGCGGCGCGGCCGGCGGAGGCAAGAGCTGGGCGTTGCTGCTGGAGCCGCTGCGTCACGTCACCACGAACGGAGAGTTCGCGGCGGTATTCTTCCGTCGCAACACCGTCCAGATACGCAATCCTGGGGGCCTTTGGGACGAGAGCGCGAAGCTATATCCACTGGCCGGCGGAGAACCGGTGCAGCATGTCCTGGAGTGGCGTTGGCCGAACGGCGGAAAGGTCAAGTTTGCGCACCTGGAGCACGAGAGCACCGCCTTCGACTGGCAGGGCGCGCAGATCCCGCTGATCTGCTTTGACGAGCTGACGCATTTCACCAAGAGCCAGTTTTTCTACCTCTTGAGCCGCAATCGCTCGTTATGCGGCGTGAGGCCCTATGTGCGTGGGACATGCAACCCGGACTCCGAAAGCTGGGTTGCCGAGTTCATCGCGTGGTGGATCGACCCGGATACCGGAATTCCAATCCCTGAACGCGCAGGCGTTCTACGGTACTTCGTCCGGGTCAATGACGCAATCTTGTGGGACGACTCTCCGGAAGAGCTGCGCAAACGGTTCGGCGCCGATGTCGAACCCAAGAGCGTGACGTTCATCGCCGCCAAATTGAGCGACAACCAGGCGCTAGTGAAGGCTGACCCTAGCTATGCGGCGAACTTGAAGGCGCAGAACGCCGTGCAGCGCGCCCGGCTCCTGGACGGGAATTGGAAAATACGCCCGGCCGCCGGCCTGTATTTCCGGCGCGAGTGGGTGCGCGTGATCGATGCGGCGCCGGCCGGGCTGACCTGGATCAGGTTCTGGGATCTGGCCGCGACTGAGAAGACCGACGATAACGACCCAGACTGGACGGTTGGTGTACGCATGGGCGTGAAGCGTGGAGCAGATGGCCGCGTCGAGCGCATCGTCGTGGCTGACGTGCGCCGCCTGAGAGAAAGTCCGATGCGCGTCGAGCAGGCGGTGATGAATACGGCGCAGGCTGACGGGGTTGGGGTGCGAGTCGGCCTGTTCCAGGACCCCGGCCAGGCTGGCAAGTCACAGGCGGCCGCGTTCGTCCGCATGCTGGTCGGCTACACGTTGACCGTTCACCCGATCAGTGGCGACAAGGTGACGCTGTTCGGTCCGTTTTCCGCGCAGTGCGAGGCCGGCACGGTGGAGTTTGTCCGCGGTGTGTGGAACGACGAGCTGTTCACGCAGCTTGAAGGGTTCCCAGACGCCGCGCATGATGACGACGCTGATGCCTGCAGCGGAGCCTTCAACGCGCTGTGTGGGGCGCGCACGGCCGCGCCGGTCGGCGCCAGCGTCTCGGGCCTATGAACGCGGCAGAACTCCTCGAATGGGTCCACGCGCTCGACATGCGCGTCATTGCGCGCGTTCGCCGACTGGAGGCCGCCATTCGGCTTGCGAGGTCCGGGGTGAGCCGGCGCGAAGCCAGCGGCATCATTCAGCGCCAGTTCGGAGTGGCGCAGGCTACGGCGTGGCGAACCGTTGACGTAGCCTTCGACCTGGCCGGACCTATGGAGGACGCACAGTGACTCCACAGCAGGAGCGTGCGCTGCTCGATGCAACGGCCGCGGGACTGGACGACGAGCTACGCGACGCCTATCACGCGATGGTGCAGCGCATCCGTGACGGCGTGGCGCCGCGCGACGCCGTGCAGCAGGCCATGGACGCATTCACGGGGGATATGGCATCGACGATGTCCACGGCGCTGTCGGCGATCATGGACGCGGCAGTCGGCACGGAAGCGGTGCAGGCGCTGGAGGTTGGCACCATATCTCTGTCGCGTCGGCTGTACGCCGAGGCGGCGTCGGTGTCAGCGACCGTCGAATCGATCGTTGCCAAGCACGCTGCCGGTTTCTCGGATTCCCGCGCGCTGGCCCTGCGGCTGTTTGAGGGCTACACATTTCGGGACCCAGCGGAAGAGCCTCTGCAGTTCAACCCCCGCGAGCCGCGTTTGCCGAAGTACATGCGCGAGGCGCTTATTCCGGACACCGGACTGCAGCGCGGTTTCGAGCGGGCCTACGCCGGTCTCCAAGTGGACGGTCTCAAAACGGGTCCTCTGCGCGCGGCCTATTCCGGGGCTTTGGAGGCGATCGACGGGCTGGAGGGTGGTAGGGGTGCCACGGTGCTGGAAAACAAGCTCAGAGTGGCCTTTTACGAGCGCGTGAGGTACTTCTCGACCCGTATCGCCATCACCGAACTGCACCGGGCTGCGATTCGGCGCGAAGCGCTTCTGATCGCGGATGATCCGACAACGCTTTACGTCGAGGTCAAGCGCGCGCCAGGCGGGGAGCCGTGCATCTGCGTGCTCTACGCCGGCCGCGACCGCTACGGCCTGGGCGCTGGCGTCTACCCGAAAGCTCAAGCCCCGCTGCCGCCGTATCACCCGTACTGCCGCTGCATCCTGTCGCCACGGCCGGACCTGTCGGCGCGCAAGCCAATCGATGACGCCGGGGCAGATGCCTACTTTCTGCGCCGCCTGAACGAGCCTTTGGCTGGGCGTATCATGGGGAGCCAGGCCAAGCTTGGGCGCGTGCTGACGGGCCAGTCGGCTGATTCGGTGCACAACGCCAGTTTGCCACCCGAGTACAAGGTCAGGACGCTTGGCGCCTAGTCAGGGTCGACCATGTCGACGCGGCAGGCCATGAGCTTGTACGCGTCGAGCCTGTCCTCGTCGGTGATTGTCTCGACGTATCGATGACCGAGATTGTGGATTACCGAACGGATCGACGATTCGAGCGCGAACAGGTTCGCATACACGGTTTCAAGCCCTTCGCTCAGGGTTGTTGCATGACCGAAATAAACCAGCACCTCGACGGTCCGCCCGGAGTAGGGTTTGCCGGGCGTCAGCCTGGATGGAACAAGCCGGATCAGCGGGTAGTCAGCGGGTCCAATATTCGCCTCCAGACCGATGGCGCAGGAGTTGACGCCGGAGATGACGGCCAGCGCATCGCGCGCCGCTGCGAGAGTAGTCATCGCGCTCATTTCAAGACCGCTCCAGCGGGATCGACATCAGGCCGATGTTGCTGATGGTCTGCGCCTGAACAGCGGCGGCTTGCAGGGCCTGCGGCAGCAGCGCCTGCAGCTGCTGACGGTAGGTCTTCAGTTTGGCCGCGAACAAGTCGTCCGGGTCGGCCTGGTTCTCCATCGCGGCCAGGATGTAGCACTGGACGACGACCAGGCGCTCGGTCCACTCGGCCGATAGCGTAGCGCTGCCGGCGAGCACCGCAACGTCGTCAGCTGCGCGACCTTCGCGCTCTGTCGTGCAGAACTTCACCAGATAGGCATCGTGGTAGGTGTAGGTCGTCATGCGGTGGACTCCTTGAATGCGGCATCGACGATTGCCGAATACTGGCGGACGGCAGCGTCGGCTGCGTTGATCAGGTACGGGTCGCCGCGGTAACCAGGGTGATTCACCCTGCCGGCGAACGCGAATCCGTTGCCTGAAACCCAGCGAAGCGCGCGCTTGTTCTTCGGGATGATGACGTGTGGTCGGGTTCCCCAATGCACAAAACGTGCATGCGCGGCGATGCTCGGATCGTTCCCGACTTCGCGGCCTCCGGGGATCAATCGGTTGTAAAGCGAACGCCGTAACGCTCCGGTTTTTGTGTGCCGGTCTATGCCGGCAAGCGCTGCGTCGAATGCGACGACGGCCAGGCGGGCCAGCACGATCTGCTCCACGCGCTTGGGGAGCAGCCTGATGTCTCGTACCGCGACATCAACCCCCGAAACGAGGACTCGGATCGGCATGGCTTACGGGTAGGTTGCCGACCACGTCGTCGGCGGGTAGGTAATGGAGGCGCTGCCGATCCCTGTTGCCGTCGCGGGCAGATGCGTGCCGGACGGGAAAGGGAACGTGCCTGATGCATCGCCGGTCACGGTGTAGGCGTTCGCCGAACTCGGCATGGAGAAGGTGAATGCCTGCCCCGCCGAGGCCACGATATCTGCAGGATTGAATTCCAGGGGTCCGAACGGGTACGCGGAGGGGTCCGCTGTGGGGTCGGTCAGGCCGAGGAAGATCTGCGCCGTGGTAGCTCCGTCAATGTACCAGCCGGACCAGATCTGGTAGGTACGACTGACGTAGGCCGGTGACGTGAACACGGCTCCGCTGCTGGGGGTAGTGATGATCGTTCTTGTGATCGTGATGTCGATCGTAGCGTTTTGCACGACGCCGTAGAAAACCTCATCGTCCAACAGGTACGGGTCGCCGACTGGCGTGAGGTTCAGGGTCCACTCGATGTCAACCTGCACCGTCGGCGCCAGCGCGTAGTTCGCGAATTTCGTGATGCTGGCGGTGACCGATCCGTCAGAACGAGACAGCGTCGTCACTGCGTCGTTCCAGCCCATGAATTTCTGAATGCCGGTTGGCGTTGGGGCGGTGACGGCATCCCAGATGTCGCCGATGTTCTTGTTCTGGCTGCTGATCAGCGACGGGTTGCCAAAGTCCAGTGGCAGGTAGCCGCGGGTGTAGAACAGTCCTACCGTGGTCGAGCACGGCTTGGGGTTGTCGAGGAACCCGACAACGGTCGGCAGAGCCCAGATCTGGCCGAGAAATTCAACAACGACCCGATCTCCCACTTGGAACGCGTGCGAGTTGCAGGTCATGTATCTCACTGGCACCGCGCTCAGTTCGCCCGACTGGTTGATTCCTAGCCTCTGGGAGTCGCTCGACTTTGCGTCGAAAAGTGAGACCCCGGCGGTGTTGGCGTCGTGGTTCAGCGCGGTGATCGTCCCCCATCGGTAGGTCGGCAGAAACTTCTGCCAACCGGGTTCGATCGCCGCGTTGAAGAACAGCTGGGACGGCGACATGATTTCCCGCGCCGTCATGACGCCGTCCGCCGGCTTCCAAGACCTTCCGCCTGCCTGCACCAGCGTCAGGTCCGATTCTCCGTTGACATCGATCGTTGCCACGTACCCGGAGGCATCCTCGGTGTAGTCTGTACACCATGCCGCCTTCGTCCGCAGCGGGTCGAAGGCTTGCCATTCCGCGATCTGTTTCACGACATCGGCACGCTGCAGCTGCAACTGTTCAAGGCGGATGCGGGCATCCGTTTCCGGCTGGTCGTAGAACATCAACTGTCGGCGGGCGAGGTTGAAGGCGTTGACGGCAAGCGCACTTGGGACCCCAAGGGAGCTAAAGCTGGAGACGACCTGATCGGTTGCCACTTGCACGGCAGCACGCTTTTCGTTCGCTGCGGCGGTCGCATCAGCAAGCTTCACGGTAGCCGCGGAGATCTTCAGATCCATCTGCACCAGCAGCGCGGCAAGCGCGGCGAGAACGCTTGTCCTTGCCTCCGATCCGTAGTCGCACTCGATCACGTAGCGCCCGGATGGGCCGCCGCTGACAATGCGCGCATAGCCCATCAGGCGCGCTCCCCAACGTCCATGTAGCAGTCGTTGCCGGGCGCATAGAAATTTATGTAGTCGACCAGGATTTCGGTCGAGTCCAGGTAGGCGCGCTGGCCGGGACGCAGCGACCAGTCGATCGAGCAGCGTACCCGCATCCCGTCGGCATAGGTGCTCACCGAACGCACCCCGGTCAGCGTTCGATCGGTGAGCACTGGAGGCACCCCGGACGAAGTCAGCGCGTCCGTGTAGCCAGACAGCGTAGCGGTGTAGTTGAACGCTCCACGGTCAAGGATCAGCGTCTGCGCCGGGGCGCGCGCCATCTCATAGTCGATCGTCGTGCCGTTGGAAAGGGTCAGAACCTGGCTGATGACGAAGTCAGTAGCGACAGCGATAGCCGTCGCGTAGGTGTCCGCGGCGGGTATCACGCACTGGACGTAGCAGGCGGCGTCGGTCTGCAAAGTGGACTGCCACGAACTGATCGGGACGCGAACGACGCCGGTCGGCGTGACGAGGTCCATTACAAAAATTGTCGACGACTGGACGATCAGCTCGCGGATGTCGTCAAACGCGACGAGGAGGGGCTGCTGCAGCACGCAAGAATCCGCGAGCCAGCCTGCTGGCGCATCGCGGCCCAGCAGGGCAGGCTCACCCAGTGGGCCCAAGATGTCTGCGATGTAGCCATCGGCCACGGCATTATCCGATCGTTGCGCTCAACAGAGTCACAGTTGTACCGGAAACGATGGACAACGTATTGAGGACAAGCTTTCCGGAAACAGCAGCCGAACCAGCCTGCGTCGGCAAGCTCAGATATACGGTGCCCGCGCTGTTGCAGATTTCGCCGTAGGCCGCGGTGCCGTTCGTGTCGGCTGAAGTGTCGGGGCCCGCGATAGACAGTGTGAGCTGGCCCGTCGTGCCGTTGACCGATCCGCACGGGTCCGAAAGCGGGATGGTGGCGAGCAGCACATCGGCGGCGTCCCGGATGCGGACGAAGCCGGCGCCAGACCCGGAGTCGACCAGGTCGCGAAACGAGGTATGCGCGGCGACTTTTGCCGCGCCGGAGTAGGTAGCAGTAGTCGGGACGGTCATCGCGGACCCTCAGGCTGATAGTTTGGCGGTCACGAGAAGCCGCAATGTCGAGCGCGGAGGCTCGACCCGGTAGGTTTCGGGCGACGCCCGATAGACGCCGTGCCGCGTAGCGATCTGCAGATCCCGGTAGGTTTCGACAAGCCGCACAATGGCGGCCTCGAACGCGGAGTCGCCCGTGTTCCACGCCACGTCGATCGTGCGATCGGAGTCGGAAAATCCGAAATCGTTGACCACAGCGCCGCCGTCGAGCGTCGCGACGCGGTTGACGCGCCGCGCGGTGTCGCCGAGCTTGCTGGCCGGCAGCGCGTCGATCTGGACAACACCCGTCGGGTCGAACTCCATGGCGGACAGTACCGTCAACATCGCATCAGACCCCGAGCAGGAGTTTCAGGCCGTCCTGGTTTACGCGCGTCTGGATGGCCTTCAGGATTTCCCACATGAAAGCCTCCAGGTGGGGTTTGAGTCCAGACCCGTCGACCTTGATGAGTGCATCGCCGCGCTGGAGATTTTGGGCTTGCGCGCGGAGAACTTCGATTTGAGCCTGGGTAAGGTCGGATTGCATCCGCAGGGCGCGTTCTCGGTTCGCATTCTCGATGTCGATCTGCGCCATCAGCTTCCCCTCGACGCGGGAGTCCAGCCATTTGCCGCTTGCCAAGATGCCGAATGCACTGTTGATCAGGTTGCCGGTGCTATTGATCGTTTGATTGATCGAGTCAAAGGCAGACTGAATGCGCTTCGTGTCGGCCTCAACCTGCGCGACGTTCGTCGTGACGCGCGCTTCGATGAGCTTGATTCGCTCGTTGCTGGCGATCTTCTCCATCTCGAGTCGCCACTGCTCGGCTTTTTCCTTTGCGCGCTGCGCTTCGTCGGCTTGTTTGCGGATGGCGTCGGCCGCTGTGCGCGCGCCGGTTGTCAACTGGGCTTGTTTATCGTCCAGGTTTCGCAGTCCGGTGGCAAACTCGTCGGCGGACAACCGGCCAGCCTGGAAAGCGGTCGTCAAGCCATCGCGCAAAGCTGCGAGATCTGAGCTTTCGGTGATGCGTTTTAGCGTCGCTTCAAGCCCTGCAAGTACCTGCGTGCCTTTGACGCTCTCCGAAGTGGTCAGGGTATCGAACGCTGCGAGAACCTCGGAGATGTCCTTCTTGATCTTGTCCGGGTTCACCCCGAGCGTCTTGAATGCATCGGCGACATCTTTGAGCGCTTGAGTTTGAGCGTTGGCCTGGCGGGTCAGGCGTTCGGTCTCGGCGGCCGATTGATCGGAGTACGCGGCTGACGCTGCCGTAGCCTGGCGCGTGAGTCGCTCAGTCTCGGCGAGGGATTGGTTGAGCCCATCAGGGCCGGCAATCTTGTCGCTGGCATCGTTGGCGCGCTTTGACGCCAGTTCCAGTTGCGCATTGAATACCTCGAACGACCCCCCTCGGAGCAAATCGCGAACCGCGACGAACTGAGCGTTGAGCAGCTCGTAAGCGCCACCGAGAGAGATCACAGCCTTGGTCGCAAACTCTATTCCGGTAGTCGAGAACGCGCCCGAATTCCCGATCGTGTTCAGCGTCAGGTCGAACTGGTTCTTCAGCCGGTTCATCGCCGCGGTGTAGCCGTCTACAGGCGCAGCGCTCCCAAAGGTTTTCTGTAGCTCGGCAGCGAACTTAGGCAGGAAATCGACGGCGGTGAGCTTGCCTGCTTCCAGGAGTTTCCCGAGCTCTTCTGTCGTTACGCCGATCGACCGCGCGGCAATACCGAAAGCGCT
>ERZ650310.543-NODE-543-length-11154-cov-4.542752_pt1 | contig 11154 bp, 22 predicted proteins | sample MGYA00376246_ERZ650310 | MGnify/ENA primary metagenome ERZ650310 (study PRJEB26733, sample SAMN07839286) | wastewater metagenome | biome: small river; feature: stream; material: water | place: USA: North Carolina | collected 2016-03-01 ...
TGGGGTATTGTTGCTAATGTTGTGGTTGCGGCAAAGGAAGAAGCAAAAGCGGAGAATGTTGTTTAATTTCTGCGTGTCATTTGCGTGTCATTTTGCAGAGTAAAACAGAGGATAAAAGAGGATATTGAAAACAAGAAAGCCTAGATTTCTCTAGGCTTTACAGGGGTTTGGGTGGTGGAGATGACGGGAATTGAAACCGCGTCCGGTGGTTACTTTCTCGCGCCAACCGGAAACGGAACGATATTATGATCGTTCTGTTTCGCATCAAGATAATCTGCCCACCACTGCATCATAGCTCGGCGTTCTGGCAAGTAGTCGGCGTGGTTATATGCGGCCCGCACTTTGTTTTTCTCAACGTGGGCCAGCTGCCGCTCGATCACATCAGCATGATATCCACTTTCGTTTAATATCGTGCTTGCGGTCGCTCTCAGTCCATGAATAGTTGTTTTTTCTTTAAAGCCGATTGATTCAACCAATTTCAATAGCACATTATCTGACATTGGCTCAAACGGAGTGCGTTCGTTTGGAAATAGAAACTTTCCATTGCCGGTAATCGGTCGAATCCGTTCAATTATCTTAATGGCTTGTTGGGATAACGGGACGATTCCCTACACGACGCTCTTCCGATCTCGTGGCGGTATTCGCCACTCAGCAGCCTCGACATCTATATGCTCCCATTCTGCGTGCCGAAGCTCATACGTCCGTACAAACGTCAGCATGATTAAGCGCATAGCAAGGCGAGTGATGTACCGACCGTTATAGCTATCAATGGCGTCTAAAAATTCAGGGAGGTCATTAGCGGACAGGTGGCGGTAATTTGAACCAGCACGCTGTTTCAATGCACCTTTTAAATCGGCGGCAGGATTGTATTTCACCTTACCAAGAATAATCGCATAGCCAAAAATAGCTGATACTCGCTGCAATATGCGACTTGCCGTGTCTAGTGCACCGCGTTTTTCGATCCCGCGAATAATGGCCAGTATTTCCAATGGCTCGATGGCATCAATACGTTTTTTGCCCAAGTCAGGAAATATTTCAGCTTTTAGTGAGCTTAGTATTCCTTCCGCATGTTTAGGCTTCCATTTATTTTTTTGTAGATCCCACCATTCAACCGCGATTGCCTCAAAGCTATTTTCGGCTGATAGCCTAGCCTTCAGTGTTTCGCTTGCTTTGACCTCAATCGGGTCTTTTCCTTCTGCCAGCGCCTTCTTTGCATCATCACGTTTGCGCCGAGCATCAGCCAAGCCAACTTCTGGGTAACTGCCTAAAGACACCATTCTGCGATTGCCATGGACAGTGTACCGATAGCGCCAGTTTTTGGAGCCAGTAGGGGAGACGACTAGGTATAAACCGTCGATATCTAGGTATCTTTTCTCGGTTTCGAGCGGCTTTATTGCTTTTATTTTGGAGTCTGAGAGGGTCATGTGGTAACTCTTTTTGATGGGTCACAAAACAGTTACCTATTATGTTACCACTTTATGTGTCCTTTCCTGTCCCTTTATGTCCCTTCGGGATTATTGCCGATCCTTGCGAGGCTTAGAGCCTAAAAGGTTGCTGTCCCTTCCTGTCCTCTCTTGTCCATCAAAGCTGGTCTCCTCGACAGGGATTGTAATTAGTAATTAACTTGTTGATATTGATGGTTATTTATTTTACACATTTGGTTATAGTTACCTATTCAGTTACCTATTTTGCAAAGTGGGTGGCGAAAAGCGGCACTAGGCCGCTTTTTGGGGTAGTTGCGGCTGAGTGTGTTCAAGTATCCAAGCATTGACAGCGTTCGCGCTCCAGCCCACAGCGCGAATGCCCAATGATACCGATTTTGGGAAAGTGCCTTCTTTGATCCGGCGATAGATTGTCTTGCCGCTCAAGCCGGTGCGTTTTTCAACGTCCGGCAGTCGCAGGATGCTATCAGTAGTTGTTACGGGTTCGATTCCGCTCACTTTCTCTCTCCCAACACAACAAAAATCGAATATTCAGCGCAATTGGCGTAAACCCTTACCGGCTTAAAATGGGGTTTTGGCTTCTTAAAGCGTTTTTTCTTGCTCATTTTTCAGTCCCGACACTCTCTAATCATGTCGTCAATAGCATCACGAATATGAGGCCATTCCTCTTTTGTGATAAAGACGGCAAATTCACTGGATTTATAGGTTAACGGCTGGCTAACTTTCACGAATTCACCAGCCGCTTCGTCGTCAATCTCAACAATAGTTACCAATTCGCTGAAAATGCGTTCACCCTTAGGCGCAATCATTACTTTGACTACGCGGGTTTCTAGTTCGGTCATGTTGTCACCTGCGAGGCCGCAACAGGGTCACTAATGACAACCTTCGGCGCATGCTTCAGTCGTACAGTCACCGGACCTTCATGAAAATTACCAGTCACTGTCCCGTCAAGTTGGTTGCGCTCCCTTGGCGTTAGGTTTTTCCATTTTGCGATAGCGTAATCGCCCCGCATCACTCCGATAGGAAATGATCCACACATGGAGCCGAAGCTATACCCACTCTCTTTGAGCCAATCGCTTGCTGCATACCACGCTTGAAACGTGCCTTCTTGATTAAATACTTTTTCAAATGCTGCCATCACCATTCTCCGTTTTCATGAGTTTGCGAAGCCTTCACCAGTGCCCGCGACAACCACCGAATCCGGTCTTTGGCAGCTTGTAGCCAAAACATGCTGCTTAGGCCATTCCGATGGTCGTATAGGTAAAATTCATTAGCTAACTGATCGTCAGTCAGTTCACCTTTAGTCAACTTGACGCGTTCGCAGTTGTACCGGTCGCCGTGAGGGTCGGGTTCGCCTTCAGTGCGCCAGTGGGCGGCAGGGGTTGATGCAGTAATCCGCGCAATATAGCCAGCCACTGACTCGCCAACTTTCTTGTCGCCAGGCAATGCTTGACCAGCCAAAATACCTTCCCATTCTTTTTCAGTTAAATTCACTTTTCTTTATCCTCATAAACTGGATGCCCTGGACAACCAGACATCGGATCAAAGTCAGGGCAATCGCCTGCAGGTAGGTATTTATGGCCTTTGGATAGCTCGCTAATCAGAAATTTTTGAGCTTCTTTACCGCTTAAATCGCGGCCAGTTTCGGAGTCGGTAAACATGCCTTTCAATTGTTTGACTGTGTTATTACGCAAGCAGCCAGCAATATCTATTCTGATATGGGTTGTCGTGCTAACACGCTTGCGAGTCTCGCTTTCAGCTTGAGCTGTCATTTCTTTATCTCAACTACTTTAAATTTGATTAGGCGCGCTGAATAAAATAGGGCGTTGTTTCATAGCGCACCACACATACTCAAATGCTGACTAATTTCGGACCGCTTGGAGATGTTAGCTTTTAATGACTGATGCTCGTCATACAACTTAATGCCCCACGCTAAGGCGTAGCAGCACCAAATGAAACGATGGGTGTATTCATCACAGTTATGCTCAAATAGATCATCAAACTGGATAGGGTGGCGTTGTCCTTTGACTGGAAATGAAAATCCATAAGCTGCGTCAAAAGCTCGTATGCCGCCATCGTCAGCCTTGGATAGCACTTCCTCGCTAACTTGCTCCCAAAGCTCTCGACGTTGCTCTTTACTTAAAGTGTCCCGATACTCACGAATCCAGCTAATTCGCCACTCGTGAATAAGTTTGGTAAATACTTCAGGGCTGAATTCTTTAGCGCCTTCACTGCCACGTCTGCCGCCACTAACCGCTTCTAACTTTTCAGACCAATAACCGAGATTGATACAGATCTCATCATTAGATTTCTTGTCGCGTCTATCAGTGCGGAAAAACTCAAACATGTCTTCAATGCGTGAAAACACGAAGCAGCCCATATCGCCGGAGTAAGCTAAATAGCCGGGCCATGTCACTAGGTCAAAGTGCATGCAAGTCGTGCCTGGCTTTTTAAAGCGGATATGTCGATACACGCCATCGTCACGCAAAACATGGATTTGATGTGTTGCCACATCGCGTAGAAATTGTTCTTGGGTTAATTGAGTCATCACGGCAGCTCCCGCCAAAACATCGGTGCATCAATCTGTATGTAGCCACTTCCTTCGGCTGGGATAAACCAGCCCGAAAAGGGCGGTTGTTCTTCGCCAGACATATCGTGTGCAAAATGACAATCAGGGTGGATGGTGCCGTCATCCATTTTAACTTCGACGATGACGCCTTCAGGTGCGGTGTCGATCGGGCGCCATGACCTCCATGTACTCAGATTTCCACTATCGACAGCCTTCTGAAAACTGCGGTCATAGCCAGAGACGTTTGACAAAAACTGTAAACCTTGCTTATTTGACATCGTGCTACCCCCGACGCCCATAACAACCATTACCGCACTAAAAGAATAAAACTCAGCATTGTTAAAATTAACAATGTGGGGGGATTTGTTATCTTCGGCATCACTGCCAGTTGTTATAATTATTCCAATGGTGCTAGAACTACCAATTGCATTTGCTACCTTAGAAATTAATCGCAAATATTGGCCAGCAATAACAACACACTCTTGACTTGAGTTTTCAGCCACTGTATTTAGGGCGCGATAGACCGGAAGTGGTGCTTCATTACCGCGATCAATTTTTACAAAGTCTGCACAGGTTTTGACGATCTCGTCGTCAGACATTAAATCCAGCCCATCAACGGATGTGGCATAAAAACCAGCGACATTATCTGCGCATATCACGCTTGCAAACTCACATTGCTTTAATAGTTTCTTGCCGTTCTTTTTGTCTGTTAAACAAACGGTTTGGTGGTAGGTATCAATCTTTCCGCATGGATCATGGCCAATGAACATTACATGACCATTTGATGATGCAACGAGTACGCCTCCATTTGGGTGCGGAAAGGCATGGATAAACTCAGCGCTTTTGTATGCATCGTTCTGTTTAGATACGCATAACATAGCGGCATGAAATAATTGTCTTGCTACTGAAAAAGCCATAATTGCAATCCTATTGTTGTGGTTATAACTGCTTGCGCCAGTCACTCGCTAAAGCCTTCCGGCTTTATGGTCCCGCATGAGTCTATCCATACACACGGTCATTACTTCGGGCGTCGCCTGACCAATCACATCAAGCTCATGCTGCTGCTTTCTGCGCCATCTCGCTTTTCCATCCTCAGATACGAGAATCAGCGGGGTTACTATGCAGACGACTGCGTGCGGGTAAGGCGTGCAGTCATCCATCAATGGCCTTGCTGGGTCTTTCGGCGCTACTACATCACCGACCTTCATGCGTAAAACTCTGCATTGTCGGCGTCGGGATCTACATCCCATTCATCTTCATCGTCAAACGGATCGTTGTAAGTTTGCATAGACCCTCACTTGCTCAACAGCGCTTTGCGCAGGTAAGGATCAACATCAGGCTGGCCAAGGAGCCACTGCTTGTAGCTTGCTGGCACCTGACTGATAGGCTCATCTTTATGCTTGCCGAATGGCATGATCGTAGGGATACGAGCCGCTTCGCTGATCTGGTACAGGGTTTCAAAGTCAGTTACCGCGCCAATATCTTCGGCAATCTTTTCAACAATCAACTCAAGCAGACGATACGTCATACAGACATCATCATCTGCCGCATGAGCATTAGCGCAGTTAGCCTTGGCATAAGGCATGTCCAGCATGTAGAGCATTGCTGACAGCGTATGGCTGGTGTTGGGCCATAGCTTGCGGCAGAGTGCCAGTGTGCAAATCAGCTTCACTGGTGGCTGTTCACCGCAAGCACTGATAGCAAGGGCGTCATAGTCGATGTTGTGGCCGATCATGTACTGTATGTCGCCAGGCAAAGCAAAATCAGTGTAAGGAGGGCAGTCATCAACATCATCTTCGCAAATGTGATGTGTTGCCATGGCGCCAAACTCAATCGGCTTGCCTGGCTTGTAACGTTGGCAGAAAAGCGGATCGACGGGATTCATAAACCCGTCGAGGCGCATGTACGCGACCTCGATCGGGTGCGGATCTTTAACGCCGGTAGTCTCGGTGTCTAAAACGGCTGCTTGGATATTCACAGTGATTAGTTCCTAGTTTTGTTGTTCAGTAACAAAGAAGCTGTCTGCGCTAAAAAATGCGTCGTTCAGCGAAGCCATGTGTTGCTCGGAAATGATGCCAATGAAGCCTCCGACCTTTTCCTTCCAGAGTTTTCCAAGTTGAGGTCTATCAGGAGCTTCTGAAAAGCTATGAATAATTTCGTCGACTGTGAAGTCATCCATTGGGGTTAGTTCGGCATTGCGTTTTGTAAAGGCGCGTATGAATGGACCGCAGTCATTGTGAGATATGCTATCTGGAACCTGCACCCATGCTTTTTTCAGCTCATCAAGATTGATAGCGTTGGTGATCTCACGAAGGACGCGCACACGATCAAATGACACCACATTGCTGGCACCATCGTTATCTGATTGAGCCTCAGTAGATGCAGCGGCCTGTTTTTGTTCGGGCTTTGGTTCTGGGCGATTTTGTGTTTCCGCGACAGTTGGGTCGGTCACGGGTGTGGGTGTTGATTTTGCACTAGCCTCTTTATCAACATACCGACCAGCTTCTTTATCAAGCATCACCGGTAGCGACTTAACAGCATCAGCAAAAGCCACTCTCATTTGTGCAAAATAAGGATGTTCACGATCAACGCCACTGAATAAATTGTTTAAGCCTTCTGCGTTTTCACACAATAAACAATCATTCTTCCAATTTTGAAGGTCGTCTAAATGCTGTAGCTCTTTGACTTGTTCTTCGGTAAGACTGTTAATGTAGTCCTTACTTTTTTGAATCAAGCCAGCTAAAAAAGTAGGCTCATTTACTAAGTTTGGCAAAGCTACGTCACCAAGGCCGCCAGAGTTTTTGGCGTGGTAGGCGGTGCTGGGCGAGAAGTTCAGCATGCGCACCTGCTTACCTTGCTCGCCTGATACATTAGTCAGATAGGCCATTAGGTCAGCTTGGCGGTACAGTTCGTTTTTGTTTTTCCCGCCAACATCAGGACGGAAAATAATGTCATCGCCTTTTTTATCTTCGGCAGCGTGAGCTAAGATAATCACATCTTTGCCATAGCTACGAATGCGGGTTATCCAGTTCTTGAATAACTCGTTAGCAATACCCTGGGCTTTGAGCTTTAACGAACCATCGTTTTGACGGTTTGCTTTGTTTTCGGCCAAGTGCGTTTTAATCATGTCCAGGGCGCGGCCAGCGGTATCAATGACGATTGATTGATAACCCTCAACATCGGACGCCTCAATGTTGGCAACATCAAGCCAATGCTCTACAGGAACTGTGGCACCACGGCGCAATTTACCGCTACGGTGTGCGCCAGCATCAAAGTCAAACAAGATGGGGGCATTAGCTGTATAAGCCAATGAGGTTTTGCCGATACCAGGATCAGCATAGATATAGGAAACCAAACAGGTGACACGCATCGTTTGAGATGCGGCAACAACGGCTTTGATGGCCATGATTATTATTCCCCTACTTCTTTTTCAAACTGCTGTACAAGCAATTTGATTTGCTCATCACGAGCACGTTGAGCTTCGGCCCCGCGCCACTGAGGGACGTACGGGACGGTGATTTGTTGGTTCATAACGACACCTAAAACGCAGATTTGACGTAAGCGACAAACTTGCGCACATCGACATTGAGTTGCTGCATCACGCTGCCAGCGCTATCACCAGCAGCGTAAAACACGAAATTAACGCCCTTGAAAGAGCCTTTCACTTGGCCGTAATAGCCGTATTTACCGAGAGATACTTCCATGTTGGCCTCTTATTGGTGGCGAGGTTTGCAAGGGGAAACGCCGCAAGCGGCCAGCATTTCATCTTTATCAAAATCTTTGGTGGACTTCGAGCGGTGAGCTATTTCGGCTTGTTCAGCAGCTTGCTGAGTAGCGACTTGTTGAGCGTGGCGTTGAGTCGCCAAATTTTGTTGGTACGCACGAGTGCGGGTCATGTGTTCTGACATTTTGATTACTCCATGCAGGTTGTTTGCATGGATTAAGTTTAACCTATTAAACTTTATACACAATAGAAAAGTTGTATAAATTAAACTACATGATCAAAAAATAATCAAACAAAGTTTAGTGTTAAAACAGTTTTGCAGAGAAGTCACAAAGAAGTTGCAGAGAAAACATTGTTGCAGAGTGTGGATTGGGTTTTGCGCTCTACAACTATTAGTGTGGGTGGTGCAAGGGGTAGTGAGGGTGGCAAATCATTTACCCCCCTGACTTTTAGCGCACTAAACGGAACTAAACGGAACTAAACGGAACTAAACGACCGTTAATGACCGTTAATGGCATCTAATAAAAAATCGACGATGAAAATTGCAGCGAGAATGACTAGGCTAAGTTTTACCTGGTAGGTAAAAAACTTTTTGCTGTAATTGATGTACATAGAAGCGTCCTTGCTTATTTTGCGTTAAAGCACTTTTAATCCCAGTGCATCATTCCGTCGAAGCCAACATAAGATGACTCAGGCATCCCACGGATATCTCCAGTCACAATGCTGTAAATAAGGTAAGCCGTCACTAGATAACCTAAGTATATTCCCCATTTTTCTTCTACACCGACAGCACTAGCAATGGCGCCAAACACCGAAGACATAAAAAGAGAAAACATAATTAGCGGAAAAAAAGCGACGACAAAGAATCCTATAATGATGTTCTTTTTACTCATGGCTATCTCCAACTTATTTGAAACGCCTTACTACATCCATGACAACACCCACCAGTATTACGTTTCCATCAATAGGGATCGGCTTATATCTGTCATTAAGTGGGTTAAGGAACTTTTCGTCACCATCAATCACCAACTGTTTAACAGTGGCTTTGTCAGTAGTCTCCATCCGGGCAACAATCACATCTCTGTGCAATGCCGCGACTTCTGGATCAACAACGACAATCTCGTCCTCTGATAGTGATTTTGGATTCCCTGGGCAGTACATGCTGTCGCCAACAACCCGTAAACCGAACGCATGCTTGCTAAATTTACGAGTAGAGCTAATCCATTCAATAGCGTCTGAGTCAGCAAACAAGTCTTTAATATCTGACCAGACACCTGCCTGCACCTCACTAATGACAGGGATCATGTTTTTTAACCGCATGGCTCCATCAATATCTTGTTCAAGGGCATCAACACCTCCACGTCCAGTGACAAGCCACTCCGGTGTAGTGCCCAGCGCATGAGCCAAAGAAAATAAATACTCACCCTTAGGTTCATTTAATCCATTTACCCAGGTGCTGACAGTGCCCTTATTGGCTTTTGTCGCACGCACCAAATCAACAGACTTCAAACCCAAAGCCTTCATTCGTAGATTTATTCGTTCTTGCATAGTGTGTGTCTTCATGTTTAAAAGATTAAACAAATTAGTGTTTAATTACCTAGACTTAAAAAGTTGCGTGTATTAAACTTTTGGAAATTGAATCTTTTGGTGCTGAAAATGACCTTTGAACAACTTGCTGCGTATGTCGGCAGCAACAAACAAATCGACATTGCTAACGCGTTTGGCAAAACCAAGGGAACTATTTCTCTTTGGAACAAGAACGGCATCCCTCCAAGTGCTCAATATGAAATTGAGCATGTGACCAAGGGAAAACTGAAAGCAGACAAAAAAGCCGCCTAAGGACACCATCATGAGCCAAGCAAAGAACCCGCACGACAAGACGATAGCTGTAACAGCCCATATCAGGGCAAGCGTGGTTGAGCGGTGTAATGCGTTTGCTGGTGAATTAGGTCTATCACGCGGGGAAGTGTACACAGAAGCGCTCACGGAATACCTCGACAGACAGGAATCAGTTGTTAGAAGTCTGGACAAGGTTTTTCCATTATTCAAAGAAGAAGGCGAGTCGGTTCGGATTAAAGGGGAGTAACGGGGAATGATTTTAGCTCTATACGTTTTGTCTATTTTGGTGTGTTTATTGGTCATTATTCGGATGGTCAGAAAAATTAACTCTAATACCGAGTCATTCAGAAAAGAGCACTGGTAGTTGGAAGGGCAAGGAATCCCCATAGCACATGGGCAAATTGGATGATTGGCTGCTGTGGTTAGGGTAACGGGCAGTTTTAGTAGGGATTGAAAATGTGTAGGCGGGCGATTGCATGCCTTATTGACAGAAGTCCCCTCTGTGCCGCTACGGGGAAACAACCACATAGGCTTTGGCTGAAAACGAGAACGAACGGGAAACCATCGCACCATCTCTCAAGGCGTGCGCACAAAGCCTAGCTGGTTGTTAAAGGAAGTATTCGCAGGAAGCGCTTTGAAGGAATGTTGGCCGGTCATGCTGGCGACCAACAGGGATGTGATTTTAGGAGGATGGCGCGGAGGCTGCGAAGCTGATTTGAAATCAGTGCTATCTAATAGATAAGGGTTCGATTCCTTCATCCTCCGCCAAATTTTAGTCAACAAAAAGCCCGCGTTCGAGGCGGGCTTAGTGTCGTAACGCTCAAAGAGCATCACAAGGCAAGGTGGATTTTACGATGAAACATAACAATCAGCAACAAGAGCATACGGCAGGTCGGCAGTTTTATGTCGCGCTGATCGTGCTCTCAATCATTAGAAATAAAGGCCGGACTGGAACACAAGAAATCCAGCGCATTTTAGCCGACAAAGGCTTTGAATTCAGTTTACGGACAATCCAGCGCTGGCTGCTAGACGCAAAAAAGAACGGCATTCCTTTGTGCTGTGATGAGTCGGTGCCGCGCGGCTGGTGGTGGAAAAAAGAAATGAACAATGAAGAATTAGCGCTGGTCGAGACAATACAAGCAGTTAAGGATGCAGCGTAAATGCCTGACATCGACAATTATCGGCTAAAGCGCCTACTTGCCCGAAAGCTTGAGCAAGAACAACCCAGGATCATTATTCCTATTTGCCGTGGTTTCCATCACTCGACCAGCTTCGTCTGGGATTTCTCTGTTTGTGAGCCGACTAAGACCTGCCGTGAGTGTGGATTTATTGATAACGCGGCTGCTGTGAATAAGCGGGAGGCGGCATGAAAACAATAACCATACAACATCACGAACTGCCGCCAGAAGCATCTAAAAAAGGCGGGAAGTCATTAAGTGCTTGGCTCAAGCTTTACGCGCTTGCAAGCGGGCTTCAAGGAAACTTCAGCGTTACCACATTTAAAGATGGCAGTGTAAAGCTGGAAGGCCAAGAGAATAAGAAACCTGCGACTGGTGCGGCTAAGGCGCGTCAGGCAAGGA
>ERZ650310.545-NODE-545-length-11128-cov-5.501761_pt1 | contig 11128 bp, 4 predicted proteins | sample MGYA00376246_ERZ650310 | MGnify/ENA primary metagenome ERZ650310 (study PRJEB26733, sample SAMN07839286) | wastewater metagenome | biome: small river; feature: stream; material: water | place: USA: North Carolina | collected 2016-03-01 ...
ATGAATCACAAGAAGATGTGTCTGAAAATTATAAAAACGACTCTCAAGTATTCTCTACTTTTGTTAAGAAAACAAAGGTTAAAATACCACAATCAAAGCGCATTTTATGTTGGAATACATATATTGGTGAAAATGTAGGTAAAACCAAGTGTCTATGTTGCAAGATTATGGATATTTCACCTTTTTCTTTTAATTGTGGTCATGTTATATCACATGCAAATGATGGTGATACGTCAATTAAAAACTTGCGTCCAATATGTGATAAATGTAATAACGATATGAACACAATGGATATGCGTGAATTTGCAATGTTTCATTTCAATCATACAATATGATAACAAACAACTTCTTGTTATTTGTTTCTTTGAACGAAATTCTCTAGTCAAGGAAGCTATCGAAGACTTTCACCGTTTCAGAAGGTATGTTGTATAACCAAAATTTATGGAATCCAACAGGATTAACTGACAAAACTTGTTCTATTGCAAACTTTCGAGCTACATCAAATGGAGCGATGTTGGCACCCATTGAAACAAGGTACTTCACGAAATATACATCTTCGGGTATTTCATTAAGATTGTGGTAGAATAAGCTATTCTTATCAGTAATATGTGTTTGACATATTTGTATCATTTTACCAACATCTCGTATACTGAAGCCTCCATTACCAACAAGTTCATGATTTATATTTTTCTTAATGTATTCATTATCTTTTGCATCGGCCCATGGAGCACCAACATAATCATATTTCAAAAAATGATTAATGAATTTACCATTCATCAAGAACCCATCATCTTGAACAATAATACATTTATTACATTCTAATGATTTCCAAAAATGTTCGCTTTTCAGTACTTGATTATAAACTTCCATATGAAACAACTCAATATCATCAAATGTGTGATGTACTCTTAATTGAATCAAGTTAGATAATCCTATCTTGCATATTATATCTTTATATTTATCAATGGATTGCTTAGAAGTATAAATAACTCCATAAAAACCATTGTTTTGCTTGTGTTTAACAACATTATAAAGTGAAATAATGACAGACAATAGAGTTAAAATATTGAATCGATTATCAACAGCAACAATAGGAACGTTTGTATCATACTTATCGACAACATCATTGTATTCATGTAATATATCATGTATATGTACACTATTCTTGTGAAGATAAAGAGAGATAAAGTTGGCAAATAGAACACCACAATGTCTTGAATTTTGTAGCTTGGATGGACACTTCAAGTTATTATATTCTTTCCAAAGTGACAAATGAACATCTTTAACAACATCAATAAGCTTCCATGAATTGGTACAAGGCAGATGATAAATACTTTGATGTGGTGCTACTTCACTAATAGATGGAGTAAGTGTGATGGCAAAGGGAGACAATTGTTGAGGTGTAAGGATAGACGGATTCTTAGTTATCAACATACATTCATTAGGAACAGTACATAAGGATCTTGATATTAGAACCTTGTCACTAGAGAAGAGGTAAAGTTTTGTGGATATTCTTGGAAGAATGGCATATAAATCACTTTCTATTTTGTAACTAAACCGTGTATGATTGAACTTATCAACACCTACAGACAAAACGATTGCATGTTTCTTACTATGTTGATGTATTGACTTGATAAGGTTCAATGTATGATCATCTGAGTAATCATCGTTATCTCTAAGTATCACTGCATATGTTGCGAGTTGTAAAAGGAACCTATTGTCACAATGTAAATGATACTGAATAACTTCGTATTTATTCATGTAATCATAATCTTCTATGTTTAATTCATTATGTTCAGTTAGGAAACCAGTTGTACTCTTCCAAACCTGACTATGTTCAGGTAAACTTACATTGTTGTTCAACTGGTATTTGACAAATGTTTTTAGGATATTTGAAGCAGACATCTTTTCAATATCCATAGCACCGTATCGATATTTCCACTTTTGTTGGATAACATCACAAATATATGTAGCACATGAAGTTTCATTCAAGCGTTGTATTGCGGTTGTTGCAATATCGTGAATGGAGTTCAATTTATGTACAGCACCAATCCTTGCAATAAAGAATGGATAGTGTGATAGAATAGCATTCACTAAGTTGACATCAATTGCCACATGAAAATTATTGTAGTTTTTCTTGATATTCAAGATATTGGTACAAAATAACATAAACTCCTTCTTTGTTGCCCATGTTCCGTACAAGTGATTAAAAATGACTTGATAAAGTACAGAGAGTTTTGTTAGATGATGATTGAGAATGTTGTCAATGTTTAATTTTCCATCATTAAGAAATGTAGCAATTGCATCATCGTCATAAATATCAGTAATATTTGCTACAAAATGTTTAACTAACTTAATGTTCATAGACATTTAATGTAAAAACCTGAAGTCTTGCTTATATGTATTTAAGAAGGTGGAATAATCAGCAACAAAATTATCTTTATAAATAATAACTATCTAAATGGGTTTATCTCAATCAAAGAATACACAACCACTAGTTGTACAACAGAAAGCCTTGGATTTAACACCTCAATTTACAGCACCTGAAGGGATTGTGGAGAAAATTAAAGGCTTAGGAGATGTGATTGGGTTCTTTAATGACAATGATACAACATCTATTGAAAACTTTATTGATACTTATAACAAACAAGTAGGCGCAAAAGACCAAATTGATATTGGACCAGAGATAAAAGGTCTGATGTTAGGGTTTCATAATCAACTACTTGAAGTGATTGATGGTCAATTGATAGGAGCAACATCGTCAGAAAAACAACAAGTATTAAAATCAAAGTTGAAGGATAACAAGGCATTGCAGGAAATGTTAAGGTTGTACTACAACCAAAAGATGCAAGATGTGGAAACACGTGTATTAAACGATGAAGTAGTAAAGAGCAATCCAGAGATTACTGAAACAGTCCGCATCATAATGAATAATGTGAAAAGTCTAAAAGTAAAGTATAAGTTCTTCGAGTACAAATATATTCAATTAAATGTTTTTATGATTGTCTTCATTCAATATGTCTACAATAGTATGGGAAAGTTCATTGTAGATGTGATTGCATATAATCAAGCAAGGGATGCAATCCGTCAAGAGATGACTCAAAAGATATTCAGAGCAACACAAGAGATTATGGGCTCATCAGACATGCAATTAAAGCCACAGGATGCTGAAGCTATCAATCGAATGATAGTTAACCTTCAAGACAAAGTTTCAAGAGACCAAAAGGAGATTCAAGAAATGAGTGGTAAGCTTAAGAACAACTCATTATCTGACCTATTGAACTTTGTATTGACAAGTGATGAAACATTAGCAAGTCATATCATGGAAGGAGTTGATAAGTATAAAGCAACCAAAGCAACAGTAGTATCACAACCATTACCACAGAAACCAGTAGTAGTTACACAAAATCAAATGAAACAAAGCCAAGGTCAACAAAGCCAACCATCAATCCAAAATCAAAACCAAACATTGCCTCCATACCAACCAAAACCCGCTCAAGTACCATACCAACCAAAACCTACTCAGGAAGTACAAAGTCAAAATGCACCTTCAACATATCAACCTAAGCCATATTTAGGAAAGAAGCCAATCAACCCTTCTTATCAACAACCACCAATGAATACTAAAAAAGTAAATGCAAGCTCTCAAAATATTGTACAAACAATCACACAAGCACCACAACCGCCGTCAACCCTGACCGGTGGATTTTGGCGTGGCAACTCATTGATTCCACAACAACAGATCGGTGGTTTTATCAGAGATAATTCACTTGTGCCACAACCATTTTTTGAACTAAACAAGACTTCTTGATTTATGATTGCACTTCATAAAAGTACACATACCCATTGTGCAACGAGTACTCTATTTCATTATCTTGAGCTTCACGAACCATCACATCATCAATTGCATACCATTTAGAGTTTTTATGTTTACATATACAATTGTAATGACCAGAACCAAAACTTCCTTGATGGTTTCCGATTGCAACAAGATTGTAGTTGACATTTGGTGAGTGTAGCGAGTATTTCGACAAAGAAAGCTCAAATGGTGCAGCTACAGGTTTATTCTTTTTGACGAGTTGATGGTTAAATCTTTTCAATGATATGATGAGTATTCTTGGATTTCTCCATAATTTGAGGCTTTTCTTGCTTGGAGACTTTTCATTACATTGATCACACTTCCAATCCTTCTCAACAGAATTTATTGTTTCATCAGAGAAATGATGTTCTAAGCAATCTTGTAGGGTAATATTCTCTATTGAACCATTTTGGCTATGTTTCTTGATACTCAGAGAAATATTACAGTAAGTTTCGTAATTATGATGAATATGATGACAGTTTCCACATACAATTTGTGATACGAGCTGACCATAGAACAAATCCATAATGGGTGAAAACTCTTTTTTAATTGTGTTTAACCATACAATCTCCATATCAGCTACTAAATTTGCATACATCTTATCTTCGTATAATTGAAGTGTATTCTTTTTTACTTTTTGTACATCATCTTCATCAACAAGAAGTTCAACACACATATCTGTGTTTAGTTTATCCAGATAAAGCATCAAAAATTCTGTAATATCATTCTGTTCATGGATATTGATATATTGTCCCAAAGAAGCTTGCAAGCTTCTGAGAAACTTATGTGGTGCAATGGCATTTCTTTTAACCCATAAATCAACATAAACATCTTTGAGGTCATTAGTCAAAGGAGTATCAGCTCTAGCACGTTGTCCTGCAACCACAAACTTGAAGAACTCTGTACAATACCCCAAACATTGTACTGCTGTATTGATATAACATGTTGCACTAAGATTTCCTAAGCCACTTGTATTACTTTTGAGAACTACATCATCTATACTTATTGTTTCCATTGTAAGTAAAAATAACAACAACCAATCATTTATATGGTTTCAAATATTACTATTGAATATAATAGCAATAGTTCAACAAAATGAGTTGATCTATACGATCAAAGAGCAAGCTTTTGAAACCAGTCGGTTATTTCACGATTTTTGTTTCTTTTGTTTTCTAACTTTATCAAGAAGGGTTTGAAGATGATATCTTGAACTTCACCTTCTCTTAAGTCACACAGTCTGTCCTTTACTTTCTTCATATCGCCATTCTTTTCAACGATGAGTTTTTGTTCAGTTTGTTTAAAGTAATCTGGACCTTTCTTATATCCAGGCATTGTTTCAAGTACTAGAGCATATATTTGTGAAACAGGCTTCATGATTTGATTAGTAATGTAAAATTCATAATCGGGTTTAAGTCCAGCTTTTCGGATGTAATCAGGATGTTCAATTCTATCTCCCTGTAGTATTTTCTTTTTAGTAGCTTTTGATTTCTTTTCTTTTTCACTGATGTCTACATAAACGTATGGAATTCTGTCATTGACTTGAGGTTTATTACCTGGGTCTCTTTCACCCATGCGTTCTGCCAAAGCTTTATGTGCAATTCTTGAAGGGTCTTTATAATCTGCCCTGAGACTCTTACTGATAATCAAAGATTCCATAGGGTACTTTCCATCAATCAAATCTTGAATACTTTGTTTAAGGAAGTTGATTGATTGATTTAGGTCCTGTTTTTCCATGATAATGTCAATTACTCCACCATATATTGTTTTAACAATGGGTGCGTTATCTCGACGCTTCAATGCAATTCCCATGGAGTTGAATTTTGCTTTATGTGGATTATGTTCGTACTTCATAGCACAATATCGTTTCTTTGATATTAAAACGAACGGAAAGTATGTTTTTTCGTACTCAAGGTCATGCGGTGGTCTTAAAAACTTCTTAAACTTCGATGATGCTTCAATTCCCATGTCAATTGCATGTTGAACTGCCTCGGCTCCTTTTCTTTTCCTCACAATACCATCTTCATCCGTGTATTCCATCGGGAAAGCACAAAAGATACTATCCGTATTATGGACTATTATCCGACCAATCCCAGCAGAGAACCGATGATTTTCAGTAGTGAAGTCATAAACATATCCTTTATAGTCAATTTCGTACATCTTCTTGATGGCATCAGGATTTTTCCTTTGTTTACCTGTTGTGAGTGTCAAACGGAAAATGTTTGGCTTATCTGTATTTGTACTGATAGATATCTTGTATCCAAGAGAATGTCCCAACGCAGTAAATGTTGAAGCACTTATTTGGTTCTTTTGTATTAACATACGAGTGCTTACCTCATTCATTTTAATTCCATCTGCATCATGTAATCCATCCCAGAAACTTTTCTTCACCTCTATCGATGAACAAAGTATGTCTTGTGGAACGATTTTTTCTCCATCACAATACATTAAATTCCTATATTTCCCAACAATGACAATTGAACCATACAGATATCCAACAGCAACAAGTTTATAAACTCCTGAACTTTTCAATGTATCTAAGATTTTCCATCCGTATTGTGGATATACATTTTCACAAAGTCCTTTGTAATACGTCAACATTGTATAATCCGAGTTATTGAGTGCCCAGAATGCTTTTTTTCCAGTTGGACAATCAAGTTCTTCCTTTCCACAACTTCCGTTCCCACAAAACATTCCCATAATTCGTGCCTCTTCAACAGATATATCGTTATGTGTAATGGGAAATGTGGGTAAATCATTATGAAGTAATTCATCTCCTACATGTGACTCTTGAGGTGTTACTTTACTCTTGTCTTTTCTTACCAATGAGTGTTCATCAGTAACATCAACAACACCAGTGTGTGTAGCGACACGAATGATTTTCTTATGGCTTGCCAGGTTATGACGAATAATCCGTTTGACAACAGTCCAACCATCATCAGTCCAAACATCAACACCAGACAACTCACAAGCTTCTTTTGTTTGTTTTCCATTTTCTGTGCAAGGAAGCCATAAATCGCCTCCAAATCTTGGTGCAATGTTTTCAAACTTTTCTATGAACACTTCTCCATTGAAACGGACAATAGTAGGAGTGTATCCAGTGACACTATCTCCATATACTATATTAACACCAACATAGTTATCCTCCAAAAAGTTCTTGGCTTTTAGAATCATGTTTCTACCAGTAGCAGTTGTGCAAGCAGCAATGTCTTTTGAGTAGATTGCGCTTGTTTTAGCTCCTGTTTGGCCGTACAAACTGTTTGCAGTTACCTTGTATGCTAATTGCAAACCATCCAAAACTGCTTTTGAAAAATCATCATAAGTATCTTCCTTTGATACTACTTCACTCTTCAAGCATTTGGATACTTTACCATCAATGGTTTTTAAGATAACTTCGTCAGCTTCTTCGCTAAGAAGCCCAACAAGTTTGTTTCCATTTGTTGTCATGACTGTTTTATATTCAATCTTCTTGCGTGTTTCTTTTCTCTTCCTAAGCAATGCCATTAGAATTCGAGGAATGACACCTTTTTCTTTCTGTGCAAATCTGCAAGTGCGTTCTCCAATTTTAGTTTTCTTCTCATTTACTTTCTCATATATATCATAGCTGACATCAAGATACTCAACACCAGGAAGATTATCATACTTTCCACCAATGTCAACTAAACAATCATGTGATAAATTCTCACTTATCATACTACTTGGGTACAGTGATGCATAATCCAATACGCTAACTGGGTCTTCTGTATAAATACCTGTTTTGGGTTCAAGCACAATAGCGCCTTCATAGCCTTCTTCATCTTCCTCTGCATCTTCATCAACAAAACCCATACGTCCTTTATTCAGTGTGGGAACAACGAAATCATCTTCCTTGCATTGCTTAGATACAAGACTGAAAATCTTGATACCTTGTCCTCTCATAAAGATGTATGTGAATGGAACACTACAAACATTGGCCATACCAATGTTATTTGCAATAATTTCCAACTTCATCATCAAATGGTTACAAAGTGCACAATCCTGTACACAATTATGAACAACAATACCATTTGCAACAAAGTTATGAGTATCTTTTACCTCTATATCATAAACATTATGTTCTCCAATATCCTTCTTGTCAAGGATTGATAGATAGTAGCAAGGACTATGTGTATCATCATACTTTACTGAATGCGATTTTGTGTTATCATCAGTCACAAACCTTTCATATGATTCTGTCAATTTCAAATATTCCTCTATTGAGGGAAAGTAACACTGTTTGAATTTACAGCTTTTCAATTCACATGTTGCAACATATCCTTGCTTTATATTCAAAGCATTCATTTGTGGTAGTGAATAATGATCATTGAATATTGGTTCAATGTTCTTTAACTCTGAATGTGCTTGATTCAATGCTCCTTCAATTGTCATATTTTCTCTAAGTTGATTAACTCGCTCACATACCCAGTTATTTTGTCTTTTTGTTTCTTTTTTAAGTTTGTAATATGATGACGCTACAGCTAATTTATAGCTTTTACCAACACAGTAAGCATAACCAATCTTTTCGTAAAATGTAATCAAATCATCATGTTGGATATAAACCTTCACTGTGTAACCTTCTCCGCAGGCATTCTTTTGGGCATTTGATAAGGATGATTTGATTTCAAACTTTTCAAATATTCTCTTGATGTGATTCATAAAACCTATCAGTGAATCTACTTTGTCATATGTTTTTGATTGACAAAAACATACCTTACTAAACTTGTTTACATTTTTTTCAAAAGTTGGACAAGAACCATCACCACCCATCAAGCCTTTCAGGAACTCCCTTAAAATCCAAGCTGGGCAATTATCATCTATAATGAATGCTGGTAATTTAGCATCAGTTGTCAATCGTTTACCCTTTTCAATGCCATCAATTGACAAAAACCATTTTGTTAATTTTGTAGGCAATGTAATTCTGTATGTATATTTATTCTTTGTTATTGCAGGGGACTTCCCAACTAACAGCATAATATCCTTTTGCATATTCAAAGCATCTATCATAGTACCCAAGTCAATATATCCCTTGTCGTATGTGTATTTCGTTCTACCTGATGAATATGTCTTATAGCATGAGTCTTCACTTATTCCACCATCAGTCATAAGATATCCTAGTATCCTCATCAATATGCATGATTTATTGTAATCCAAAGTTCCAATAAGTTCTGAAAATGTAAATGTGAACAACCTTTCTTTTTCATGGTCAACAAATGATGGTTCTGGATAACATAATATTTTATGCGTTTTTTGTAGATGTTCTGCTTCAATCCAACCATTTTTTGTTAGGAATTGATGGTTTTTAGTACACTTTATTTTACTTCCATCAATTAGGGTAAGTTCTAGACAATCGTGTTTCCCATTATTGAAATATTTGACTTTTGGTGAGGTTGTGAAACCTTTGTTTTCAACCCAAGTTATGACATCTGTATTCATATGTTCCAGACATTTTATATCAACAGAACAATCAGGTAAGGACACACGAGTGCCTTCAACAAAACAGTAATCCGCTATAACTTTTCTATCAGCACTGGTTCCTTTTTGTAATCTAAAGATATCGTTTGGAGATACATCATGTTTGTTCATTTGCATAAAGTGATTAGCAACGGCATCTAGTTTATAGCTGTCAAGCTTATGATCTCTTTGAACAACCTTCATAACATCAATAATAACTCTTCCTTCCATATCAACATACTTCAAGATATTATCACCAAGTGCTGAAGATGAAAGAGTTTTCTCTTCAAACTTACTAATATGATCCAATATGCGTCCAATCTTGCAAAACTCATTCTTGATGTTTAGTTCGATAGCTCTATCATACATATATGACATATCGAAACCAAGAATGTTGTAGCCTGTTAGAATGTCAGGATCAAGTCTATTCATGAGATTACACCATTTCAAAAGGACTTCTGTTTCAGTCTGACAACTTTCAACAACAACTCCATCAATGGGATCACAATCACCCAAAGTGATGATATGTCTATAATTACAGTCTTTTGCACCATAGCTATGAACAGTTACTCCAATTTGAATAAGTGGATCACCTTCAAGGGGGGGAAACTTTACCTTACTTGACCAATAGATTGTTTTCTGCTTATTATATTTATTATCATCCTCAACTTCTGCATAATATCCAAGTGCTTGTGTAAGAGTTCTAAGTATATCATCCTTGGATGGTCCATTATTCCTCTTTGTATCATTAGCATTACTTGTATACACTATCTTTCCAGAGGCAATATTGATAATGTCGTCCATCATCATTTTCACCTTTTGGTTAATCTTAGAGTAATTAGTTGCGGACAATGGCTCCTTCAAAAACACTTTACTCAGCTCTCCTTGAAAGCTTTGGTCAAATATTCCCATGAGTTGAATATACAAGTACTCCTTGAGTTCATCAACAGTATCTTTCTTACTTTCATAAAGTTGAAAGAACTCATATGCAACTTTTTTATAGTCTTTTCGGGCTACTGGAAAGTCTCCATGGCTACTCACACATTCAATATCAAAAGATGCAACCACCATTGGTGCAATTCTTTCAATTTCAGCTTTGCTTATTTTTCTCCAATCAACACTAATATCTATCTGACACTTTGTTGGCAAGATGTGACTATTAGTCTCAAATTCATTGACAACAACCCATCCAGCCGGCTCAATATTTTTAATGTGAGCAAGACGTAGGAATGGATCAATATTGCTTTCATACAATTGATACCTTGTTGCACGACTATGCATTCCAATAATGTAAACGGGCTTACTTAAAACCCTTATACCTGCACGAAAGCCTTTTAGACTCTTGAAAGTAAAACGAATGAAGTTAAATTGTTCATCGTTGTGAAACCCCCAAAAATCTTTCTTTTTCATGAGTTTTGCCCCAATAACAGTTTTACGAAGTTGTGGGGGAAGATGCGATACAACATATTGTCTAAATTTCTCAGCACCAGTTTTGTCAATCCTATGATTAACTTTGATGTAAAAGTATGGAGTAAAATTAAGTATATTACAACTTACAGATGCACCATTCTCAGTAACACCAAAAACCTTTGCTAGATACTTTTCTTGATCAGTATTATTATAAAACGAGTTATCAGTTTCATCTTCATTACTGTCTGTATCTTCTCCAGAATATTCAAAGTCACAAGTATACCAACTTACAATCTGAAAAGTGATAGAATCAATACCAGTGACGTCAATGCATGCTTCTCTAGGAAACATCATTTATGATTATGAAACTTTCTATAACTTTGATTACAACAC
>ERZ650310.547-NODE-547-length-11085-cov-4.574977_pt1 | contig 11085 bp, 13 predicted proteins | sample MGYA00376246_ERZ650310 | MGnify/ENA primary metagenome ERZ650310 (study PRJEB26733, sample SAMN07839286) | wastewater metagenome | biome: small river; feature: stream; material: water | place: USA: North Carolina | collected 2016-03-01 ...
CCCAGTCCTTTGACGGCACCGACCAGACCGCCAACTTCAAGGACTACACCCAGCTTTCCGTACCGGCGCGCATCGGCTACAAGAAGTCCGTGCCGTTCGCCATGTCCGCAACCGAACTGCGTGACGCGCTGCAAGAAAACCGTCTCGGTGACGCTGCCAAGCAGAAGCTGGCCAGCGACATCAACGTCGCGGTCATGAACATTGCAGCCAATCAGGGCACCTGCTTCGTCAAGCGTTCGGCTGCTGCCGTAGGTTTTGACGACGTTGCGCAGTGCGAGGCCGCATTCAACGAGATCGGCGTAATGCAGGGCGACCGCTACTTGGCGCTGTCAACCCGCGATTACAACAACATGGGCAACAACCTGGCGACCCGCACCTTGGACAACTCCAAGTCGCTGACCGCCTATGAGCGCGCCCTTGTTGGCCGTGTCGCCTCGTTCGACACCTATAAGCTGGACTACGCCAACCGCAAGGCTGCCGCTGCTGGCGGCGGTTCGCTGACGGTTGATACCCGCGCTGCCGCGTCGAACTACTACGTCCCTGTCGCCACATCGACCGCGTCCAGCGGCGAAGTCGGCAACGTGGACAACCGCTACCAGACGATCACCATTTCCAGCACGACTTCGGTTGCTGCCGGCGATGCGTTCACGATTGCAGGCGTAAACTCCTGCCACCTGATCACCAAGGGCGATACCGGCCAGCTCAAGACGTTCCGCGTCATAAGCGTACCGAGTTCGACCACTCTGGTTATCAGCCCGCCAATCATCAGCAATCAGGGTGCCAGCGACGCAGAAGCCGAGTACCAGAACTGCATCGTCACCACGTCGGCGTCGGCTGCAATCGTGTTCCTGAACACGGTATCGGCCTACATGAACCCGTTCTGGCGCAAAGACGCCATCGCTATCCTGCCGGGCCGTTACGCGGTTCCTGCTGATGCCGGTGTGCAGGTTCTTCGCGCTACCACGGATCAGGGCATCGAGATTGTCATGTCGAAGTTCTATGACATCAACACGATGAAGACCAAGTTCCGCGTCGATACGATGTTTGGCGTCGTGAATCTCCAACCGGAGATGACCGGCATCATGATGTTCGCGCAGACCTGATAAGGCTGGCCGGTGTAACAGCCGGCCAAACCTTCAACACATCATCAAAGGAAAATCATCATGACTGGCATCGTATATCCCAACGGCTCGAAAAACGTCACCGTTGCCGCGCTTGACAAAATCACTGCGAGTTCCGCAGGCCCATTCACCGTTTCCAAGATTGTCGGCTACCCGAACCACCCCGACACGCTGGTGCTGCTTGACTCTGTTGACGCAGAGCCGTATGCCTACACGTCGGCAGCGTTCAGTGCTGAGACGGTTGTCGTGATCGAACCCGGCCCTGCACAGGTTGAGTACTGGACTGGCACCGATGTGCTGGAATCGCTGTTGATCGTTGAACAGCCGGCACCTACCGCCATGACAGGCGCAGCCACGATCACCGTGGGCGCTCTTGCCACGGCGCTGATCACCGGAACGCAGTCCAGCGGCGCTACGGTTGCCTACACGCTGCCGACTGGCACGGTACTTGATGCTGGTCTTGACCTGACTGTTGGCCAGGGCTTCGACTTCCGCATCCTGAACCTGTCGTCCGCTGCCGCTGACACAATCACGCTGACCGCCAACACCGGCATCACCATCGTGGGCGTGGCAATCGTGCAGTCGGTCCACGCCAGTACCGGCGGAATTACCGGCGCAACCGGTACGTTCCGCATTCGCAAGACTGCTGCGAACACGTTCGTCTGTTACCGCATCGCGTAATGTAAGATAGCGGGGGGCTTCGGCCCCCTTGCTCTATCAACAGAGGTGCGCGAATGTTTCCGACTCTTGTATACCGTTGCCCTGGCGAGCATTTCGGGCTAAACGGCAAGACGTACAAATATGCGCAGGCGGTTGACTCCGCTGCGTTTGATGCGCTTCTGGCCGATGGCTGGAAGGCAACACTGCCGGAAGCCTGCGGACTGGTTTCCGCACCGGTGGAGATTGAACCGGAAGCCGACCTTCTGGCACCCCCGACACGGGCGGAACTGGAAGCCAAGGCGACCGAGCTTGGCCTGAAGTTCGACGGGCGCACACGGGACGGGAAGATGTCCGCGATGATTGCTGACGCGCTGGCAGAACAGGACGGCGGCTGATATGTCATGGACTAAGCGCGAACTGGTCAATCAAGCATTCGAGTCCGTAGGCTTGGCCGCGTTCGTGTTTGACCTGTCGGCTGATCAGATCGTCAGTGCTGTGCGTCAGATGGATTCGATGCTGGCCACATGGAACGGCAAGGGCATCCAGTTGGGATACCCGATTGCGTCCGGTGGCAACGGATCCGACCCTGACCAAGACTCAAACCTGCCGGATTACGCTGTCGAGGCGGTCTATTCCAATCTCGGCATCAGGCTGGCACCGTCATACGGCAAGGTGGTATCGCCTGACCTGAAAACGTCGGCCAAGCAAGCCTACGACCTGTTGCTTGCACAGGCCGCCATGCCGCTGCCGATGCAGATTACCGGTTTGCCGTCTGGCGCTGGCAATAAAACACCGATTCAGCCGTTCCTGTTGCCGGCTGATACCGGCCCGATCTTCTACGGCGACAACGACCAACTGATTTTCGGGGAATGACATGGCTATTGAACGGCTTTCAATCAAGGACGCGCTGACCGGTTCGACCTATTTTGCCGTCAACGTGAACGGTCGTGACTACCGAATTCTGACGGCAGACGTGTTGACCTACATACAGGACAACATCGGCACGCCGGCATTCTTCCGTCAGTCCAGCGCCCCGGCTGCAACCGGTTTCAACATCCAGGTCAACGACGCGTCGGACAACGTGTGGCTGATCGTCAACCCGCTGGCCGGCTACGCTGCCGGCACGATTACGCTGCCAGCCGTTGCGAACTGCATCGACGGGCAAGAGGTGTCGGTTATCTGCACTCAGTCAGTCACCACGCTGACCATCGCCGGCAATGGCGCGGTTGACGTTATCGGCGAGCCGACTGCGGTTTCGACCTATGGCTACTTCACCCTCCGTTTCGACGCAACCTCGCTGATCTGGTATCGGGTGGCCTAAGTGCAAATCCCGATCCTTAGCGGGATTTTTACTGATTCAGATACCCGTTTCCGCACGGCGTACCCGCGCAACCTGCGGCCGGTGCCGAAAGACTCCGGTATTTCGCAGGGATACTTGGCGCAGGCCGAGGGAATCGTGTCGTTTGCGTCTGGCAGCGGCACTGACCGTGGCGGCATCAACTGGAACGGCGTTCTGTACCGCGTCATGGGCGGTTCGCTGGTATCTGTTGCGTCTGACGGAACCATCACGACCATCGGCAACATTGCCGGCACGGATTACGTGCGGTTCGATTACTCGTTCGATTACCTGTCGATAAACGGCGGCGGCAACCTCTACCTGTACGACGGCACGATACTGGCGCAGAACACAGACCCTGACCTTGGCACGGTTCTGGATGCGATGTGGGTAGATGGTTATTTCATGACGACAGACGGGCAGTATCTCGTTGTCACGGAATTGAATGACCCGTTCTCGGTCAACCCGCTGAAGTATGGATCTTCGGAAGCCGACCCCGACCCGGTTAAAGCCATCATCAAGGTGCGCAACGAACCGCAGGCGCTGAACCGGTACACAATCGAGGCGTTCGATAACGTAGGCGGAGAGTTATTCCCGTTCCAGCGCATCGAAGGCGCGCAGATTCAGAAAGGATCAGTCGGAAGCCGTACATGCTGCCTGTACATGGACGCGCTCGGGTTTATGGGCGGCGGGCGCAATGAGCCGGTATCGGTTTACGCCGGGGCGAATGGTCAGGTTGTGAAGCTGGCGACCGACGAGATCGATCGCATCCTGACGAACTACACGGAAGATCAGCTTGCGCAGGCCGTTGTCGAGGCCCGCACGGTCGGCGCGCATGAGTTGCTGTATGTTCACCTGTTCGACCAGACGCTTGTTTACGACGGCGGCGCATCGAAGGCTATGCAGGTTCCGGTCTGGTACACGCTGACGACATCGCTCGTTGGACTTGGCCAGTACCGGGCGCGAGGGCATGTGCTGTGCTACGGCAAGTGGATTGCTGGTGACCCGACATCATCCTCGCTTGGCTACCTGACCGACGAGATTTCGACGCACTACGGCGCGGTAAACGGTTGGGATTTCTCAACCCTGATCATCTACAACGAGAGCCTGGGCGCGGTTGTTCACTCGCTGGAACTGGTCAGCCTGACCGGGCGCATCATGGGCGTTGACCCGGTTGTCTGGTCGTCATACTCCAAAGACGGCATGTCATGGAGTCAGGAAAAGTCAAAGGCCGCCGGCAAGTACGGCGAGCGTAACCGCCGCATCGCATGGCTGCAAAACGGATTCCTGAAACAGTGGCGGATTCAGAAGTTTCGCGGCAACAGTGACGCACACATCGCCATCGCCCGGCTAGATGCCGAGTTGGAGCCGATGAATGTCTAGCACATGGCGCACACCGAACCGGGTAGACCTTGCCAAGTTTCTTTCCAATCCGAAAGACATCAAAGCATTCGAGGCCCTGTTCGCGACCGCTGAAGTCGTGACGCCGGAACTTGCAGACGAGGTTCTGAACCTGATCCTGTCGGCTGAAATGAGGCCGGCGGCGGAAGCGAATACGGCGACACAGTTGCAACAGATCACCGACATGATCGGCGCAATGCGTCGTGAGTTTGCGTCAAACCTTGGCCTGATTCGTTACGATATTGAAAGCCTGAAAATGGGTGGCCAGCGGGCTAACCTTTCCGACATTGAAACGCGGCTGAAGTCGCTTGAAGAGTACACAGCGGGGATACGGTAATGGCACTTACTTACGGGAAACTCTTTGAGCCGGCGCAGCTTACGACGGGAGCGGTGACGTATTACACGGTTCCGCTGACCCCTACCACGTCGCTACTGCGCAATGGCCGCATCAGGCTCGCCAACAACACGGCTGGCGCAGTCACTGTGACGGTGTACGCGGTTCCACTGTCTGGAACGGCAAGCGCCACAAACGCCATACTATCGGCCTATTCGCTGGCCGCGAACAGCGCACTGGACATTGACCTACCGCAGATGAAAGCGGGCGATTTCTTGCAGGCGCTGGCTGGTGCGAACGCGTCGATTTCGATTCACTCGATTGATGGCGTCATATTCTCATGACGGACAGGTATTACGTTGGGCCTGAACCGGTAATTGTCGGCTCTAGCGCGCTGCCTGCGGGTGCGTCTACCGAGGCAACGCTTGCCAGTATCGACGCGAAGACTCCCTCGATGTCTGGCGGCGCGACGCCTGTTACCGGCACAGTCGCAGTAAGTGGTTCTGTAGCGGTTACTGGGCCAGCGACGGACGCACAGTTGCGTGCAACGCCTCTTCCGGTGTCTGGCACGGTAAGTACCGGTGGATTGACTGACGCGCAGTTGCGTGCGTCGGCGGTTCCTGTGTCGCTATCGAGCGTGCCGAGCCATAACGTGACGAACGCGGGCACGTTCGCGGTTCAGGCGGCACAATCTGGAACGTGGGTGCTTGGCGCAAACAGCGGCGTCGATATTGGCGATGTTACGATAAACAACGCGTCTGGCGCTTCTGCCGTCAACATCCAGGACGGCGGGAACAGCATCACGGTTGACGGCACGGTCGGAATATCCGGATCCGTTGCAGTAACCGGGACATTCTGGCAAGCAACGCAGCCGGTTAGCGGAACGGTAGCGGCAACGCAATCGGGAACGTGGACCGCTACCCCTCCTGCGCTGACGATTGGCACGAACAGTGCAAACGGGTTTACCGTGCAGAGTACATGTGACGCAGGCCGCACGCCGGTACGCTATTACGCCGTCGCAGCGGCGGCTGGCGCGACGACTGTAGAGACGGCAATATCGCTGACAAGATCAAGCGGGAACTCGGCAACGTCTGCGGCTGTGTCGTGGACGATCACAAACGGCAAGCGGTTCCGCATTCAGGCCATCACCTTTGCCACTCGCGGACACAACACGGCGACGGCGCAGGTTACTACTTTTAACTTCCGTGTTAACACTGCCGGCGCTGTCACCACGGCCAGCACGCCGATTGAACTGGCAGTGCGCTGCGCTACGCCTGCGACGGCAAACTCTTGGGATAGGGTTTTTGTGCAGATTCCCGACGGATGGGAAATCACCGGAGACGGCACGCTGCAATTCGGCGTAACGGCGGCTGCCACCTATGTCACGAACGCACCTACATGGGACGTTACCATCATCGGGTTTGAGTATTGATTATGGCCACAACCGCCGAAATAACCTGCACAGAAACAGTCATGACCATCACGTTTTATGGCGACCTTATATACGGCGCTTCGGTGATCACCGTTCCAGTCAGGAACATCCGCGGCATTACACTTTCGGAGTATGTGGACATCAATAGGGATGGGGATGAGTCCATATCGCTTGCTACGTTTGACGGTGTGGCACCAAAGGTAACGGCGGTCAATGGAATTGCCCCAACAGATAATGCTGACCTTTTTGCAAAAGTTTGCGAGATCATTAGGTGATTGCCCCGCAGCCCGATAGTCTGCTACTATCGAACCAAGCCGAGCCATAGTTAGCGCAGCCGGCGGCGCATGTTCCCATCTTAGGTGGAGTTCATGGCCGTCGATTGGCTCAAGCGCAACTTTGACGAGGCTTTCAATCTGCCGGAAACGGCATCTGATTGGCTTCTGTCGTTGTTCAACATCATTCAGGTTTTCGATGATGTGGCGGACGGCGATACCGTCAAGCGTTCTGACCTAGACGCGGCGCTGTTCGATGCGCTGGCCGGCTGGTACTCCAATCCTTTTTTCGCTCAGAACGCGCAAAACCTTGTGCCGTTGCTGGCCGTCAACATTCTCAAATGGCAGGCATCCGACCGCGTAGAGCGCGAAGGTAACGCCGGCCCGGTCTCGTTCACTTGGCGCGCCGGCTATTACGACATTGTTCTGATGGTCGTACAAATCTGCCACGGTCGCCAATTCGCCACTGAAAACGCACACCACGTTATGGCCCTCTACGGGGAGTCATTCGACGCCTATCTTTCGGAGTTCAATCATGCCTAATCCAGTGGTCGCCTTGGTTGCGGGAGGGACGCAACTTGCCAGCGGAGCCTTGCAATACAAGGCTGCGGGCAAGGCGTCCGATCAGCAGTTTGGTGCGGCTCAGCTTGGCATCAATGAGCAACAGCGCCAATTCGACGCGATTCAGGAATTGTTGAAGCCGTACGTTTCCGCAGGCGCGCCGGCATTGGCTGGTCAGCAGAACCTGATCGGGCTGAACGGTCATCAGGCGCAACAGGATGCCATTCAGGGCATCCAGCAAGGCCCGCAGTTCGGCGCGATGGTTCAGCAGGGCGAGAACGCCATGCTGCAAAACGCGTCCGCTACTGGCGGTCTGCGTGGCGGCAATTTGCAAGGCGCACTCGCACAGTTCCGCCCGCAACTTCTGAGCCAGTTGATTGACCAGCAATACCAGCGGCTCGGTGGACTGACGCAACTCGGTCAGAACAGCGCCGTCATGCAGGGCAATGCGGGGATGCAGACTGGTAACAGCATCGCTGACTTGCTTGGCCAGCAGGGCGCGGCGCGTGCTGGCGGAACGCTTGGCCGGGCAAATGCCGGCGCAGGGCTGCTGAATTCCATCGGGCAGTTTGCTGGCATGGCTGCTGGCGGTGGGTTTGGTGGCGGTGGCGGTGGCGGTGCTGCCGCGCCCGCGATGGGCGGCGGTTCAATGCCCGGCTTCCAGTCCCCCCAAATCATGGCGAGGCCGTGGTAATGGTTTCTCCTATTGACTACACCCTGAACGTCAAGAATCCGCTCGAATCGGCGGTACAGGGCTACCAGTTCGGCGCGGCCATCCGTGACGACCGGGCGGCTCAGGCTAAGGCTCAGGCTGACGCGCTTGCAGCGCAACAGTTGCATGCCGAGATTCAGGCTGTGCTGGCCAACCCGACCGCAGAAGGCTATGCGCGCATCGCCGCGCTTGACCCGAAAAACTCGGAAGCCTATAGCCGGTCGTTTGCCACCTACGACAAGGGCAAGAAAGACGCATTGCTTGGCAGTGGCATGAAGGTATTGGCCGCGCTTGATTCTGGAAACGTCGCTGTTGCCAAAACGCAACTGCAAACGATGGCGGACGCTGCTCGCAATTCAGGCGACGAACAGACGGCGAAAGCCTACGAGGATGCCGGTGCTGCGGCTGAGATCAACCCCGACGCGGCACGGGCTGTGCTTGGCCCGATGCTGGCAGTGACAGGCGGGAAAGATTTCATCGAGTCTTACAGCAAATTCAGGACGCAGCCGGCAGATGTTGCGCAGGCAGAAGCGGGGGCGGTGACGGCTGGTGTTACTGCTGATTTCGCGCAGTCAAAGGCCATTCTTGACCTGCAAGAGCAGGGATGGAAGATCAAAGACTTGATTGCCAGCATCGACACAAAAAAGTCGAACGCAAAAATCTACGCGCTGAATGCGGCGATTTCGCGTGAGACGAACGCGCTCAAGCGTCAGGAATTGACGCTGAAAATGCAGGAGGCCGTCCGCGCACGCGATACGCAGATTGCTGAACGCGCTGCCGAGGCAAGTTCTGTGCTGGCAGGTATCGACATGATGAACGATACGGCAGACCGCGTGCTTGCCAGCCCGGGCCTTTCCAGTGCGCTTGGCCCGCTTGAATCACGGCTGCCTACGCTGTCAGAAGATACCGCCGATGCCGAATCGCTGATTGAAAACCTCGGCTCACAGGCTTTCTTGACGCAGGTTTCGCAGATGAAAGGAACCGGCGCACTGTCAGACGCGGAAGGTAAGAAGATCAGCGCCGCGCTGCAAAGCCTGAACAACAGCCAGTCTGAGAAGCAATTCCGCACGAACGTCGGCATCATCAAAGAGGTTCTTACCGCCGCACGCGAAAGGACGGTGAAGAAGTTCGGCATTCCGCCGCCGCCGGTAGAGTCAGACATCGTTGGCGCGGAAGACCTTGATGCGCTGCTGAACCAATACGCGCCGCCGGGAGCCGCCCCATAATGGCCGACATTGAACGCATGAAGGCGGCACTCGTCGCTGCTGATAAGGCAGGCAATGTTGCGGCTGCGCGCAAACTGGCCGCTGCTATCCGGCAGGTGCAGTCTGCGACTGCTTCCGCACCCGCACCCGCCGCCGAACCAGAAACCACAGCACAGGGCTTGATGGGCGCTGCTGTTCGCGGTGGCGGCCCCGTTGCTGCCGGTGCTGCTGCCGGTGCGTTGCTGGGCGCGCCACTGGCCGGCGTGGGTGCTATTCCTGGCGCAGCGGCTGGCGCAGGTGCCGCCGGTTTGATTCAGATGGTAGGAGACCCGGTAACGCAGGCAGTCAATTCTCTGCTTGGCACGAATTACGGCATGCCGTCTGAGGCAATGTCCGACCTGTTCACACGTCTCGGCGTGCCAGAACCGCAAACTGCCGCCGAGCGCGTTGTGCAGACGATGGCGTCAGGTGTCGGCGGTGCTGGCGCATCTGTCGGACTTGGCAAAACTCTTGCCGGTGCTGCCGGCCCGCTTCTGGCTGCGTCTGGAGAGTCGCTGGCCGCGCAACCCGTCATGCAGTTGGCTGGTGGTGCTGGTGCTGGTGCTGCGGGTCAGTTGGCTGCCGAACAGGGCGCAGGGCCAGCCGGTCAGCTTGCCGCATCGCTGGCCGGCGGTGTTGCCGGTGCCGGTCTTGCCGGACTGAAAACGCAGCAGCAGACACCGGTGCCGTCATTGCTGCAACCGAACACGAAAGCGCAAGCCGTCATAGACGCGGAAGCCGCCGGCATTACGCCGATGACTTCGGACGTGATACCGCCCAAGACGTTTGCCAGCCGATGGACTCAAACCATTGGCGAGCGCATTCCGATTGCTGGCACTGGTGGTGTGCGTGCGGAACAGCAAGCGCAGCGGATGGACGCTGTTCGTTCCGTTATCCGTGACTTCGGCGCTGATACTGGAACATCCGACGAATTGCTTGCAAAGGTAATGAAAGACCTTTCCGACAAGCGCGGGCAGCAACTTAGCCTTTTGACGAAGGCGAAAAACGACGTTATTGAACGCGTCGGTTCTGTTGGAGCGACACCAGTAGGCCGCGCAACCGCCGAGATTGACAAACAAATTGCATCTCTTGAAAGCCTGAAATCAGATGCTGTCGCGCCTGCGATCAAACTGTTCGCTGATTTTAAGAATGCGATTCAGGGTCAGCCGCTGCAAAACATTGAACGACTGCGCAAACAGTTGGGCGATTCCTTGTCTGATGACCCGGCGCTTGTCGCGGCTAAAACGGAGGGCGAAAAAGCGGCACGGTCAATCTATCGCCAACTGAACGAAGACATGGGCGACCACATCAAAACGTTTGGTCAGCCGAAAGACTACAACAAGTGGAAGGTTGCAAACAAAAACCTTTCCGACATGTCCAGTGAGTTGAAGATGGACGCGCTGAAACGTGTTTTGGCGAAAGGCGACATGACGCCAAAGGCAGTTGGAAGCCTTCTGTTTAGTAGTGAGCCTGCCGCTGTTCGCGCACTGTACAACGGACTGTCACGCGACGGAAAGGCAAACGCACGCGCCGCGATTATTCGCAAGGCTTCAGAGTCATCAGACCTGACAATCGACAACATCAACCCCGGAAAGTTCGCGTCTGATGTTGGCAAGTTGTCTCGGTCTGTCGGGGTGTTTTTCACTGGCGATGATCTGCGGCAAGTTGAGGGTCTTACTAGAGCGCTCAAGTTGACGCAACGCGCACAGCGCGCAGCCGACAACCCGAACACTGGCGCGCAGGCGGTCATACCAATCGTAACCGCATACCTTGGCGACCTATTCGGATCGGGTGCGGCTGGCGTTGCTAGTGCGGCGTCAATCGGCCTTGCTGCCCGCGCCTACGAATCCGCACCGGTGCGCAATTTGCTGGTGAAAATCGCACAGACACCGAAAGGCAGCGCAGAAGAGGCCGCCCTAGTCAAACGCGCCATCGCCACCATGCAAGCGCAAACACAGATCAAGGAGCCGGAATAATGTCGTCCAGATCGGAAGAGCACACGTCTGAACTCC
>ERZ650310.548-NODE-548-length-11078-cov-6.216910_pt1 | contig 11078 bp, 13 predicted proteins | sample MGYA00376246_ERZ650310 | MGnify/ENA primary metagenome ERZ650310 (study PRJEB26733, sample SAMN07839286) | wastewater metagenome | biome: small river; feature: stream; material: water | place: USA: North Carolina | collected 2016-03-01 ...
GGTAGACCCCGCAGAGACAATCGCCGAGCTGTAGTCCGCCCATGAACCCGTATCGGTGGCGTTGTTCCGCGGAGGGAGGGTCCAAAGGATCACTTTTGCACCGCTCGCCAGGCCGCGCTCAACGATGGTCTGCAGCCGCGTCGTGATCTGGTCCACCGTGTTCGTCGGCAGCAGGGTTACATCGTTCGTCCCCGCCTGCACAGACCACCATCCGGCATTGAGTGCAGCCGCCGCAGAGATTTGGCTGTTGATCACGTCGGTCGTGGTCGTGCCGGACGTTGCCACGCAGTAATTGATCAGATCGGCCGCGCCGCTGGAATACTCGCCTGAGCACCCGAACGGGACCCATAGGTCTTGCTTCAGCAGGGCACACATCCAGTTGACGGCCGCCTGCTGATAGATCAGCGGCTCGGCACCGACGACAAACCCGCGTGCTTGCAGACTGTCGCCAAGGCAGACAAGTGTCCCCTTGCCGAGAATGCTCGGCCCGATGGTCGTCCCGGCCCCGCTGCCATCGGCCTGTCCGTAGATCAGATTCGACGAGGGATTGCGGAGAAACGTGCCGGCGGCCAGATTGACCGTGCCGGCTGTGTTCGTTGTTGCCGCCCCTGGCGTGATTTTGGCGTCGTGGATCATCTTGCCCCTCTATTCAACATTCGCCGCGAACATCTGGAGCGGCCCGCCGCTCACCGCAGCACGAGCCTCACGATCATTCACGCGACGACACGCAACCTTGTACAGCTCGAAGTATTTGGCCGCTGCGGGATCATCGACCAGAAACAGGCACACATGCCGCAGGGTGCCGTACAGGTACACGTCCGGGTGATTGATGATCAGCCAGTTCGTCGCATCTCGTTCAGACGACAGTGACGTGAACTTCGCCCAGTAGGTGAGCGTGTACGCCATCCCCGAGGCCCCTCGGAGGATGTAGAACGCCTGCCCGACGATGGTATAGACGTGATCCGTCGATCCATTCGCCGACACCTCGGAGAACACTTCCGGGGTGACATAGCGGTATACGTCCCCGGCGATCAGGAGTCTCCGCGCTTCGATCATCCGCGACGGGAAGGCCAGCGTCGCGCCGGTGAGGTTCCCGCTGGCGATTGTTTCCATCGCCTGGCAGCGCACATCGACAGCAATATCCGCCTCGACCAGACTGATGCAGGTCTCGATGACCGTCGTCAGGTCGGAGCGGTGCACGAAGTCTGCAACGGCGGACTTCAGTGTGCTGTAGGTGGTGATTGCCATTATTTGGTCGCGTGTTGTGCCTTCAGTGCCGCCGCCGCCCACAGGTCAGCCATCGGGGCGTCGGTGTAGGCAGGGAAAGCAGGGATTCCCGCCGTCCAGTGAATCAGTTTCGCGGAGTCATTCTCGCCGAACTCGTCCGCCAGCCAGTTCCACACCCGGGGGAGTTCGCCGATCTCGTCATCCTTGAGAAACCGGAACTCCAGCAGGGCCCGTGCCGGCATGTCCACCACCTCGGGTAGAACCCGCCTCCAGGCTTCATGCTCGCAGTTCACCAGCATCAGGGACGCCCAGTTCTTCCGCGGGTACATGACGTTGGGGCTTTCCATCTCCGTCCCGACATACTTCCTCGGGTGCTTCGTCTGGTAGTCGTGTTTGACCACCTGGACCGCGTATTGACTGTCCCGCAGCGCCCACAGGTCGGCAATATCTGCCATGCACACCATGTCGCAGGCATCTGCGAACACCGCAAAGCCCTCGTATCTCTGAAGAAAAGGCACCAGAAACCGCGCCGCCGTGAATGTGTTGGATCCGTCTCTCTGCGGACCTGAAACCGGGATGAACGCCACCGATTCAGTCGCGCGATCCATGACCGACGCAGCAAATGCATGCCAGCCGATCTCTTCCCGGGCGTCGAAACCTGTGTAAACCGGGATCAAGCGGCCTCCAATACCGGCTGCCTGACCGACATGAACCGTCGAACGCAGTCGGCCCACTTCTCCGACTTGCGCTGCCTGAAGAACACCTGTTCGGCGTACCAAGGCAGCCTGTCGCCCGTCGCGTAGTTCCACATCGGCGCGTCAGGTACAAACACGGTCCCCGGAACCCCGAGAGCGCCGGCCAGATGGTGCGCCGTCGTGTGAATCCCCATCACGCTATCCAGTTCAGCCACCAGCGCAGCCGTGTCGTCGTAGTCGTCCGACAGCAGCGCCGAGAAGTGCCGCACGGGAAGCCCGGATGCCTCGATCTCTTCGCGCGGGTCTTTGTACTGCAACGAGACAAACACCGCGTCCGTCGTCTCGATCAGCGGGCGGAGCGATTCAAGCCCCATCATCCGCTTGGTGTACTGGCTCGCCTGCTTTCCGCCGGTCCAGGTCAACCCGATAACGGGTTTACCCCATGACTTGAACAGCGCGCGCCACATCATCCGGCGTTCCGGGTCTGCGGTCAGGTAGGGTTTCCTCGGGCACGACTCACGTGTCGGCCTGAAGAACGCAGGAAGATCACCCACCGCGACCTGCGCATCGCACGTCACATTCCAATCCCGATCCTGCCTCCGTGTGCCATGCACTTCCGCACTCGGGAATGACCTTCGATACAAACCCTCCAGACGAGGATCGCACTCGATCACCAGATCGTCGGCCTTGATATCGCCGATGCACGAGGCGAACATGATCTCGTCGCCTAGACCCTGTTCGCCGTAGACGACCAGCCGATTGACCGGCCCACCGTCCCAGTCCGGCGCGTTGTCGAAGCTCAGTTTCTTCCGGAACCTGCCACCCAGGTTCGCCCGGTAGTTCTGCCAGCCGTTTTCCCAGTCGCCGAGGGCAAGCTGGGCGAAGGCAAGAACCTGCTTCGCGTGGATCAGATCAGGCTCGATTGCTTGCGCTTTCCGGGCCCACTTGATGGCTTCCTGATGGTTGCCTTCCTCGGTGTAGGTCGCCCCGATCCCCGTCATGTACAGCGGATTCTTCTTCAGTTCCAGCGCCCGGCGGAGGTAGTCACGGGCTCGTCCAGGCTCCTTCAATTCGTGCCAGACGGTGCCGACCCAGTTATGCAGCTCCGCCTGGTTCGGGTTCAGGGCAAGTGCAGCATTGAAGAACGCCAGCGCCGCCCCATACCGCTCGGCCCGGTAGTTCACCACCCCGCTCAGGGTGTAGGCAACATGCGAATCAGGGTGCTCGCTGAGGTAGGTCTGGCAAATCCGGTAGCACTCGTCCGGGTCTTCATCGATCAGGCTCTTCGCTCGCTCAAGCAAGGCGTTTCCCCGTCATGTCGCAGGCTTGATACCTGCCGATCTGCTTCAAGCCGCGCACGATGTCGGCGAGAGGCATGGTGTAGACATCGACCCCGACCTTGCGGAGTTCCATCAACACCCCGTTGGGGATGTGAAGGGCGTGCACCATGCCTTTCTTCATGCCATCGGACCAGCCTTGGCCTTTGTTCCGATGCTGCAAAACCGCCTCGAAAGCCGGTTCCGCGTCCTGTTCATAGCCGAACGTCATCCGGCCGTCAGCCTCTACATAGGCGGTCGTTTTCAGACCGTCCGGGCTGATGTCTTGGTAAACCTTGTCCATTTGAAAGGGGGGAGGGACCGAAGTCCCCCCCATTCAACGGTTGACGATCAGGCCGACTCGCAGCCCAGCACCTGCGCGTGCGCGTCCGGGTTCTGCATCACGGCAGCCCATTCGCAGACGATGTGCTTCTTCTCGCTGTCGCCGGTCTTCGCGATGTCCTCGATCTGGATCGGGTCCAGCCAGGCAATCCCGAAGTATTCCGGATCGAGACACAGCACCGCGGTCTGCCCCATGAAGCGGTCCAGGATAACCTTGTGGTTCCCGAAGTCGCTGACGTACAGATCGACACCCGCGATGACGACACCCTGGCCGCTGCCAGTCGTTTCGCCCTTGAAGCCATCGAAGGCGGACGCGCCGGCAAAGGCAGACATGCGCTTCTTCTGCTTGGTGTTGGTGACGATCACCGACGGGTCGCCGCCATCGGACCAAGCCGCTTCCAGTGCGCCTTTCAGGTCGGCTTCCGTGAACGTCACCGCCGAACCGTCAACCGCCGCCTGCCACAGACCGGCAGAGAAGCCGGAAGCGGTGCCCGGGGTCGTCTTGGCGCTGCCCGATGCGTTCTGGACGTTGACCACCATCGCGCGATAGCCAGCCGTCACGCGGGCCGTCGTGCTGGTGCCGTTCACCGAGGCTTGACCGCCGAGCAGCATGAGCTCGATGTCGCGCTTCAGTTCCTTGCCCTGCTTGGTGATCAGGTAGCCGATTTCCGACTTCCGGCCGTACTTCTTGACCGTGTTGGCGGTACGCGAAACGACGATCTGCTTCTTCGAGATGTTGGTGTAGTTCGCCAGCATCGTCGTCGGCGTGGCCGAGGCGGCCGTGAAGTCGTCGCCTTCAGCGTGCGAGTTCGTCGCAGCGGCGGCCAGCGAGTCGGTCTGCCATTGGTGGTAGACGTTCGTCGCCTTGAGCTTCTTCGCCATCGAAGACACGGGGACTTCGGTCGGCGAGATGTTGTAGATCATGTCGTGGATGTCCTCGGCAACGCCGATGCGACCCCCGACGAGGTTGGTTCCAGTGGGTGCAGCCATGATTTAGCCTCTTCCGAATTTGCGTTCAAAGTATTCGGCAGCATAGGCATCCTTGCCTGTGCGCCGTGCTTTGTCGGCGAGATCAGCCAGTGAACCGTCGCGCTGCGCTTGCGGGGCGCTGCGACTGACGGTCTTCATCGGCTTGGCCTCGACGACCTTCTTGTTCATTGCGGGCTTGGACTTCTGAAGCGCCATGTACTTCGACGCGAGTTGCAGCGCGTGCAGTGCTCGCGGATTCATCATGTCGGATTCTTCAAATCCCAGCTCTTTGGCCGTTTCCAGCATCGCCCGGCGGTCGTCTTCCTTGACCACGCCGAGCCGGCGCGTGAGTTCGGCCTGGCCTAGCTCCATCTGCTTTTGCTTGTGCAGTGCCTGGGCTTGCTGCACGCTGCTGATGGCTGCGTTGACCTTCACCTGTCGGTCCTGAAGCTGCGAGGCGACCTGTTGCCTGGCAACCTGCAGGCGCAGGGCCTGTTGCGGGTCCTCACTGATGAGGCTTGTCCAGTTGATGTCGTCGTACTGCTTCATCTGCTGTTGCAGAGAATGCAGTTCGGCGGCCTCGGAGAACGCTGTGCCTAGAAGCTGCTCCTTGGCTTCCAGAAACATCGCTCGGTCGTCCACATACCGGGCCTTGTCGGCGACGGCCTGCGACTTTCGGGTGTAGTCGCCATCCAGGGACTGGGACTTCTTGACGATCTCGGCGACCTGTTTGGGCACCTTGAACGTCTGTCCTTCGAGCGAGACTTCCTCAGCCTCTGGCTCCTGGGGTTGGTCTTCCGACTCCCCTTCTTCCTTCGGCTCTTCGTCCTGCTCCGGGGCTTCGTCTTCGACCTTCTGCTCGGGCTCGCCCAGCATCTTCTCGAAAAACTCTGCCGCCTGCTCCTCGGAGACTTCCGTTGATTCCTGCGCGACTTCCGGTGTCGGATTGGTCACTTCACACCCCTAAAAAAGCCCGAGTCCTTTCGGTTGCTCGGGCGAAAGGGCCTCTCGGCCCTGGCAACTGCGCTAGAGGGTCAACCCCTCACGGCGCGGAGAACTCGCTTCGCCATCGACTCTTTCTGCTCCTCGGCCATCTGCCCGGTAAGCACGATCTGTCGAATGTGATCCTTGACCTTGTGCAGCACCTGCAATGTCCGAACGCTCTCGCGCTCCAAGCCAGCATCCGTCAGCGGGATCGACCGAAGCTGGCCGACCATGTGCGCTTCGAGCGTGGCAAAGGCTTCGGCCAACAGTGGATGCGACAGCAGCCGCTCGGCTTCCTGGCCCCTGCGGATTTCCTCGTCCAGCTTGCGAACATCGTTCATTGGTAGCCCATCCGCTGAGCGAGGCCGTCAATCGCGGCCATGATCTGCTGCAGTGCGTCGATGTTCATCCCCGGCGCCTGGGCGGATTGATCCATCCGCGACCCATCGGCGAGGTTCATCGGCTGCTGAGGCGCCGATGCGGCAGCCAACACACCCGCGGCGAGCTCCATGAGCTTCATGCGCATGGCGTTCTGCTCGTGAATCTGCGTCTTCTGAAGTTCCACGGCCCGATCCTTGTCGGCCTCGGTGGCGTCGAACTGCGCTTTCATCATCGCGCCCTGCTGATCGGCCTGGATCGTCGCCTGGGTCTTCTGCGCGTCGGCCTGAAGCTCCATCTGAGTTTTCATGACCATCGGGTCTTGTTGCGGCTGCTGCTGGTTCTGCGCCGGATTGGTCCAGAAGTCGTCCGGATTCTTGAACCCGGCGTTCTGCGTGAGTTTCTTCAGCGTGGCATAGATGTTCGCAGGGGTGGCAATCCCGGCCGCAAGGGCTTGTTTCTGCTCTTGCAGGATCATCATCAGATGCCCGGCCTGCTGGTCCTTGCTGCCAGTTCCGATGCCCACTGACACCGACACATCCCTGCGCGTCTTCCAGGCCCGCGGGTCAACCGGAACCCACTGATTCCGAAGCTTTGCCATCTCCTGCTGCCGACCGTGCTTGATCGACATGGCGTGGATGATGAGCATCAGCGCCCGGACCCCGGTTTCGGCGAAGACCCGCGCAATCAGTTCGATCCGCTGCTGCGAGGCAGTCATGATCTGCTGGATACCGTGCGCGGTCTTGTTCAGCGTGTCGGAGTCCAGGCCCTGGTTGTACTTCGTGACCCCGGTGCGGTTCTCACGCACTCCGTCGATGTACTCGATTGCCTGCAGGATGCCCACCCCGTCATGCGGCTGGACCATCGGCATGATGGCCCCCGTAGGGTCGCCAGTCACCCGCACGATGCCACCCGGGCGGATGGTGAGCATGTCGTCGATGTTCACCCGATTCGTGTCGATGGCGTTTCGACCATGCATCGAGAGGTACATCCCGTCCAGATAACCGCGGGTCAGGACGGTGCGGATTCTCTGCAGATCCTGCACCCAGTCATCGACGGACTGCCCGATATGCTCATGGGGAACCCGATGCGGGGTGATCGCAGCCACCGGGATGAGATCGTCTTCCTCGTCTTCGAGGATGGTGTCACCCACCACCACCATGCGGCGCATCTCTGCGATGCCGTCGTCATCAGTGTCGAATCGGAGCCACGCGTACCGGACACGGAGTCTTCGCGTCAGCGGGTCGGCCTGGTCGTCGTTGCGGTTGAAGTTCCCGATGTCCGTGACGCCACGAATCTCATGGTCGCGCCACTCGGTTTCGTCCTGGTCGCTGATGGTGTCTTCAACGTCGTAGCCCATCTCCCGAAGCTCGGAGACCGTCATGTAGTCGATGACTTCGACGAAGGGGCACTCGGCAAGTGAGACACCGGGCCAGTCCGATGCGACAAGCACCCTCTCGGGCGGGATGTTGACCACTTCGAGGCAGGAATACTCCGACACCTGACGGATGACCGCGTTGTGGGTCTTGACCTGGATCGGACCCATCGTGGTCATCTGCACTTCGACTTCCTCGGCGTGCTCGACGAGTTCGATGCCTTCGGACTGCATCAGCAGCGCGAATTCGTCGTCTGTCAGACCGTGGTAAGTCTCGCGGTTGTAGTGCTCCTTGGTGACCGCCTGCACCATGACATAGCCGTTGCGCTGGACGAGAGCATCGTGGAACCAGTCATGCAGGATCAGGAAGCCATTGTTCTTCTGCATCAACACGTGATTGCAGTAGTCGGTTTCCTGCTCTGCCTGCGGTTCATCCTCAGGGCCTACCGGGCTGAAGCTCACCACCTCGTCGCCGGCCGCGAAGATCTTCAGCAGGCTCGGCTTGATCCATTCGACGGTATCGGCCACGTCGCGCATCACGACCTGGCTGCGGCCTTCCTGCTCATCGCCATAGGGCCGGCCGTAGTAGCGGTCCAGCGCCGTGCGGCGGTCATCGTCCAGATTGCCGCTCTGGCTCGCCATGCGCTCCTGATAGCGCAGGGCGTTGAGAAGCTCAGCCTGCTTGGACAAGCTCATCCTTCCGCGGCCGGCCCGGGCCCCGCTTGACTTCGGCGGTCAACAGATGGTCGGCGAGTTTCTCGAGCTTGACCGCGGCCAGTTCGGCCTCGAGCCGCTCGGCGAGTTTCTCGAGCCTCTCAAGCCGTTGCTCGGCGCGGATGATCCATGCTCTGTTCATACGATGCCCATCTCAGGATATTTGATCTTCCCGCCCCAATTGTCGTTGGTCATCTGGTCAGCATTGATCGCCAGATACCGGAACGCATCGGCGCCGTGGCTGTATTCGTCATGCAGCGGGTTCCCGGGTTCGTTCGTCGTCTGGCTGATCTGCCGGCGATACCGCTTCAAACATTCCACCAGACGAGCAGTGCGCTCTTTGCTGAAGTAGACGCGGCTGAATACCTCGCGCGCTCTCTTGATGCCAGACTCCACGTCCATCTGCGGCGTCTTGAGCACCTTCCAGCCCAAACCCTGTAGAACTTCGGAGTCCATCTTTCCCGTCTGGTGCCTCTTGGCAAAACCATCGTGAGGGAGATACTGCGCGCCCCAGTTGATCGGCTGTCCATCTAGCCTCAGTTCCTTCAACTCTGCGCTGTAATCCGCCAGGGTTCTCTGCGTACCCTCGATGTAGTGGATTACCCGTATCTCGCTACTGACCTTCTGAGCGAGGATGATCGCCATCGAGTCGTTGAATCCCAAATCCCACACGCCGTGCGTTTTCAGCAGCGGATCATGCGGGACGGCGCTGATTCTAGGCGCCGCCTGGCTCATCTGGTCGAAGTATATGGCCCCTTCGACTGCCGGCTTGCACTTGCCTTCCCAAATGTGCTCATAGTCCTCGGTGCGCATCGAGGCTAAGGCATGCTGCCTCTCTAGTTCCAGCACTTGTGGAAACCGCGCGTTGTCGGCGTGGTTCATCTCGATACTCACGCAGTTCGGCTGCGGCTCGGCCACGAAGCGCCGATAGGTTTCGTCGGACTCTAGCTGCGGGTTGAAACTCACCCAAATCTCGGACGCATCCTTGCGGATCGTGGGGATCAGAATCTCCCAGCTTCGCTTCGTGATGGCCTGGGCTTCCTCGCACCAGCACACATCCACGCCCTCGAAGCTCTTGAGGGATTCCGCCGTCTGGTCAGACAGGCCCGAGAAGATGAACAGGCTGCCGTTCTTCCCGCGGATCTCGGTCTGCAGCACCTCGTAGAAGGCGCCCAGGCCCAGGGCTTCGATCTGGTCCCGTAGAAGCTGGTGTACGGACTGCGCGATGCTCTTCTGCACTTCTCGCGTGCAGAGCACCCTCAGCGGCCGGCTGGCGCCTTGGATCAACAGCGCCCGGGCGAACCCCCAGGACTTGCCTGAGCCTCGGCCACCACGGACAACCTTGTATCTGGCAGGCTTGAACAGGAAGCGCAGTTTCTCAGGGAACCAGGCCCTTACCTCAGCCAAATTCGACCTTGATCGATTGGTTCACGGTCCCTGCGTGGTTCACGTCAACCTTATCACCGTACACCTTCGGGAGCATCTTGGAGAGCATCCACTTGCGCGAGTCAACCCGGAGTTTCGCCCGGGCAACCCTCTCGGCATCAACCCTCGGGCCCTGCTCTGTGTCGATCACATCGCCTTGGCTGTCGTCGCTGATTTCGATAATCTCGTCAGCCAGTAGGGAATACCCTCGCGCCCGCGCCTGCGCGTATTGTCCGGCGAAATCAGGCGACGCCTCGGCCCAATCCAGAACTGTCTGGATTCCTACTCCCTCTGCCTTCGCTGCCTTGCGAAGACTTGAGCCATCAGCCAAGCGCTGACAGATGCGGTCCGCTGTGTCTTGGTTGAACATGCGAGCGCGGGTGCCTTTCAGCTTGCCCGCTCCGTTGTTGCGCTGCACCATGCAAAAGACCCTCACTGGGAGGGCCTTCTCTCTTGGCTTACCGGCGACGCCGCCTCCGCATGGATAGTGGGCTGCTGTGCGTATGCGCGGAACCTGCGGGGCTTTATATCACGGGTTTTCGGGTTACGCAAGCCCCCTTATCGAAAGAATATGCCTACCCTGCACCACCAGTCCGAACAGCTCTGCCTCTGTCACCCGCAGCCGCGCCGCCTCTGACCTGGGCGTCCTGCGCCGGAACACGTAGGCCCACCGGATCGCCGCGCAGTGCCTGTCAGGGAGCGCTGCTACCGCCTTCTCCATGTCCTGCGCCTCTAGCGGCTTGATCGGCTCGGAGATAACCACCGCCTCCCAGTGCTGCGCGGGTTTACACCTAGCCCACATCGGCGCGGGCTTTCCGCCGGCCTTTGACGGGATGACCCACCGGGCCCAGTTCTCCAGCGCCTTGTGGATGGTCTGGTGCTCTGGTGCTACCCAGTGGAAATCTACTTCAGGCTTCACGTTTGGCTTTTGCAGCGTTACTTGCCGCGATCGTCGCTCGTATTTGTCTAGCTCTGCCGTATTTGGCTTTGCAAGTATCAGCGCCGCATGTCGCCAAACCCTCCATAAGCGATTTTGTGCCAGAAAACTCTTCGCCACAAATCACGCATGATTTCGTCAATGGCCGCCTGCTGTCAAATGATCGGCACGCTAGACCGCAGTAGTGCTTATTGTATCTTTTCGCCCATGCGGCCGGCTTTTCTATCGGCATCCTGCATGAGTCGCAATTTAATGCGACCATCGATACCGTCCGTGATAATGGCGTCATTTGTGATCCATAATGAACCGGAGGCACAGTAAACAGTCTTCCTGCCATTCGTTTAGACATCATTTAGCCTTTCACGGGAGAACTTTCTTTGACTCCCAATATAACAATCTAATTCTTTGCTCGAATTCTTTCTTTGTTAGTTTGTAGCTGTCAGGCATCCTTGAAGCGATCCAACCCATATTCGCGCAGTGGCGCTCGTACAGGTATACATCGTGAAGCTCAGAACCCTTTTCATAGTCTTCGTCGGTTCCATGCCATTTCGTGAACCATGCTGCGAAGGCTTCTGTTTCGCACCACCGCCACATTGCCGCCGCGTGCAGTTCATCGGCGCTTAAGCCGAGCGGGTTTCCGTCACTCATGATTCTTCGCCTTCATCGTCGCCACCAGGCGCAGCGCGCTCTCCACGTCGCAGATGGTCGCCACCGGC